>Ga0172372_10000010_pt1 | contig 304874 bp, 281 predicted proteins | sample LakKiv5m_2_FD_114544 | JGI IMG/M metagenome (GOLD analysis project Ga0172372, IMG submission 114544) | Freshwater microbial communities from Kabuno Bay, South-Kivu, Congo - kab_092012_9.5m | ecosystem: Environmental > Aquatic > Freshwater > Lake | place: Democratic Republic of the Congo...
ACTTGAAATCTTGGTGAGTCGCTACCATAAGTGCGAACTTGAAATCTTGGTGAGTCGCTACCATAAGTGCGAACTTGAAATCTTGGTGAGTCGCTACCATAAGTGCGAACTTGAAATCTTGGTTCCTAGCACCAAAAAGTTAGAAAAGTGGCCTTCAGGGCCACTTTTTTTGTCCATATTTATTTGGAATACCATTGAAATTTTATACAGTTACAGAAGAATATCTCACTTTTCTTCAAAAACATGAGAAGAAGGTACCCAATCCAAAAGGCGCTTCATACAAGAATGCTAAACCTTTCGTTGGTATTGTTCTAGAAGTTGAAGGTCATAAGTTTTTAGCTCCTTTGACCTCATATAAGCCTGAACTTCATAACAAATTACCCAAGTCATTCCCAACTCATTGCAAAATACACGAGATTGGGAACCCTGAGAACCAGCTAGGACTGGTTGCATTGCGCTTTATGATTCCCGTCTTGGATAGTGAAATTACCGAGTTAGATTTCTCGGTTCAACAAGAACCCTACTTGTCCATGCTGCAGCGGCAATATGCGAGCATAAAAGAAAACCAAGAAGTAATAAAAAAGCAAGCAAATAAACTTTACTCATTAGTAGTTAATGATAACCACTCCCACTTTGTAGAACTTGCGTGTGACTTTGCGCTTCTAGTTTCGGTGTATCAGGAATTCACTGAGTGACGCTACCCTTAATAAGCTCGGCTCAGGCGCATACCACCTCAGCGAATCAAGCTTGCCTAGTATTACAAATTAGGAACCTTAAACCTAATATATTATTTTCCCGAATATACCGACGTCTTTGAATTATCTTCATCTAGTCTCGCGAGAAGAAAGCCGGAGATGGTACCTACTAACTCGATTGCCGCAGTTGCTTCGGTCAAAGATAGGCTCGGCAGCCATGGCCTCCCATGGCCCGTACCTTCTTTATTTCGTAACTTATTTATTGCACAAGCTGATTGAAACAACGAGCGTTCAAGTGCTTTGATAGGAGGTTCTCCTGGCTGGGGAGGCTGCTCGGGAACAGTTAGTCCCAATGCCATATAAGCTTGACCCAGTAATCCTTGAAAATTAGCACCCATCGGGTAAGCTCCGTATTTTACTTGGATCACATGCGCAGCAGTTGCTTCAAGTAAGTCTTTACCTGTTCCCGATAACAGCGCAGCATCATGAGCCCCTTTTTGGGCACGTCGGGAGTAGGCCCTCAATGCATCCGTTAAATCTTTTCCTCGCAGGTTTTCAAGAACTCGAGGGCGAATTTCGCCATCCCTGGCCAATTCAAATCCCTCCGTCGAAAACGCAGCAATAGCATTATCAATTGCCTCATTACCTACAAAATTGACGGATTGCTGCCTAAAGCCGCCCGAGGCCCTTACCTTGGACATCAACAACTCAATGAGCTTTGAACCCGCCAAGGAGTTGTTATCTATTGCCCAAGATAAAATTGCTCTGACTCTCTTTGCCTTACCTACTGACTGCCCATTTGCCTTCGGGTCAGCTTCCGTGAGCTGCGTGCGCTCTACATAAAATCCGATATCAGAATGTGAGGGCTCTCTATACTCTCCGTTAGACTTTGAATCGTCAACTAGCTGAGCAATAGCAGCAATAATTGTTTCAGTAATCGGAAGAGTCATCAAAAAATCACCGTTGATTTGGTTATCAAAATGTTAAAACTATGTGGCCCAATTGCGAAACACATCTAAATGTTATAATCGCCATTTTTATATTGCAAATTAGATTGATCGATGTAACGCTGAACCTCTTTCCATACTTCAGTTTCTTTAAAATCCCCCTCATCTTCAATATAAATCAATAAATTATCATCTTCAAACTCATTTAAAATTAAAAGGACTGATAATAAATTATTCATATATACCCTTATCATAAAAGATAAAGATGGTGCATATATTTCAATGAGATTTTTTATGAGCTTTTTTTCTAATTCAAAACTATCATTACAAACTATAGTTTTACCCTCGTGGAGAAAAAGAAATATTTGAGTTGATTCGTATGAAGGGTGTGAAATTCCACAAAGTATTTCATATAAATTCACTAATCGATCATTATCCATTGAAGTCAAATACTTCTTCACAGACTTAGCATTGAATGAGTCAGGATATTTTTCTTTTTCTCTTGGTTTTAATTTAGTAGCTTGAAGATAGTGAAGCAGGCTACTTTCCAGCTCCGCATGTGTTGTATACAGATTTGACGTTCGCTCAATTTGCTTTTTAATAATTAAAAAGTCTTTTGCTAAGGTAAGCGGAGTCGATCTCAATGTATAGAAAGTATCTGCACAAGATTCTATGAGACCGCGTAAAGAAGTACAAAACCCATAATAGTTATCACATGCTGAGTCTAGCGCCTCAATCCATCGTAATGTTTTGAATGAAGATACCAAACAAACGATATGCACTCTGGCAAGCATTTCTTTCCAATAAATTTCAGCGGCTTGCGACAAGTCTTGATTACCGATCCTCTGAAAGTCCTCGTCACTAACAAACTCGTAGATCCACTCTTCATTTGATTGACGCAGGGAGCTAAGAGATTTATATGTATTTACAATATCCTCTGGTATAAGATTTTTGATATTTTTTATCATTTTTTTATTTTTCTAAGTAAATTAGATTTTTTGATTCATATTTAAATTTTTCTGCTTAACAAGAATCACACCCTGTCAGTCCGATTGGTACACAGCCCTTTCTTAAGCTTTCTCATTTTTTCATTCACTCGAAAAAGTATTTACTCATCAAACAACAATCCTAGATGGCGCAGTATTGCTTCGATATCTCTACCCAACGAGGAACTACTGGCGCGTCTGGCAACTCACTCAACACTTGCTTATATGAAATAGGGATACCTTCACAAACCCAACCTTTTTTGTTGCCAATATTTATTTGTACCATGCGTTTCACAAATTCCACACAAGTCGTGCCCCAGTCAACTGCGTTGCCAAAAGTGTGGAGCTCAGATTTCGCAAAAACCGCTACCATCTATAGCCGTAATGTCCTTCTTCGAACGGCGCATCAAGAATAGGGTCGGATATCAACATGGTGGGGTCAATCGTATCAGCCTTGGCTCGGACCCAACTGAGCCAGTCCACTAGCTTGTCCGTCAGTTGACCTTGAGCTATAGCTTGCGCCTCTTTTGCATCTGCTAGTTTTCTCAATCGTTCGGCTCTCTCCAGGTTTTGTGCCTGGCGCTCAGCAATCTCAAGCTTGGCCAGTTCTTCGGTACGCCGCTTTTTGAGATTCTCGTGTCGAAGTCGGGCACGCTCTCGCCTTTGACTTTCCAGTTCTTGTTCATGGTTGTACTTTTTGGTGGTCTGAATGCCAGTGACGACACCGATCACTATTTCTTCAATTCGATCAAAAAGTTCGGTTGATTTGGTGTCGTTCCACGTTTTCCGATACGGAAAACCACTAATGGAGAGGGTCAACAAACCAGTAGGTGTGTAATCGTAACGAGGAGGGTAAGAATAGTTGGTATCGAAGCGTCCCAACCGCGTACCTTCAAAATAACGTTTCTGGGCAAGTTTCTCTGCCTCGGTAGGCTCATGGTTTGAGCGACGCACCTGCTCGGTCAGCTGGAACTGGAACCGAACCCCGTGATCCTTAAATTCCATCCAAGTTGTTTGCTTCTCACTATCAATTTTTACATCGAAGCGTTCTTGCAACCCAAGCGCGTGAAAAATCCTGTTGGTCAGCTCAAGTGCCCGCTCCACAGATCCCTCTGTCACCGAAATATCCAAAATCTCTGACGGTACGTGGCGCAGACCTTTCTCACTTTTCCACCCAGTTTTCCGCAATAAAACCTTGCTCGCGGCCTTAACAATTGGGTGCACTGGAATATCAGATGAATGATCGCCAGAACTCTTGGCCAACTTCTCCTTCAGCTCGGCAATCTGCCGAAGCTCCTGATCGCGTTGATCCAATTTTTCCTTGGAAACTTCCTCCAAGCGAATTGGGTAATCTTGCCGGCCCTTATGCGGTGGTAGTGGGATTTTAGTTGTGGGTTTGCCTGCAGATAATTTTGCCCAGTGGCCCCTAGGCGGTAGGGGTATCGAATGCCGACGGCAAAGTTTGGCTAGCCCCACATCTGACATACCAAACTGAGGGGCTAGCCTACTAACGGGCTCCGACCAGACCTTCTGGTACAGCTCAGATCTGGCGAGTTGAATCGTCGGGACCAGTTACTTGCCCTTCTTAGGGGCAGGTTTGGAGACCTTTATGGTTTCTTTGACGGTTTTATCGGGATGCTTGTCAGCAAATTTCTCAGTGACAAAGCGACCATTCACTGCACTTCTGTGCGCGGTAATTTTTTTGCTCATCGACTACCTCTCGGATAGAAGTTGGATACATTGGCTAAGCGTAAGCTCGAGCCACAAAAATAGACGATGCACAAAAGCAAATATACTGTCAATATACACAGCATTTTCAAGATCTAAAGCCGCAATAAACTGGTTGATTGATGCCAAAAGTGATGTCGATACGTTAAAAATGTTTCTCAACACTACATCGCAAGAGGTACATTACAGATTGTAATCAGTGTGCGTTTATACAGAACTTCGGCAGTACGCTAATAAATATGGCTTCCTCACTTACCGTCCCAGTTAATCCTGACCTACTTATATGGGCGAGGGAAACTGCTGGCTACGATTTTGATTTGGCCTGTGAAAAGTTAAAGTGCAAACCAGAAAAGCTTCAAAAGCTGGAGGCTGGTGAAGCTGAGCCTACATATCCGTTTCTTAATGAGTTGGCTGATCTGTACAAGAGACCGCTCGCCATCTTTTTTGCATCAAAGCCGCCTGTAAAGAGAAATAAGCCTTCAGATTTCCGTCTGCAGCTGGATGCAACATCTCATGGAATAAGCCCGCAACTCAACATCGCCATCCGTAAAGCTTGGCTGATGAGGGAAAATTTTTTAGAGCTAAGTTCCTACGATGATCAACCTATTTCTCCTTTTGCGCTTACTGCCACGATGGCAGAGGATCCAGAGGAGTTGGGCCCAAAGTTAAGGAAACTGTTTGGCGTTTCGATCGCAACCCAACTTGGTTGGCGAGCGGAAAAAAGTGGCTACGATGAATGGAAGAAGGCGATTGAAAACCAAAACGTTTTGGTTTTGGAGTTAAGCCGTATACCTTTGAGCGAGATGCGGGGTATAGCTCTTTGGGAAGACACACTTCCGATCATCATGGTTAACGGCGCTGATAGTCAATCGGCTCGGGTTTTTACGTTGATTCACGAGTTTGCTCATCTGTTACTGCGACAGGCCGCCCTTTGTGACCTGGCACCTGCCGAATATGACTCTGGCACAGCCAAATTAGAAGCTTTCTGCAATGCCGTATCTGCAGCCACCATAGTGCCAAAAAAAGAGCTAGTGGAGCTTGTATCTGGTAGATACTCAGAGAAGTGGACTATGGAAGAACTCGCCGAACTGGCGAAGACATTCAGCGTAAGCAAAGAAGTGATACTCCGAAGACTGCTGACCGTTGGTCTTACCTCAGAGAATTATTACCGCCTCATGAGAATTGAGTTTATAGCTGAGTATAAAAAGCTCAGGGATAAAAATAAGGATAAGGACGGAGGTCCAAGTCCCGCACTAATGACCGTACGGAATCTTGGCAAACCTTTTGTCGAACTGGTTCTTAACAGCTATCACGACAACAGAATCGGTTTATCCACGGTTTCCGACTACTTGGGTGTGAGGGTCAAACACTTGCCCAAGATTGAAGCGTTAGTGGCCCGATGAGCGGAGTCCAACCCAAGGTTAAATACTGTATTGATACATGCGCAATAGTAGATGCAGGGGAACGCTATTACCCAATCGACGTATTCCCAACTTTCTGGGATAACCTCGACGGACTCGCACAAAGTGGGCGCTTGAAAGCCCCCAACATGTTAGTCAAAGAGCTAGGAAAACAAACTGAGGCTTGGAGAGACTGGGTTTATTCAAGGGCAGACTTGCTACTAATTCCGCCTGACCGTGAGTTTTTTAGTCATTTGACCGATGTAGTACAAGTTTATGAGAGTTACAACAATGGTCAATTCAATATGGAAAAAATTGGCGGGGATCCCTTTTTCATCGCATTAGCCAAACAATATCATTTAACTCTTATTACTGTCGAAAACAATAGGCAAGGTGGATTTCGAATTCCACATATTTGTAAACAACTAAACATAAAAACAGTAACCTTACTAGGTTTAAATCGTAGTGAAAACTGGAAGTTCTAGACTATTTTATCTATATGAAGATAATAAAAACATTATTTAATTTATTTGAAAGAATTGTCTTAAGTAGCATTTTTATTGCTACCACAGCAACGATCGGTGTGCTTGCTGGCTTATATGCTGGGCTCTATGCTGAGGGAATTAAAATTTCTTTTCCCCTTAACCGTTCATGTTTAGAAAACAAAGAAAATTGTTTTTTGAATAATGATGTCCTCCAAACATGGATATTAATCATCATTTTCTGGCTTATGTTTTGTTTGACTGGCTTCTTCCAGTCAAGAAGGACGCGTCTTTATGAAAAAAAATTGGAAAGTAAAACAAATGAGCTCCTAAGTCAAACGTCTACTATGCCTCCAAAAGGTTTCATGACCCTATACTTAAATGCACACATTGAATCATCGAGTCAAATTGCTAAATACTTCCACCAATCACAAAACCCTTTAAATCATCTGGATTTTTCTTCTAAAAATTTTTCGTCTATTGTGAATAATGCCGAATCCAGTCGACTATTGTTCAGAGTCCTCGCTGATATTGCTAATCTGGCGTTTAAATTCGACAACTCTCCAGAAGGAGTGAAGTATGAAGTTAATTTGATGGTTTATCGGCAAATTGATGATTTTTCTCACTCGCAATTGGAAAAAGTAATTGGTAGTTGTCAGTTTGTGGAGAGCAATCAGGATCCTAAAAAGCTTGCGGGATTTTTAGAGGTTATCCCTGGTGCTAAATGCTTGATAAGTGGAGATCAATCAGGCGTCCCAAAAATAGAATCTAATATTGACAAAGAGCCGAAGTACCAATTAATACTACCAGTTCACCCTGGATGTAAAGACGAGGGCTCTGATTTTTTATTTAGAAATATGGCTCAGCTACCAGGTGCGCCCGAGCTTTGCGATATCGGTCGTTTAGAAGTAGCTTACTATGAAAGTATTAGAAGCTTAAATGAGTCATTAGGAGGCAAAAGAGATTTTAGACTAGAGATTAATAATTTAATAGATACTTACTTCTCTACTTCGCCAGAAATAAAGAGCTTTGCATCTTTTCCAATAGTTTCAGATATTTTCTCTAGCAAGACTGATGACTTTGAAATTGATTTCTTCGGTGTTCTTAACATTCATTCAAATAAAAATAATGTTTTAGGTAGCTACAAAAGAGCTTTTGATCTGTTTTTACCTTTGTTGGTATCGTATATGCCGTTTTTGTCTGTTTACCTCAAAGAGATATCGAAATCTGCGATACGTTTGAAGGATGAGTCTTTCGAGTTACCTCTACAATGACGACACGAATTGTTCAAAATTGCCTAGTATCTATCTAAGTGCTATACTAGAGATACCTCTTGAAAGGAGAGCGCCGTGAAATATCCTACTCATAAAGCCAGCTCAGAAGATTTGAAATCGATTGCGTCATATTTTGACAAGATCAACTCTAGGCCCAGCGTTGCCTCAACAACTGGCCAGGTAAGACGCAGTGGCCTAAGTGTCGACGCGGGTGTGAAATTCGTAGTTAAAATGCCTAAGAAGAGATTCGCCAGTCAAGGGTAATCCCACAGCTTTCCATATTGTTAATTCGTTGGATGGCTTCCAGTAGCTGTGGTGTTTTGCGTCAACTTCCCATACACATGCGGCAACAACAGCTCCGCAAACTGATCCTTCACCCTGTCATTGGTCAATAGCTGCTGAATGATGCTTTGGTGGTTCTCAAAGCACGCAATAAAAGCATCATTCATCACCTTTTTGTAATCAGGACTGGCGCCAAACTGCTGCTCGGTATTCGCTGTAGCCTGCTCCTTCAGCGCTTCGTTTTCAGTCATCTTGTCCGCCACGTGGTTGAACACGGCGATGGCGTCCGCATCGGTCAGCTGATCACCTTCAAACAGCTTATTCACCTTATCGATGATCTCGTTCCAGTACACCCGTTCCGTCTCTTCCAGTGTCTTGGTCGTTCCCAAGTCCAATATTGCGGGGTAGAGAACTGAGCCTTCTGTTTTGGCCAGCGGGATGTCTTGCTTACCCTTGTTGCGAAGCTGATAGTGGGTCAGCTCAATCCCTTCAAGGTCAATCTCTTCGTCATCAATTTCCACTACTAGCAAACGCTGCAGCAAGCGCAAGAACATGCTGCGCTTTTCCAACTCAGTGTCCGAGTAATTGATGATCTGGCTTAAGAAATCATAGGCACGCACAAACGAGCCAACGTTCTTTTTGAAGGTCTCCAGCTTTTCAACCTCCAGAGAATCGTCAATCGCCCTGGCCGCTTTCAGTCCGTCTTTGAATCTGCTTTGCGCCGGCTGCAGGTAGCGGCTTACGGCCGCCTGTGTTGGCTTTTTCAGAAGCACCTCAACCAGGTTTTCAACTTCCTGGTTGGTGTAAATCTGCGCAGCATCCAATTTGGATTGCAAATCAAAGATCACGTTGGGATCCGACACCTCGGACAATTGAGCAGCACGGTAGTAGGGCGCAAACGACTCTAAAATCTCACTGGGGTCGTTCACAAAGTCCAAAACAAAGGTGACGTCTTTACCTGGATAGGTGCGGTTCAAGCGAGAGAGAGTTTGGACCGCGGCCACGCCCGAGAGCTTCTTGTCCACGTACATGGAAACCAACAGGGGCTGGTCAAAGCCCGTTTGAAACTTGTTGGCCACAATCATGACCTGGTAGTCGTCCTCGTCGAACGCATCTCGCAGATCTCGGCCATTCAAGCCAGGATTCAGGTTGTATTCAGTGAATTCACCAGGCCCAGTTTCGGAGTCGATCACCGTTCCAGAAAACGCCACCATGGCCTGTAGGCCCTGGTAGGTCTTGTCCTCAGAGACCTTTTTGGTGATGTATTTGTCAATTGCCGCCTTGTAGCGCACTGCTTCTTTGCGGGAGCCAGTCACCACCATGGCCTTGGCTTTACCATCCAAACGCCAAGCCACGTTGGCTTTAAAGTGCTCAACGATCACCTCAACCTTTTGGGCAATGTTGTATGGGTGAAGCCGAACCCACTTCATCAAGCTTTTGAGAGCCTTGCTGCGGTCTACGGTTTCAGAGTCGTAATCTTGGCCATCATGGGCGATCTTGAATGCCAGCTTGTAAGGGGTGTAATTCTTCAGTACATCAAGAATGAAGCCTTCTTCGATGGCTTGCTGCATGGTGTACAGATGGAATGGTGCCGGCTTGCCGTCAGCATCGGGCCGCCCGAAAAGCTCCATGGTCTTGGACTTCGGTGTGGCGGTGAAGGCAAAGTAGCTGATGTTTTTAGGCTGAGCCCTAGAAGCCATTTCAGCTTCCAACATGGCTTCAATGTCGATCTCGCCACCGTCTTCCAGCTCCTGCTTTTCGGCAGGCGAAAGCACGTTCTTTACCTTATTGGCCACAGCCCCAGACTGGGAGGTGTGCGCTTCGTCCGCAATAATCGCGTACTTTTTCCCCTCCATGTTCGCGCTGGCGAGGGCCTCGATCACAAATGGGAATGTCTGAATGGTGACAATAATTATTGGCGTATTGCTGATCAATGCCTGAGCAAGCTGAGCTGATTTCGATTCACCCATTTCAGATTTGATGCATTTCACCAAACCTTGCTTGTGCTCAAACTGGTAAATCGCATCCTGTAGCTGACTGTCCAAGACAGTGCGGTCGGTCACAACGATTACGCTGTCGAAGACCTTTTTGTTGTCAGCCCCGTGAAGGCTAGATAACTGGTGGGCAGTCCAGGCGATTGTGTTTGTTTTACCAGAGCCGGCAGAGTGCTGGGTCAAATACCTGTGGCCAGCACCTTCCACTTTTGCGGTGGCGATTAACTTGGAAACCGCATCGAACTGATGGAACCTTGGAAAGATCATGGCGGTTTTTGTGACCCGCTTACCCGTCTTCTTGTCGATCTTATCGACGCTCTCTAGGTGCATAAAGCGCCCAAGAATATCTAGGAAGTTATCCCGCTGAAGCACGTATTCCCAGAAGTATGCCGTCTTAAAACCATTAGGGTTTTCGGGATTTCCCTTGCCGCCGTTGTCGCCCAAATTGAAGGGTAAGAAGCGGGTGTTTACGCCATCCAACTTAGTAGTCATTTGCACTTCTTCTGTGCTGACGGCAAAGTGCACCAATGCCCCACGTTTGAAAGCGAGAAGCGGCTCTTCCTTCTTGGTCGATTTGTCCTTGGGGAGCCGGTCGAATTTGTATTGCTTCACGGCGTCTTCAATCGACTGAGTGAAGTCAGTTTTTAATTCGGAGGTGGCAACAGGAATGCCGTTGACGAAAAATACCAAGTCGATCGAATTGTTGTTGCTGGTGGAATAGTGGACTTGCTGCATGACACGCAAACGCACCTTGCCGTAATTCTCAATGGTGGTTGCATTTAGCGTTGTGGCGGGTTTGAACTGACAAAGATTCACGCGGCCGGCAGACACATCCTTAAAACCATGGCGCAACACTGAAAGCGTGCCATCAGCTGTCAACACCTTGACCAAGCGTTCCAAAAGTTTCTTCTGGGTCGAGCCATTGTGCATGGCTTTGACCTTGTTCCAGGTCTCAGGCTGAGTCTCTTGAATCCACCAGATTAGGTCTTCAGGAAACAAAGCTAGGTCACGGTCGTAACCTTTATCACTCGCTGAATGCAACCAACCGTTAGCGACTAGGTGAGCGCAGATCTCGTTTTCGAAGTGCAGTTCTTTGTGAATGTTTGTCATGAGGCACGGGATCCTTATTCTTCCTCGGTAATGTACTCAGCTTCCGCGACTTCCGATTCGAAATCTTCTTCTGTTGTTTCCAACACGGGATCTGCATCCAGCGCTGCCACCTCCTCGTCAGAGACCAATCCACGGACATCGATTTTCCCAGTCACTGCGGCAGTGATTAGTGCTTGGCGATGTTCCTTCAGCAGCGATATGCAGGTGTTAGCCTTGTTCGTTAGCGTCTCGGATCTACTTATTTCTACCTCGATCAAATTTGCTATTGCGCGTTGTTCGTCTATTGGTGGGACTGGGTATACAAACTCGTTAAATGCCTCAGTCGGAAGACGCCAGCGTCCAAGTTGTGAAGAGCCTTGACCAAACGGAAAGAATAATTTTTCGTGATAACAGTTCTGCAGCACAAATTTATAGAATTTTGAAAAGAAAGCGTCTTGATCACCTTTCATTTCAAAAACACGATAGTCGGGACTAGTCACACCGTGGTATTTCGATATATCTACGTACCCAGTTAACAAGTCCATATGATTCATTGCAAAGTCTCCAGGGAAAACTAGCTGATACTTTGAATAGTCCATCGAAAGTTGGCCACCGCCACTCTCAGTATCTTTAACCTTTATCCCTTTTTGGGTTATCGAAAGTATTTCAAGTCCCAATTTGCCCGCAATTCTCTTCTTGATTTTAAAAAGTGATTTTCCTCTGAGTAGATTCCAATGCTGAGGCACCTCGCCCAACCACTCAACCCCACTGTCCTTCATCTTTGCATTTGGATCTAGCCCTTTGGTGACCGTCTGACTAATCACGGTTTGACGTTTTTCCTGAAGCAGCTTGATCAGCTTTTGCTGCTTTGCGATGAGTTCGTCGAGCTTGGCCGTTTCACGGTTGAGATAAGCCGCAATTTGGCGTTGTTCTGATAGTGGTGGGGTAGGTACGCGCTCATCCAAATATTGTGTGGTATCCAAATTTTGGATGCCTGTATTTTGTTTAATTGAGCAAGTGTTCAGCCTAATCGCGTAGATGGATTGATGAACAAAATTCCAGTAGTGGCTACTGTGTTGACTTCGGACGGGTAATCGACCCACAAAATTCGAGCATACAGCTTTAAATGTGTGATTAAAAATTACGACATTCCCCACAGGGGATTGCTCACCTCCGCCTGACTTCTCAATTAACAAATCACCACGTTTCAAGAATCTCGGATTTGAGGAAGCCAATTCGATTTTCCGCATTGTGAGTTTCTTCAAAGAGACAGAGTTTTTTGTTCGATCAAAATCGGCAACTCGAATACATGGTGTGTCGAATAAACCCTCATCAGGGTCATCTCCCCAAATACCGTTGAAACAACCTTCCACCGAGTTTTTCAGCCTGATCACATCCCATTCTTTTGGTATTAAACCAACCCACTGAATGCCACTATCTTTTAGTGCAGCTTTATCCCGCTCGTTCACTGTGCTACCTCACCCAGCAAAGCGACAATCTCCGCAGTAACCATTTTCAAATCGGTGTCAATTTCTTCCAATGAACGTGGCGGCACGTATTTGTAGAAATGGCGGTTGAACGGAATCTCGTATCCAACCTTCGTTTTGTCATGATCAATCCATGCGTCAGGCACATGCGGCAATACCTCTCGCTCAAAGTAAGCCTGAATATCGTCCTTCAAAGGTACATTTTCGGTATCACGCAAATCAGGGTTTGATTCAATGCTGCCTTTTTTGTCGGTGCACACCACAGCTTCGTCATCGTGCTCGCCAAAAATTCCAACCACTGCTTTTTCTTGGGCTGCTGCCAAAGCAACACCTGCTGCTAAGCAGGCTGACTTCAGGTCTTTCTCGAAAACTTTACGGTCCATCCAAACCTTGCCTGCAGGGAAGGAAGCCAAAGCACTTTTCAGGTTTGCAATCCCAGAGGCTTCCAACTTTTGCAGGGGCTTGGAGTCATCAATCAATGCAAGCTTTTCCGGAGTAATTTCAAACTTCAACTTCAATGGTCGTTCAACCGTAATGGTTGAGTAGCCAAAATCTTCGTTGTCGAAAATCAAGGAATGTTCGGTGGTTTTGAAGTCACCGTAAAGTTTGGTGATCACTTCAATGTGTTCTTGGCTCAGCTCCTTTCGTTTCGAGCCAAGGCTTTTGCGCATCTTTTGGTAGAAATCGGCGCCGTTGATAAGTTGAACCTTTCCTTTACGCTCTGCCACCTTATGATTGGATAGAATCCAAATGTAGGTTGATATGCCCGTGTTGAAAAACATGTCGGTTGGCAGAGCAATAATTGCTTCCACCAAATCTTGCTCCAACAAGTAGCGGCGAATATTTGATTCGCCAGATTCTGCGCCACCTGTGAACAACGGAGAACCGTTCAGGATGATTCCAATGCGGCTACCACCTTCACTGACTGGGCGCATCTTGGATACCAAGTGGAGCAGGAACAGCAAAGATCCATCTGACACACGGGGCAGGCCAGGTCCAAACCGGCCGGAATAACCACGCTGCTGATGCTCAGTGGTCACAAAATCCTGAACGTTTTTCCATTCAACGCCAAATGGTGGGTTGGACATCATGTAGTCAAATTTCTTATCTGGCAATCCGTCCTCAGACAACGTATTGCCACAAATAATATTGGCAATGTCTTGACCTTTGATCAGCATGTCCGCTTTACAAATAGCGTACGTGTCTGGATTTAACTCTTGGCCATAAACCACAAATCGTGCACGGGGGTTAAGCTCCATCCCCCGATCCTCAGCAACAGACAAAATGCCGCCGGTACCACTTGTGGGGTCATAAATTGTCCGCACAATGCCAGGAACAGTTAGGGCTTCTTCATCCGCTGCGAACAGCACATTCACCATTAGGCGAATTACCTCTCTTGGGGTGAAATGTTCACCGGCCGTCTGGTTCGAATCTTCAGCGAATTTCCTGATCAACTCCTCAAACAGGTAGCCCATTTGAACATTCGACACAGCCTGAGGGCTCATATCGATCGTGGAAAACTTCTGAACCACCAAGTACAGCAGGTTATTGGCATCCAGCGCGTCGATGTAATTCTGAAACTTGAACTTGTCGAAGATGTCCCGCACATTCTCAGAGAATGACGAGACATAGTTGATCAGATTTTGTTTGACGTTGGCCGAGTCCCCTAGGAGGGTTTGTATGTCCATCGGAAACGTGTTGTAAAACTCGAGCCCAGACTTCTTCAACAAAAAGGCATGGGCAGCATCACCAAGCGCCTTTTTGCTTTCAAATTCGGCCAAGACCGCAGCTTTGGTCGGCGCCATCACGCAATCTAGGCGACGCAACACAGTAAACGGAAGGATGATTTTCTCGAACTCGTAATGACGGAAATTTCCGCGGAGAAGGTCGGCCACCGACCAGATAAACGAGCTTAGGTTTTGATTTGACATGCTGATTCTTATTGTTAAATGGGATTACCGCAAAATCTGAGGTGACGTTTTCCGCACTTGCGAAGGCCGTCACCTACCTCATTATTATTTGATGAGTGTATAGCGAAACATTCACTGGATAAACCATCAGGCTCCGAGAGAAGCCAATATGGGCGCGGCACTTGGTCAGGGGACCAATTTTAGGGGGGTGTATTGAGAGCGATGAAATTCTTTGATTTGCGCCACTACCCCTTAAAGCAAAATATTAGGGTATAGAAAATGACCGAGCTGAAAGTTATTACCTGGAACTGCAACGGCGCCTTTCGCAGGAGGTTTGATCAGCTGTGTTAATTTGATGCCAATGTGTCGGGCAACATAGCTGCACAAAGGCAGTATTGTCACGAATCGTATGCTGCAACAGTCAAGTGACCATCGACTGCTTTAGCGAGGGATTAAGAGCATTCCGATTGATCCGATAAATTCCCGCCTTCACCAGCACCACTTTATGCTCAATCAAGAATCGAAGCCCGATCTCATACTCACGGTCATAGACCTTCAAAGTATTTGGAAAATGAGTGAACGACCCATTCGGTGACATGATGGCCGCTGCTGCATCAAGTACCTGGGCAGCTTCAGGGCAAGCTAGTGCAATGTTATTTCGAACCGTCGTGTTGAGTTTCATGTTCGGCAATATACTGTATTAATAAACAGTATATTGCCATGATCAATCCGATTCGCCAATATCCATTCTTGAGATTGGCCTCGAAATAACAGAACTACGCCGCCTTAGCCTGGTCAGGCAACAACAACTTACCAAGCTGAGTAACCTCAATCAAATAGCCGCGGCTTACACCTTCACCGACTTCAAAACTACCTACCGTTTTTAGGCCCTGCGATTCGATCGCCCTCAAGATCATTCTTGAACTTGTACCAAGCTTGTCAGCCAAAGTGGAAAGTACGATGTAGGTCTGCTGAAACTCTGCCAAAGCAGACATCGGAATCAAATTTACTTTTTGGCCACGTATTTTGCTTTCAACAGAACGAATAATCCCTTGTTTGACCCATCCCCGAATTACCTCGTCCTTTATTTTTAGCATGTTGGCAACTTCGGCAACTTTGAGTAATGTTTCCTCATTACCCGATTGCAAAATCTTTCGGACATCAGATGTTAGGAATTCAAGATCCCCTAGCTTCTGCTGCTTCTTGGAAGAAGCAACCTTCAGCGTCCCATCGAGAAGAGCCATGTAGAGCGCTCGATGGATAGCGGCGTTTGTCGTCATCCTTGCATAAAAATTCTTCAGCTTTATCTTTGGGCCTTCCTTAACTTGAACGTCGGTGACCAACTTGTGGGTGAGGGCCTCTATCGATACCACCGATATCGAACGGTCAGAATTCAGCCCCACGGTATCGGCGTCCAAGGTCTCGAAAATCTCATATTCAATAAAGTACTCAATCGACTTACGACTCAAGCCGGTAATCCTCATTGCATCGGCTTTCGTGATGTAAATCCGCAAAAACTGATCGATTTCATTTGCAGAAGTTTTCTCAATCAAAATACTGCGTGTTTTAAGTTCATGAGGTATTTCCACATATCTCAGTGCCCCGCGTTCAACCATCCCCATCACTGTCTGCTCGTGAATTCGCAACTGCTTGGCCAATTGGGCCACTGACAAGTAACGTGAATTCTCCATAGTGGCGACCTTTTCGTTGATGTGATATTTGCCATCTGCATGTAAAGTCACCGCATCACGCACTGCACGAATGAAACCAGGGTATCGACCTGAACCACATAAGTTGGTCAGCTTTTTAATCCAATAACCAAGCCTTTGTTCAGCGGAAAACGTATCCGGCAGTGCCAAGTCCAGCCTAAACTTCACATGCTCATTTAAGCTGTGCGGAAAATCTTCAAATAGCGGCAAAATCTCGTGGACAACTGCCACCGACTGCGCCAAAGATTTGGGTTTCATGGTTTTAGCGTTCGATAAGCTTTGTTTGTGCTGCATATGGATGTACAAAAAATCCATGAGGGAAACAAAATTGCGCCACTGAACTGGATCAGTATTGCCAAGATCACTCATTGGCGGGCAGGGCGTTATATCCATTGCCAAACGCATGTTTATCCATTTTTCTGCATTCGAAATCTTCGGCGTTTTGATTGAAGACAAGTCTCGACCACAATTGCAGAACTTAAGTTGATGTCGGTTCTTTGAGATTTCAGTCCCGCAAACGTCACAACTTTCAACAAGCCGAACACCATGCTCAGGGCATGCTGTACAAAAAGTATGCTGCCATATTTGCTTTGCATAGCCATGTTCTTTCAGACACAGTGGGCACACTGGCGTGGTCATCATTCTGTAATGACGTTCTTGAATCAGATTGCTATGGCTTTGCTCGATTCTTCTTAGGTTTGCAAGATCTCTGGCGTCCTGAACTGTAATTTCCGCGATCTGTTCTATGTACGTGAATATTGAATTACTCATCGTGAAACCAGGAATTGGTCTAAGCAGCTCCCGAATTCCTAGCAGACCGTTGTGATCTGCCACACGTAATAAATAGCTCTCCAACCCCTCACCAACTTTGGGGGCGAGCACATTGGGAACGCGGGGTAGTTCAAGTTGTAGGTAATTAGACATGATGGGCAAGCCTCCCATTGACGCCAACAATCCGCGTCAAATCTTCTTTCAAAATCATTTGCTCCCAACGAAGGGAAAATTCACGATCCGAGATATCTCGATCAAACGGATTTCCATCAAGGTCGAAATCTACGGCGATTCTCTCGGCCGCAGCACCGAGTAAATTCTTGTTAATCCCAAATTTTTGATTGGTTCTCAAAAACTCCAGCTGCAAGGAGTGCATGAAATTACTGACCAGTCCAAACCGTCCCGCAGATAAAAAATAGAGCGCACGTGTGAATCGTTCACGACCAACTTCGATGTTGTATGGTGCGGTTACGTAAAAATCGTAATAACCCTTCACAGCACTGACGAATTGTTTGAATTGCTCAGGATCAGAGTAGTCATAAGGCATAAACAGAACCCTTCGATCTGATCGATTGGCAAGTTGTGTGTTGTTCAGCCACAGCTCTTCTGCATTCGGTAGACCGACGAATATGAATGTGATGGGAACTCGTTCAAACAATTCCTTCAGTACGTCCGCAGCCCCACGAAAAGATTTGCTTCGACCAGCGTCGGTCATCTGCTGAATTTCATCAATGATGAGAACCTGGACTTTGTGCAGCTTGAGCTGGCTTATGGCCAAATCAAATTTCTCACTGACACTGCGGCCGGCAAACCTTTGCATACCCAAACCATAAAGAATGGCCATGGCCAGTCCAGTCTTTGAGCCGCCAGTTTGCATCGTGATTTTTAGTACAGGGATAATTTTGCGATTTTCACTATCAACAGTTTCAAGGGACTTGTAGTCAGAAATAACGTGGTCCACGACCTGTGTTTTTCCAGACCGTGAGGGGCCAAGTATCCACTTCAAACTTCTGTAGGCACCAGCGACCACTGGTGGGTTCAATCCCTCGTTGATATAAATTCTGAGTGTTTGCTCAACACGCTTAAAACTTGGATGTCGGTGTACGGTGTTATTGATTACGTTTTCTGTCATTGATAATTTTTCTTTGTCACAATCTCTGGCGCTTCAATCGACTCGTAGTCGATATTCCAGTCAGTACTTTGGGTTAAATAGGTTGGCTCATCAATTTCTTTTTCGTTTCCGGTTCGACCTGTGGTCATTGATCGCACCAATTTAGCCGCCTCTGCGACCTCTTTCTTGGCTGATGAATGCTTCTTGGTTTTCGTCGTCGCCCTTTTGTTTACGCCATCAAAAAACACGCCAAGCATTTTTTGATACTCGACGGCGATCGTATCGAAGTCAGATCTACCATGTGTTTTGTCCGCATTGGCTATCAGTATTCTGAGCGTTGTGTAATCCACTGGCTGGTTCCTTCCAATATCCCAGTAGATATTGTTTAATCGAATTTTCGATCCCTTGTTGGTTGGATCAATCACATCGATGTATGTACAGTCGATCGGGTCATACAAAATTTCCACCTTTACGCCAGGGCCCAATTTTGAATACAACACAGCATATTCAGAAGAGGAATACTTGCATTTCTCAAACGTAATTCCGCCCCTGTCTGTCGTACGAGTTTCTTTAATCATTCGTGCATTGGCCATGTCTTGCATAGTTATTGGCTCTAGTGCAATCATTTCCTTTTGCAAGCGCACAAGTCTTTCTGCAGGTGAAAAACCGTAATCTTCGCCCTTGGCTACTGATCCAATAACGTGCCTATCCAGTGATCTCATGCTGTAGTCATCAAATACAAATCGAGTTATCAGCATCTTCAACTCTGAAAAATCGATGATCGCTGTCTTCATACCAAGCTCAGTTTGTGGCCGAGCGTTGGTAGTTTTTGGACCACGCGTGGACCCAGGCAAACTGGACGTGAAATCCTTCAAACTGCGGTTAAAACGTTCAACAAATGGCTTTCTATATGGTGAATATGCAGGGTTGTATTCCACCGCAATACCAAAAGTAGTTATCGATGAAAAGCTTTCGGAACGAAACTCCGAACCGTTATCAATCACTAGCGTTTGCGGGCGGCCCATGTACTCGATACGATTAATAACCCCATATTTGTCAAATTCTTCCTGTGTATATCCATACATTGCCCGCTCAAGTGTCTTCAGCACCTGAACGGTGTCCGGTGTATGAAGCGATATTTCCGTTGCAAGTGGAAAGCCCGTGGCCACATCAATTGCGACACACACCCACGGACGTATCGGTGCCGAACTAAGTGGTTGAGTGACGAACACATCAAGTTGCGTGCAGTCCATCTCAATTCTTTGATAGGGCAGATCTGTCTCATAGCTTTTCTGCCGCATGCTGCCAACTGAGCGTCGGGTGCGAGGATCAAATTTGGCGAGAACACGCTTGTCCCAGGGCTGCAAATTGACGTAGTAGCGAACCTGGTCATAAGACAATCTTTCCTCGAATCCTTTCTCCTCCAATTTTTGATTGATTATTTGATGTAATTCTTTAATGCGAATGTAATGCTTACTTAAGTTCTCTTCCAAAGTGGACACGATGATTTGTTCTACCTCTTCTGAAAGCACAACTTTTGGCCTTCCTTTTTTGTGATGCTTCGGCGTAATGCCTTCAAAGCCACGGTGGCGCAAATCTCGGCACCAGCGCCTGAAAGTCCGATCTGAACAAGACAAGCCATAAATGCTAATTACGCTTTTACAGGCATCCTCGGCTGTCATTCCATCGGTTACCAAACGCTCAAATTTTGCAATCGCATTTTGTCGACGTTTCGCTTCAGTGACGTATTCACTTTTATATTGGGGATCATCCATCACTCTTGACTGACTGCTGCGTATGTCATGTTCGTGATTTTCGCGAACATACAAACCAGTGGCGATATTTCGCTGCAGTTCCACAAGTGTCACTGGGAAGTCATTTTTGGTATGAAGATCAGTGATCATCACCACCTGCGAATCTCTGTTCAGTTTTGAAATACACAAACGCGATTGGCCGGTTTGATATACCGTACCTGTAGTAATCTGCATCATGTTCTTCTCCTTAAATCAAAGTGTTCATACCGAATGCAATTCATCGAATCATCGGCAGCACCTGATAACAATGTCTTTTTATTAATCACTTCACGCCAAATTGGCGCATCAAAAATCCCCATCACGATTGCTATGCAAACTTGCGTCACCGTTAATCTATTTCCATCAGCAATTTCAGAGACCGAAAGCATTTCTGCGCTCTCATGCATTTGCGCTGCAAACACTCGAACGGCTTGCAATTTTTCAGTCAAATCAAGCAGTGAGGCCGGAACCTCCTTGGCGTTCATTTGGTGATTAATGCTGTGTAGCAGCTTCAAGTTTTGAACACACGGCAATGTGTCCTCATAAGAACCCGCAAGAATTTCAAAATGAATTCCTTTAACCTTTAATAGCTCAGTGGCTGCCTCAATTTTTCCTGAGTAAGAATCAGTGAAATCAATCCAACCAGCGTCTTTGATTTCAATAATACGGACCGATTGGTCTTGCATCGTTAAAGCGAAATCAGGTGTGTAAAGGCTTGCCTGCCGGCCACGTGTTTTAAGTTTTTCTCTGTAACGATCAAGCTGATCTTTTGTGTGCAACATTTCACCTGTTGTTACATCAAGGGTGAAGGGCTGTACTTGCAACGCTTTAATGCGTGGATCAAGATCCATGGCATAGCCAGCAATGAGTTCGTGTCTGCTATCAACCACCGACTTTCCCTCCGGCGCAGACTTTAAGAGATGCGTGAAATACGATCCTTTTCTGAAGCCCCGCTTGCCAATCTGCCTGGTCTTACCCTTTTGATCTTTTTTCGTGAGGTAGGACATAGTTATATTTTTGTTGTTAACGAAATTATATCATGTATTATTTAATGAAGGCAATAATTTTGTTGTTGACAAAAATAGTGCCTCCAAAAATTCGTTGAATCTAGGTTATTAAAGGACTGGGGGACAGGACGGGGCGAGAGCTAGGACTGTAGACGAGTAGAGTGGCAACTACTTTTTATTGCCTGGGTCAGGATCTTTTTTCGATTTCTCGATTGATTCACGAATTACTTTCACCATGTCCTCCAGGGTTATGGCTTCGCCAATTTCACCTTTTTTCACGGGCTCCTTTCGCACCAACGTCAATTTGGGCTTTTGTCTGATGGGCACATAGGGTGTTGGCTCTGGCGGCTTAATCGGAGCCGCCTTTTTACGGACGCGTGACTGCATTAGCACCGTGCCTGTGGGATCGTCCAAGAGAACAAAATCCATTTGGTTGCTCGCTCCTAGAGCTTGAAGGATTCCCAAGAAGCCACAAAACGAACCAATAGGCTCACCGCGTTCAATGCCGCGTACAGTCTCGACACTAATCATCGCTCGCTCAGCGATTTGCTTTTGAGTCAGATTTCGCACCAGGCGAGCGAGTTTTATGCGCTTACCAAGGCGCTCAAGTGATACCCAGATCATTGGGCTTAGATGTCTTTCAGGTTCCCGTCTCATAGTCTCTACATCGCCTTATATGCTAATAAACCATACTTAAACTTAGCGTAATGTCTAACTTATTAGCACTTATCTATCTGAACGGAGAGCGGTGCACACTGCCAAGCCAAACATTGCCGCACTCACTATAGACCAGCGGATAAATTTGCTCAATATTTTTGTTATTGACGAAATTAAAGGAAAGGTTAAACTAGCGTTCTAAAGTAAAGGAAACGATTTTGGCAAAAAGAAAGGAAAGCAAACCAGGTGTACCTTTATGGTACGACCAAGGTAAAGCTGCGCAGTGGCAACTTGAAAACTCCAAAGAACTGAGCATTGCGAATCACCTTGCGGTCTACGCTGAAAGCAATGGTTTGTCGGTGCGCATGCTGAAACGCTATGTGGCATTAAAGGAATTTGTCGATGAAAACTTTCATCAACACATCGGCAAATTCACGGACCAAACTCCGTATTCGAGCATCGAGGAGCTGCTGAAACTCCACAAGCTAAATCCTGCCAAAGCGGCACAAATAGCCGAATCGGTGATCAGTGGACAGACTATTGCTGCTGGCGTGAAACACCTGATCGAGCTAGAGACCAAAGACTCGGGTGGCAGGAACGTTGACAACACCAGGTCAGAGGCACGTAAGGCAGCTTTCCAACTTCAACATGCCGTTGTAAATCACGTGAACAAACACCCAGCGGAATTTGGTCTGTCGGGTACGTGGAAAGAAATTGACCTCTCTGGGCTGTCGATTAAACCCGATCTTGGCTTTGAAACGGCAAAAGGTAAGAGGGTAGCGATTGAGATTCGGTACTTCTCGATGAACTCCAGTACGGCCTTTGTTCATCAAGCGCTGACCAAATATGCTTGGTTACAGATGAGCTTTTTCGATGAAGTGTACTTAGCTGTCAATGAAGACGCTTTAAACCTGGTTGGGCAGTATACGGATGACTTCCAGGATTGGACTGGCAGGCAAATGAACATCAGAGCTGTTCAGATAAGTTAACAGCAGCTAAGGCCAATGATGTCACTAATTACCATTGCTCTGGGTCTAAGTGATTTATGGAAATACCTTATCTGCCAGTGCACATAATTGGCCATTTTCCAGATGCAATGTTACTGGCTCGCCATAAACTTTGGCCACGGCTTCCTCCGCCATCTGCCAAACTCTCATTGCATCTATTGCTGCACTGGTGGGACGTACGCCCTCAGGGTAGCCTGCATTACCCCATATCTCACGCAATAGGCAAACACTAGCTGCTTGCGCTGGGGGAATACCGTGATTTCGAAAAATGGCTATGGCGACTTCATCGCTTGGTTGCCTAAAGCGCTGATGATTCAGGACCGTAGGTAAACTATCGGCAGAGTTGACGCCAGTTACCCAACAATTAACTTCCGTCCACAGTACAAATTGCTTAGCAGCAAACTCTGGGGGCATTTGGCGCCAATCTGGCATCGACGCCAATTGTGCAGCAACTAATCGGAGCGAGTCTTCCGAAATCAATTTCCACCGCTGGGCTAGAAAAAGACCGACGTCTTTTACCCATGGATCTTGTGAGGCTTCTTGGGTCATAGATCAACTCGCCAAGACGGTATTGGAGGGGCATAAAGAAGCTATGCAACACTGGCTACATAGTGGGTTCCGCGCATGGCAGGTTTTCATCCCGTGCTGTATCAGCCATTCATGGGCATGTCGCTTATAGGCTTTAGGGGTGAGTGTGTTGATGAGATCTGATGCACGTTCAGCAGACTCGGTGTTTACCACCTCAAGCCGATTGAGCACTCTCAGCACGTGTGTGTCGACTGCAATCGTGTCTTCATTGAAGATAAAGTTCATCATAATATCTGCAACCTTTCTACCGACTCCCTGTAGCTTCATCAGCTCCTCATGTGTCTCTGGGATTTTTCCGTGATACATCTCCAGAATTTGACGACACATGATTTTTAGATTTGTGGTCTTTCGGTTGTAGTGAGCCACAGGCTTAATGATGGCCCTGAGTTCTTCATCGTCTAAAGCTAACAATTCTTCAAAAGAAGAGACTTTTTCAAATAGAGGAACACAAGCTTTAACAACTCTCGGAGTTATTGTCATGGTTGATAGACAAACTGACACCAGACATCTGAAAGGTGTACTAGATAATCCATTTGTCATCCAGGGATCATCTGTTTGATCAAAGGTCGGATAGGTTCGCTGTAAAACACCATAAATTTTTTCTAATCGACGTTGCGCAGCCAGCTGCTCGGATGTGGCGGTGCTGCGCTCAGAATGTTTATTTTTGGTTTGATTATTGGCCATGATGCAAGGCTGTTTGAAATTGAATTCCGATAAGATAACATAAAAAAGACGAAATCGTCTTTATATTTTATTTGTGGAAGAGAGTGTCAACTTCAAAATGTTAAGCGACCAGTTGCCTCAAGCAAGGCAAGAGCATCGTCGACATTGGACGTACTACGTTCCCTCAGTAAATCGGGACTAAGACCAAATGCTGCTTGAAATGACAGCGGCTGAACAGCAACCTCCACAAAGCGCCGAGCGATTTCGTTAATATCTTGATCGGTGGGTAACTTTGTTCCCTCTAAAGCTGTAACAACATAGCGAACAGAACCCTCAAAGCTGACATCGTAGGCAAGCTTCGCGAGTTCTGGGAAGTTCTGTGCTTCGGCGGCAGTGATACGCATCAGCGCGACACACCTGGGATGAAGAATACCTTCGATCAACTGCAACCCTACGGAACGCAGGCGACTGCGACAGTCAGCGGACATGTCAATGCTAGCCATGTGTTCAAACATTGTCTGTATAGACCGCTGAACTACCGCATTAAACAAAGACTCTTTGTTTTGGTATCGGTTATACAAAGCCGATTTTCCAGTTTTTGCTCTCTGGGAAACCATATCGAGTGTTGTTCGGCCATAGCCAAGTTCTAGAAAAAGAGCGGTTGCTGCGCTTAGCACACGCTCATCGACTAGAAGCATTTCCTTGGCTGATGGACGTCCCCTACGAAGGCTCACGCTGTTTTCATCAGAACTGGTCATGTAAAAAACTTCAGAAATTGGGCCTCTAGTTTATCAACTTAAGGGATCGAACTATCCGATTGTTTAGTCTGGGCCGATGAAAGCATAAAACCCAACTTACATTAGGCAACTACTTTTAAGAAGACAGCCTAGAGTTTTCGTTGCAAGATTGGCAAGATTGTTAAATATTTAAAAGCTTAACTTTTCTGGAAAATTAGCAACCAAACTCCTGAAAATTCGTAGGCATTTCTTAAAAAGTAATTTGAAATCAAAAACATAGTGTTTGAAATAAAAAACGGCTAACTGAAGTTAGCCGTTTCTCTATACCCTAATCTTCGAAAAAACTTGGCCAACTATTTAACAGAAATGGCCAACTATTTCTTCGCTCCACATGTGCTTAAACGTCAATATTGCCGGCTTTCAAAGCGTTGCTCTCAATGAACGCACGACGGGGTTCAACTTCATCGCCCATCAGGGTCGTGAAAATTTGATCTGCCGCAATCGCATCTTCAATTTGAACACGCAGCAAACGGCGCACTGTGGGGTCCATGGTGGTCTCCCACAACTGCTGCGGGTTCATCTCACCCAAACCTTTGTAGCGCTGTTTGGTAATCGCTTTTTCTGCCTGTTCGCGCAACCAGTGCATGGCCTCGCGGAAGCTTTGCACTGCTTGCACCTTTTGCTTTTCACCTTCGCCACGCTGAATTTCAGCGCCTTCGGAAATCAAGCCTTTGAAGGTTTTCGCGGCATGGGCCAACAGTGGATAATCAGCACCATGAACAAAGTCAGGGTCGATTGTGGTGACACGCACATTGCCATGGTGGCGGCGGTGAATCAACACACGGTGCTTGTCACTTTGCTCATCGAACTGTGAAAACACAGTCATGATTGCGGGGTCGAGTACGGCCTGCAAACGGGCTGCGCTGGCTTTGGATGCTTGTTCTGAATCAAGATCCAGTTCAACGCCTTCCACAATCGCGTTCAGTACATCGGGATCGATCATTCGGCTTAAACGACGCACCACTGCTTCCACAGTTACAAACTGTCGAGCAAGTTCCTCCAGTGCTTCGCCCTTGATCGGCTCTTTGCCTTCACCAGGAATCAGCGCTGCTTTTTCCATGGCAATGGTCAGCATGTACTGCGCCTCTTCCTGATCGTCTTTCAGGTAACGCTCATCTTTACCGTGCTTTACTTTGTACAGCGGCGGTTGCGCAATGTACACATGGCCGTGTTCAACCAATTCCGGCATTTGGCGATAAAGCAGAGTCAGCAAAAGTGTACGAATGTGTGCGCCGTCCACGTCCGCATCGGTCATGATGATGATGCGGTGATAGCGCAACTTGGCCAGGTTGAAGTCGTCCTTGCCAATGCTGGTACCCAAGGCAGTAATCAGCGTGGTAATTTGCTCCGAAGTCAGCAACTTGTCGAATCGGGCTTTCTCAACGTTGAGTACCTTGCCGCGCAGCGGCAAAATGGCCTGAAATTTACGATCACGTCCCTGTTTGGCTGAACCACCCGCAGAGTCGCCCTCAACAATGTAAATTTCGCATTTGGCGGGGTCACGTTCCTGGCAATCGGCCAGTTTGCCGGGCAAGCCAACACCGTCCAGCACACCTTTGCGGCGTGTCATGTCGCGCGCTTTGCGCGCAGCTTCGCGAGCACGCGCTGCTTCAACAATCTTGCTGCAAATCAGCTTGGCATCGTTAGGCCGTTCTTCCAAAAACTCACTGAGCACCTTGGCCACAATGTCTTCTACAGGTGCACGCACCTCGCTGGACACCAGTTTGTCTTTGGTTTGGCTCGAAAACTTGGGTTCAGGCACTTTCACTGACAGCACGCAGCACAGGCCTTCGCGCATGTCATCGCCTGTCACTTCCACTTTCTGTTTCTTGGCAATTTCATTGACTTCAATGTACTTGCCAATCACTCGGGTCATGGCGGCGCGCAAGCCAGTCAGGTGTGTACCACCATCACGTTGCGGAATGTTGTTGGTGAAACACAGCACCGATTCATTAAAGCCGTCGTTCCATTGCATCGACACTTCAACACCAATGCTGGTGCCGGGAATGCCACCATAAGTTTCGGCTGGGCGTTCACCCGCTGCATAAAACGTATTCGGATGCAAAATTTTCTTGTTGGCATTGATGAATTCAACAAAACCCATCACGCCGCCACTGCCGGCGAAATCGTCTTCCTTGCCAGTGCGCTCGTCTTTCAGACGAATACGCACCCCATTGTTCAGGAAGCTGAGTTCACGCAGGCGCTTGGCCAGAATTTCATAGTGAAAATCGTTGTTGTGCTGAAAAATTTCAGTGTCGGGCAGAAAGTGAACTTCCGTACCACGCTTGTCAGTGGTACCCACAATTTTCATGGGCGACACATCCACACCGTCTACCTGCTCAATGATTCTGTTTTGAACAAAACCACGGGCAAATTCCAGCTGATGCACCTTGCCTTCACGGCGAACAATCAGACGCAACCAGCTCGACAAGGCGTTCACACAACTAACACCCACCCCGTGCAAACCACCCGAAACCTTGTAACTGTTTTGGTTGAATTTGCCGCCAGCATGCAATTCAGTCAGCGCAATTTCAGACGCAGAGCGCTTGGGCTCATTCTTGTCATCCATCTTTACGCCGGTCGGAATGCCCCGCCCGTTGTCGGTCACGCTGATTGAATTGTCTGCATGAATGGTTACCACGATGTCATCGCAGTGACCCGCCAAGGCCTCGTCAATCGAGTTGTCAACGACTTCGAACACAAGGTGATGCAAACCGGTACCATCGGACGTGTCACCGATGTACATGCCAGGACGCTTTCGGACTGCTTCCAGGCCTTCGAGAATCTGGATTGAACCTTCGCCATAATCTGCGTTGTTGCCTTGTACGGGCAAGTCACCGCCATTCTGTGTTTCTGAAGTCATAAGAGTGTTGTTTTTTTCGTTTTATTGTCGTTTTAAATACGCATGGGCATGACGACATACTTGAAATCGTCTTTGCCTGGGGTGGTCACCAGTGCACTGCTGTTTCCGTCTTGCAACGTAAACTGCACGGTTTCCGACTTGAGGTTGTTCAACACATCCAACAGGTAGTTTACGTTAAAACCCACGTCAATCTCGGGACCTTGGTATTCGACTTCCATTTCATCCCGGGCTTCTTCCTGATCCGAGTTGTTGGCCACAATGGTCAAACCATTGGCACCCAACACCCAGCGAATACCTCGGAATTTGTCACTGGTCAAAATCGAGGCCCGCTGAAGCGAGTGCAACAAGGCGTCGCGGGAAATAACCACGTGGTGCTGATGGGTTTTGGGAATTACCCGCTGATAATCGGGAAACTTGCCTTCCACCAACTTGGTGATCAGGGTGATATCCGAAAAGGTAAATTTCGCCTGGTTGCTCGCCAAATCAATGGTTACAGTGTCATCGGTGTCATTCAGCAAACGCGACAGCTCTAGTACGGTTTTGCGCGGAATAATAACCTCATGCTTGGCGGTGCCACCTTGACCAGGTGCATCGGCATAGGCCAGGCGGTGTCCATCGGTAGCCACAGCGCGAACGCAGGCACTTTCAATCACCAACAAAACACCATTCAGGTAATAACGCAGGTCTTGTTGAGCCATGGAAAAATGAACCATGCCCAACAGATTTTTGAGCATTTTTTGCGGCAGACTGATTTGTGTCACCCATTCTTTGGGTTCCTGCACCAGCGGGAAATCCTCGGCGGGCAGGGTTTGCAAGGCAAAACGGCTTTTCTTGGCCTGTACAGACATTTTCTTGCCGTCCAGCTTCACCATGACATCCGAATCTTCGGGGAGTGATCTCAAAATATCCAGGAATTTCCTCGCAGCCACTGTGGTCGCGGTGTCTTCACCACCCGCACCCACTTCTGCACTGGTTTGAATCTGCATTTCAATGTCTGAAGACAGCAGTGTCAGCAGGCCGCCCTGTTTTTTCAACAGAATGTTGGCCAACACCGGCAAGGTGTTTCGACGTTCGACGATGTTGCTGACGATTTGCAGTTTTCGAACCAATGCATCGCGTGAGCTATGAATTAATTCCATTTAATATTTCCTTATAGGATTAGTTAATAGAGTTGATTCGATTCTGTGGACAACTCTATTTTTTCCTTTGAATTGAGCTTCTTAGGTTCTTTCAAAATGGGTGTAGAACTTCTGGGATTCAATCTGCATACTGTGGATAACTTTTTCCGATTTTTCCGGGTTCTTTTTTTTCTGTGGATAACTCGTGTTGTTCTGCACGCTTATTACACAGTTATCCACAATTCTAAATCAACCCTTCAGGGTTTGGTCCAGCACGTGCAGCGCATGGTTCAACTCTGATGACTGATTTCGCAATTCCGATATCTTGTTTACCGCATGCAGTACCGTGGTGTGGTCTCTTCCACCAAACAACTCACCAATTTCCACGTAACTTTTCTCGGTTAATTCTTTGGCCAAATACATGGCCACTTGGCGCGGCAGCACAATTTGCGCTTGCCTGCGCTTTGAAAACATGTCTGCTACCTTGATTTTGTAGTAATCAGCCACTGTTTTTTGAATACTCTCAACCGACACCTGGCCATGGTGCACTGAAATCATGTCGCGCAAGGCTTCGCGCACCAGGTCCATGGTCACGGGCTTGTTGTGAAAACTGGCAAACGCCATGATTCGTCGCAGGGCGCCTTCCAGTTCGCGGATGTTGCTGCGCATGTGTTTGGCTACGAAAAAGGCCACATCTTCCGAAAACATAATTTTTTGCTGTTCGGCTTTTTTCAGCAGAATGGCCACTCGCATCTCGAGTTCGGGGGGTTCAATCGCCACAGTCAAACCGCTGTTGAATCGGGAAATCAGCCGGTCGTCCATGCCCTGAATGTCTTTGGGGTAGGTATCGCTGGTGATGATGATTTGCTTCTTGGCCGCAATTAATTGTTCAAAAGCATAGAAAAACTCTTCTTGCGTTCGGCTTTTACCCCCGAAAAACTGAATATCGTCGATCAATAGCAAGTCGAGCGAGTAATAAGAGCGTTTGAATTCTTCAAATGCCTTTTTTTGATAGGCCTTCACCACATCGCTGACATATTGTTCTGCGTGAATGTAACGAATCTGCGTATTGGGGTTTTGTTCCAGCAGGCGATTGCCGATGGAGTGAATCAGGTGGGTTTTGCCCAAGCCCACCCCGCCATACAAAAAAAGCGGGTTATAACTGACGCCCGGGTTGGACGCCACTTGTTCAGCGGCAGCCCTGGCCAGTTGGTTGGCACGGCCCGAGACAAAATTGGAAAAACAAAGGTCACGGTTCAAACGGCTGCGTTCGTAAACTGTGGCAGCAATTTCGTCGCGTTTGACGGCGGCAACCTTGGGTGCACCTTGCGTGGCAGCTTCACTGTTGTTTTTGGCCGAAGCCGGGGGAGGGGCCACCAAAGGACTGGCCTGTTTGGCGGCCACTTGCCATTGAATGGCCATGTCGCAACCAAAAAACTCAGTGGCCAGTTCATTGAAACGGCCGCCATAGTTATTCAGTACCCAATCCAGCTTGAAGCGGTTTGGGGCAGCCATGCTCAGGCTGGCGGTGTCTTCATCAAATTCAACCACGGTCAGTGGTTCGATCCACAGCTTGATTTGTTGGGCTGGAATTTCCTTCCGAAGCGCTTCAACACAGTGGTTCCAGAATTGATCAATCACGTTATGAACAGCCTTATTATTCGGATGAACTGCTTTGCAGGAATTAAAACTCAGCGCTCCATTGTATCCAAACCCCCACGGATTGAGTGAGTGATTGACCGCCTTCACGCGAACTTGCAGATTTTTCTAGGTTTTTCCCGAATTTGCCTCTATAATTTCGGGTTCCCTTGGTGTGAGCTTCGATCCTTGTTGGATTTGTCTTATATGCCGAACCTGGGGCCAAACCAGTTTTAAACTATTTTTCGCCAAATTTTAAGCCCATGTGGGCCAGAGGCTTGCCATGAAACGCACTTATCAACCTTCTAAAGTTCGCCGTCAAAGAACACACGGCTTTTTGGTACGTTCACGCACCCGTGGTGGTCGTGCCGTGCTGCGCGCACGTCGCTCCAAAGGCCGTGCACGTTTGTCCGTTTAAACCTGGCGCTTTGAACATTCTGAATTGCACAGGGTGGGTTCCGGGTCGCATGCGACAAAAATCACTCGATCTGAAACATTTGGTGGTCTGTTAAAAACCAGGCCAGTGGCCAAAACAGATCGATTGATGCTTCACGCACTGTTCGAAGACACCCCACCGCAGTTCGGAATACTGATCCCGAAGCGCTTGGCCAAACGGGCCGTGGATCGAAATACGCTTAAACGCTTAATCCGCCATGCCTGCCAAGAAGCATTGGGTAACTACCAAGGCAAATTCCTGGTTCGCTTAAGCAAACCAGTGTGTGCAGTAGGTCATTCAGATCGAGCGGCGTGGTGGATAGAACTCCAACAACTTTTCAACGATCTCTCACGGCGCGTGCCATCACAGCACTGATCCGTGGCTATCAGCTTGCTGTAAGTCCTCTTTTCCCGCCTTCTTGCCGTTTTTACCCCAGTTGCTCGGAATATGCCCTTGAAGCAGTTAAAATTCATGGCGCATGGAAAGGCGCGGCTTTGTCTTTAGGCCGCATTTGTCGATGCAATCCCTGGAATGCTGGCGGTTTGGACCCTGTTCCTGAAACACGCCGCACCAGTCGCGACTCTTAGTCATTAAGCTCAGTAATTAAGGATTTAAATGGAAACGCGCAGGCTAGTCCTCTTGATGATATTCAGTTTGTCTCTCATCATGCTTTGGGACAATTATCAGGCTTCTATTGGTAAGCCAACCTTGTTCGGCCTCAGCACTGGCGCGCAAACCAGCGACAAAGGCGATGCTACCAAGGCTGGCGGTTCGTCAGCTGGCTCCGGCGCGGCCAATGACTTGCCTCAGGCAGTGGCTCTAACGGCTGGTGATGTTCCAGCTGATCCGAATGCAATCGCTTCAGGCACTGCGGAAGCCGCACCCGCTGCGCAAACCATTACTGTTAAAAATGATGTGCTTGAACTGCAGTTTTCAAGCCAGGGCGCACAACTGATTACTTCAAAGCTGCTGAATCACCCTGCTGCCGAGAATCCGGAATTGCCGGTTCAACTGTTTGAACAAACAGCCAATCGAACCTATGTTGGCCAAGCTGGCTTGGTAGGTGTACCTGACGCGCCCAACCACCGTACCTTGTTTGAACTGGTGTCGGGTTCTACCGAGTTTGCGCCCGGCCAGGATCAATTAAAGCTTGTATTCAAAGCCACAAGCGGTGGTGTTGAAAACACAACCACTTACACCATTTTCAAGAATCGCTACGACATTGACCTTGTGATCAATGCACGCAACGCAGGTGTTGAGCCGGTATCACCCAGTGCTTATGTACAAATTACCCGCGATGGCAACCCGCTTGAAAGCGATTCTTCCCTGTACGCAACTTTCACGGGCCCGGCTGTTTACACACCCGAGAAGAAATACCAGAAGATCGACTTTGAAGACATCGCCGATCGCAGTGCAGACTATGTAAAAACCGCTGATTCCGGCTGGCTTGCCATGATTCAGCACTACTTTGTGTCGGCCATTATTGGTCAGGATGGTCCCCGCGAGAATTACACGCGCCAGGTAGATTCCAACCTGTATTCCATTGGTTTGGTCAGCAGCCTCGGCACTTTGGCGCCCGAACAAACGGCGACGTACACAGCCAAACTGTATACCGGTCCGCAAGATCAAAGTGTGCTGGAAGCCCTGTCACCCGGGCTGGACCTGGTAGTGGATTATGGCTGGCTCACTGTAATTGCCCAGCCCATCTATTGGTTACTGGAAAAAATTCACAGTTACATTGGCAATTGGGGCTGGGCCATTGTGGTACTGACCATTTTGATCAAGTTGGTGTTTTTCCCCTTGTCAGCAGCCAGTTACAAATCTATGGCTAAAATGCGCAAAGTTGGCCCGCGCATGCAAAAGCTGAAGGAACAATATGGCGATGACAAAATGGGCTTCCAGCGCGCCATGATGGAAATGTACAAACGCGAGAAAATCAACCCCTTGGGCGGTTGTATGCCCATTCTGATTCAGATTCCCGTGTTCATTGCCCTGTACTGGGTGTTGCTGGCCAGTGTAGAAATGCGCAATGCGCCTTGGTTGGGTTGGGTAACCGATTTGGCTGCGCCGGACCCCTTCTATATTCTGCCTGTGATCATGGCGGTGACCATGTTCATTCAAACCAAGTTGAACCCAACGCCACCCGATCCCGTTCAAGCCAAAATCATGATGATCATGCCCTTGGTGTTCTCGGTCATGTTTATTTTCTTCCCGGCAGGTTTGGTGTTGTACTGGGTTGTAAACAACATTTTGTCCATTGCCCAACAATGGGTAATTACGCGTCAAATTGAGTCTGCACCAGCCACAGCACGGTGATCCCATCGTCGCCATCGCCACCGCGCCGGGCAAGGGCGGGGTGGGGGTGGTGCGGTTTTCTTTTCCTTCCCCCTCTAGTTTTCAGGCCTTTTGTACGGCATTTTGCGGCAAGTTGCCCAAACCCCGCCTGGCAACTCTTTTAACGCTTCGTGATTTCGATCAGCATGCCATCGATGAAGGCATTGCCCTGTTGTTCAATGCACCCGCATCGTTCACTGGTGAGAATGTGCTTGAGTTTCAGGGCCATGGTGGTCAAGCGGTGTTGCAAGGTGTGGTGGGGCATGCCCTGGCCTTGGCCCGGCAGCTGAATATTCCGTTGCGCCACGCCATGCCAGGTGAGTTTACGCAACGCGCATTTTTAAACGACAAGCTTGATCTGGCCCAGGCCGAAGCGGTGGCCGATTTGATCGATGCCGGTTCTATAGCCACTGCCAAAGCCGCTGCGGCTTCGTTAAGTGGTGTGTTTTCGAAGCAGGTGAATGCGCTGGCCGATCGCATTGTGCATTTGCGTTTGCTGCTCGAAGCCACACTTGATTTCCCTGAAGAGGAAATCGAATTTCTTGAGAAGGCAGATGCCAAAGGTCAACTTGCGGATATCTTGAACGCACATCGACAGTTGCTCGGTGCAGCGCAGGAAGGAGTGAAGTTTCGCGATGGCTTGCAAATTGTGCTGGTGGGCGAACCCAATGTGGGCAAGTCGAGTTTGCTAAACGCTTTGGCCGGCGAGGAAATCGCAATCGTGTCGGCCATTGCGGGCACCACACGTGATCGAATCAAACAGGAACTGAATATTCGCGGCGTACCTTTGGTGCTGGTTGACACGGCGGGTTTGCGTGACACTGCAGATGAGGTGGAAAGAATCGGCATAGCGCGAACCCGAAAGTCGGTGGAAGAAGCCGATTTGTTGCTTATTTTGAAAGACGCAACACAGGGTCTTCAGGATGCATTGAATACCCACCTTGAACTGCCTCTTCATTTGCCCACCATCACCGTGTTGAACAAGGTTGATTTGCTGCCCGAGGCGCCACAATTGCTGCAAGATGTTTTGCCGGTGTCTGCAAAGAATGGGCAGGGGCTAGAGCAGCTGAAGGACGCAATACTGGCCAAAGTGGGCATTGCCCACACGCCGGACCATGGTTTCATGGCACGGCAACGACACGTCGATGCCTTGATGGTGTGTGGTCAGCATTTGGCAGTTGCGCATGAGTTTGCGCAACAGGACGATCGGATTCTGGATTTGTTTGCTGAAGAGTTGCGCCTGGCGCATGATGCTTTGGGCGAAATCACCGGGCGTATGTTGCCCGATGATTTACTGGGCTTGATTTTTAGCCGGTTTTGTATCGGCAAGTAAGGTTGGCAACTAAGGTTCAGTCGCAAAACACCAGTTGTGGGTCAGCAAAGGCCATTTGTTCGATCAGTTCTGATTCCTGCTCAAACACGGCACTCAAAAAGACCAGCTGCTCGCACAGCGATTCAATCGATTCATTGTGGCTATCCGGATCCAGATGTACCACCTGCTGCGTGCGTTCCACTTCGTCCAGGTACTGCGCCATCAGGGTTTGCAGGGTTGGTTTGTTCAGTGCCCAGGTTTTAAGCTGGACCACCAAGGCGAAGCGTGCCTGTGCTGAGGCGGTTTTGCGCAGTTGTTGGGCAAAGTGGTTCAGGCCATGCGCCACATTGTCCAGTTCCATGGTGACTCGCGCCTCGGACTGGCGAAAGTAAAGTGGTTCACAGTCGTGTTGCTGATGTTGGACCAGTGCAATTGTCATGATGGCTTGCTCCGCAAAGGATTTGGTATGAGTCCATCTTACTGAGTTGAATTTTCCTGCCCATTCCGTGAAATGAGGATGCTTGTTTCTGATGCCCCCCCGAAATGCGGAACCCTTTGTAAAAAAAGGCAAAAAGCAGGCTTAATTGTTCCCCTGAATTCATGTACTCTTGGGGTGGAAGAAGAGACCCTAAGGTCCTGTGTGCCCGACTTAGCCTGCGAACAATGAAAAATCAAAAAATATTGGTGCTCGAAGATCATCCGCTGATTTCGATGGTGATCGAGGACGTCTGCAAAGACATGGCCCCTCACGCCCAAATTCATGTGGCGACCAGTCTGGTTCAAGCCCGCGAACACTTGTTTGAAAAACCTGACCTGATTATCTTTGATCTTACCCTCACCGATTCCAAGGGACAGCAAACGATAGACTGGCTGGACTCCATGTTCCCGAAAGTGTGTGGGTTGATTTATACCGGTTTTGTGAATGAGGACATTCAAACCCGCGCCGCGCACTCGGGCTACTCGGTGGTGGAGAAAACCTGTAGCCAGTCGACTTTGGCCCATGAAATTGAGTCTGTGCTTTTTAAATCCGGCATTTTGAATGGCAGTTCATCCGACAGCGCGCCGGCCAACGAACACCAATCCAATATTGTGGCCTATCCCGGCGCAAAACCATTGACTTGGCGACAAGTGGAAATCATGAGAATGACTGCTGAAGGTTTGTCTGCAAAAATGGTTGCGCAGCGAATTGGGCTCAGTCCGGAAACCGTGCGTGGTCATATTCGGGAAATTTTCAAACGCTTGGAAGTATCGAACAAGGCGCAGGCGGTGAACGTGTTTCTGAAGGCTGAACGCAGCGTGAAAATGAAGCTGAACGATTGATTTTCGTCAGTGGTTGGGGTGGGGCACGCGTTTTAGATCCACGCCCACCGTCAGGGTGCCTATCATGTAATCCCCGTCGTACACTGGCACGCTCACTTGGGCAATCATGGCTTTGGTGCTGTCGTCCCAGCGGGCGCGGGAAATATGCGAATCGGGTTTTCTGGACGGCAGATTGGTGTCAAAAATTGCGGTGAATTTTTCTTCATCACCTTGCCAATAATCGGTGGTCACCATGTTCATGGCGACGGTTTCCCCTTGGTTGCCCGTCAAAATCGCTTCTTTAAAATAACTTTGTTTGTTCATCGCCGCGGTCAGCAAGGCGGAAACTTTTGAGTTCATGATTTGATCGGCCTCGGGCAAACGGCCTTTCAGTTTGATCCACCTCTCATCCAGTTCCATGATCCTTTCTTTGCCAAGTTGACGGGCATTGGACGCCTTGACGGCCTCAATGACCTCAGGCTTGTTTGCCAAGGCTTTGATCTCCTTGATCAAGGTGCCTGCGCAAAAGGCGTAGGCGTTGGCGTTTGCAAGAAAGAAGGCCGTGAACAACAGACCCATGTTCAACCAAGACCTTCTGCATCCAAACTTGACGTTGTACTTATCCATGTTCTGCTTATTTGGCGAGTTACTCGGCCAGTACCTTGATGAGTTTCAATTTAGACTTGGTCGGATTGCCTTGCAACTCCTTTCGGGTAAGGTAGCCCAATGCATTGGGATTGTTGGTCAGCAGGTCGACCATGTGTTGGCTGTTGCGTGCAACGGTGGGTGTTTTGCTGATGCCGATGCATTCCAGAAGTCGCTGAACCGTTCGAAATTCCTCGGTGGTGAAACCCAGGGTGCCTGAAATAAAGCGGCTGCGTTCACCAAACTCATCGTCCCGATCAATGACCAGCACGGTGGAATCACCCACAGCCTGGCTTTGGCCTGTGTACAGATCGCGCAGTTTTGTTTTCGAAATTTCATTGAAATGGATGCTGCTGGAACCCACCAACACCACTTCGGCGTTAGCCACGCCGGGGGCTCCTACCATCGTCAACAATGCGAGGCTGGTAATCACTGAATGCAAAAAATGTTTCACGTCAAACCCTTGAAAATACTTTGACTACTTTGGGTAAGTTCTTGACACCACAAATACTATGAACTTTTTATTTTGTTAAATCTTGTGAACTCAGTGTAAGACATGCTGTGTGCGAACACAATTACTTGCGCACAGCTTTGCTCAATGTTTTCCAAAACGATTAATCAACACCAGAATTTTCTCGGCTTCGTCCACGATGGTGGGCCACACATCTTTGATTTCTGTCATCACCATGGTTTGTGCGGTCGGATCTTCCAGTGATTTATCCATTCTAGAGAACTGTTGTTTGACACTCTCTGTACCCAACATGCCCAGTACGCCCGCCAGGGAGTGAATTTCTCGTTTGAAGGTTTGAATGTCATTGTTTTTTGCGCAGTCTTCCAGGCGTTCAATCAGGTTTTCACTGGTTTGTAAAAATTTGCCCAGGTACTTTGCCATTCGCTCTGGCTCAAAACTGTCTACTTTAAAAATTGCAGAATGGCGTGGGCTGGTGGCTGGTTCGGTGGCTGTGGCCGCATGCTCGGACAAGGGCATGCGGGGTGTGTCATGCCTGGTTTCAAATCCTGTCAACACACCTTCTTTGTTGCGCAGGCAGCGCTTGATGGCGTCGAACAGGTTTTTCTCGTGAAATGGTTTGGTGAGCACGTCGTTAATGCCGTGTTCTTCGCAACGCACACGGGTTTGCTCGAAGGCGTGTGCGGTTAGTGCCATGATCGGAGTTACACAATGCACCGCATTTTCCCGAACCCAGGTTGCCAGCTGGTAGCCGTCAACAAAAGGCATTTCAAGGTCTGAAATCATCAAGTCAAATGGTTCGGGCGTGTTTTTAAGTATCTGTATTGCTTCGCGACCATCCTTCGCACAGCGGATCTGGTAGTTTTTCGGACTCAGGAAATCCAGCAGCAATTCCATGTTCAAAGGGTGATCTTCTACTATCAACAGTTTGGCTGAACGCACTTCCGTTTTATCAACGGCCGGTGTTTCGCTGGTTTTGGCAGCTTTGCGTGAAGTGGTAGTTTTTGTGGCTGGTGCAGGTGCAGATTGCTGCACCTGGCGCTCGGCCAGTTTCATCAGGTGCACCGGCAAAATGGGTGTGGTCAACACCCGGTTGTTGGGGTCTGCGCCGTGAATGCGTTGCAGTTCGGTTGCGTTGCGGTTGGAAAGCCAAACCAGGTTGTTGTTTTGGTTCAGGTGATTTGCTTTGAGCAGAGACAAGAGTTCGGGCGAGGTGGTGGCAATGTCGCTGTCGATGAACACAATGTCTTTGGTTTCAAACGGCCGTTGGTCGGTGACCAGTTCTTCCGCCGAAAGCGCGGCCAGTGGCACATAAAACTGGTCCAGAATGCTGGAGATGGAGCGGTGCAGCTTTTGGTCCAGCGAGCAGATGTAGGCTCGTTTGATGTCTGGGCCATGCAGCAAATTCGGATTGCGGGCAGGTGCCTCGGCTTCCTGGGTTTTCAGGTTCAAGGTGAAATAAAACACCGAGCCGCGCCCCGGTGTGGAATGGGCATGAATGTCGCCCTCCATCAGGTGCACCAATTCTTTGGCAATGCTCAGCCCCAGGCCGCTGCCGCCGAACATGCGTGTGGTGCTCGAATCCGCTTGCGTGAACTTGTCGAATACGCGTTGCAACTGGTCTTTACTCATGCCAATGCCAGTGTCGCTGACACTGAATTGCAGGGTAACCTGGTCGTCGAGTTGCTTGAGCACTTTGACGGTGAGGTTGATGTGCCCTTCGCTGGTGAACTTGATGGCATTACCGATCAGGTTCTTCAGAATTTGACCCACGCGCAGAGAATCGCCAACCAGTCGGTTCAGGGTTGATTGCAGGCCTTTGCCTTGAAGGGTGTACAGCAGGCGAATGTTTTTATCCAGCGCTGAGTTACCCAAGGTGCCAAATACTTCTTCCAGCACATCGTCAAAGCGAAATGGACGCTGCTCCAGCTTGAACATGTCGGATTCAATTTTTGACAAGTCCAGAATGCTGTTGAGCAAGTGAAGCAGATTGTCGCCTGACAGTTGAATTTTGGTCAGGTAGTCTTTTTGCTTTTCGTTCAAATCGGTTTTCAGCGTGAGTGCTGTCATGCCGAGAATCGCATTCATCGGCGTTCGAATTTCGTGGCTCATGTTGGCGAGGAACGAGCTCTTGATTCTCGATTCATTCTTCGCACGTTCTTTTTCCACGTTGGCCAGGCTGACCTCTTCAAGCGCTTGTTTCACGCGTTCGCTTTTTTCCAGGTCGCGCTGGAATGAACGAATCATTCGGTTGAATGCGCGAATCAGCAGGTTGATTTCATGCGAGCCCGTGCGGTTGTTTACACGTACTGTGTAATCGCCCTTCATGATTTCTTCACTGGCGTTGTAAAGCGAATTGATAGGGTCGATCACCTTTTTCTTGATGGACACCAAACCGATGAACAAGCCCAACAAAAAGAGCAGGGTGAACACCACATCCAGATAAACGCTGTAGGTGAGTTCTTTGCGAGAGGCGTCAATCAAACCCAGGTAGCGGCTTTTTTCACGCGCAATGAACGAGGACAGTTCTGCGGACAATGCATTGGTCAGTTCAATGTGTTCACGGTCGAACAACACACCGAATGTTTCTTTGACTTCGGGCGGCGACAAGTATTCGCCTTCCCGTTTGTCAACGAAGCGGGTAATACCGCTGGCAAACGCGCTGAGTTCGTTTTTCTCAAGTTGATGGCGCAGATCGAGGATTCGCTCAATGGCAGGCTCGTTTTCAGCGATGAATCTCAGCGAGTAAAGCCTTTCACTGAGGTTTTGCCCGATACCCCAAGACACTGCAGAATCTTTGTTTTGACCCGTAATTACATCGACCCAGTAGTCTGCTTCCACCTCGGTGGTGTAAATACGGCTGCCGTTGTGCAGGCCCACAATATCGAGGTAGTGATTAATGTACTCTGGGTTGCGGCTGGCTGCGTAAAGTAGCACCAGCTTTCGCATGGCTTCAAACTCGGCCAGCGTGCGGGTCAAAATGGCTTCATCGGAGGCCCAGGCCTGGTAATAATCTTCCTGAACGGTTTGCTGGTGAATCGAAATGCTCTTCACACCGATGCCGAATACCGAGAACACCAGAATGAGTAAACCAAATATTCGAATCAGCAGGGTCAGTTTCATGGGCCAGCCTTGTTATTGGTATTGTTCGGCCCAGGTTCAGTGACTTTGCGCTTCTTCAAGTAACCGCGATTGTCGTTCTGCCTTGGTGAAAATAGACACTGCATGGGCTCGATTCTGAGCGCCTAGTCTAACAAGGACTTCACGCATGTGGGCGCGAACAGTCTCAGGACTCAAGTTCATGTCGCGGGCAGCCTCTTTTGCGGTCATTCCCACAGCAATGCGACGCATGATTTCAACTTGTCGCCAAGTCAGTGGTTTTTTGGAGCCTGGCGCAATGATGTTGGATTGAAACTCGTTTTTGGACTTCATTTTGTCCGCACTCATTCCTTCTTGGCAACTCACGCCTGTGGCCATCAACCCTTTCATGACTGCATCCAACAGTTCATGGTAATCGGCAGATTTTCGCACACAAGGAATTTCCATTTCGTCCAGTTCCTGGAGGATGTCGTCGTGTGTGGTGCCCGTAAATGCCAGCAGTTGCGAGAACGGGAACAGGTCGCGTACGCGTCTGGCAGAGGCGACGCCTTCGCAGTCGGGCAAGTTCAGATCAAAGATGACGAGGCGCGGATTCTCATGAATGTGCTGTTCACTGGCCTGAATGGTGGGCACTTTGAGCACACTCAGGTCTGGTGCATGCTCGGTCAGCATGTCAGCCAGCATCATGGACACCAGTGGATGATCTTCAATCAAAAGTACAGCGTTGGGGTTCATTCGGCAACCTCCCAATTTGTTTGCCAAAAATAAAAACCGGTATTACCGATATGTTTGAATAATCTTACGTGTGAACCCTCGAAGCGATGCCCCTTCATTTGGAGGATGGCTTCATTTGAAGCGTGCGGGTACGAAATGATTTCTCCCTCAAATAGGGGGGGGTCTCTTTGTGTTGATGGTGCCAAACCTGCCATCCACTAACCTAACGGTATTGAGTCTAAATGCCGTTTGGCCAGGTGAATGTTGTGAGTGAGTCGGAATCAAAACCACTGGAAGTCTGGGTCGCTGAAGATTCACCGTTCTACCGGCTTGTGGTGGAAGAGGCCATTGAAGAAATTGCCAAGGTGACTTATCTGTCCATTTCGCTGACGGTGTTTGAGCGCTTCGGTGATATCCGTGCAGCGTTCAATCAAGCTGAACGGGGCTTGCGGCCTTTGCCTTCTGCCGTGTTGTCAGATCTCCATTTTCCCGACAATGCCCATGACGATTTGCAAGACATTCTGGTGTTCTACAGCAGGTATGTGCATGCTGTGCCAGTGTCTTACATGTCTTGTAATCTGGAAAGCCTGGAGCTTGCTGAAAGCCTTGCGGAGCACCGCTCGGACGCTATACAGCCAGCGCGGTTTTTGCGCAAAGACACCGCAGAGACAATGACCAATCTGGTCAAAACCATTCATGCGATGGTGTTTGCGCCACGCACTCAGCATTCAAGCCTTGGTGCTACGCTGGCCTAAGCCCAGCTTTCACTCAGTTCTCAAAAACCCGGAACACAATCAGGAAACAAGGCGCGTTTCGCGCAGTGTCCAGAAATGGTGAAATCAGAATGTCGCAAGGTACTTTGTTGTCCGGGTTGATCTCGTATTCTGTTTTTACAAGAATTTTTTGGTGACTTAGAAACCCGACAAGCAACTGGCGATAGTGCCTTGTCGGGATGCGACCGTGGATGAGGTGATATGGATTGCGCCCCAACCACTTGTCTCGCCCCTGGCCCACAAATGTCTCGAATGCCGAATTCACATACAACAAACCAAATGGATCTTTGGTGTTGCGAATATCGTTGGTCACCATGATGACTTCGCGTATCTGTTCAATCGCTGAATTCAGCATGTACAAATCGCTGCTTTGATTTTTGCGCTTGGTGATGTCTTTGATCAGGATGGTATAACCAGTGCCCGATTTGAAGACACGCAATGAAATCCAGCGTTTGATGAATCCCACAAACTGTTCAACAGATTTGGAGAAGCCCACTTGGTTGACTGTCTCCAGCAAAGATGCAAACTGGTTTTTGTCCAGGTCCGGAATCAATTCATTCAAGGGCATTGCATGGACAAAAAGTTCTTTGTCTTTTTGCAGCAGGCTTTTTGCATTTCGGTTCACAAAGCTGACATTCAGGCTAGAGTCGATTTCAACAAGACCATCGGTAAGGTTGTCGACAATCAGGTTGTAGGTCAGCAGATTCTTTTCAAGTGATTGCTCCACTCGGCGCGTCTCAGAGATGTCGACAATTGAGCCGTACAGTCCCATCGGTACGCCCTCGTCGCTGATGGAGGGGCGAATCATCATGCGAAACCATTTCTTTTTCTCGTGTTGCCCGAGTGCTTCAAACTCAAGGCTGGCCGGTTTACGGTTGTTGATGCATTCAATAAAAAGCACCGCGATATTGCGGCCAGACAACCTGGAGAGAATGGAGCTGAGGTGAAAAATCGAATTGAGCGAGTCTTTGTTGGAGCCCAATACCTCGCGCAGCATTTCAGTGGTTTTAAGCGATCCACTTTCGAGGTGGTAATACCAGCCGCCCACTTTGGCCAGAGTACCGGTCAAATTCAAAAGACTTTCATCAAAAATAGATTTTTGAACCGAAGACGATTTGTTGATCATCGCCGTAAAATTGGCGATCACCGATGGTTTTTTGAATGCAGTGAATCCCTTTTTCGGGCAAAGCTCCATGCGCAGCCAAGTGCTGTTTTCATCCTGAAAGTTCAGGCGCACCCAAGCTTCCGAGGGCAAATTGCTTTTCAGGCATTGATTCAGGATTTTCGAGAACGTTTCTTGGTCTTCGCCGTAAAGCAAATCAATAAAACTTTCCTTGAGTTTTATTTTTGTGAACTCTTCATCACCTGCGCTGGCCAGGCCGGTGATTAATCCCTGGTGATCGAGTGCGAGCCGGCCTTTCACGGTTTCCCTCAAAAAAGACTTGGGAAACTTTTTCAGGTCCAGATGGGGCTCCATGCGCGACAAACTGTCGGAATCGTTTGACACTTCTTGGTGAAGGGCTTCCAGCGCAGGTTCGCTAATTTTTTTCACCAAACCAAACAAGCGTGTGTCACCTGCGTTGCCGCTGTCATAAACCTGTTCTTCAAAGCGCACAATGTCGCCGCTGGGCAAACGGACGCGATACACAAACGCATTTCCATCGCGTTTAAGTCGCGCTTTCTCGACCATTTCCCGGTCTTCGTCGATTGGTAAGTTATGGAACCAGCTGGCCTGTACCACACGGGTTTGCGAAAGGTTGAGCCATTTTTCCATGGAGGGCGACAGTTCGATCAGCCCACCGTGATCTGTGTTCTTCCAGCTACCCAAACCTTGATTGTTGTAGTTGTGTTGTTGTTTGGAATTCAATTCGTTTGATTCTTTGGCTTTCAGTGCACGCTCAACAAGACTGTGTTCAACCAATTTGGCCAAGGCAATTGCAACGTACACTTCAGATTTTGTCCAGGTTCTCGCAGTGTTGTCGAGCAGGCAAAATGTGCCAATGTTGTTGCTGTTCACCGAGCGAATGGGGATTCCCAAATAAGCGCGAATCCAGGGGCTGCCAAGTACCAGGGGGTTGGTCTTGAACACTGGGTGTTCAAGGCAGTCGTTGATGACATGCGGTTGATCATGTTGAATGGTGTGAGAACAAATGGAAAGGTCGCGTGGAACTTCCTTGACTTCGAAACCGCGTTTTGCTTTAAACCAAAGTCGATCAGAATCTACAAATGCAATGAAGCAGAATGCGCAATTGAACGCTGACAAACCCAGGTCCACTAGCGCTTCAAAGTACTCTTCTTTTTCCGTGTCCAGAATATCAAGTTGGTAAAGCTCGGTGAGCCTGACCGCCTCGTTGATTTCTTTTGGACTGCTCATTGTGGAAGTGTCTCCGTCCCTTTTCCTCTCGGTAACCACTTTACACTTTGTCACCCGTACGAGGGACCACACTTTTGAACTACCCAATAAAAAATAGGAAAGTTTCGTGGGTAATTACCCTAGTTCGTGCTTAAAAGCACCCGTATTTGCTCTACACGTTTGCGGTTTGCGTCCAGGTCGCTGTATCCAACCCGCGAGGCCGAACGAACATGAAGTAATCCACTGCCCTGGTCTATGCGAAATTCCACATCGTCCACAAAGCCGAAAAGATCGCTTGTGAAAGTGCTGGCCATGTATTGATCATTGGAAAAGTTTACATCGCCGCCCAAGAGTTCGATGACTTCTTTCACCTTCAGCAAAGGTTCTTCTCCCATGCCTGGCGTGATCGGCAAGGCGGCGATGGAGTGATCATCCGACGGAGAACTCTCGCTGCTCACACAGTTGGGTTTGTTTGGGCAGGGTGCCAACTGCCCATTGGCCAGTCCGGGGGGCGCACCGGTTTCTGAGTACAGGCCAAGGCCAAAGAAAACGATGATTACCAATGTGATCAACACGATCAAGCTGAGCAATGCTCTTTTCACGTAAAAGCCCCTTCTGTCATATACTGATTGTTGAATTTTCTCCAGTTTAGCGGTCAGTGAGATCAGATGTCCAAGCCTTTGCAGTTTAAGTTGTCCGAGGAAGATGTTTCCCGCATTGTAGAAATGGCCTGGGAAGATCGAACACCATTTGAAGCGATAGAACTTCAATTTGGTTTGAATGAATCTCAAACCATTGAACTCATACGCGCAAGCATGAAAGCCAGCAGCTTCAAAATGTGGCGCGAGCGTGTCACTGGTCGCAAAACCAAGCACCTGAAGTTGCGTGGCTTTGTTCGCACCAAAGCCTATGCGCCGGGGCATTACAAAATTCGCTGATGGAGTTCGTTCACTGAGTAACCAGGCACCTGCTTGAACAGGGAGGTTTTAATTGCTAAAAGAACAGCACAACTCCCCATTGGCAGCGCGCAGTGGGCAGGAATGGATGCTCTGGTTCGGGCGGGCTTCGCAGCATCTGCCCGATCTTCACCGCGCATTCCAGTTTTTGGAGAGCAGTTGTGAGCTTCTCGACTCAAATGATGAAGCCGACTTGAAGTCCAGGCCACGAAAGCTGAAACAACTGATTAACCGTTTTGTTGGTCAGGCGCGTTGCCCCTCTGCGCAATCCTGCGAGCGAATAGCAATTCGCACCCAGGTTCTTGATGGCTGGCTGCAATCGGAATTGCAGCGCCAACACGACCCCAATTTGTTGGTTGAACTGGGCGCGCATGGGCTGCAAAAGTTGCTGGCCATTTGCGAGGGTGCCGATGACAAGCATGGCTTATTGCTCAAGGCAGTGCGCGAATTCACGCGCGACTGGTTGAGCATTGTCTCAGCGCGAATTGAAAACCCCATTGAGCGTGCGCACCTGGTGTATCCGGTGGCCATGTTGGATCAGGCCGGTCTGGTAGACCCTTCCTGGTGGTGGAAGCAAATCGCTTTGTGTGATCGCCACACCGTGCTGGGTTTGCTGGAACTTGAAATCAATGAAATGAATGAAATGCAGCCCACCAGCAATGTAAGTTGGCGTTCTTTCGACAAGCGGTGGAGAAGGCTGCGCGTTCGCGCACTTCTTGAGTATCTTGGTGAAAAGCGCCTGTTGGCCGAGTTGCTCAGGAAGTCGGCCGTTGATGATTTTGAAGCCGTGGTGGCAGTTCGCATGTTGCGCGATGCCGGTCGCTCGCGAGATGCGATTGTGCAGGCCGAGCAGTGGCTGCGTGCTTTGCCCAGAAGCCCGGTGTTGGCTGAAGCGCTGTTCGATTTGTATTGCGAGGACGGCTGGGATGAAGAGGCCTTGGCATTGGCTGTGACCCACCACGGTTACGACCCCAACCCCGTGTGGATTGAGCGTTTGGGGCGACTGGTGTTGCCCGCAGCCAAAGCGCAAGCCAAAGTTTGGAAAAAACAGCTGGCTGCCTAGGCGGTGTTACAACAAATCCATTTGCCCCTTGCGGGTTTTATAGCGGAACGATTCAAGCACAGTCTTGCCCTGCGGGTTGACAAAGTGTTTTAATTCGATGCCCGCATGCAACTGCCCTGCCTGCACCACGCGCAAATACCAGCCGCAATTGCCCTGCTGAATCATTTGTTTTGGGGCTGCGCCAAAACCCATGCGAATGGCAAACTTGTGACATGGCTCGCGTGGGTCGGTGACCCGCAGCCGAACCTCTCCCAATTCAAACTCATCTCCAATTCTCACCTGGGTTTCATCCAGACCCTCCACCACCAGGTTTTCGCCCAAAAATCCCCAGGGCAAATCGGTGTCCAGGTTTTTCTCCTGGCGGCGCGCTTTCCAAAACTCATAGTGCTCAGCGGGCATCATGTACACGGCCTTGTCCAATCCACCATGCACTGACAAATTGCATTGCTCATCGCCTTCCAGACCCAGCTTTTTCAGTTCAATGGGGATCGGGTTTTGTTCAGTGCTTACAGCCTGTTTTTTGATCCCGCTTGCCTCGGTTTTGATGTCACCCGATGCCGTTCGATAGACAAGTGGGGCAACCAGGCCCGTGCAAATTGCAATCAGCTTCATGAGGTTTCCGTAGTCGTGCAGTTTCGCCACTTTACATGGCCTGTGTCGGAAAGCAAACACCGTATGCGATTAGGCGATAATGCCTATAGGAAAAACTTATTTCCGTTTGCTTACAACATGTTAAACTCGAGGGCTAAGTTTGCGGATAAGCGACAAATCGATCGCCCGTGTGCTTGGTGTCATGTTCCGGTCACACTGTAGAGCAACGCCAAAGCCCCCGCACAAAAGAATTACATTTGTCTATCTGGAGGTTTTAGCATGAGTGCAGTGCTGTCTATGGTCAGCCAGACCGTGCCATCGTATGTCAAGCACAAGAAACTTGTGGCCTGGGTGCAAGAAATTGCTGCCCTTACCGAGCCCAAGAATATTGTGTGGTGCGATGGTTCACAAGAAGAGTACGATCGCCTTTGCGCAGAAATGGTTGAAGCAGGAACACTGCGCAAACTCAACCCTGAAAAGCGCCCCAATTCTTACCTGGCCTGGTCTGATCCTTCAGACGTGGCCCGCGTGGAAGACCGTACCTACATCTGCTCTGAAAAGAAAGAAGATGCAGGCCCCACCAACAACTGGGAAGATCCCGCAAAAATGCGAGCTACCTTGAACGGTTTGTTCAAGGGCTCCATGCGTGGTCGCACTTTGTACGTGGTTCCGTTCTCCATGGGCCCATTGGGCAGTCCAATTGCGCACATTGGTGTTGAATTGTCTGATTCCGCCTATGTGGTTGTGAACATGCGCATGATGACGCGCATGGGCAAAGCTGTGTATGACGTGCTGGGCGAAAACGGCGAATTTGTGCCTTGCGTACACACAGTGGGCGCGCCCTTGGAAGCTGGCCAGAAAGACGTTGCCTGGCCTTGCAACCCAACTACCAAGTACATTGTTCACTACCCTGAAACTCGTGAAATCTGGTCTTATGGTTCCGGTTACGGCGGTAACGCCTTGCTGGGCAAGAAATGCCTGGCTTTGCGTATTGCCTCTACCATGGGTCGCGATCAAGGCTGGTTGGCCGAGCACATGCTGATTCTGGGTGTTACCAACCCAGAGGGCAAGAAGTACCATGTGGCTGCAGCCTTTCCCTCGGCTTGCGGCAAAACCAACTTCGCCATGTTAATTCCACCCGCATCCATGAAGGGCTGGACTGTTACCACCATTGGTGACGACATTGCCTGGATCAAGCCCGATGCAAACGGTAAGCTTCGCGCCATTAACCCGGAAGCGGGTTATTTTGGCGTGGCCCCCGGCACCAACACCAAAACCAACTCCAACTGCATGGCTTCACTGAACGCCAATGTGATTTTCACCAACGTCGCTCTGACAGATGATGGCGATGTGTGGTGGGAAGGCTTGTCCAAAGAAGCGCCTGCGCACTTGGTCGACTGGACTGGTCAGGACTGGACCCCGGATTGTGGTCGCAAGGCCTCTCACCCCAACGCCCGCTTTACCGTGGCCGCAGAACAAAACCCTGTGATCGACAACAACTGGGACAACCCAGCAGGTGTTGAAATCGACGCTTTCATTTTTGGTGGTCGTCGTTCAACCACCGTTCCGCTGGTTACCGAAGCCCGCAATTGGGTTGAAGGTGTTTACATGGCAGCCACCATGGGTTCAGAAACCACAGCGGCGGCTTTCGGTCAGCAAGGTGTGGTTCGCCGCGATCCGTTCGCCATGCTGCCATTCTGTGGTTACAACATGTCTGACTACTTCCAGCACTGGCTCGATTTGGGCAAGAAGCTGGAGTCGTCTGGTGCCAAGTTGCCCAGCATTTTCTGCGTAAACTGGTTCCGTACCGATGCAGATGGCAAATTCATTTGGCCTGGTTTTGGCGAGAACATGCGAGTACTGGCATGGGCCTTGGAGCGAGTTGAGGGCAAAGGCAAGGGCGTTGACCATGTATTTGGCACCTCACCGAGCTACGACGACATTTCTTGGGATGGTCTGGAGTTCAGTAAAGAGCAGTTCGACTCTATCACCGCGATTGATAAAGCGGCTTGGCTTGAAGAGTTGAATCTGCATGCTGAATTGTTCGAGAAACTGAAGTACAACCTGCCAGCTCAACTGGAAGAAACCAAAGCACAAATCGCAAGCCGCTTGGCGGCCTGATTTGGCTTGAACGTTTTGACTTTTTTCTGATACTCCGGAATTAGTCCTATGGCGGGCGCCCACAAGGCGCCCGTTTTCTTTTCTGCGGAATTTCTTCATGTTTGAAAACATTGAGTTGTGGGTGTTGCTCGCCTTGTGCGTCGCTGCATTTGGTGCGGGGCTGATCGATGCCATGGTAGGTGGTGGGGGGTTGATCCAGATTCCGGCCCTGTTCGGGTTAATGCCTTCCCAGGGTCATGCCACCTTGCTGGGCACCAACAAAATATCCAGCGTGGTGGGTACCACATTCGCGGCTTACAAATACGCCAAGGCCATTCAGGTTCCATGGAATGCAGTTGTGCCAGCCACGGCGATGGCGCTGATAGGCGCCTACTGCGGCGCATACATCGTGACGCAAATTTCGACCGAGGTGCTGCGTTTGATGTTGCCCTTGCTGTTGATCGCTGTGGCCATTTACACCTTTTTGCGCAAAGACCTGGGCAGTGTACATGCACCCAAGTTAGACAAGAATCGTGAACGATTCTTCGGTGCTTGCGTGGGGTTGGCAATTGGTTTTTATGACGGGTTTTTCGGCCCGGGCACCGGTTCGTTTTTGATGGTGGCTTTTGTTGTGTTCTTCGGCTTTGATTTTTTGGCCGCCACCGCAGGCGCAAAAATGGTGAACATTGCCTGCAACCTGGCTTCGCTTGCCTGGTTTGCGCCCGCAGGGCATGTGATTGTTGCTTTGGGTTTGTTGATGGCTGTGTTTAACCTGGCCGGTGCAAGGGTGGGTGCCAGTTTGGCCATTCGCAAGGGCGCCGGGTTTGTGCGTAAAGCGCTGTTGGCGGTTGTGTTTTTATTGATACTGCGCACCAGTTACGACAGTTATTGGCCATACTTGAAAGCGTGGTTTGCGTGATTGTTCCACGTGGAACATGTGGGGAAGTCGGGTTTGGCGCAATATACGGGATGCTATATGAATGATCTGAGGCTTGTGTGCTGCACCAGCTGGCCTAAGCAAGTCTTCTGATTCCGGCTTGATGCCTCTGGCTTGGGGCATGCGAAACGCGAACGCGTCTTCGCATCGACCTTTCAGGTCGCCCCGCGCTGCGAAGTCGCCGGGAAGCCTTGCAAAGCCGACCAGCCCGTGCAGCACCCAAACCTCACCTTGCGCGCACACAACGGCTATGTGTCGCAAGTGCGTTACAAGTCTGTTTGCCAGCGCACTCAGGCTGCAATGCCCTCGCAGCGCCGATCAAGAAAACCTGCCCTTGGTGTTGAATTCACCGTCCGTTCGGCAAGGCCGAAAGCGCAGCCCGCCCGCTGTTTAGCGGGTGCGCTTAGGGCGGTTAATCAACAACAAGGGGGTTGTCAGGTTTTCTGGCGAAAGAGGGTATGCGTCTGAGCAAGCGACGTAAGCGAGGTGCGAGGTGCGAGGTAAGGAGTCGAGTGAGACAAATGGGCGCGCGAGCAGGTGTGTACCAAAGCAGTCGATCAATCAGGAAAGTATGCGATTGAGCAACCTTGTCTGTTTTCTGTTCCACGTGAAACATGTTCACTTGGGCAAAATCATGCCGAAGCATATAATTGCGCCATTGTCGCCGAATCAAGTGTGTTTGATTTCGGCATTTGAATGTTGAATCCCATGTCGGATTCCGGCACCCAGTGCCAGGAGTGAATCATGTTTTATCCCGAAGAGTTTGATGTCATTGTTGTGGGCGGTGGTCATGCAGGTACCGAGGCTGCACTTGCAGCCGCGCGCGCTGGAAGCAAAACCCTGCTGCTGACCCACAACATCGAAACACTTGGGCAAATGTCGTGTAACCCGTCGATTGGTGGTATTGGTAAGGGCCATTTGGTCAAAGAGGTGGACGCCTTGGGCGGTGCAATGGCCATCGCTACCGACGAAGCTGGGATTCAGTTCCGTATTCTGAACAGTTCCAAAGGCCCGGCTGTGCGGGCTACCCGTGCGCAAGCAGACCGTGTTCTGTACCGCCAGGCCATTCGAACGCGTCTCGAGAACCAAACCAATTTGAGTATTTTCCAGCAGTCTGTTGAAGATCTGTTGTTGGAAGGTGATCGAGTGTGCGGTGCGGTTACGCAGATCGGCTTGAAGTTTAAGGCCAGAGCTGTGGTGCTGACGGCGGGTACTTTTTTGAATGGCAAAATCCATGTGGGTTTGCAAAATTACTCCGCTGGTCGGGCAGGGGATCCTCCCTCGATTGGTTTGGGCATGCGTCTGCAAGAAATGAAGTTGCCGCAAGGTCGCCTGAAAACCGGTACGCCGCCACGCATTGATGGTCGCAGTATTGATTTCTCAGTGATGCAGGAGCAGCCAGGTGATCTCGATCCCGTGCCCGTGTTTTCCTATCTGGGCAACGCAGCCATGCACCCGAAGCAGCTGCCGTGCTGGATCACGCACACCAACCAGGAAACCCACGACATTATTCGCGGTGGACTGGACAGAAGCCCAATGTACACCGGTGTGATCGAAGGTGTGGGGCCCCGTTACTGCCCATCGATCGAGGATAAAATCCATCGTTTCGCGGACAAGGAGTCGCACCAAATTTTCCTGGAACCCGAGGGCTTGAGCACCAATGAGTATTACCCGAATGGTGTTTCTACGTCTTTGCCATTCGATGTTCAGTTGAAACTGCTTCACTCCATCAAAGGTTTGGAGAATGCGTACATCATGCGGCCAGGGTATGCGATCGAATACGATTATTTCGACCCGCGTGCGTTGAAAACCACGCTTGAAACCAAAGCCATCGAAGGTTTGTTCTTCGCAGGCCAAATCAATGGCACCACGGGTTACGAAGAGGCAGCCGCCCAAGGTTTGTTGGCGGGCGTGAATGCGGCACTGATGGTGCACGGCAGAGAGCAATGGACTCCCCGCCGTGATGAGGCCTATCTGGGCGTGCTGGTAGACGATTTGAGCAGCAAGGGTGTGGCAGAGCCATACCGCATGTTCACAAGTCGTGCAGAGTATCGTTTAAGCCTGCGGGAGGACAATGCGGATCAGCGTCTCACGCCAATTGGCCGCAAGTTGGGCTTGGTCGATGACATCCGCTGGAAGGCTTTTTCGGAAAAGCGGGAATCAGTGGAGCAGGAAAAGCAGCGTTTACGTTCCACGTGGATCAATCCAAAAATTGTGGCCCAGGCCGAAGCAGAGCGAGTGCTGCACAAAGGAATTGATCGCGAGTACAACTTGTACGACTTGCTTAAACGCCCGGATGTCAGTTATCAAGATCTCAGCACGCTGAGTAAAGAGAATGGCGAAATGGCGTTAAGCAATCCTTTGCAACAAAGTGATTTGGTTTCTCAGTTGGAAATCGAGGTGAAGTATGCCGGTTATGTGCTGCGCCAACAGGCTGAAGTAGAGCGTGGTGCGGGCAATGAATCAATCCGACTCCCAGCGGACTTTGATTATTCGGGCGTAAACGGTTTGAGCAAAGAGGTGCAGCAAAAGCTGAATACCCACAAGCCTGAAACCATTGGTCAGGCTGGTCGTATTCAAGGTATTACACCCGCAGCTATTTCCTTGTTGCTTGTTCATCTAAAGAAACGTGATTTGTTGAATCGAAGTGCCAATCCCGGCAAATCTTCCGATGGAACCACGGAGCAAGTGGCTTGAATTCACTGCACCGAAAACCAAAGTCTGAAATCCTGGGGATTTCAGACCATGCACTGTTGGAAGAGGGGGTCGCCACTTTACGTTTGGGGTTGAATTCAGACCAGCATGCGCAGCTTTTCAAGTATGGCCAACTGATTCAGAAGTGGAACCGGGTTTATAACCTCACTGCCATTCGTAACAATCGGGAGTTGATCACACACCATTTGCTGGACTCCTTGGCTGTGTTGCCTGAAATCTCATTTGCTTTGCAGGCTACGACCAATCCAAGAATTCTGGATGTGGGTGCAGGCGCGGGCCTGCCCGGTTTGGTGTTGGCGATTGCGCAGCCCAGCTGGCAAATCACACTGATTGACACGGTTCAAAAAAAAGTCGCTTTCATGCAGCAGGCCATTGCCAGCCTGGGTTTGAAGAATGCGCAGGCTGTGCACGGGCGGGTGGAGGAATTCCAGGTCGACGCCCCGTTTGATCTGATTTGTTCCCGCGCTTTTTCCAGTATTGGTAATTTCATTGCACTTAGTCAGCATGTGTTGGCTGAGCATGGCCAGTTTGCCGCCCTGAAAGGGAGGGTTGAGGTGGACAGCGAAGTTCCTGCTGGTTGGCAAATTAATGCGCTTCATCCAATTGATGTGCCATTCTTGGACGAGGCAAGGCACTTGTTCATGATTAAACGCTAAAATCAAATCATTCATTCACAGGACAAGAAGATGGCGAAAGTTTTCTGCATAGCCAACCAGAAAGGTGGCGTGGGAAAAACCACCACAGCAGTGAATCTGGCTGCCGGTTTGGCCATGGCAAAACAGCGCGTGCTACTGGTTGATCTTGACCCCCAAGGCAACGCCACCATGGGCTGTGGCATCGACAAACGCAGCGTAAAACACACGGTTTATCAGGTGCTGGTGGGCATGGTGGGCGTGGCCGAGGCGACCGTTCGCGCAGAAGGCGAGTTTGATGTTTTGGCAGCCAACCGCGAACTTGCTGGCGCTGAAGTTGAAATGGTCGAGTTTGAAGACCGTGAAATCAAGCTGCGTGAAGCCATCTCTGAAGTGGATGACCAATACGATTTCATTTTGATCGATTGCCCACCTGCACTGTCTCTGCTCACCCTGAACGCCTTGTGTTGCGCCAATGGCGTGGTCATTCCCATGCAGTGCGAGTATTACGCACTGGAAGGTTTAAGTGATTTGGTCAATACCATCAAGCAAGTGTGCAAGAACTTGAACCCGAACCTGACCATTATCGGTCTGCTGCGCGTGATGTACGATCCGCGAATGACGCTTGCTCAGCAGGTTTCCGCTCAGCTGGAAAAGCATTTTGGCAACAAAGTATTTAAAACCATTATTCCCCGCAATGTGCGCTTGGCTGAAGCACCAAGCTACGGGGTGCCCGGTGTGTTGTTCGATAAAACCAGCAAGGGTGCAAAGGCCTATTTGGACTTCGCCAACGAAATGGTCGACCGACTGGGTCTTCCCATCGCCGCATAACTTAATAACCAACAAGAAGCCATGAACGCAATCAAACGCACCAAAGGTCTGGGCCGGGGCCTGGAAGCGCTATTAGGCCCTTCTGGCGACGATGCCAATAAAGACATGGGTGAGCAGGTGATGACGCTGCCTTTGGGCAAGCTTCAGGCCGGTAAGTACCAGCCGCGCTCCCGCATGGATGAGTCATCCCTGATGGAGCTGGCTGAGTCCATCAAAAGCCAGGGCATCATGCAACCCATTCTGGTTCGCCCGATCGGTTCTGGTAAATACGAAATTATTGCAGGCGAGCGTCGTTTCCGTGCGTCGAAACTGGCGGGCCTGGAAGAAGTGCCGGTGTTGGTGCGTGCGGTGCCCGACGAATCCGCTTTGGCCATGGCGTTGATTGAAAACATTCAGCGTGAAGACCTGAACCCGCTTGAAGAGGCCTTGGGCGTTCAGCGCCTCATTCGCGAATTCAATTTGACCCATGAAGATGCTGCCCGTGCCATCGGTCGATCCCGCAGTGCAACAAGCAACATGTTGCGTCTGCTCAACCTGGCTGAACCTGTTCAGACCATGTTGCTGGCTGGCGACATTGAAATGGGTCATGCTCGCGCCTTGCTTGCTTTGACGGCAGCCGAGCAAATTGCCTGTGCCAATGAAGTAGTCAACAAGCGTTTGTCGGTGCGTGAAACTGAAAAGCTGGTCAATGACTGGGCCAGCGACGGCGACCGCCAAGCGGCCAAACCCAAACAAACCGCAGACGTACGCCGGCTTGAAGAAGGTTTGGCCGACTGGTTGGCCAGCGCCGTTCAGTTAAAAGCCAATGCAAATGGCAAGGGCAGTGTTACTATTAAATTCAATAATTTGGATGAGCTGGACGGCGTGCTCGAGCGCATTGGCTTTCCCAAAGAAGAGCTTTAACTTTTGCACCAAATCGGTGTGAAAAATAAGCCGTTTTCGTTTGACTAGGGGGCGTACAAACCCCTATAATCTGGCGGTTTGTCAAAAACACGTGAACCCTGCGGAAAACACGTATCCGATCAAGGTTAAATGTGGCAGCGCAGCAAATATGTGGAAAATAGTCGGACTCCAATGGGTCGTCGGGGTGGCAGTTTGCCTCCTCATGTTGTTGGTGTCCCCAATTCACGCGCAGTCTGCCGCTTGGGGTTTCGTCGCCGTTGCGTTGCCGAGCACGTTGTTCGCCGCGCGTTTGGCCTTGGGTAGCAAAACGCCCATGGGCGGAACTTTTGTGTTTTTGACCGGAGAATTCCTGAAGGTTGGCGCAACAATCGCAATCATGTTTGTAGCGAGTCAAGTTGATCCGAACATTGTTTGGTGGTCCTTGATCCTCACAGCGGTCGTCACCCTCAAAAGCTATTTTTTGGCATTTTTCTTGAGATAAGTATGGCATCTTCACCGAATGGGCTAACCCCCTCAGAGTACATCGTCCATCACTTGCAGCATTTCGCTACCGATAAGCAAAAATTTATCGTCGATTTCTCAGTGATCAACCTGGACACGATGTTTTTCTCCATCCTGTCTGGTCTAATTGTTGTTCTCATGCTGCGCAAAGCAGCTTCCAAAGCCACTTCTGGCGTACCCGGTCGTTTTCAGGGTTTCGTCGAAATGATGGTGGAAATGGTCGAGAACCAGTCCAAAGCCATCGTTCATGGCGACCGCAGTTTTATCGCGCCCCTGGCACTGACCGTGTTTCTCTGGATCGTGGTTATGAACGCTTTCGACTTGGTTCCAGTTGATCTGATCCCCATGGCTTGGGGTGAATTGTTGTACGCACTCGGCTTCGCAGCCAGCCCAGGTGATCCCTACATGCGTGTGGTGGCTACCGCCGACCTGAATGGTGCCTTGGGCATGTCTCTGGGTGTGTTGGTACTCATGCTGTACTACTCAGTCAAAATCAAGGGCGCGGGTGGTTTCGTTCATGAATTGTTCTGCGCGCCTTTCGGTGCCAACCCACTGCTGTGGATTCCCAACTTTGTATTGAACCTCATTGAATTTGCCGCGAAGACCGTGTCCCTGGGCATGCGACTGTTCGGCAACATGTACGCAGGCGAATTGGTATTCATGCTGATCGCCTTGCTGGGTGGCGCTGCTGCGTTGTCCTTGGGTGGAGCATTTGCCTTCTTGGGTCACGTGTTGGCCGGAACAATCTGGGCGATTTTCCACATTCTGATCGTGTTGCTTCAGGGCTTCATTTTCATGATGTTGACCTTGATCTACATTGGCCAGGCGCATCAGGGCCACTGATCGATTTTTAGTTTTTTTGGTTTTTTTAATTTTTCATTTTTCAATTTAAGGAGTTGTCATGACTAACGTTGCTTTCGTAGCTCTTGCTTGCGGCATTATCATTGGTTTGGGTGCGATTGGTGCCTGTATCGGTATCGCGATCATGGGTGGTAAGTACCTGGAAGCTTCTGCTCGCCAGCCAGAACTGATGAACGAACTGCAAACAAAGATGTTCGTTTTGGCCGGTCTGATCGACGCTGCGTTCCTGATCGGTGTTGGTATCGCGATGATGTTCGCGTTTGCTAACCCATTTGTTGGTTAATTTACAGCCACTTCCTTCGAACAACACCGCACGAATGTTTTAAGTCCAATTCGTGCGTTTTAGAGGAAACATGCCGTGAACTTAAACGCAACGCTGTTTGCTCAGCTCGTCGTTTTCTTCATCTTGGCGGTCTTTACGATGAAATTCGTATGGCCCCCGCTGATCAAGAGCATCGATGAGCGTGCAAAGAAAATCGCAGACGGCCTGGCCGCTGCAGAACGTGGTAAGCAGGCTTTGGCAGAAGCCGGTCGTAAAGCTGAACAGGAACTGGCTGTAAGCCGGTCTGAGAATCAGCAGCGCCTGGCCGAAGCAGAAAAGCGTGCCCAGCAGATTATTGAAGAGGCAAAACAACAAGCCGAAGTTGAACGCAAGCGAATTCTTGCGCAGGCTGAAGCGGAAGCTGCGAACGAAGCACAACGTGCCCGTGACCAGTTGCGCGATCAGTTGGCAACTCTCGTGGTGAAAGGCGCTGAACAAATCCTGAAGAAGGAAGTGAACGCCCAGGCCCACGCAGATTTGCTGAATCAACTGAAAGCGGAACTGTAAGCCTAAAGCTTAAGGAAACACAACATGGTCGAACTATCCACCATCGCCCGTCCTTACGCTGAGGCAGCGTTTGATGTTGCAAAAACCTCAAACCTGAACCAGTGGAGTGATTGGCTACAGTCGTGGTCGGCAGTCGCAAGCAACGAAGACATTAAATTGCTGGTCAGCAACCCAAAGTTGACTGACGAGCAAGTGTTGAAAGTGTTTGTTGAACTGACCAAGACACCGGCGGAAGCGCAAGCAATGAATTTTTTGGGTGCGCTTGTGGAAAATGGCCGTTTGCTGGCCTTGCCAGAAATCGCTCGACAGTTCGAAGAATTGAAGAACAGCCATGAAGGCTCTGCAGACGCGATCATCGCCTCTGCATTCCCCATGTCTGATGCTGAAGTTCAAAACGTACGTGGTGCATTGGAAAAGAAATTTGGTTCCAAACTGAACGTGACAGTTCAGGTGGACGAGTCGCTGATTGGTGGCGTTTGCGTCACTGTGGGCGATCAAATTTTGGATAGTTCGGTGCGCGGCAAACTTAACGCGATGAAGGCGGCTTTAACAGCCTAACTTGGCCCTCAAACGTAATTGGAGCAATCAATATGCAGATTAATCCCTCTGAGATCAGTGAACTGATCAAGAGCCGGATCGAAGGCCTCGGATCATCGGCCGACATCCGGACACAAGGTACTGTAGTGTCCGTGAGCGACGGTATTTGCCGCGTTCATGGTTTGTCAGATGTTATGCAAGGTGAAATGCTGGAATTCCCAGGCAACACCTTTGGTTTGGCGCTCAACCTGGAACGTGATTCCGTGGGTGTCGTTATTTTGGGTTCTTACGAGCACATTTCTGAAGGCGACATGGTCAAGTGTACCGGCCGTATTCTGGAAGTGCCTGTTGGTCCCGAGCTGCGTGGTCGCGTGGTAAACGCATTGGGTGTGCCTATTGATGGCAAGGGCCCAGTGAATGCCAAGATGACTGACGTGATCGAAAAAGTGGCACCTGGTGTTATCGAGCGTAAGTCAGTAGACCAGCCACTGCAAACCGGTGTAAAGGCGATTGACGCCATGGTTCCAGTTGGCCGAGGCCAGCGTGAATTGATCATTGGTGACCGCCAGACTGGTAAAACAGCTGTGGCGATCGACGCGATCATCAACCAGAAAGGCACTGGCGTAACTTGCGTGTACGTGGCTGTGGGCCAGAAAGCCTCCTCCATCGTGAACGTGTTGCGCAAGCTGGAAGAACACGGCGCACTGGAATACACCATTGTTGTGGTGGCTTCCGCTTCAGAATCAGCAGCCATGCAATACCTGGCTCCTTACTCTGGCTGCACCATGGGTGAATATTTCCGCGACCGCGGTGAAGACGCCCTGATCGTGTACGACGACCTGTCCAAGCAAGCTGTAGCCTACCGTCAAATTTCCCTGTTGCTGCGTCGCCCACCCGGCCGCGAAGCTTACCCAGGTGACGTGTTCTATCTACACAGCCGTTTGCTCGAGCGCGCATCACGCGTGAACGCCGAATATGTTGAAAAGTTCACCAAGGGTGAAGTGAAAGGCAAAACCGGTTCATTGACCGCACTGCCAATCATCGAAACCCAGGCTGGTGACGTAACAGCGTTCGTTCCAACCAACGTGATTTCGATTACTGACGGTCAAATCTTCCTGGAAACCGACTTGTTCAACGCCGGTATCCGTCCAGCGATTAACGCGGGTATTTCCGTGTCTCGCGTGGGTGGAGCAGCGCAAACGAAGGTGGTCAAGAAGCTGTCAGGCGGTATTCGTACCGACTTGGCCCAGTACCGTGAATTGGCTGCGTTTGCGCAGTTTGCTTCTGATCTTGACGAAGCAACCCGCCGCCAGCTGGAACGTGGTCGCCGTGTGGTTGAGTTGTTGAAGCAGCCCCAGTACGCCCCATTGAAAACATGGGAAATGGCACTGGCCCTGTTCGCAATCAACAATGGTTATTTGGATGATGTCGAGGTATCGAACGTTCTTCCTTTTGAGGTTTCTCTGCGTCAATTCATGCAGACAAGCCACAAGGACCTGATCGATCGTATCGAGCAGACTTACGAGTTGTCGAAAGACGATGAGCCAAAGCTGCACGAGGCCGTGAAATCATTCAAGAAAACTGGCGCGTATTAATCAGAGCGATCTGATTGTACCCACCGCATAACTCGGAAGGTCTCGTACCTTCCCGGTCATTGGAGGAAATACGATGTCAGGAATGAAGGAAATCCGGACCAAGATCAAGAGCGTGCAAAACACGCGAAAGATCACGAAGGCGATGGAAATGGTGGCTGCGTCCAAAATGCGCAAAGCCCAGGACCGTATGCGTTCGGCTCGTCCCTACGCGGACAAAGTTCGGAATATTTGCGCCAACCTGGCCAAGGCAAACCCTGAATACCGCCATGAATACATGGTGGCGCGCGACGAGATCAAAAACGTGGCTGCGATTGTTGTGACAACTGACAAAGGTCTGTGTGGTGGCTTGAACACCAACATTCTGCGTTTGGTGACCAGCAAATTTCAGGAGTTTGGTGCCAAGGGCGCAAAGGTACGAGCAACCGCAATCGGTACAAAGGGCGCTGGCTTCTTTAACCGCATTGGTGTTGATGTGACTTCCAAGGTAACGGGTCTTGGCGACAAGCCCCACCTTGAAGCACTGATCGGCGCGATCAAGGTTCAACTTGATGCGTACGTTGCAGGCGAAGTGGATGCTGTTTATTTGGCATACACCCGCTTTGTAAACACCATGAAGCAAGAAGCCGTGTTCGAGCAATTGCTGCCCTTGGGTGGCGACAGGCTGCAAGCCGATGAGGGTTCCACGTCGTGGGACTACATCTATGAGCCGGATGCGAAGGCCGTGATTGACGATTTGTTGCTGCGCTACATCGAAGCATTGGTGTATCAAGCAGTGGCAGAGAACATGGCTTCAGAACAATCAGCACGTATGGTTGCGATGAAGGCAGCGTCAGACAACGCCAAGAATGTGATCAGTGAACTGCAACTTACCTACAACAAAGCCCGCCAGGCTGCCATTACGAAAGAATTGGCAGAGATCGTCGGCGGCGCAGCGGCTGTGTAAGCGGATGTTCGGAACGATTTTGAATTAAGGAAATAACGATGAGTACTGCGACAAACGAAGGAAAAATCGTACAGTGTATCGGCGCGGTTATTGACGTTGAGTTTTCACGCAACAACATGCCGAAAGTGTACGACGCGCTAACCATGGAAGGTTCCGAACTGACACTGGAAGTTCAGCAGCAGCTGGGTGACGGTGTAGTTCGTACCATCTGTTTGGGTGCATCAGACGGCTTGCGCCGTGGCATGGCTGTGAAAAACACAGGCAAGCCAATTTCAGTTCCCGTGGGCCAAGGCACACTGGGCCGCATCATGGATGTATTGGGTCGCCCAATCGATGAAGCAGGTCCCGTAACCACCGACGCAACACGTGCCATTCACCAGAACGCCCCTGCTTTCGACGAACTGTCACCCTCGACAGAACTGCTCGAAACAGGCATCAAGGTGATCGACTTGATCTGCCCGTTCGCCAAAGGCGGTAAGGTAGGCTTGTTCGGTGGTGCGGGTGTGGGCAAGACCGTGAACATGATGGAATTGATCAACAACATCGCCAAGCAGCACGGTGGTTATTCCGTGTTCGCTGGTGTGGGTGAGCGTACTCGTGAGGGTAACGACTTCTACCACGAGATGAAAGACTCCAACGTGTTGGACAAAGTTGCACTGGTTTATGGCCAGATGAACGAGCCTCCCGGCAACCGTTTGCGCGTTGCCTTGACTGGCTTGACCATGGCTGAATACTTCCGTGACGAAGGCCGCGATGTTCTGCTGTTCGTGGACAACATTTACCGCTTTACATTGGCCGGTACTGAAGTGTCTGCGTTGTTGGGTCGTATGCCTTCTGCGGTGGGTTACCAGCCAACACTGGCCGAAGAAATGGGTCGCTTGCAAGAGCGTATTACTTCCACCAAGAAGGGCTCCATTACTTCAGTGCAAGCTGTATACGTTCCTGCGGATGACTTGACCGACCCGTCACCTGCTACAACGTTTGCTCACTTGGATGCGACAGTTGTGTTGTCTCGTGACATCGCTTCTTTGGGTATTTACCCTGCAGTGGATCCACTGGATTCCACATCACGCCAGGTTGACCCCAACATCATCGGCGAAGAGCACTACAACGTGGCCCGTGGCGTGCAGCAAACACTGCAGCGTTACAAGGAACTGCGCGACATTATCGCGATTTTGGGTATGGACGAATTGTCTCCAGAAGACAAGCTGGCCGTAGCCCGTGCGCGTAAAATCCAGCGTTTCCTGTCACAGCCTTTCACAGTGGCTGAAGTATTTACCGGTTCACCTGGTAAGTATGTGTCACTGAAGGAAACCATTCGCGGCTTCAAGATGATTGTGAACGGTGAGTGTGACCACTTGCCAGAGCAGGCTTTCTACATGGTAGGTACCATTGACGAAGCCTTCGAAAAAGCCAAGAAAATTCAGTAATCCGATTGGTGTGTCGTGCACCGGCCAAGGTGAAAACCCAAGCCGGTGCCCATCACAAAGGAAATGAGTATGTCGACAATCCGCGTGGACGTGGTGAGTGCAGAAGAATCAATCTTCGAAGGTGAAGCAGAGTTTGTAGCTTTGCCCGGAGAGCAGGGTGAACTGGGTATTTACCCACGTCACACCCCGCTGATTACACGCATCAAGCCCGGTACAGTTCGCATCAAGATTGCGGGTCAAGCTGAGGAAGAAGTGGTGTTTGTAAACGGTGGCGTGTTGGAAGTACAACCCAACGCAGTGACTGTTCTTGCAGACACAGCCCTTCGCGGCAGCGACCTGGATGAAGCCAAAGCAACGGAAGCCAAGCGTTTGGCTGAAGAGGCATTGGCCAATCGCAGTGCGGACATTGACTATGCTCAAGCACAGGCTGAATTGGCTTCCGCGATTGCACAGTTGCAGGCCATCAAGCGCTTGAGAAAAGTACGCTAAGCAGTACAAGGTTGAAAAGCCAGTGAAAAGCCACGGTGAAAACTGTGGCTTTTTTCTTGAGCGGAACCATTGTGAAACCCTTTGGAACCTACGTGCGGGGATTCGCAACATAAATGGCAATCAAGGAGCCATTTATGTATCAGAAATTCGATGATTTGTTGAAAGACCTTCAACAGAGTCGCCCAAGCAACATGACCCCTCTGGGTCGCGTGTTCTTCTTCAACGACCAAGCCGTATTGCTGCAGCACGGGGAGATGGAAGGCATCACTTGGGTTGATATTCACATTGAATTGAAACGTTTTCGCGTGGACAGCTTGGCCGCTGCCAAGAAGGTGTTGCAAGCCAATCGCGAAATGGGCGCATCGACACCCATTCCCTCCTGGTTTGCAGTTGATCCCAAAAATGATTGCCTGGTATTCATCAATCGCCTGGACTGGCGGCATATCACCTGCAAAATTCTGGAAGACCATATTTTGCGGTGCATTGAACAAATGGGAAGTGCGTTGGCTACTGAGGGTGTGTAATCCGCTTTGAATTTTCTACAGGTTAGAATAAAGGCATGAAAATCGCCTTGTATTCTGACCTGCATCTTGAAACGATGCGCCACTTTCCCGCTTTGGCGGCTGTTCCACAACCTGCTGAGGATGTGGACCTGATGATCCTTGCCGGTGACATTCACCAAGGCACTCAGGGCTTGAATGCCCTGGCAGACTTGGGAGAGAAACAGCACATCTACGTGGCAGGCAATCACGAGTATTACAACCACGACATTGAAATTCTTGACGACCATTTGTTTGAACTGGCCGCGAAGAAGCAGTTGAATTACCTGCAGCGCACCAGCGTGGTGATTCAGGGTGTGCGTTTTTTGGGTTGTACCTTGTGGACCGATTTCAATATTCAGCCCGGTTGGCGGTTTGGTGCCGAGCTCGTGGCCAAGGCGTTTTTGCCGGATTACAAGTTAATCCGCATGCGCGGCAAACAGTTTTCCCCAAGCATGGGCATCGATTTGCACTACCAGAATATCGATTGGCTGGAGTCTGCACTGTCTTCACCGTTTGATGGAAAAACCGTGGTGATTACTCACCATGCGCCGCATCCGCAAAGCATTCACCCACGCTTTAACTTAAGCCCGATCAACGCGGCGTTTGTATCTGACCTGAGTCGTTTGATGGGCAAAGCCGATGTGTGGGTGCACGGGCACATGCATGATTCCTTCGATTACACCGTTCACAACAACGGTGGTCAAACCCGCGTGTTGGTGAATCCACGTGGTTATGTTCGCAAAAAAGGCAAAGCGCGAAAAATGGAGCGTGGGCAAGTGCAGGTGACGCCGCAGGCTTTTGAGAATCCGTTCTTCAACCCGCACCTGGTGTTTGAAGTATGAAGTTGACGGCCAACCTGAGTTGGCTTTACACCGAGTTCGATTTCAAGGACCGATTGGATGCTTGTGCACAGGACGGGTTCAGGCATGCAGAGTGCATGTTTCCTTACGATTATCCTGCTGAACTGTTGCGCGACAAGGCGCTCGAGGCTGGCGTGCAATGGGTGTTGATTAACGCACCAGCAGGTGATTGGGGCAAAGGCGAGCGCGGGTTGGCCAGTTCGCCTTCGCGGCGCGACGAATTCAAACGTTCGACAGAACAGGCAGTGAATTACGCCACGGCGTTGGGTGTGCGCAAAGTGCATGTGTTGGCGGGCGTTGTGAATTCAAACGATGAACAAAGCATGCGGGCAGCTTGGAACTGTTACGAGAAAAACTTGTTGTGGTTGGCCAGCACCATGAAAACTGAGGCAATTGACTGGTTGATTGAACCAATTAACCGGTTTGACGTGCCTGGTTACCTGTTGAGCCGCCAGGCCGACGCCCATGAACTGTTGAGTCGCTTGAACCAGCCCAACCTGGGTGTGCAAATGGACTTGTATCATTGCCTGCGCACCGAAGGCGAGGTGCTGAATGCGCTGAGCGAATACTTACCTTCTGGGCGGGTGAAGCACATGCAACTTGCTGGTGCACCCAATCGCGACGAGCCAGGGGCCAGTGAGTACGCGCCGGTGTATGCCCATTTGAAAATGTTGGGCTACAACGGGCACATGGGTTGCGAGTATCGGCCCAAGGCAGGCACCCGTGATGGCCTTGGCTGGATCCGAAGTACCGGTTTTTCAGGCACAATGGAGACCTTCGAAACTTGAGCTTGGGCGGGCAACCGCTGGAAGAATGCGCATGCAAGACGCTGAACTGAAGCAACTGCTCGAAAACACCAAAACGATCGCCGTGGTGGGTTTCTCCTCGCAGGCCCACAAGCCCAGTTTTTTCGTGGCCAAGTACCTGCAATCGCAGGGTTATCGAATTTTGCCAATTAACCCGGCTTTGCAAGGGCGGCCAAGTGGCTTGATGGGCGAAACCTGTTACCCCGATTTGAAAACAGCGATCGCGGAAACCGGTTTGAAGATTGATGTGGTGGATGTGTTTCGCCGTGCTGAACATACCCCCGATGTATTGGCCCAGGCCATGAATGTGGGTGCCGGCGCAGTGTGGTTGCAGCAGGGTATTCGCAACGACCTGGTGGAAGCCAAAGCCCGCGCGGCGGGTTTGCCCTTTGTGATGGACCGTTGTTTGAAAACCGAACACCAGCGTCTGTTTTTAGTTTGAATTTATACAAGAAGCACTTACGAACATGAGCAGTTTTCAGCCCGTCAAGAACGACACCTTTCTGCGTGCATTGCGCCGCGAAGCCACTGAGTACACCCCTGTCTGGCTGATGCGCCAAGCAGGCCGCTATTTGCCAGAGTACCGGGCAACACGCGCGAAAGCGGGCAACTTCATGGGTTTGTGCACCAACCCCGAAGCAGCTTGTGAGGTGACTTTGCAGCCGCTGGAGCGCTACAAGCTGGACGCTGCCATTTTGTTCTCGGACATTCTGACCGTGCCTGACGCCATGGGTTTGGGCCTTTACTTTGCAGAAGGCGAAGGCCCCAAGTTTGAGCGCCCGCTGGTTACTGAGGCCGATGTGGCCAAACTGGCGGTGCCTGACATTGGCACCAGCCTGCGCTATGTAACAGATGCAGTCAGCACCATTCGGGGTGCCTTGGGTGGGCGTGTGCCGCTGATTGGTTTTTCAGGCAGCCCTTGGACTTTGGCTTGTTACATGGTTGAAGGCGGTGGCAGCAGCGATTTCCGCAAAGTGAAAACCATGCTGTACAAGCGGCCAGACCTGATGCACCGTATTCTTGAAGTGACCACGGAAGCTGTGAGCCAATACCTGCGTGCGCAAATTGACGCGGGTGCCCAGGCAGTGATGATTTTTGACAGCTGGGGTGGTGCCTTGGCTGATGGCGCATTCCAGAAGTTCAGCCTGAATTACATCAAGAAAATCGTAGCCAGTTTGCCTTTGCAGGCGAATCGCGGCAGCTTCACGGAAAACATTCCCTCCATCGTTTTCACGAAGGGTGGTGGTTTGTGGCTGGAAGACATTGCATCGAGTGGTGCCAGCGCCGTGGGGGTGGACTGGACCGTGAACCTGGGCCAGGCCCGTGCACGAATCGGCGACCGTTGTGCCATCCAGGGTAACCTCGACCCCAATGTGTTGTTTGCAGAGCCAGCTCAAATTGAAGCTGAAGTGGCCAAGGCACTCGAAAGTTTTGGGGTGCCACAAGCGGGTGCAGGCCATGTGTTCAACTTGGGGCATGGCATTTCCCAATTCACCAACCCGGACAGCGTTGAAGTGATGGTGAACGCTGTACATGCCTACAGCCGCAAACAAAGGCAGTAAAAACTTGGACTTATGCACATTTTTGGCGCAAGGCAGAAGAAACGTTTTTTTGCATTGCACGACGAATGGAAAAGCAGGCAGATCAGTTAAGTTATTGTTTTAACACAGTAAAAAAGCATTTTACAAAATTTGTACTTTACATGAATGCTCACATCCTATAGCACACCCGTGGATTATTTCCACGGATGTCCACAAAGTTATCCACATTGACTGTTAAAAAATTTGTATTCCGTTTAATTCAAGCCAGCTAGTCCATGAACTTAAAGTAAGCTGTGAAGACAGACCCAAACAAAAACACGTCATCTAACCCGATCAAGGGACATACTTTGCTGGTGAATGTGTTGGTTGCTGCACCGCTTCCCAAAGCTTTCACTTACCAATGGCACAGTGAACACATGCCCCGATTTGGAATGCGTGTCATTGTGCCGTGGGGGCGTCAGCATCGAATTGGTCTGGTTCAGGGTGTTGCTCCTGATCAGCAATTGGCCGAGAACATCAAACCCGTGCACTCGGTGTTGGACCAAGGTGAATGCCTGAGCGCCCAGTGGCAGGCCTTGATTGAATTTGCCGCCAAGTACTACCACCATCCTTTGGGCATGATCGCGCTTGAAGCCCTGCCCAAGGCCTTGCGGGTTCTGAATGCCCGTGGAGAGGAGCCGGTGATGGTGGCCAAATCCCGAGAACATGCCATGAAGTTGCTGGCAGAGCGTACCGATCCGGACACCAGTGTCAAAGCCAACAAAACCAAAATCGACAAACTTGAAAAGCCGGAGCTGAATGCCGAGCAACTGGATGCAGTGGCACAGTTGTCCGCAGCAATGGGCTTTCAGCCCTTTCTGTTGTATGGGGTCACCGGCAGTGGCAAAACCGAGGTGTACCTGCACACGGTGGAAGAACGATTAAAGCGCGGCGAGCAGGTGTTGGTGCTGTTGCCTGAAATCAATCTGACCCCGGCTGCGCAAGCACTTTACAAGGAACGCCTTGCGCCTCACCGCGTCGTGGTGATGCACAGCAACCTGGCTGAGTTGACCCGTACCAAGGCCTGGTTCGAGGCTGCTACGGGCGCTGCCGATGTGATTATTGCCACACGCCTGGGCGTGCTGACCCCACTGCCCCGACTTGGCATGATTGTGGTGGACGAAGAACACGACCCTTCATACAAGCAGCAAGACGGCATGCGTTACCATGCCCGCGATTTGGCGCTGATGCTGGCCAAACAGCGCGAGGTGCCGATTGTACTGGGCTCGGCAACCCCTGCCCTGGAAAGCTGGTTGAAGGCCGACCTTGGGGCGTACAAGCGCTTGTGTTTGAAAAACCGGGCGGTGCTGGGTGCCAGTTTGCCAAAAGTGGAACTGATCAACACGGCCAACTTTCCGGCCAAAGAAGGATTGAGCGAGCCAGCCATGCAGGCGCTGGTGCAAAACTTCGAGGCCGGCAAACAAAGCATTGTGTTTTTGAACCGCCGGGGGTATGCGCCACAAATGGTGTGCAATGCCTGTGGTTGGGTGGCCAATTGCGACCATTGCACAGCTCATATGGTGTGGCACAAGAATGAACGCATGCTGCGTTGCCACCATTGCGGCGCTGGCCAGCGGGTGCCCACGCATTGCCCCACCTGTGGCAATCAGGACTTGACCGGGTTTGGCCGCGGAACCCAGCGCATTGAGGAAACACTGGCCGGCTTGTTGCCCACTGCAAATATTTTGAGAATTGACGCCGACAGCACCCGCAACAAAGGGCAAATGGAAGCGTTGCTACAACAGGCGCACAGTGGAGAGGCCGATGTATTGGTGGGCACACAGATGATTGCCAAGGGCCACGATTTTGCCAATGTGGCCCTGGTGTTGGCCTTGAATGTAGACGCCTCGCTGTATTCGCATGCCTACCGTGCCCCTGAACGCCTTTTCGCCCAGTTGATGCAAGTGGCCGGCCGGGCGGGGCGCCGCGCAGGCGATGCCCGCATGGTGGTGCAAACCCGTTACCCCCAGCACCCTTTGTTCGATGCATTGAAAGCACACAATTACGAAAGCTTTGCCAGTCACGAAATGCAGGCCCGTAAGGATGCACGCATGCCGCCGTTTTCCCACCAGGCCACCATTCGGGCCGACCACAAAAAGCTGGCCAACTGCCTTCAGTTTTTAAGCACGGCGAGGGAGCTGGGTGAACCTTTGGTGGATGCAGACAGCCCTGTTTTTATGTGCGACCCGGTGCCGTTGACTGTGGTTCGGGTAGGCGGTATTGAGCGGGCGCAAATGCTGATTGAAAGCGAATCGAGACCTGCGCTTCACCGGTTTTTAACCCAGTGGCTGGCGCAATTGCACGAGCTACCAGGCAGTGTGCGCTGGTTTTTGGAAGTGGACCCGGTCGATTTGTAAGTGCCCTCTGGTACAGTAATGCCTTCCCCTGGAGTTTCCCCCCTGTATGTCTGTTGGCCTGAACAAAGCCCAAAGCGAAGCTGTGAATTATGTCGACGGCCCCTGCCTGGTACTGGCGGGGGCGGGCTCGGGTAAAACACGGGTGATCACCCAAAAAATTGCGCACCTGATTCAAAACAAAGGCGTGAGCGCCAAGAATATTGCAGCGGTTACCTTCACCAACAAAGCCGCCAAGGAAATGGAAGAACGCGCGGCCAAGCTGTTGCACGGCAATGAAGGCAAAGGCCTGTTGGTGTGTACATTTCATAGCTTGGGCATTCGAATTTTGCGGGAAGAACACAAGCATGCCGGGCTGAAGGCACGTTTCTCGATTCTGGACGCGACCGATACTTACGGTTTGGTACAACAGCTGTACAGCACCACCGACAAGCAGTTGATACGCAAGGCGCAAAGTGTCATTTCGCTGTGGAAAAACGGCCTTGTGGACCCAGACGCTGCTTTGGCGCAGGCCACTACCGAAGAAGAAGGTGATATTGCACGCCTGTACAAAAGCTACGAGGCCACCTTGGCGGCTTACCAGGCTGTGGATTTTGATGACTTGATTTTGAAACCCACCCGCCTGTTGGCCAGCAACGAAGAAGTGCGCAGCCGGTGGCAAAACCGTTTGCGTTATTTGCTGGTGGATGAGGTGCAAGACACCAATGCTTGCCAGTACGATTTGTTGCGCTTGATTGCAGGGCCACGCGCCGTGTTCACTGCGGTGGGTGATGATGATCAGGCCATTTATGCCTGGCGCGGCGCCACCATTGAAAACCTGCGCCAGTTGACTGAAGATTACCCGCAGTTGAAGGTGATCAAGCTGGAGCAGAATTACCGGTCGACCTTGCGAATTTTGCAAGCCGCCAACCGCTTGATCGAGAACAACCCCAAATTGTTTCCAAAAACGTTGTGGAGCGACCATGGTCCGGGCGAGCCGATTGTGATCAGCCCCATGGCCGATGATGAACATGAGGCTGAGCAAGTGGCCATGATGCTGAGCGGCCACCGGTTCGAGCGGCGAGCCAAGTACGGTGACTACGCTATTTTGTACCGCAGCAACTTTCAGGCGCGTATTCTGGAGCAGGCTTTGCGCCGCCAGAAAATTCCGTACATTTTGAGCGGCGGGCAAAGTTTTTTTGAACGCGCTGAAATCAAGGATGTGATTGCCTATCTGCGCCTGCTCGTGAATCAGGACGATGACCCCGCATTCATTCGCGCTGTGACCACGCCCAAGCGTGGCATTGGTCAGAAAACACTCGAGGCTTTGGGCACTTACGCTGGAACGCGTGGTGTTTCATTGTTTGAAGCACTGTTTGAAACCGGTGCTGAAAGCCACTTGAATGCAGGTATGGTCGATGCGCTTCGCACTTTCGGTACGTTCATCAACAAACTGGAATACCGGGCACAACGAGAACCTGCGCGTGATTTGCTTAATGAATTGTTGAGCACCATCAAGTACGAGGAGTGGCTTTACGAGCAGCAAGACGAGCGCGGTGCACAAGCCAAGTGGCAAAACGTACTCGACTTTGTGAAGTGGATGGGCGACAAAGGCGAGGAGGAAGGTTCAACCCTGCTGGACCTGACCCAGAAGGTGGCGTTGATGACCATGCTGGATCGGCAAGACGACGGCACCCGGCCTGATGCTGTGCAGCTAAGCACGCTGCACGCCGCCAAGGGGCTGGAGTTTCCGCATGTATTTTTGATTGGTTGCGAGGAAAGTATTTTGCCAAGTTTTGGCGACGGGGAAGGGCGCGAGCTGACCGATGACAGGCTGGAAGAAGAACGCCGCCTGATGTACGTGGGTGTCACCCGTGCGCAACGTAGCCTGAACATTACCTGGTGCAGGAAGCGCAAGAAAGCGCGTGAGTTGGTGAGCTGTTTTCCATCGCGTTTTATCAAAGAACTTCAGCTGGAAACCGACAAAGACCTGCCCGACGACACGCCCAAAATGAGCCCAAAAGACCGCTTAAGTGCGTTGAAAGGCATGCTCACCAAAGTGGGAACCTGATTGCAATTTTAGGCCGTTCTACGAAATCTGCTTACTGAAAGTTTTCTGACTCCAGAACTTTCACACCGGGTTCAGCTTTCAATGCCTCTTGCAACATGATGCGCGCCAGTTTTTCAACCTTTACACTGCGCAAACGCTTGGGTAAAAGCAGGTTGAACAAGCGGCTGGCCACCAGGCCGATTTCTTCGCCAAGGCGAAATTCTTCACGCTGGCCGTCGAGCAAACCAGGGCGTGCAATGACCACGCTCGGAATGCCGGAATTTTTAACAGCTTGTTCAGCCTCGCCTTTGGTGCGCAAGTACAGACCTTTCGCTTTGGCGTTCGCCATCATGGCCGAATTGAGCACGAAGCAAGGCACTGAATGCTGTGCCGCGAGTGCCGCAAACTGAGCCACCAGTGTGTAATCGACAAAGCGGAACTGTTCGGCTGTTTTTGCCACCTTGATGGTGGTGCCCAGGGTGCAAATGACCGCATCGGCTTGCCACCACGGTGCCTCTCCCGGGATGGCGTTGAAGTCAATTAGCTGGTTGAGCAATTTCGGGTGAGGTGTCAGTGGCTTGCGGGTAAGTGCGACCACCTTGCCCACTTGCGGATGCGCCAAGGCTTGTGCCAACACATGGTGACCCACCACACCGGTAGCGCCAACTAGCAGCAAGGTTTTTTGAATGTTCGTTGAACTCAAATCAAGTCCCCAATAAAAAAACGCGGCAGTCTTAAGACTAACCGCGTTTCGCTGTCAAAGTCCAAAGGCGTTGTTATGCGCTCTGTGTTTGCTTTTCTGCAGCTTTGCGCTTTTTGCGGGCAATTTGCTTGTCGCGCATTTTTTTCATTTGACCCACGATGATGGCCTGATAGGTTTCAGGCAGGGTACGCACCATGGCATCCATGGCGACAGCGTCTGGGCCAACCAGCACGCGGCGCTTGTTGCCCTTCACGGCCTTCAAAATAATGTCGGCTGCCTTTTCGGCGCTGGTAATGAAGAACTTCTCGAAGAATTCTTTGCCCTGTTCAGAGTCGGCACCTGTGAACTCTTCAATTTCAGGAGAGGCCACGCTTTTGCGGGCAATCGCTGTTTTAATGCCGCCGGGGTGAACGCTGGTGGCAGATACGCCGCAGTTCATCATGTCCAGTTCCTGGCGCAGGCTTTCCGTGAAACCGCGCACGGCAAACTTGGTGGCGTTGTACGTGCTTTGTGTAGGTTGTGCACACAGGCCAAACAAGCTGCTGGTGTTGATGATGTGGCCTTCGCCCGAGGCTTTCAGGTGTGGCAAGAATGCCTTGGTGCCGTAAACCACGCCCCAGAAGTTAATGCCCATGATCCATTCAAACTTGTCATAGTCGATGTGTTCAACCGGGGTTGCATAGGCCACGCCTGCATTGTTGAAAATCAGGTTAACCTTGCCGTGGTCTTTGGTGGTTTGATCGGCCCAAGCGTACATGGCTTCGCGGTTGGATACGTCCAGTTGCTGGCTGGTGACCTTGACATTGGGTGCCGTTGCTTTCACCAGTTTCACGGTTTCGGCCAGGCCTTTGGTGTCGACATCGGAGATGGACACGTGGCAGCCTTCTTTGGCCAGTTGAAGCGCCAGGGTGCGGCCCATGCCAGATGCGGCGCCAGTGATTGCGGCAACCTTGCCGTTGAATGATTTCATGTGTCGGTCTCCAATGTGCTGTGTTATAGCTGTAATTTGACAATCGTGGTTGTCAATTTAATGTTGGGCCTGCATACTGTCAATGCCTATTTTTTGAGTATATCTTCCAATTATGAATGCGAAAGCACCGGAGCAAATTGCCAAAGCCGCAGGGCGTCGTTACCGTGGGGTGTCCAATGAAACCCGCAAGGCCGAGCGGCGACTCAAGTTGATTGAAGCCGGCATCAAGGTGTTCGGGTCGACCGGCTACCATGCGGCCACGGTGAAAGGTTTGTGTCAGGAGGCGGGGCTAACTGAGCGATACTTTTACGAAAGTTTCAGCAATGCAGAGGCTTTGTTCACCGCCTGCTACCTGCACATTACAGACACCTTGCGCGAGAAACTGCAGAAGGTGTTGTTGGGTATGGAAGACGACAACCTGGAGCAGGCCACCCGCACAGGTTTGATGGTGTTTTTTAGCCAGTTCAAGGAAAGCCCGCAGGCCGCCCGAATTTTGTTGGTCGAGGTGTTGACGGTAAACCGGCACCTGGAAGAATTGAGCTTGAAAACTTTGTACAGCTTTGTGGAAATGCTGGAAACACTGGCCAAACCCCTGATTGAACAGCGAAAGGACGGGGCAGTGAAAGGCCTGGATTCCACTTTGTTGGCCTCGGGCCTGGTGGGGTCCGTGCTTTATATGGCCGCCCGTTGGAGCTTGGACGGCTGCAAAAAACCTGTAGAAGATGTGGTGGAAAACGCCATGCTGATATTTCGTGGCGTTGGCATGCTGCTGACAGAATAAAAAAACCCGCCATCAGGCGGGTTTTTTTACAGCTGGCTTATTTGCCTTGCCAATTGTTTCGCGAGTTACTTTGCAGCTTCAGGAGCTGGCTCAGTGGCTGCTTCAGCGGCGGGAGCAGCAGGTTCAGGGGCTTTGAAATCTGCGCCCACTTCCTTGCCCATGTAGGCCACTGCACGGGCTACCTCGATGTCGTCGAGGTCGGAATTGCCGCCTTTGGCAGGCATGGCACCAATGCCATTCACCGCATTCTGCCAGAGGGTGTCGAAGCCTTTGCTCAAGCGGGCTGACCACTGGCCTTGATCGCCGGTTTTGGGAGCACCCGCTGCGCCAGCGGTGTGGCAGGCAGCGCAAGCCGCGGCATAAACCTGTTCGCCAGTTTTCAATACCTTGGGTGCATTGGCATCGACGAAGTCAACCGTGCCCACAGGTGCCAGGCGCGCGGCGATGGATTCTTCGGAAAATGCATTGCTGCCAGCGGCGGGCTTTTCGCTGCTGCTGACGTAGTAAGCCAGCAAAATAATGACGAAAATCGGAATGACAAACGCGGCAACCACTGCATAGATAAGTTGCTTGGGTGTCTTGATTAGAAGTTCGTGTTCGTTTGAATCGCTCATACGACGTCCTGATTGAAAGCGCTGGTTGAAACGTAATTATTAGGGCTGCACAATACTGGCTGACAAACGCCGATGGACGCGCCTGCGGGCGTGCCCGATTGATGTTTGAGCCTTGCGGCATGTACGCAGCTGCAAAACAACTGTAAATTGTATCTTGAAAAAGGCTTTAAACCCAACTATTTATTGCTGAAAAATGCAAGCCTGTGCTGCAAAGGGATGAGATTTTGAAAAGTGCATTGAGCGAAAACCATCGCTACGGTTTGCCCATGGTGGTGGTTCACTGGTTAATGGCGGTGGGCATTTTGACGGCATTTGGCGTGGGTTTGTACATGGTGGACATTCCCGGCATTACGCCGTTCAAGTTGAAATTGTTCAACTGGCACAAGTGGCTGGGCGTTACCTTGTTTGCCCTGGTGTTGTTGCGCATGGTGGTTCGAATGTTGTCGAAAACCCCCAAATATCCGGCACATTGGGGGCACAACACGGTGCTGCTGGCCAAATTGGGGCATTTGGCCTTGTACCTGTTCATGTTGGGAGTGCCGGTGTTTGGCTACCTGTACAGTTTGGCCTCGGGTTATCCGGTGGTGTGGTTTGGTGTAATCGAGCTGCCGGTACTGATTGAAAAAAATGCGGAATTGAAAGAGTTGTTTAAAACCTTGCATGAACTTTCAGGCAAAGGCTTGGTCTTGTTGGTGGTGGGCCATGTGTTGATGGCCTTGAAGCATCACGTTCTGGATCGCGACGGCATTTTGGGCCGCATGATCCCCGGAATGCGAGCCGACTAATTTTTTCGATCAATTGCCGATTGTTTTAAAGCCCTGCAGGATTCATATGAATTACTCATTCGCCAAGGCGTTGACAGGCCTGGCATTCTCAGTTTGTAGCATGTCCGCCCTGGCCGCGCCAATTGATGTAACACAAAGTGAAGTCAAGGCCACATTCAAACAGTTCAATGTGCCAGTGAGTGGCAATTTCAAGAAATTTACAGGCGACGTGCAGTATGACCCAGCCAAGCCAGCTGACACCAAAGCCACCCTTGGCGTAGACACCGCCAGTTACGACCTGGGTGACCCCGAGTACAACAAGGAGGTTGCCGGAAAAGACTGGTTTGATTCAAAAAATCACCCCAAGGCCACCTTTGTGATTACTGGTGTAACCGGCAGTGGCAACAATTTGCAGGCCACCGGCGATTTGACCATTCGAGGCATCAAAAAACCATTGAAGTTTCCGGTAAAAATTCAGACAGCGGGTGGCAAACACACCTTCACCGGCAAAACCCAGATCAAACGCCTGGAGTACAAAGTGGGCGCCGATGGAGAGTGGGGCGACACCAGCCTTGTGGCCGATGAAGTGGTGATCGATTTTAAATTGGTGATGCCTGCCAAGTGAGCAGGCACGCCATGATATATACAGCAACAACAAGGAGTTAGGGATGTTTAAGCAAGTATCAAAAACAATGTTGGGCGGTGCGCTTGCACTGGGTATGTTCGGTGCTTTGAGCGCAGCCAATGCGGCGGTGGACACTTACATCATCGATCCAAGCCACACTTTCCCGTCATTTGAGGCGGACCACATGGGTGGGCTTTCGCTGTGGCGTGGCCAGTTTGAAAAAACCAAGGGCATGGTGACTTTGGACCGTGCGAAGAAAACCGGCACCGTGGACATTGAAATTGATGCGGCCAGCCTTGATTTTGGCCATGGCAAGATGAACGAGCACGCCAAAGACGTGGACATGTTTGATGTGGAAGCCCACCCCACGATTACCTACAAAGCCAGCAAAATGCGCTTTGAGGGTGACAAGCCTGTTGAAGTGCTGGGCGATTTGACCTTGAAGGGGATTACCAAGCCTGTGCCTTTGAAGATCAACACCTTCAAGTGCATTATGCACCCCATGAAAAAAGCCGAGGTGTGCGGTGCGGATGCAGTGGCTGAATTCAAGCGCACTGACTTCGACTTGGGTTACGCCGTGGACCGTGGTTTTTTCCCGGAGGTGAAAGTGCTGATCACCATTGAAGCTGTGAAGCAACCCAAGTAAATGATGAGGTAATAAAAAAGGCCGGTGACTTTAAAATCACCGGCCTTTTTATTTGCCGCGAACTTTACTTGCTTTCTGTGGCGTGTTCCAGTTTTTCAGGCTTGTTGTCGCCGCGTGTTTTCCACAGCGAGAACAACACACCACCGGCGATCAGGCCCAAGGTTACGCTGAGCGAGAAGGCAGGGGGGAATTTGCCGATGAAGTTCACCAAGAAAATTTTGCTGCCAATGAACACCAGTACCATTGCCAAGGCGTACTTCAGGTAGTGGAAGCGATGGATCATTGCGGCCAGTGCAAAGTACAGGGCACGCAAACCCAGGATCGCAAAAATATTGCTGGTGTACACAATGAACGGGTCGGTGGTGATCGCAAAAATTGCGGGCACAGAATCAACCGCGAAAATCAGGTCCACAAACTCGATCAATACCAAGGCCAACAACAGGGGGGTTGCAAAACGCACCACTTTGCCGGTTTTTGGGTCGGGTTCGTTCACCACAAAAGCATTGCCGCGCAGGCCTTCGGTGACACGCATGCGTTTGCGCAAAAACTTCAGGATCGGGTTGTTCTCGATGTCGGGTTTGCTGTCCGCCATGAACCACATTTTGATACCGGTGATCACCAGGAAGGCACCGAACAGGTAAAGCACCCAGCTGAATTCTTTTACCAGTGCGGCACCCAGGCCAATCATGATGGCGCGCAACACGATCACACCCAAAATACCCCAGAACAACACGCGGTGCTGATACTGGCGGGGAATGGCGAAGAACGAGAAGATCATGGCGATGACAAACACGTTGTCCATCGACAGTGATTTTTCAATCGCGAAACCGGTGAAGTAGTTCATACCGCTCTCAGAACCCAGGTACCACCACACCCAGGCACCGAACAGACAGGCTGCAGTGATGTAACCGCCCGAGAGCAGCAAACTTTCCTTGACCCCGATTTCGTGGTCATCTTTGTGCAGCACGCCGAGGTCGAAGGCGAGCAGCGCAACCACAATACCGACAAACAACAGCCAAATCCATGCGGCTGTGCCGAGAAAGTCGGTGTGCATGAATTCCATTAAAACGTCCACTTTGATACTCCATGAGGGTTGAATTGAACACGGCGCCATGGTGTACCAGTTGTGATTTCGAAAAAACCAGTATTTAATGAACTATTACTTCGGTTTTTACGCAGTTAAATTGTTGAGGTGCCGCAGATGATGAACTACCGCCACTTGCATTACTTCTGGATGGTCGCCAAAGAAGGTGGTTTTGCACGTGCTGCCGAGCGAATGGACATGGCCATTCAAACCATCAGCGCGCAGGTGCGCGAACTTGAAAAAGACTTGGGGCATCAGTTGCTAAAGCCGGATGGGCGTGGCGTGGCATTGACTGAAGCCGGGCAGGTGGCCTTTGCCAAAGCCGAGGAAATTTTTCAACTGGGCCAAAGCCTGCCGGAGTTGGTACGGGCGGTGGCCAGCAAACCGGTGAAGCGTTTCCGGGTGGGTTTGTGCGATGGCATCTCGAAACTGGCGGTGCATGCCTTGTTGAAGCCTGTGTTGGATACGGAAGACCTGCACCTGACTTGCCATGAAGGCGAACCCGAGCAGTTGCTGGCGGAGTTGGCTTTGCACCACCTTGATTTTGTGTTTGCCGGGCAGCCCCCGCCAGCCAACCCCAACTTGCGCATGCAAAGCCGGGTGCTGAATACAACCACGGTGGATTGGTTCGGCGCTTCGAGGTGGGTGAAAAAAAGCAGTGTGAACAATTTTCCACAATGCCTGGCTGAATTGCCGGTGTTACTGCCCACTGGACATTCCCGCTTGCGGATAGACTTGAATTACTGGTTTGAGCAGCAGGGAATTGTGCCCCATGTGGTGGGCGAATTTGAAGACAGTGCCTTGATGTCGGTGTTTGCAGCCCGTGGCCTGGGTGTGTTTCCAGTGAGCCGTTTGGGTGTGTACGACGCGGGTACCTTAAGCGGTTTGCGTCTGCTGGGGCAATGCCCTGATTTGCACGAGGAAATTCATGGCGTGTGGAATGTGAAGGGAATCGACCACCCTTTGGTGGTCGAATTGTTGAAAGCTTAAGCGGCGGCCACTGCGGCTTCAATTTCCGCGAAGGTGCTGGCCTTCACTGGGTCCATCACTGGGATACCCATTTGTCGCGCAATTTGTGTGGAGGAGAACAGGCCCACCACGCGCATTTTGCCGGAGCGGTTGTCCACCACCAGCGCGTGTTGCCGGTTGTGTTCACGCAGTGTGGCAATAATATGGCCCACCTCGGCGCGCGACACTGCGCCAAACTCCAGAAACTCCAGGTCGGGCAGTTTCACCATCACATCATTCACGGTTAGCTCGGGCACATTGCGATTGCTGGATGACGCCTCCTTGATTGCGCGCTCGCCGGCCAGGTCGTTGGCGGTGACCAGGCCTTGAAGATGGCCTTGTTCATTGCGAACGAACAGCAGTTTGACGCCGCACACAATCATGGTGGTGCGGGCTTGCTCAAGTGTTTCAGAGCCCGAAATGCTCACGGGGTGTACACGCCGAAGGTCTGTCATGGCGTCGAAGGCTGGCGAATCGGCTGTCAGCTTCAAAGGGCGACTGGGGTCGCTGACCGTAATGGTGTCAGTGGCGCCAGCGCTGATGTGTTCGAGTGCTTGGTAGTGTTGTCTGATCATGTTGAAACCCTTTTTGACGCACAGTCTTGATGCATCCGCCGACTTGGGGCCGGCGGGCGAATTTGCAGGACGGACTGCATGCAAAAGGGGGTACAGGCACAAGGGTTTGTTGCCTTGTGTCGTGGCAGTGCGAGCACCGTCCACTAGAAATTTAGTCTACGCTGCTGGCAAAAAGTTTCAAGTCAGCAAAAGCCCGGAGGACACAGGTGAATACCCGTCTATTTCAGCGGTGTACCCAAGGCATAAGGCAGCAGGTTCATGACTTCCTTGCTGACGCCCATGGCCAGGTGGGGGGTGTCGATTTCGATGTGCTCAACATTGGGGCTGAAACGGTCGATACAGGCTTGCCAACTTACGATGGAGTCTTTCTTGCAGTACAGCGCGACGATGGGGCAAACAATTGGATGCTCGAACCGTTTCAGCGTGCTGTTTTCAATGGATTCCACATCCAGCCCTCGAATGTCGTAGAGCGTTTTTACTGCCGTGTATTTTGGCCCGCCAATGACCGGGCTGCCAATGGTGACGATGCGGCTCACGTTTTGTTGCACCTCACGTGCAGCCTCGCGAGCCAGGTAGCCACCCAGACTCCAGCCCAGCAGTTTGATGGGTGCCTGAGCCTGCTCGGAATGTTCCTTGATGTCGGCAATCACCTGTGGAAGCAGTTTGCCCACTTCACCGTGATTGAAACCGGCAGACCAGTGCACGGCCTTGTAGCCCAAAGAATTCAGGTAGCGTTTGATGAAGGTCATGCTGCTGGAACTGGCACCAAAGCCCGGAAGCAACAACACGGTTTGGCCCTGGCCTACATTCTTGCGGGCAAGAAAACGCCAGCCCACGGCCAGCTTGGCGGCTTCGAATGGTGTTTTGGCCTCGCCCAATAACAGGCTGAGTTTGGGTTTGCCAATTGAATTGCCGTAACGTTTCTGGAATTCTGCTTTGTTCATGGGGTGTTACAAGGTTGTGCACACCCGAGAAAATACGGCAAGGCGGGGCTGTACACAAAGAGGAATTCCTCTAGTGGTGCACGGTTTATTGCAGCAGCGCGAGGCTTTGGTTGGCCAGGCGAATGCGCAGGGCCAGTTCGCGGGCGAGGTTGTTCTGAAGAATCTGGCTTAATTCGGGCTGGTATTCCTGCAACTGGTCAAATTGTGCAATGGGCAGAAATAGCAGTGTGCAGTCGGTGTCTGCGCGCACTGTGGCTGAACGCGGTTTGCGGTCAATCAGTGCCATTTCGCCAACCATGCTGCCGGGGCAAAACCGCATCAATCTTTCATTGCTGTGGCCGGTGTGGTGCCACGCACTCAATTGCCCTTGCCGCAACACATACAAGCCGCAAGGCTCAGCGCCTTCGGTGAACAGGGCTTGGCCTGCGGGCAGGGTCTTGGTTAACCAGTGTGCACAAAAGGCCTTTTTTTGTGCAGGGCTCATGTGATCGCACAGGTGGCTGTTTTCAAGGGTGCTATCGGCGCTGTATGCCATATTGTCGAAAGCGATTTGACCCAGCAACAGGTTTTCAATGTGCCAAAAGGCGTCGTCAATGTGGCCTTGTGTGGCAATCCCCAGACGCGCAAGGCAACTGTGCAACAGGGGTTCACCGCCCATGGCTTGTTCGTGTGTGGGCAGCACGGCCACGGTTTGGGTGCGTGGCAACCCTTGTTTGAAAAGCCGCTCAAGGCAGTCGCAGGCGGTGTCGTCAATGTAGCGCAGGTGGGTGAAATCGAGCACAGCGGATTGCGCCGGTGCCAATTCGTCTTGTAGTCGTATTGCAATGGCAGGGGCATTGCCAAAAAACAGATTGCCCTCAAAGCGTACCCAGGCCAAGTGTTCAAAGGCGGCGTCGAGTTGTTGGCGGTGGGCGCGCGGGCGCATGCTGCGTGAACGCGCCGCGGGCTTGGATTCAATGCTGCGCAGACCACTGCCGGATTGTTGTTGCAGAAAGTAAGCTGCCACAAACAGCACGCCGACCAAGGTGCCGATGAGCAAATTGCTGATCCCGGTGACAAATACCATGCTGAGCACCACCCACACGGTGAAGCGTTCTGTGGGTGCCATTTTGCGGCGCGTGCTGCGCGCTGCGAAACGCCTGATCAAGTCCAGTGTGTTGCCTTGAATCAGAAACAGGGAGCTGACTGCCACCGCAGTGGCAAGAATGTGCAGGGGCAGCTGAGCCAGAATTGGCCAGGTGAGCAGCAAAAGCAGGCCCAGCAGGCCCACGTACCAGGCTTCGCTTTGGCGGTGCTGGGCACCCACACCCAAGGCAGCGTTGCTTCTGGAAAAGTAGTTTGAGCTGGGCAGCGCCAAGGCCAGGCCGCACAGAACATTGGCCAGTGCCAGGGTGTTCAATTCTCGGCGGGTGTTGTGCCGGGTGCCGAGCGTTTGGTCGACTTGCAACAACGATTGCATGCTTTCCAGCACCACCAGCAAGGCCAGCACCGCCGCACCCACCAACACCTGAAGCAGCAGGCCAGGTGTACCCAGCAACAAGGCAGACACCTGTTGAACGCTGCCCACAAGGCTGGTTGTATCCAGGTTTTGCCACAATGGGTGGTTGGGCATGGCGGCTACAGTTTGCACGGGCAATGTGCCGGGCCATGCCCAAAGCAGCACGCCGTGCAGCGCAAAGCCGCAGGCCAGGCCGTACACCAGGCCAAGAGGGTTGGGGCGTATGGCGCGGAAGTACAGCAGCACGGCAACTGTAATTGCCGACACACTGAGCGCCATGGGTGAAAACAAGGCAGGGGTGCTGGCGGCTTGCAGGGCGGTGGTGTACACAGCAAAGCCCAGCATGGCGGGCAGCAATTTGTAGGCTGAGAAAAGACCCAGTGTGGTGTTCATGCCAATGAGCACCGGGGCTGGCAAAAACTGCATCAACTTGCCTACACCCTGTTGTTGGGCCAGTGCGATCAACAGGCCCGCAAGTGCAATTTCAAGCATCAACAACAGCATGAGATCTGAGTGGTTGCTGGTAATTTGCAGAAAACCGAGCAAGGAACCAGCGACAATCAGTGCGGTTGAAGAACGTGGTCCACCGAATTGAACAGGCGCTCTACCAAACAAAGCGCCCAGCAAGCCGCCCAGAAATGCGCTGGCCAAACCTGCGTAAATACCATATGCCAGACCGGCCTGACCCAATGGGGCAAAGGCCAACATGCCATACACAATTGCCTGAGCGTATCCACCGAATGCGACCAGTGCGCCCGCTTTGAATTCGGTGTTCAAGGAAGAGTTCGCGCAGCCGAAGTTGAGTTGGACTTAGTCTACGCGAATTGCTTTATTTCGAGGTGGGCATGACGAATTCAGCACCTTTCTCGATGCTGTCTGGCCAGCGCTGCATGATGGATTTCTGGCGGGTGTAGAAGCGAACACCTTCTTCGCCGTACGCATGCATGTCGCCGAACAGGCTTGCCTTCCAGCCGCCGAAGCCGTGCCATGCCATTGGCACAGGAATGGGCACGTTGATGCCTACCATGCCCACTTGCACCTGACGGCCAAATTCGCGGGCCACATTGCCGTCGCGGGTGTAGCAGCTTACGCCGTTGCCGTATTGGTGGCTGTTGATCAAATCCAGGCCTTCTGCAAAGTTGGCCACGCGCACGCAGCTGAGCACGGGCCCGAAAATTTCTTCCAGATAAATGCGCATGTTGGGCTTGACGTGGTCGAACAAAGTGCCGCCGGTGTAAAAGCCAGTTTCGAAACCGGCTGGTTTTTGGCCGCGACCATCCACCACCAGTGTGGCGCCTTCGTCCACGCCAATTTGGACGTAGTCCTCAATGCGCTTCAATGCCTCGGCGGTCACGATCGGCCCCATCTCAGCTGACAAATCCATGCCGTCTGTTACCTTCAATGTTTTCAGGCGGGCGGCCAGTTTGGGGATCAGCTTGTCGCCCACATCGCCCACCATCACAGCCACGGAAATGGCCATGCAACGTTCACCCGCGCTGCCGTAGGCGGCACCGATGAGTGCGTCAGTGACCTGGTCCAGATCTGCATCGGGCATCACCAACAGGTGGTTTTTCGCGCCGCCCAGGGCTTGCACGCGTTTGCCGTTGCGGGCACCTGTTTCGTAAATGAATTTGGCAATGGGGGTAGAGCCCACAAAGCTGAGTGCGGCCACATCGGGGTGATTCAGCAGGGTTTCCACAGCCAGTTTGTCGCCGTGTACCACGTTGAATACACCATCGGGCAGGCCGGCTTCTTTCAGCAGCCTGGCCATGAGGTTACCGGCGCTGGGGTCGCGTTCGCTGGGTTTCAGAATGAAGGTGTTGCCGCAGGCAATCGCCACGGGGAACATCCAGCACGGCACCATGCAGGGGAAGTTGAACGGGGTAATGCCGGCCACCACGCCCACAGGCTGGCGCAGGGTCCAGTTGTCGATGTTGGTTGAAACCTGTTCGGTGTAGTCGCCCTTGAGCAATTGCGGAATGCCGCAGGCAAATTCAATGATGTCGATACCACGGCTAACCTCGCCCTGCGCATCGGTAAACACTTTGCCGTGCTCGGCAGTGATGATGGCGGCCAGTTCGTCGCGGTGCTGGTTCATCAAGGCCAAAAATTTGTTCATGATGCGCACGCGCTGAAGCGGCGGCTTGTTGGCCCAGGCTGGCAATGCTGCTTTGGCAGCTTCCACGGCTTTGTTCACAGTGGCTACATCGGCCAGCTCAACCTGGCGGGCGACCCTGCCCAGCGACGGGTTGAATACATTGGCTGTTTTGCTGCCAGCCACGCTCACGGAATTGCCGTTGATGAAGTGGGCGACAGTTTGATCGTTTTTGTAGGGTTGCATGTATCTGGGCCTGCTTGTTTGCTTCGGAAAGACTGACATTGTCGCGCAAGCACGGGGTGGGTTGAATCGGTGCTAACACCAAGCTTCCGGAAATTTTCGATGAGCGCACCATGCACTGGCAATTTACTGAAGCCTGTCAGTAAAGCCCTGATTTTTAATCCAATTGTAATTGTCGGAGGTATTACTGACATAAGGCCTGTCACTAAGGTGGGTCCAGAATGAAAGCAGAGGAGACAGCAGTGATTACAGGCTTGACGAACAAGGCCGCGTTGCGGCGTGGGCTACGGGTGGGGGCAGCCAGTGTTGCCATGTTGGTATTGGTGGGTTGCCTGGGCAGCAACAACAACGACATTGCTGGCACCGATGGGCGAACCAATCCCAACGAGAATCCCAACCTGAAATACGATGTGAGCATTACCCGCACCACTTACGGTGTGCCGCACATTCGAGCCAAGGATTACGGCAGCTTGGGTTATGGGCAAGGTTACGCCTTTGCGCAAGACAACCTCTGCGTATTTCTTGAGGACCTGTTGACCATTCGAGGCGAGCGTTCACGCTTCTTTGGCCCCGACGGCACCTACACCATTGAGCCCAATGGCTCGACGGCCAACAACGTGGCCAGCGACTTCTTCTGGAAAAGCCTTTTTGCCTTTGAAGAAGAAGGCGCCGATGGAATTACCCGCAATGCCTGGCAGCGCACCCGCGACAAGACCATTCCCGATTTTCAGAACGTAGTGGCCGGTTATGCCGATGGGGTGAACCGCTACATTACAGAATTGAAAGCAGGCGAGCATGAGTATGAACAGCCCGACGGCAGCAAGGTGCCCGCGCATGCCGCTTGTGCTGATGCTGAATGGCTGGCCCCAATTACGACAGACGACATGTATCGCCGCTTTGTGCGCCTGGCTGTGTTGGCCAGCAGCTCGGTGTTTGTGACTGAAATTGGCAATGCACAGCCACCGGGTGTGTTGCCCGGTTTGCCTGCGGGCGGTGGAGCCCCTGCGTTACCTGTAGCCAGTGCGGGTAAAAAAGCCAAAACCCCCGGCGTTGCCGAGCAAGTGGCTTTGCTGAAGGCGAACCCGAACCCTTTCACTGCCATGCAGAACAAGGATCACTTCGGTAGCAATATGTACGCGTTTGGCAAAGACGCAACCGCCAATGGCCAGTCGCTGGTGTACGGCAACCCCCACTTTCCATGGAAGGGTACAGAGCGTTTGTACCTAAGCCACAATATTCTTGAACTGAATGGCGAAAAGGCCATGGACATCATGGGTGTGGGCCTTTATGGCGTGCCCGCGGTGTTGATTGGTTTTAACGAGCACGTGGCCTGGAGCCACACGGTTTCAACTGCTTTCCGCTTTACGCTTTACCAGTTGCAAATCAACCCGGCCAACCCCACTCAGTACATGTACGAGGGTGAGATGCGCGACATGATCGCCCTGCCCACTGAAATTGAGGTGAAGCAGGCCGATGGCAGCATTACGAAAATGCAGCGCACCATGTATCGCAGTCATTATGGGCCGATGTTGGTGCTGGAGGCCAGCGGAGTGCCGGTGCTGGGCTGGAACCAGTTGATGGCATTTACGCTTCGCGATGCAAACCTGGAGAATGACCGACTAATCAACCAGTTTGCCAAGTGGAACCTTGCCAAATCCCTGGAAGAGTTTATCGGCTTGCACGGTAGTGAACTGGGTGTGCCTTGGGTAAACACCGTGGCCAGTGGCCCGGGCAAGCCTGCTTACTATGGTGACGTGACTGTGGTGCCGCATGTGACCGATGAAAAAATTGCCGATTGTGCAGCAGAACCTTTCAACACGGTGGTGGGTCAGTTGTCACCAGGTTTACCTGTGCTCAACGGCTCACGCGAAGCCTGCGAGTGGGGTAGTGACCCCGATGCACCCGCGCCCGGCATTTTTGGCCCGGGTAACTTGCCCACGCTTCAGCGTGACGATTATGTAACCAACTGCAACGACAGCCACTGGCTGAGCAACCCACGTCAGCCGCTGACTGGTTTTAACCGGATTATTGGTGATGAAAATGCGGAGCGTACCTTGCGCACCCGCTTGTGCACCCTGCAAGCGGAACGCCGTTTGGGCGGGGCTGATGGCCTGCCCGGCAACCGTTTTACGCAAGACAACCTGAAAGATATTGCGCTGAACAGCGAAATTTATTCCGCTACTTTGGCCAAGCAATCGGTGGTGGATGCGCTGTGCCAAGTACCCGTGTTGTTGAGTACCAGCCTGATGCCAGTGCAAACCGCGGACGCTTGTGCCGCTTTGGGTGCTTGGGATGGCAAAGCCAACCTGGATAGCAAAGGTGCACACTTGTGGCGTGAGTTTTGGAGCCGGGCGATTGCCAACCCTGGTGGTTTGCCTGTGGGCGTGCCCCAACTGCATTTGCCGTTTGATGTGCCAGTGCCATTGTCATTGCCAACCAATTTGTGGGCCAATGGCTTCAATGCGGTTGACCCGGTGAACACACCCAACACATTGAACATTGCCAATCCTTTTACCGCAGCTGCTTTGGCCGATGCAATTTTGGCGGTACAGGCCGCTGGTTTTGCGCTGGACGAGCCTTTGGGCAATATTCAAAAATCTGGAGTACAGGCCAGTGCCACGCCAATTTTCGGTGGCACCAGCCCGGAAGGCGCATTCACGATTGTGAGTACAGAACCCAGCCGGCTGAATTCTGAAGGCTACAAAGTTACGTACGGCAACAGCTACATTCAGGCTGTGACCTGGGATGCGAATGGCAAACCACAGGCTGACGCGATGTTGACGTATTCGCTCTCCACTGACCCGGCCAATCCGCACTTTGACGATTACACCAAGGCGTATTCCCAGAAAAATTGGGCTCGTTTGCCTTACACCGATGCTCAAATTCAGGCAGCAAAAGTGGGTCAAACCAAGGTGTTACGCCAGCAAAGGGCGTCAAACTGAGTATGTTATAAATGTTAAATTGATAATAATTGTAAAGTAACAATATAAGGGGGCGAAAGCCCCCTTTTTCTTCGATTGCTTCCTTGCAAAACGCGCACTGTGGGTGAGTTATCACTTTGATTTCAAGCCCCCATGTTCAGTCGCCTGCGTGTTGCGCGTTTCTCCACCGTCATGTTTTGTGCATTCATGGGCTTGTCTTCCTTGGGATGGGCCAGTGAGCCACGCATTGCAGTGTCCAAATCGCCGTTATCTTTGCCATTTTTTGTGGCCAAAGACAAAAACCTGTTTGCAAAGCACAAGGTTGAGCCGGTGTTGATTGAATGCCTGGGCGGCAATCGATGTGTGAAGGAACTGACGGAGGGGCGGGTCGACATGGCCACTTCTTCGGAACTGCCATTCATGTTTGCGGTATTTCAAGGCAAGCCAATCAGCCTGTTGACCACGTTCAATACCAACAAAGACGACATGAAATTTGTAGCTCGAAAAACCGCTGTGAATAGCGGTACCAAGGGTTTGGTGGGCAAACGAATTGGTTACGTAGAAAAAGCGTCGTCGCACTATTACATGGATTTGTTTTTGCTTTACAACGGCATTGACCCCAAAACAACGGTGCCTGTGGCCATGGGGGCTGATGCACTGCCCGGTGCCCTCAAGCGGGGGGAAGTGGATGCAATTTCAGTGTGGGAACCCTGGGGGCATATTGCACTGGAGCTAGGCGGCGCAGATGTTGCGGTAATCGATACGCCCAAACTGTACAGCCAAACCTTCAACCTGCTGGTTAGCAACGAATACCGCTTGGCACAAACCCGCAAATCGATTGCCGTGTTAGGCGCGCTGGATGAGGCAATTCAATTTATCAAGAAGAATCCCGACGAGGCCAAACGAATACTGGCACGTGATGTGGGCGTTGATCTTGACACAGTAAAAGCAGCCTGGTCCACCTATCAGTTCGAGCTGACCTTGCAGCAGTCCTTGTTGACTACCGTGCAGGGTCAGGCCCGATGGGCTCGACGTGAAGGGCATGTTGGCTCAGCCTTGGCCGAACCCGAGTTTTTGAATTTCATTGATTCCAGTCTATTGCGAAAAATAAAACCCAACGCCGTTGATTTTGTGTACCCATGAAACCTTTGTTGCGACTTAAACAAGGCGTATTCATCGCCTTGGTTTTGCTAATTGGCCTTGTCCTGGTGGCAACGGCCACAGTCGTTTCCATTAACCAGCAACGCAATGACGTGCTGGAGCAAAGCGTTGCTGCGCGCAAAATTTCCCGCTTGTCGACTCGCATGCTGGTGCTAACGCACACCGCATCGGAATACATGACCGAGACCAATATTCGCCAGTGGTGGGTGGTGCATCAATCCATTGCCGAGGAACTCGAACATCTTCATTTCTCGGATGACAGCGGAGAAACTTCCACCCGGCTGCAAGAACGTCTGAATGATTTTGCAGCCTTGTTCAGTGGTTTCGCGCACATGCCTGGCTCGGCAGAAATTTCTCTGGAAGAGCGGCGCAATGGAGTGTTAACCGACCGTTTGATTTCTGAGGCCGAACAGCTTGCAGAACTGAGCTATAAAATTTCCGACGCTGCATTTGAAAAGCAGGAAAACCTGACCCAGAAGCGCAGAAATATTTTGTCTATTTTTGCTGTGTTGTTCACTGCCAATTCATTTTTGCTTTTGCTCTTGATTCGCTACCGCGTGGTCAGGCCGCTGGCCCAAATTGAAAGTGTGGCCAATGCCATGCGTGCGGGTAATTTGAATGCGCGTTGCAATTTGCCGGAAGGCGATGAACTTGGCGACGTGGCTGCTGCGCTTGATTCATTGGCCCTTGAACTCAACAACAGACTGGCCGATTTAACATCGACCACGCACTTGCTGGAGGTGGCTGGCCGAATGTGTGGTGTCGGGGCATGGACTCTGGATGTCAACACCCATGCGTTAAGTTGGTCAAAACAAATTTACGACATTGTTGAAGCAGACTTCACGCATCAGCCTACGCTGGAAGAAGCGATTGCACTTTATCCCGAGGAATCCGCCGCGAAGCTTTCCAAAGCGTTGGATTACGCTGCCCGCACCGGCAGTGATGTGAACATGGAATTGCAGTTGCGCACCTACAAGGGCAACTTGATTTGGGTGCATGTGTTTGGTGAAGTGATTTGGCAAGGTGAAGGCACCAAGCGCAAACCCTGGATGATTCGGGGGGCCTTCCAGAACATCACTGAGCGTCGCTGTGTTGAGGAAGAAATTCGACGAGCCAAAGAAGTGGCCGAGTCGGCCAGCAAGGCCAAGGGAGAATTTCTGTCCAATATCAGCCATGAAATTCGCACGCCGCTGAATGCGGTGGTTGGGCTGGCTTACATTTTGAAGCAAAGCAAGCTGGATTCATCGCAACTGGAGTTTGTCGAGAAACTTGAGAACGCGGGGCGCGGCCTGATCGATTTGGTTAGCGGTGTACTGGACGTGTCCAAAATTGAAGCTGGTGCCATGGAGCTGGAAAAGCGACCCTTCTCAGCCCGCCACTTGATGGATTCGCTGGCTGATTTAATGACCGGCGCAGTGGCCGACAAACCGATTGAATTTGTGGTGTCTGTGGCCCCCAACGTGCCCGACCAGCTGGTGGGGGATGAGACCAAGCTGCGCCAGGTGCTGGTGAATTTGGCGGGCAATGCCATCAAGTTCACCGAAAACGGTTACGTCAAAGTGGGTGTTACTCTGGATCAGCTGGATACTCAGCATTGCGTGCTGCGCTTTATCATTCAAGACACGGGTTTGGGCATGGACGCTGGTGCCATGAAACGTTTGTTCCAGTCATTCTCACAGGCGGATTCGTCGATCTCGCGACGTTTTGGAGGCACAGGCATTGGTTTGGCCTTAAGCCAAAAACTGGTGGAGTTGATGGGGGGCACCATCTCGGCGGTGAGTGCACCGGGGCAAGGCAGCTTGTTTGCATTTTCCCTGATGTTGAACCTGGATTCTCAGGCCAATACGGTGCCTGTTGCCGGCGAGTTTGCATACGATGTGGTGGTGGTCGACAGTTTCAAAACCCAGCTTGACAGCGTGGCCCAAATGGTCGAATGGACTGGTGTGGTCCCACAAAGTTTTGTGAATCCGGTGCAGGCTTTGAGCATGCCCCGTGACCAGCGCCCGCGCTTGTTTGTTGTAAATAGCCAGTTAAACGACATGTGTGGATTGGCCTTGGCCAGTCAGTTAAAAGCTACACATGGCCCGGCGGTGACCAAGGTTGCGCTGATGGTGCGGCCCAAGGAAGTGGAACAGCTGCAAGATCCGTTGTCGACGGGACAACTCGATGCGGTGTTGATGAAACCGGTTTCATTCTCGGCCTTGAAAAATGTATTGCAAGAGGCCACGGGCAATTCGCAGGGCAAGACCAGCGCTGTGAACCGTTTGTTGAATCAAAACGAGTTGGTGTTTCTTGCTGGCTTAACCGTGTTGGCAGTGGACGATCACAAACTGAATTTAATGATTCTGAAAAAAATTCTGGAAACCCATGGAGCCAAAGTCATTTTGGCAGAATCGGGGCAAGCCGCGATTCAAGTGCTTGGTCAGCCCAACCACAGTGATGTGGATGTGTGTTTGATGGATGTGCAAATGCCAGACATGGATGGCATGGAAACCTGCCACTACCTGCGAGACCAGATGAGCTTGCGGCAGCTGCCCATACTGGCTTTAACTGCGGGCGTAATGGAGGCCGACCACCAGTTGGCCCTGGCTGCGGGCATGGATGAAGTGCTAGTGAAGCCCTTGCAAATTGACAAAGTGCTGGACGCTGTAAAGCGTTGGGGTACGCAGATCAAGTTGAGAGCTCAAATACACTGAATGTTAAATTGTGAACTAGTGTAAAGTAACAAACTAAGGGGTTGAAATCACCCTTATTCACCCATGCGAGTTGTTCTCATCGATGCAACATGGAGTTGTTAAATCGTGAGGGCAGGCGCTATGAAACAATTTCAGTTGAGCACATGGATCTACTCCCTGCTGCTGGCTTTGCTTTTGGCTGCTCAAAGCGCAGATGCCGCTGATACCGTGAGGATCGCGGTTCCACCTTCGCCCATGTCACTGCCATTTTATGTAGCGGCAGAACGAAAATTCTTCGAAAAATACCAAGTGAAGCCTGAGCTGATTGGGTGCAGCAGTGGGCAAGAATGCATTGAAGCGTTGGGGCTGGGGAAAGCTGACCTTGCCAGTTCATCTGAATTGCCGGTTATGTTTGCAGCCTACGAGAAGAAACCGGTCTCGGTGTTGGCCACCCTGGTCACCAACAAGGACGATCTGAAGTTTCTGGTGTCACGCAACTTGCTCCAGAACGGTCGCTTGAGTCTGGCTGGCAAGCGAATTGGCTATGTACCCAAATCTTCATCGCACTATTACATGGATACCTTTTTGTTGTTCAAGGGGGTTGATCCTCAGCAGGTAATTAAGGTGCCCATGGCCGCATCTGAACTTCCCCAAGCCTTGCAGCAAGGCCGGGTGGATGCAATTTCGATTTGGGAACCCATGGCTGAACAAGCCCTACAACTGGGTGGCCGTGACATTGTGCAAGTGGATGCGCCACGCCTTTATACCCAAACCTTCAATGTCAGTGTGCGAAACCAATTCAAAAACAAACACGCGGCGCAAGTGCGCGGTGTGATGAAAGCCTTGAGCGAGGCAGTCGATTACATTCGCGATTATCCCTCCAGGGCGCAGGCATTGCTGCTGAGAAAGAAAATGGTCAGCCAGGAACACATCGAGAAAAACTGGAATGACTACACCTTTCGAATGACTTTGCAACAGTCGCTGGTGAGCACCTTGCAAGCCCAAGCCAGGTGGGCCATGCGCGAGGGTCACGTTCAGAATAATTTGCCCAAAGAACCCGAATATTTGAACTATATTGATGCGAGCTTCCTGAGAGAACACAAATCGGATCAAGTTGATTTTGTGTATCGCTAAACGATTTTTATCCAAGTGATTGGCCAATGAACAATGTGATCGAGTACCTGCCGCACGGCTTTTGTATTGCGTGGAATCCACAACTGCTGGCCATGCACGTCATTTCAGACCTCTTGATTGCCATCGCCTACTTTTCGATACCAATCGGCATTGTGTACGTGGCCAAGAAGCGACCCGACGCCGAATTGCAGCCTATTTATTACCTGTTCGCGGCATTTATTCTGGCCTGTGGTGTGACGCACGTCATGGGTATTCTGACCCTGTGGGTGCCGCTGTATTACACACAGGGCATTACCAAAATTGTGACCGCTCTGGTCTCGGTGGCCACGGCAATTTATTTGCTGCCAAAGTTAAAGCACATCATGGCCTTGCCCGACCTTGGCAAACTCACGCAAATAAATACGGCACTGGCCGAGGAAATCGTGTCCAGGCGCCAAAGCGAAGCCTCGCTTCGGCAATCGCAAGAACTTGCCTTGCAGGCCCAAAAAACACAGGCCGCATTTTTGGCCAATATGAGCCATGAAATTCGTACCCCAATGAACGGTGTGCTGGGCACGCTCAACTTGTTGCTTGACTCAGAATTGAAGCCTGAGCAATTTCAGCTTGCTGCGGCATCCAAGCGCAGTGCGGCTTCCCTGCTTAGTTTGCTGAACGATATTCTCGATATTTCAAAAGTGGAAAGTGGGCAAATGACCCTGCGGCACAGCCCGCTCGAGCTTGCCGATGTGCTCGCCGATGTAGAGGCTGCACTGGCTTTTGATGCCAACAGCAAAGGCATTGAACTGAAATGCCCCGCAGAGACATTACCCAAAACCACCTACCTCGGCGATTCGGTGCGCATGCGTCAAATTTTGTTGAATCTGGTGGGCAATGCGATCAAGTTTACCGATGTGGGCCATGTGAAGGTAGTGTGCCGGGAAGTGTCCCGAACCGCGCAACAAGCCGTGCTTGAGTTTTCTGTGAAAGACACTGGCATTGGAATAGCACCCGAGCATCAAACAAACTTGTTCAAGCGATTCACGCAGGTCGACAACTCCAGCACGCGCCGCGCCCAGGGTAGCGGGCTTGGCTTGGCAATCGTCAAGGAAATGGTTGAACTGATGGGCGGCAAAGTGCGCTTGCACAGTGAGCCCGGCCGTGGCACTGAAATTGTGTTTTCCCTGAAACTGGGTTTGCAAACCGTGGCTGCTCAAACCATGACCGATCAAGCCACCCAACCCACGCTCGCGACACAAACTGAAATACCACCCCCCGTGCAGCAATTTCATGGAAAAATTCTGGTGGTGGAAGATGCACCCATGAACCAGATGGTGGTGTGCAAAGTGCTTGAGCGCCTCGGCCTTTTCAGCAAGGTGACCAACAATGGCCAGGAAGCGGTGGACCTGCTTGCACAAGAGCCATTTGATTTGGTGTTGATGGACGGCCAAATGCCGGTGATGGACGGTTACGAGGCCACTGCATTGATTCGGAGTGGTAGCGTGCCAGGTGTGAACCCGAACATACCGGTGGTAGCACTGACCGCACATGCCATGGTGGGTGAGGACAAAAAGTGCCTGAACGCTGGCATGAATGACTACCTCACCAAACCACTGGACCGCGACAAACTGATTGAAGTGTTAGGCAAGTACCTGAAAAAAGCCTGATCGAATTTCAGGCAGCTTGCATGTTCTTTCTTATGGCCAAAATGCGGCATGCAATTTCATGCAGGGAATTCAGTGCTTGAACGCAGCTAGTCGAATCGTTTTGTTTTGCTGCCTGCTCAAGCAACTGAACTTCAGGCAAAAATTTCAGTAAGCCCAGGTTTTGGGCAACACCCTTGAAGTAGTGCGCCTTGCTGGCCAAGCCTGCGTAATCACCCACGTGAACCCGGCCCAACAAGTTGGTTTGTTCAGTGGCGAATTCGTCGAGAAACAAATCAAGAATTTCAAGCAACAAAGCCGAGTCGCCACACAGGCGATCCAGCGTGGTTTCCAAATCAATCTCAGTCGACAAATTGCTCAAGTCCATTGGCAAAGTCTACTTCAAATTGTTCATTCGCTCTTCATGTTCTTTGCGCAATTCCTTGCGCAATTCAGCGTTGGCATGTCGCTTCTTTTCCTCGTCGGTGCGGGGCTCCAGAGGCGGCACTTTGCCGGGTGTGCCATCGGCATTCATGGCCACCATGGTAAAAAAGCAACTGTTGGTGTGCGTGGCAATGCCTTTGTGAATGTCTTCTGACACTACTTTGATGCCCACCTCCATGGAGGTGTTGCCGGTGTAATTGACACTGGCCAAAAAGGTGACCAGTTCACCCACACGAATGGGCTGGCGAAACAACACCCTGTCCACTGAAAGCGTAACCACATACATGCCCGCATACCGGCTTGCACAGGCATAGGCCACCTGATCAAGTAATTTCAAAATATGCCCGCCGTGCACCTTGCCGCTGAAGTTGGCCATGTCGGGGGTCATCAGCACGGTCATGCTGAGTTGGTGGTTGGGAAAGGGCATGTTGGCGGGCAAACACGAGTGGTTGAAGAAAACAGTTTAACGCGCTTGTGCGCACGGTGGCCCGTCTACAATGGGTCATGAAATAATTTGTGGAGAACGCTGTGGCTGCCGAGCTGACCAAGTACGCCATTTGGCTGTTGAGCCCCCTGGGTTTGTGGATCGCCCTGACTGCGATGGCGGGCTTGGGCCTGTTTGGTCGCAGGCAATGGCGCGCGCGCATCATGGTGTTGGCACAGCTTCAGTTGCTGGCGTTCAGCTTGCCTTGGGTAGGAGATACTTTGCTGGGCCAGCTTGAAGACGAGGCACTGGTAATGGAAGCCAACCGGCCCTTGCCCCCGAACGTGGATGCGATTGTGGTGCTGGGCGGTGGCCTGGAGGGGCGATACGACGGTGTGCGTGCATTGCCCGATTTGAACGATGCTGGCGACCGCGTATGGCAAGGCGCAAGGCTTTACAAGCAAGGCGTGGCCCCACGCATGGTGCTCAGTGGTGGGCTGTTTCAGGCCGACCCGCGCAAGGAGGCGGAAGCCCCAGGCATGAAAATGTTCATGCTTGATATGGATGTGCCCGAAAATGCTTTGGTGATTGAAGGCAATTCCCGTACTACCTTTGAGAATGCCTTGCGCACGCGAGAATTACTGGGCGAGGATTCCAGCAATATTGCGTTGGTGACTTCTGCATTTCACATGGGGCGTTCGGTGTTGTGGTTTGAAAAAGCGGGTTTTACTGTGTACCCCGTGCGCACCGACATTCGTGTGCTCAATGAAAGCCGTGCCTTTTGGGAGTGGTTGCCCAAGCCGCAAGCACTGGATGAAAGCACCATTGCAATTAAAGAATACCTGGGTCGCCTGCAATTGAAAGTGAGCGGTGCCTATGAAACAGGGGGAAGCCAGTGAAGGTACTCAAACTGTTGGCAACTGGTTTGTTGGGTTCTTTGTTTTGCCTGTTGTTAACCAGTACTGCACACGCAGGCCCACTGCTGGATGCCATTTACAAACGCGATGCAGTGCGTTGCGGTGTGAGCAGTGGCGTGGCCGGTTTTTCTGCACTGGGTGCCGATGGCCAATGGCGCGGGCTGGATGTGGCTGTGTGCCGCGCCGTGGCCGCTGCTGTGTTGGGTAGTGCACAGAAAGTACAGTTCACGCCCTTGAGTTCGCAGCAACGTTTTGCTGCTTTGCAGGCCAATCAAATCGACATACTTTCTCGCAACACCACCTGGACCTTGGGCCGCGATGCTGGCCTGAATGCGCATTTTGCCGCCATTACTTATTACGATGGTCAAGGCATTTTGATGCACAAACGCTTTGGCGTAAAAAGCGCCAAAGAATTGAAGGGTGCCGAAATTTGTGTGCAATCGGGCACCACCAATGAGAAAAACCTGAGCACTTATTTGGGCACGCAAGGCATTACCGCCAAAGCCATTGTGTATGACAATTTTGAGGCTGCTTACAAAGCCTTTTTCAGTGGCCGTTGCCAGGCTTTTTCAACCGACGTGTCGGCACTGATTGGTTTGAAAAGCAGCCAAAGCGGCCAGCCTGATGACTACATGGTGCTGCCCGAAGTTTTTTCCAAAGAACCCTTGGGTCCCGCAGTGTTGCGCGGCGATGACGAGTTTTTTGCCATCGTGAAATGGACTGTGTTTGCCATGATTGAAGCGGAGGAACTGGGCGTTGGAAAAGCGAATCTTGATCAAGCTTTGCGTAACAACAACCCGGCAGTTCAGCGCCTGTTGGGCGGTGCAGAAAACCTGGGTAAACCACTGGGCTTGCCGCGTGACTGGGTGGTACAAATTCTTCGGCAAGTGGGCAATTACGGTGAAGTGTTCGATGCCAATTTGGGCAAGCAATCGCCCTTGAAACTTGAACGAGGTTTGAATTCGCTGTGGACCCAAGGCGGGCTGATGTACGCCCCACCTTTGCGCTGAAGGTGCTTGCCCGTGAACTTTGAATTTCTCAGTGACCCTGCCGGTTTCGGCCTCAGTGAAGGCTGGCTACAGGTGGCATTCAATTCACCCTACTGGCAAATACTGCTGGCGGGATTGTTCAATACCTTGAAAGTTGCCCTGCCCGCCTTGTTGCTTAGCACCGTGCTGGGCCTTTTCATTGGTCTGGGCCAACTGGCACAGCACCCTTTGTTGAAAGGGCTGTGCAGGGGCTACATTCACCTGTTTCGCAATGTGCCTTTGTTGCTGCAACTGTTGGCGATTTACTTTGCCATTACCCAGTTTCTACCCATCGCCAGCCAGGCATGGTCGCTGGGCGACCATGTGTTTTTGAGCAAAAGTGGCTTGGCGTTTCCCACGTTTTCAGAAGCGCCGGTGCGCGGGCGGTTTTCGATTGAAGGTGGCTGGGCACTAAGCCCGGAATATCTCGCTGTGTTGCTGGCGCTGGTGGTTTACACGGCCGCTTTTGTGGCCGAAATTGTGCGCGCAGGCGTGCAGGCCGTGAGGCCCGGCATGCGTCAGGGCGCGCTGGCCTTGGGCCTGAACAATGCGCAAACCACCCGCCATGTGGTGTTGCCATTGGCCTTGCGTGTGGTGGTGCCCTCGCTTTCCAACCAGTACTTGAATTTGCTGAAAAATGCTTCACTGGGTGTGGCAGTGGGTTACCCGGAATTGGTGTCGGTGGCCAACACGGCGATTAACCAAAGCGGGAAAGCGGTGGAATGCGTGCTGATCATCTTGGTCACTTACGCACTGCTCAGCGCCGTGGCTGCGGGCTTGATGAATGTGCTCAACACCCGTGTCAACAGGGGAGCCTTGTGAACCCCAGCCTTTTGATCAATCGTTTTTTGTGGCTGGCCTTGCCGCTGCTGTTGGCCCCGTTGGCGTGGGCCTTGTTGGATTGGGCAGTGCTGAGTGCGGTTTTTCGCCCCGATTTGCAAGCTTGTCAGCAGGCCACCGGGCAGGGCGCCTGCTGGGGAGTGGTGGCTGAGAAATGGCGGATTATTTTGTTTGGCCGTTACCCAGTGGCTGAACAGTGGCGCGCAGCCACCGTGTTGGTGCTGTGGTCGGCATTGCTGTTTGCCACGGCTGCAAATGTATTCAAAAGCAAAACCACATTTGCGCTTTGGGCGCTGTTGTTGCCTGCCAGTGCGGTGTTGTTGCATGGTGGTTTTGCCGATTTGGCGGTGGTGCCCACCAGCCTGTGGGGCGGCCTGCCGCTTACGCTTATTTTAAGCACCGTGGGCTTTGCCATGGCCCTGCCACTGGCCGTGCTGCTGGCCTTGGGGCGACAATCTGCATTTGCACCACTGCGCCGGTTTTGTATTACGTACATTGAATTGTTGCGAGCCTTGCCATTGGTCACAGTGCTGTTTCTGGCCGCTTTTGTGTTGCCCTTGTGGTTGCCGGGTGAGGGGCTGGACCTGTTCACCCGTGTGTTATTCACCATCGCATTGTTCAGCGCCGCCTATTTGGCCGAAGTGTTGCGCGGTGGCTTGCAGGCTGTGCCAGCCGGTCAGGGGCAGGCCGCCAAGGCACTGGGCCTGAATCGGGTTCAACGCAATGTGCATGTGGTGTTGCCCCAAGCCATTCGGGCCTGTTTGCCCAGCCTGATCAACAGTTTCGTGACCTTGTTCAAAGAATGCTCATTGGTCACCATTGTGGCCTTGTTTGAATTGACTGGTGCCCTAAGCCTGGCCCTGGCAGGGGACGTGCAATGGCGCAGCTTTTACCTGGAAGGCTATTTGTTCATTGGCCTGGTGTATTGGGCCTATTGCTTTGGTTTGTCGAAAACGGTCAAATAGAAATCAACAGGCGCTTCTTAGAGTTGAATTTCTAGCGCAGAAAAATAATTAAGTGTACATTTGTACACTAACAAGAAAATACACCGTCGAATTCCGATTCGGAGACACCGCATGAGCAAGAAAGAAGAACCCAGCACCAGCGAAAAACTGGAAGGCACCCTGATGTTTGTGGGCGACACCATTGCGCAAGCCACCACGCGGGTGCATGAATTTCATCGCGCCATCAGCGACATGCCATTCAAGGCGGTGGGTGCAGCCACGCTCAATGCCAGCAAGCCTGTTGAATCGGTTCACAACGAAATTACCGACCTGGTGTACGGCGCTGTTCGCGAAGCGGGCAAAGGCGTATTTTCTGGTGCGGCCTGGGTGGTTCGGCAGGCCAACCAAAGCCTGGCCTCGCCACAAGTGATAGACCAGGCCATGGGTGGGGAGTTGATGGACGATGTGGACCACTTGCCCGTACCGAACATGCCGAATGCAAAAACGGACAAGCGGGTGTCGGCCATTTCCAGCGCGATCAACGGTGTGTTTGGCGACCACTTGGCCGCCACACGCAACCCCATGCAAGTGCACATGAACCTGTATGCCAATGGCCAGCCTTTGCAGGCCGATCAGGCTGCGCTGATGGCGCAGTTTCCCGATGCACAAAACCACCTCATTATTTTTGTACACGGCCTGTGCTGCAATGAAGACAGCTGGCAGATGTACTACAACCCCAGCGAACCAGCCACTCGCCCGTATGGCGACAAGCTGCAAGACGACTTCCCCGTTACCGCGCTTTACCTGCGCTACAACACGGGCCGCAACATTGATTCCAATGCGCGCCAGTTCAAGCGCATGCTGAACAAGCTGGTTCGAAACTGGCCTGTGGCTGTTGAAGGCATTACCCTGGTGGGCCACAGCATGGGTGGTTTGGTCAGCCGTGCAGTGGTTGAAGCACTGACTGACGACGACATTATTTTGAAACGCGCCATTCGCGATGTGGTGTGTTTGGGTTCACCCCATGCGGGTGCACCGCTGGCCCGCCTGGCCGCCGCAGGCGAGCAGTTGTTCAGCAAGTTTGAATTGGCCAAGCCGATTGGCCGGGTGCTGGGCGTGCGTTCACGCGGCATTCGCGATTTGGACCACGGCCTGGGTGCGCTGCAAACTCGCGACGGGCAAGAAGTGATGTTTCACCTGATCGGTTCGACGATTGGCGACCATACTTCATCCTGGCTGAACACCACTGTGGGTGATGGTTTGGTCACGCCTGATTCAGCACTGGCCGACGACACAGGCAAGGCGCAACGGGTGACCTTCGCGCAAAAGCATCACATGACCTTGCTGAATGATCCCGATGTGTTTCTAGAATTGAAAATGGTATTGCGCCAACACCTCAAGCCCAAACTGAATTAAAAGTTGTAGGTTGAGGTTTTGCTTTCCTGCAAGAACACGCGTTGCGTGGTCAGCAGGTAGTTCACCAACAGGTCAGCATAGGTGCGTTTGAATTTGGACTCACGCATGCCTGTTTCAACCAGGTTCAGGCCGTAGTACTTCAAGGCCAAGTGGGCCTGTTGGCATTCTTTGGTCCAACAGTCCAGCGGTTCCAGAATTTGATTCACAGCGTCTTGAAAACCGGTGGTGAAATTCAGGAAGTCTGCTTCATTCATGTCCTCAATCAACTCCAGCGCATTGTGCTCGGCATGCATGTGCTGTGCATGGGCGCCATTGCGTGGCCGGGTTTGAAACACATTCAGAAATTGAAACAGCAGTGGCTCGGGCAAATGCGAGCTGGGCACGCCGTACAGCAACTGCACACGGCTCAAATCGATTTGTAGCTGCATGGCGAACAGGCCACTGACGTTGCGAGAACTCAACGCCCAACAGGCACCCAGCGTTTCAAAAAACACCTCGCGCTCGAAGGAATATTTTTTGTAAGGGCTGCTGTGCAACACTTGGTATGGTGCTCGAATGGTCATGCTGAATCCAGTGCTTTGCCGTTCATCGTGTAAGTATTGTCGACTGCATTACCAAGGTGTGGCATCGCATAGGTGAGGGTTCACCGTTTGCGGGGAGGTTCACCATTTCAGGGGGTAGGTTTCCCCTAGGTGGGGGTGGCTTTCTCAGTCAGTTCAGAATACTTCTTCACCAATGCGGGCCACACGGTGCGAATTTGGTCCAACACCTCTTTGGCGCCCATGGTTTGGTTGTTCAAGCCTTGCTCAAAATCCCGAAATACATGGTGCAAAGCCTGTTCGCCCAGCAAGGCCAACAGGCTGACCATGGAATGTATTTCACGCACAAAGGCTACTTCATCCAGCTGCTCAAGGTGGCCGCGCAACTTGGCTGGCAGGTCGGCACAGTGTTCCATGAACAAATTGGGCAGCGCTGGTGGTGTGGGCAAAGGTGAAGGTGTTTCGGCGTGCAACAGGTCGGCCAGGGTGGCGTACAGCACGCGGGCCTCCACGGGTTTGGCGATAAAGTCATCCATGCCCAAATCCAGACAACGGTTGCGTATTTCTGAAAAAGCATGGCCGGTCAGGCCCACCAGGGGGGTGTCCATCCAGCGGGTTTGGTCGCGCAACCAAGCTGTAAATTCATAGCCGTCCATCACTGGCATTTCAAGGTCGGTAACGATCACATCAAAGTGGGGGGCATCGTCGGGGTCCAGCAATTCCACTGCCTCCTGGCCATGTTCACACAGGGTTACCTGCATACCTGCCGCTTTCAGGTAGGAGCACACCAGTTCCTGGTTCACCGGGTGGTCTTCCAGCACCAGGGCACTTTTTCTGTGCAAGGCCTCAGGATACTCCCGGGTTGCATCGGGCCGTGGCAAGGTGGGTAAATCAAGGCGCGGCGCAGCGCAAATGTCTTGCATCAACACCGGGTGCGCCAGGTGTATCAGTTGTTTGGTGAGTTCAGAGGGCAATAGTTGCAGCAGAGCACTGTCAGCTGAAAGCAGGTCACGGTCAATGGCCACCACGCGCAAGGCCGGGTTGCTCAAGTGTTCAAGCAGTTCAGCGGGCAGTGGCTCGCTGGGGTCGAGCAAATCCGATTGCAGCAAGGCCCAGTCGCAGGTGTTCTCGTTCAGGTACCGAATGCACTGCCCCAAGGTACTTACCAGTGTGGCTTGCATGCCGGTGGCAGTCAGCACTGACATCACGCAGTCGGCCACAGGCCCAGGCTGGTGTAACAGCACACCACTCTGGTAATCCAGTGGCAGGGGTTCAATCAAAATATCGCTGTCGTAAACCACGGGCACCGAGAACCAAAAACAACTGCCCACACCGGGTGTGCTTTCCACTGAAATTTGGCCACCCATGCGGATCACCAACTCGCGGGCAATGCTCAAACCAAGGCCCGTGCCACCATACACCCGGCTTACGCTTGAATCACCTTGTGCAAATTTCTCAAAAATTCGCTCCACTTGCGATTTGCTCAAGCCTGAACCGGTGTCGTGCACCTCAATCCGCAGGTCAAGCCCGGTGTCTGAACGGGTTTGGAGTTTTGAAAACACACGCACCGAACCGCTTTCCGTGAATTTAACCGCATTGCTCAGCAAATTGCTAAGTACCTGCCGCAGGCGTGAGGGGTCGCCCACCAGGCGTTGGCCCAACTGGTTGGAGTAACCAGGCGCAACCTCGTTCAGCAGCATCAGTTTGCGGCTGGCCGCCTGGCTTTGTACGGCAAGAAATGAATTGGCCAGCACTTCATCCAGAGTGAACGGAATGTGTTCGAACTCCACCATGCCAGCCTCGGCCTTGGAGTAATCCAGGATGTCGTTGAGTAAACCCAGCAGCGATTTCGCGGCATCCTGTACTTTTAGCAGGTAGTTGCGTTCCTGCTCGGGCAAATCCGACTTCAAGGTGAGCGCGGTCATGCCCAATATGGCATTCATGGGTGTTCGGATTTCATGGCTCATATTGGCCAGCAACATGCCGCGTGCTTCTACCTGCGCCTCGGCTCGCTCTCGGCCCATTTTGGCTTCCAGAGCAATCAATTCGGCTGACCTTGCGGCTTCGCCTTGTTCCAGTTCGCGCTTGAATGAACCAATCATCAGGGCAAAGCCCTTCACAAGGTTGCTCATTTCTGTCACAAAGCGGGGGTTGGGCAGACTGATGTTGTAATTGCCCTGTGCAATTTGTTTGCTCACCTTGTTCAGTTCTCGCAGTGGCGCCACCACGAAGCGTTGCAACACGGCCAGGCCCACAAGGGCCATCAAGGTGACCAGCAAGCCCAGGTAAAGGTCGAAATTCGCAGTGGCTTTGATGTTGTCGGCCTGCGCAGCAAGCACGGTTTGAAAGCCCAGTTCAACTGCACGAATTCGGCCTTGAATTTCAGCGCGAATGGCATTGCTCAAGCCCAGATATTCTTCGGAGAACAGCATTTGAATGGCCAGGTCGTCACGCACAGGCGCTTCTGACACATATTTGCCTGCATCCGGGTCGTACAAGCCCTGGGTTAGTGCAAACACAATTTGCTCGCGTTCACGCAAGCGTTTGCTTAAGTTCAAAATGTTCTCGACCGATTCTTTTATATCGCCACTCAGGTTGGGCGCAACATTTTGCGGTGCGAACAGGCGACTTTCCAGGGTTTCACCTTTGGCGGGCACCAGGGGTACGGCTTCGGTGTTGCCCGCAATCAGCTTGCTCCAGTACACATTGTCGACAGGCTGGGCATATTTGCGCGCGCCTGCGTGGGCGTCCAGCAACTCGTAATAATTCACCAGGTGCTGGCTGTTTTTGCTGACCACAAAAGCGGCCACCAGGGTTTGCAGTGCATCGAATTCGGATTGCAGCAAGCGCAATTCATTGATGGCATTCAAGCGGGCGGTGAGCAGCGCTGTTTGCGAAGTTTGCAACTGGTCTGCCCGCTCGCCCATCCACACATTGGAGGCCAGGCCGAGCAAAGTGGCAAACAACACGAAACGAAACAGGGCCGCCAGCTTCATCAGGCAAACAAGGCAAGTGTGGACAAGCCCCTATTCTTACCGGAAAAGCTTAGTGCGTGTGTAGTGATTGCAAAATGAGCCAGAAAGCGGCAATGATCATGACTGCCGCAAAACTTCGGCGCAGGGCCTTTTCAGGCAGGTAGTGGGCGATGGCCACACCCGCCGACACGGTAAATAGCCCGCCAAAAGCCAGGGGCAAGCCCAATTCCCAGTTCACGCGGTGGGCATTGGCGTAGGTGCTCAGTGCCATCACCGAGCTGGGGGCCACCAAAGCCAGCGACAAAGCCTGCGCCGTGGTTTGGGTGTGTTTGAACACGGTGGTTAACATGGGTGTGGCCACCAGGCCGCCCCCCATGCCCAGCAGGCCCATGCTGGTGCCACCGAGTACGCCGACGATGGGCATGGTGGCTGTGCGAGGTTGATCGCTGTTGTTTGAATTGGCGCTGGGGTTTTTTCGCAGCAGCAGCATGCGCAGGCCCACCGCCAGAATGAACAGGTTGAATATCCAGTGCAGTATGTCTTGATCAAGGCGTACGGCCAGCTTGGCTGTTAACCAGGTGGTTACAGTCGCAGTAATGCCAATTGCAGCCACAGCCAGCCAGGGCAGCTTGTGATGCTGGTTGTAACGCCACCAGCCAATCAGCAAATTGGGCACCATCAGTACCAGTGCGGTGCCTTGGGCCAGGGCCTGGTCCATGCCAAACCCGATAATAAAAAGCGGGACGGCGATAATGCCGCCCCCGATACCAAACAGCCCACCGAAGAAACCCAAAGCCGCGCCCAACGACAAAACAAGGAGCAAATCAGGAAGAGCGAGCCAAGACATGGGGTGGTGTGCCGTAGATGTGGAAGCGCTCAGTGTATTCGTTATAAAAATATCTACAATGATTCGATATTTAAAATATTATTAACAAATACGCACGAATCCTTGTTGGAGCAAGTTTTGAAGCAATTGTCTGATCTCGCTTTTTTCAGCGAACTGGTGCGCCATGAAAGCCTGGCCAGCGCTGCCATGGCCTTTGATGTTACTCCGCCTGCCGTTAGCCGCCGCCTGGCGGCACTGGAAAAAAGGCTGGGCGTTCGCTTGCTTCACCGCAGCACACGGCGCATTGGTTTAAGTGCTGAAGGTGAACGTTACCTGGCCGAAGGCACCAATATTCTTCGCCAAATCGATGTGTTGGAGGCCACCTTGCGTGCCGGGCAAGACACCCCGCGCGGCCTGCTTCGGGTCAACGCCAGCCTGGGTTTTGGCCGCAAGCATGTGGCCAATGTGGTGTCGGCCTACCATGCCGAATTCCCGGCGGTGGAAGTGATTCTGGAATTGACGGACCACCCCATTGATTTGATTGAGGGTGGTTTTGATTTGTCGGTGCGCTTTGGCGAGCCGCCTGACCAAAGGCTGATTGCCCAAAAGTTGGCCAGTAACCGGCGCATATTGTGTGCAGCGCCTTCCTATTTGGCTGCAGCGGGTGAATTGAGCACACCGGGCGATTTAACCCGGCACGACTGCCTGGTGATTCGGCAAGAGAACCACACTTTCAACAATTGGCAGTTGCGCAACGGCAAGCAGGAAACCACCGTGAAAGTGCATGGACCTGTGAGTTCAAACGATGGTGATGTTTCCGTGCAATGGGCCTTGCAGGGCAAGGGTGTACTGCTGCGTTCAGAATGGGACATTCAGCAGGAACTGAAAACCGGCGCGCTGGTGCGGGTGCTACCTGAATGGGCGGGTGCACCGGCCGATATATTTGCCGTGTGTCCCTACGCCAACCCCATGCCCGCCAAGACCCGCGAATTTATTCGCGTAACCCGCGAGGTGTTGGCCAGCAAAGCGGGGTTTATTGTTTAGTTTTTGGCTGCTCACTTGTTCACGGCCACACCCAATTCCATCGGCACGGTTTTGTCGTCATTGGCTTTGGTTTCTTTGGGCGCGTCGGTTTTCACGCGCTCGGCGGGTACACCCGCTGAAGTCAGCCCAGTGCTTACCAATTGCTGGCGTTGTGTGGCCAAGGCCTGCAGTTGTGCAGTGCTCACTTCCTCTGAATCTTGCAGCTTTTGCGCAAGCACTGCATAAAAGTTTTTGCCTTTCAGTGCGTTGACTTCCGCATCGCTCAGCTCGCGGGTGTCTTTGAACAAATTGGTAAGTTGCCCCAAGGCCTTTCCTGCCACACCTTGTTCCAGTTGGCCCGGGTTGGCCTTTCTGAAGCCAGTTTTCATCGAGGCCAGTTCACCGCCACTGAAACGTTTTTCAAACAAGGCCTCAATCGCTTTTTGGGTGGCCTCATTGTTCAGGGCCAGGGGGCCAGGGTTTTCGCCAGGCTGCAATTTCTCTCCCGCTTGCGTGGCCACTGCGCGGCGCATTTGCAGGTTTTGAATAGCGGTTTTGTCGACCGGCGCCCAAGTGCCTTGCACCGTCAAAGCCAGGTTGGGGCGGGTGGTCAATGCTTCGCCCAGTTTTTTCAAGCCTTCTCGCTGAGAAGGGCTGAGTGTGTTGGCCCCGGCGGTGAATTCAATTTTGCCCAGCTCATCTGCATCGCCGCCGCCAAACAAGGCACCCAAGGCCCGGAAGGGTGCGGTCACAATTTTCGTGAGCACATTGCCAATGGCTTTCCACACAATGGCGCCGTAGCTGAACTGCGGGTCGTTCAAGTCGCCTGTAATGGGCAGGCCCAAATCGATACGGCCGTTGCTGTCTTCCAGAATCGCGATGGCCAATTCCAGGGGCAGGTCGCGACCTTGCGGGCTTTGCACACGCTCGCCCAGTTTCAGTTTGTCGACAATCACCTGGTTGCTGCTGTTGAGCTGCTGGTTTTCAATGTTGTACACCAGGTTCAGCGACAACTTGCCCGACTCAATTTTGCGGTTGGCAAATGTGCCGGAATAAGGCGTCAAATTGCGCATTTCCACATTGCTGAATTTCACGACAATGTCCATGTAGGCTGTCGGGTCCAGCAGGTTGATGGTGCCTTGTGCATCGGCTTCGCCAAATTCATCCACAGCGCCTTTCAACGCAAGTTCGCCGCGCGTTCCCGGCTTGTTCGACAAACCGTTCACCACTCCCTCCAGGCTGTGAATGCGAGTGCCAAAAGGGATGAACAGCGATTCATCGGCAAAGTCCATTTCACTGTTGGCAATATTAAAGCGGTCAATGTTGACCGCGAATGCGGGGGGCGTGTTGGCGGCTGGTGTTGCAGGTTCAGCTTGTTGCTGCGTGGCCGTTGTTGGTTCTTCCTTGTTCACCAGAATTCGGCTGATGTTGGTTGATTTGTCTTTCGCAATCAACAGCGCTGTATCCAGGCCTTCAAGCGTCAGGCGTTGAATATTCAAGCCTTGGGCATTCACACGCAGGCCGGGGGTAAACAGCTTTTTGAATTCGAAAAACGAGTTGTTGGTGCCCGCTTCATTCAGGCGCAAGCCTGCCACAGTGAGGCTACCTGAATAAACCTGTTCCCTGGCGTTGTAGGTGGCTTTGCCCTTGGTGTAAATGGCACCGCTGACCAGGTTCAGTTTGGCAAATTGGCCGATGAAAGGCTGTGCAGGTTTCAAGGCCAGCGCATTCACCTCCACGTTCATTTGTGTGGCTGCGGTGCTGGGGTTGATGTCGCCATTCACGGCAATGTTTCCACCACTGGCCACATTCAGGCTGGCTTTCAGTGGCAGGGTTTTGGAAAGGTCTTGAGTAACGCCGTTCGTGGACACTGCAATATTGTTCAAGCCAATATTCAGCGCAGGGCTCACTGTTTGGTCTTGAATGCTGGCGTTAATACCCGAAACATCGATGGTATTGACGGCGTAGGTCCAAGGTTTTGCAGGTGCTTCGTCGCTTGTTTCAGGCGCGCTTTTATCCACCGGTTTTTTTGCGGGAATCCAGTCGTTGATCGCCGCCATCAAATCGAGTTCGCCCTGGGCGTTGCGCTTCACATTCACAGCGCCACCTTTCACAGTGGCGGCGTTCACCGCTGCATGTTGCTCGGCAAGGTCTACGAGGATGGGGCCGACTTCAATTGTATCCAGACCAATCGCCTTGGCTTTGCTGCCGTGGTTCAACTGCAGGCCAGCCAGCACAATTCCGGCAAGTTCAGCTTTGTTGGCTTGCAAATCAAAACTGGCGTTGTTGATGTTCAGCTTGCTGAATTGGGCAGCAGCACTGGCACCCTGTGGCCTGGCGGCCATGCTGAATTCGCGCACTTCTGCGTTGATGTTGTTGATCAACACTTTGGGCTGCGCGGCTTGATTGGCTTGGGGGGCACCATCGGCAGGGGCGGTTTCATTGGCTTGCGATGTGGCTGCTTCCTTCAGGTTCACATCAAAGTTCAAGGCCAGGTCGGCGCTACCAGCGGGTGGTGCTGTGGGCAAAAGCGGCGCCAATAGGGGTTCAAGCTTGGCAAGGTTCAAACCAGTCAGCGAGAATTCACCCGTGGCCGATGGGTCGGCCAACTGAATTTGCGCGCGCAGTTTCAGTTCGGCGTCCAGCCCGGTCACGGCATTCAGCACAAAGTCGCCATCGGTTTCAGAACGGGTGGCCAGATCGCGCAGCTCTAGGTTTAGCGGTGCAAAGCGGGTTTTCAGGCCATCGGGTTTGCGGCGGTCTTCAAAATCAACAGCTGCCTCGCTAATCAGCAAATGGCTTAACAAAAACGCCGGCGGCTCGGTGTTTTCCTCTTCAGGCTCTTCGGTTTTGAAAGCATCCAGAAGCGCGGTGAAGTTGTTCTTACCCTCGGGCAGCAACGCCACATTCAGGTTCAGATTTTTCAGGTCAATTTGATCCAGCGCCACAAGGCCGGTGAACAGGTCCGTACCGGAAACGTCTACAAACAGGTGATCAAACGCCACCAGCTGCTCGCCCTCGGGTGTGGTCAGGCTCAGTTTGGGGATCCGAACGGTCAACTTGAAGGGGTTGACCTCGGGCAAGTCCATTTTCAGCACATGGCCCGAGCGTTCAAGCACCTGCTTTTCGGCCTGCCAGTGCACCAGGCGCGGCAGCCCGGCCCAAGCGAACAGGTAAACAAAAACGAGGATGAAAAGCGGTATTAACACCACTTTGGAGCGAAGAATATTGGCGATTTTCATTTTTATTGGTTATACGGTGGACATATGCCGTCAGTATCCTAGATCCCAGCGCTGGTGTACACTAACGCCTTCTTGCGCGGCTGTAGCTCAGTGGATAGAGTATTGGCCTCCGAAGCCAAGGGTCGTGGGTTCGATCCCCGCCAGCCGCGCCATTCTCGGCTCCTCGTAATATTCGCCAGTTCGGTGACGTTCGCAAAAACCTGCCTGCAAGATTCAATACTGCGAGCCGGCTACTTTATGATGCCCCCAAATTCAGTGTTGAGAAAAACCACGTACTGCTAAACTGAACCCAGCAAAAATGGGCGGTATCGTAAATACTTTCTGGACACTGTCGAAATTGCGGTTCTCTGCTCGACTAATAGAAGACACCGTACAAAGATGTCGCTATTTCAACAACCTGGGGGAACCAAACCATGTCCAAAATGATTTTCGTGAATTTGCCCGTAATGGATCTCGACGCATCAATAACTTTCTACAAGTCCATCGGCTTTGAGAACAACCCACAGTTCACTGACGATACCGCTGCTTGTATGGTGTGGAGCGAGGCGATCAACGTCATGCTGCTTACCCACGCCAAGTGGCGTACTTTCACCAACCGTCCTATTCCGCCAGCAACATCTAGCGAAGTCATGCTTGCCTTGTCGTGCGATAGTCGCGAAGCCGTCGATGCCATGAACGAGGCGGCTGCAGCAAATGGCGGAACAGCAGACATCAACCCCGCTCAGGAGCTTGGCTTTATGTATAACCGTAACCTTGCGGATCCCGACGGTCACGTCTGGGAGGCGATGTGGATGGACCTAGCAGCTATGCCTTCGAGCGGTTCAACGAGTTAAGGAGCGGGGCTCCCAGCCATATAAAAGCAAGATCGAATCTCTGGCGCAGCACGGTTGCATGGCATGCTGCTTCTTGGAAACTTCGCTATTGGAAGCGGGCTGTGGAGTCTCTTCATATTGACTATTGGAATCAGTTTTCTAGTTGCAACCAATCGGTATGTTCATTTGATCTGTGGGCAAGAAAATATTAGCTTCGATTCATGAATGATCTCCCAGTCTCAATTAATCTAAAGTATTGTCGAATCAAATGTACAACGCCCTACACATCGCCACCCTCATCAACCGCAGACCTGTCGGCTTGGCAAACACTTCTCGGAATTGAAATCTAATGCAGCCACGTCCCCCCACTGTTCCTCTGGCGCCCAACGCGATTCAAAAAGGCACACCGCTGAAGGTCTTGATGAACCGGGAGTCGATTGAGTGCCTGGCTCAAAACATTTTGTATGTGCACAAGGCATTTCCCGCCGAAGCGTTTTGCAAGCATGCACTGACCAATCTTGAACCCTTGGAGCTGATGCAGCGTGCACAACATATTGCAAAATCGTTGCGGGAATTTTTACCCGGCAATTACCAGCAAGCTGTGTCCATTCTGATTGATTCCTTCACTCCGGCAGACACTGAAGTGGGGACCTTGGGACTGGCTGGGTTTTTCTACATGCCACACAGTTTTTTCATTGCTGATTTCGGTTTGGACCCAAGGCACAACGACGGCAACGATCCATTCGATATCTCCATGCAGGCGTTGCGTGAACTCACCATGCGGTTTACGGCAGAGTTTGCCATTCGACCTTTTCTCATACACCATCAAGTGCGCACTCTGGAACAGGTTGGCAAGTGGCTAATTGACCCCAACCCGCATGTAAGGCGACTGTGCAGTGAGGGCACACGCCCCAAGCTGCCTTGGGGAAAACGGATTCAGTCATTTGTGGCGAACCCGCAGCCCACATTGCCCATACTCGAACACCTTAAAAACGACGAGTCGTTGTATGTGCGCCGCAGTGTGGCCAACCATCTTGGGGATATCGCCAAAGACCACCCAGAGATTGCCTTTTCAACTTGTGAGCGTTGGCTTCAGGCGAATGCGTCCGATGAATTGAAGTGGGTGGTGCGCCATGCGGTGCGTTACCATGCGAAGAAGGGCGATGCCAGGGCTTTGGAAATTCGGGTGAAGGCCAAGGGCTGATCCATAGCATCCTTGAACAAAAAGATTTCTGTACAACTGTCGATTCTGCCTTGTCCCGTTCGACTATCCAGGTAGGCACAATTTTCAAGGAGATGACGATGTCGAACAACACAGGTACAGTGAAGTTGCACAGGGTATTGCGCGCGCCAGCAGAACGGGTTTACAAGGCGTTTACCGATAAAAGTGCGTTGGAGTATTGGCTGCCGCCTTATGGTTTCACTGGCAGTATTCAAGAGATTGACGCGCGTGTGGGTGGTGGCTACCGTATGTCGTTCATTAACTTCAGCACTGGCGGTAGGCACTCATTCGAGGTGAAATACATTGAGCTTGTACCCAATCAACGCATTCGCCACACGGATCGCTTTGACGACGAAAGCCTTCCTGGTGAAATGATGGTGACCATCGATTTGAAACCTGTGTTTTGTGGAACAGAACTGCACATCGTTCAAGAAGGGATTCCCGCCGTAATTCCCGTTGAAATGTGTTATCTGGGCTGGCAAGAATCGCTTGAACAACTTGTCAAATTGGTTGAACCCAGTATTCCGGACAACGGCTAAAAAGAACATCAGATCAAACTCTGGGGTGTCGGATTTTTGTTGGCGCGAAGTCCGTTTTTTCTGCTGAGACACCCCTTTTCAACCATAATCTGATTTTGAGTAAGGCCAACCATGATCCAGTTCTCCTCGATCCCGTTTTTGATGGTTGCTGTGTCAGCATTTCCATACCTGCTCGCGCGCCATGCGTATGCCAACAACTTTATCGACAAAGCACAGCGCAACAGTGTCGCAGCTTTGTCATTCCTGGTTTTTACATGGGGTGTTATCTCGGCTGCCCTGGCTTATCAGGGTTTCTATTCCAGCCCAGAATTTTTTTCGCTCTACCCAGGGTTGTGGTTTCCTTTCATTCCCCTCTTGGTGGTGGCCATTCCATTGCTGCTGTTCCCTCGATTACGCAGTGCATTAAACACAGCAGGTAAGGTCGTGCCCTTGCGTTGGTTTGCATATTTCCAGGTACTGCGTGTTGCGGCAATTGGCACTGCAATAAGAACTTATCAAGGCGAGTTCCCACGATCCGTTGAGCTTTGGGTGGGTGTACCCGATTTGTTGTTCGGATTGTCCGCAATCGCAGTGGCATGGCATATGACAAAACGCCCTGTCACACGCAATTTCTGGATTACATGGCATGCGATTGGAGCGGGTATTATTTTGATGCTTGGCATGGTGGTCATCAACATGAGTCTGCCCGGCATTTTTCAGGTGTGGGCTGAGCCACCTACTTTTGAGGTGGCCATGCAGTTTCCAATGGCCTTGGCACCCAGCATGATTGTGCCATTGCTTGTAGCGGGTAACCTGTGGGCGATTTATGCCTATGTACAGCGCCTGAACTGAAAAATTTGTCCGCAAATCATCCGGTTCAGATTAAGCTAATTGTATTAGTTGCCTAATACATAGATTTCACATGAACAATCACTATTCATTCATCGGTGGCCACGAGGGCCAGTGGCAGGTTACCCGCTGCGATGCGATTGTGGGCGCACCTGTTGAGGCCGTAGAAAGGCTGAACGTGGTGAACACCCCGGCGAGCCAGCTAGGGCAGCGCGGTACTTGGGTGCTTCAGGGTTTTACCAGCAACGTGCGTTATGCCGAGCGCCATGAAATTACCCAACTACGCGCCAGGCAAGAGGGCTTGAATCGACCTGCCTCTACCTGTGCTGCGCTTATTCCAATCAAGAAAAATGCGCAGTGGTGGGCTTTGTCGCAAGATGAACGTCGTGCAATATTCGAGGCACAGTCGCACCACACTGAAATTGGATTGGCTTACCTGCCCGAAATTGCCCGGCAATTGCATCACTCGCGTGATCTTGGTGAGCCTTTTGACTTTTTAACCTGGTTTGAATTTGCGCCAGAGCACACCGATGTATTTGATGAGTTGCTCGTGAAATTACGGGCTTCGGAGGAATGGAAGTATGTGGAGCGTGAAGTGGACATTCGCTTGATCAAGGACCCAGCGTGAAAACACGATGTGCAGTATTTATCGCAACCAGCCTGGGTGGTTGAAAAGTCGTAACTGGTCATGCTCTGAGGCAATACGTTGGAGAAAAGTATGGAAAAGCGCAAACAGGTTCTCATTGTTGGTTTGCAACCGGAGTTAATTGACTTTTCCAGCCCTGAATATGCGGCCTTCCCTGGGCTGACGGCCGAAAAGGTGATGGCAGGGTTGAATGCCGGCGCGGCTAGTTTGAAAGCACAAGGTTATGAAGCTGAACTGTGCCTGACCGACTTTGGTGCCACGGCTGAAGACGTGCTTCGAAACGCTTTAATCCAGAAACAATATGATTGCGTGTTGGTGGGTGCAGGCGTTAGAACAGTGCCCACACATTTTCTGCTGTTTGAGAAAATAATCAACACCATCCATGCGCATGCGCCGAGTGCGAAAATCTGCTTTAACACCAATCCCGGTGACACGGCCGAGGCTGTAAATCGCTGGGTTTAAAAGGGATTCTGCCGAGGTGCCAGTTTTACCCGACGTTCTTCAGCCGGACTTAGACATCATATTCTGCGGCACCGCCCCCGGTACGGTATCCGCCCAGCGTGGTGCGTATTACGCCAACGCAGGCAATGCCTTTTGGCGAACGTTGTTTGAGGTGGGCTTAACGCCGCAGCAGGTTTCACCGGTAGATTTTCAAAGCATCACCCAGTACAAGCTTGGGCTAACTGACCTGGCCAAGCAGGTGTATGGCGCAGACAGTTCACTGAAGAAAAGTGACTTCGCGCCAAATGACTTGCGTAGAAAAATTCTGCACTGCACCCCTAAGGTTCTGGCCTTCACCAGCAAGCGTGCTGGGCAAGAATTTTTGGGTGGTAAAGTGCACTATGGTTTACAAGCAGAAAAAATTGGCAACACAGTTTTGTTCGTATTGCCTTCACCTTCCGGCCTGGCGCGCAGCCATTGGAGTATTAAGCCATGGTGTGATTTAGCCAGGTTAGTAAACAGTGTGCCCAGCACTTCAACTATTCAATCAATCTAAAAGCATTCGATGAAATTACTAATTTCGTGTTTAACGAGTTTCATGATTCTCGTGCCCGCACTTGCGGCCAACCCGCCTCAACCGCTTCAAACAATTCAGTCGCTGGATGTTCCCCGTTACATGGGCACCTGGTTTGAAATTGCGAAGTATCCAAATCGTTTTCAGAAGCAATGTGTGCGCAACACCAGCGCCGAATATTCATTGCAAAAAGACGGTACGGTGAAAGTACTGAACCGTTGCCAACAGGCCAGCGGCGACATGGATGAAGCGCAGGGGCAGGCTCGTCAAATTGGAGGTTTGAAGTCGCCCAAGCTGGAAGTGCGTTTTGCACCCGCGTGGTTAAGTTGGCTGCCCATGGTATGGGGCAAGTACTGGGTGATCGACCTGGATCCCGAATACCAGTTGGTGGCCGTGAGCGAGCCCAGCCGTGAATACCTGTGGGTATTGGCCCGCACGCAACAAGTGGACAAAGCCAAATACGATGCACTGCTGCAACGCCTGAAAGCCAAAGGTTTTGACTTGAACAAGCTTGAACTGTCGCCGCAAGGCAGTTAAACCATGCGCCAGTTGAACCCCAAGAAATTGCTGCTCAGCAAGTGGACCGCCGCAAAGCCCGTGAACAAAGAAAAGCATTTTCTGGTTCGCAGTGCGGTGAAGCCTGCCAGCGAAGATTTACCCATTGAACTCTTTGAACTGGAAGCTGTGCATTCAGGCCGAACGCAAATTATTCACTGGCGGGATTTGCAAGACGAAGCGCAATGGTTGCAGGGGTGGAAGTAATTACTTCCACCTGCCTTGCGCTTCAATCACCAAACCTCGCGGCCCACGCACTTCATTCTGGTTTGCATAGGCCCAGTTCAAGGCCTTGCACATTTCATCTGAAAACTCGTTTTCGTGTTGCTGATGCAAATCCATGAACTGTTTGGATGCCACCATGGCGCGCAATTCCTCAAGCAGGCCCGGCTCGTTGATGTAACGCACCACGCCATGCACATAGTTTTCAACTGAATCGGCCACGCAGTATTCAGCCAGTCCTAGCGAAGCCAAAATGTCGTAGTCACTGCGAGAATGGGGTTCGGCACCGATCAGGCTGATCACGGGCAGGCCCAACACCATGCAATCGATGGTGCTGGTGGCGTTGCCAAACGGGAAGGGGCTGAGTGCCAGGTGGTGCTGGTTGAGCATGTTCAGGTAGGCTTCATAACCCGTGCGGCGGGCCACCACGGCGGTGGGGAAGAAGCTGCGCAGGCGTTTCTCGGTTGAAAGGTGGCCAACACCATATTCATTGGGGAAGAAGGTGAAGCGAATCGGCTTGGCCGACAGGCGTTCAATCTCCTTCAACGCAGTGATAAACCCAAGGTTGATTTTCATGGTGTTGCAAGGCACTGCAATTGACACCACAGCGTCATCCAGCACTGGGGGTGGTGGCAGTTTCAAGTCTTTGTGGGCCTCGGCCACATTGCCAATTTCACTCTCCAGAATCAGCATGTTCTCATTCACCACGCCGGGGCCGCCAAATACACGGGTGGTCACAAAAGCCAAGTCCATCTCGCTGCTAAAGCTGCTGGCTGGGTGGCCAAAGCTCATGGCTTGCAGGGGTGCCCAACGCAGGTTGGCGAGCGAAATTCCCCAAGAGCGCATACCCACACTCATGAACCAGGCAATGTCGGGTGTGCATTGGTTCAGCACCGGTTGCAGGTTCATTTCTTCTTCGGGCACTTCGATGAACTCATCGAACAGGCCGATGGATTGATCATCCACATCGGCTTTCATTGACACCATCACCAGGTAGTAATCGCGTTTCAGGCGTTTGATCATGGGGGCATACCAACGGTACATGGCGTGCACCGACTTGAACGTTTCGGCAATCACCACCATCACGGGTTTGTTGTCGATATTGCCTGCATGCCGCACGCTGCCAGCAGGTTTGGCCTGTATGCCTTTGGCCTTGTGCACACGTTTGAACCACTGGTTCAGGTGTTTTTTGATTTCATGTTTTTTAGGTGAGGTGCTGTAGCTGCACAGCATCCAGATATTCGATATCAAAGCGCGGTATTGGTCCAAAGGGCGCAGTGCACTGTAGGGGTTGTACTCTTCCAGCAGGAAGGTGCGGCCAGCGTCGCCTGTTACCGTTAAAGGCAGGCGGTCCAGCAACAGCCCAATCGCCAACAGGGCCGAGGTTTCCGTGCTTTCCAGGGTCAGTTCCACCAGGTCGGCTGGGTCAAGGTCGCCCACGCTGGCCAGCAGCAGGGCGCGCACCAAGGCGGGGTTGTCAGTCAGTTGTTTGGCTTTGCGCTCGTGCGCTTTGTTCAACAACAGCTTGAGCACGGCGCGGCTGTTGCCATAGCCCGAAACTTCAAACACATGGCTCATGAAGCGCTTTTGTTTGGTCAGCACCAACAGGCTGTTCAAGCTCAGGTTGTGTTTCAGGTCGGTCAGCACATTCACGTACAGCGCGGCAAACCGCGTACACAATTCGGTTGTGCCTTGTATGTTCAATTGCATCAAGCTGGCATAGGGTTTGTTCTGGCATTCATTCACCAGCAGTGCCAATTGGTTGATGGTTTTTTCTGCGTCCTGCTGTTGAATGAATACCCCACTCTCGATGTTTTGCAATTTTGCATCAATGTCATCAAACAGCGGTCGTAGTTGTTCTTCCAGGCTGGCTGTGGTCATGGCTTAGACAATCTCAAACTTAAAGTTGAACGGTGCGGCCAGTGGCCGAGGCTTGTGCAATCGCCTGGCTCAAGGCCAGGCCTTCTGCAGCAACGCCAGTCGACAAAGTGTAGGCATTCAGCTTTTCATCGCGCATGGCTTGCGCAATGTCGGCGTAGTAGTTGGCAAACGCCTCGATAAAACCCGAGGGGTGGCCGGCCTTGAAGCGGTTGTAGCGGGGCTGTGCGGTTATTTCACTGCCAGTTGAAATTCGGTCGAGCAACATGCGGTTGCCTGCTTCATCGGCAGCCTCAATCATTTCCGGGCTTTCCTGATGCCATTGCAAACTGCCCTTGGTACCAAACACGCGTATGCGCAAGCCATTGCGATAACCCAACACGGCTTTGCCATACCACGCGTTGACCATCAGGTTGTTGCTGTATTGAATGACAGCATCCACTTCATCAATCAGCCCCGGCGATACGTGGGTGATTGCGCGTTGCCAGGCATTCACGGCTTGTGGTGTGTTGCCGCATACAAAATTAACAAGGCTGTGCAGGTGTACAAACAGGTCGAGCGACACACAGCTGATGTCGCCGTCTTCAAGCCGCCATGCCTGAATGGCGTGGGTTTTGTTTTGGTTGCTCAGCCGCATGTAGGAGTCTTGCGGCATTTCCACCATCACCTTGAACACGCTGCCAATGGCCCCGCTTTCCACGCGGCGTTTCATCTCGCGCACAGCGGGGTAGCCGGTGTAATTGAAAATTGAAAACACCTGGGTGTTGTCGGGGTGAATGCGGGCCAACAGTTCCTTGCATTCCTGCACATTGGCCAACAGGGGCTTGTCCGAAATAACCCGCAAGTTGTGGTCGAGTGCCAAATGAATGTACTGCGCATGCGATTTGATTGGCGTGGCAATCACCACCGCATCCACTTCGTGCGCTACAGCATCGATCAGCGCTTCCGCGCTGGGGTACAGTTTGTTGGCCGGCACATTGTACTGGCGGCCCGATTCGGCATTGAATTCCGGATTACGGCTAAAGCACCCCGCCACCAGGTCGAATTCATTGTCCATTTTCATGGCAATTTCATGCACGCGGCCCACGGCTGAATTTACACCACCGCCTATCATGGCCACTTTGATGGGTTTGTGCAGTGGTTTCAGTGCGTTGTATTTGCTCATGTTCAATTTCCTTTGCGTAGGGCTTTAACCATTGAAGGTGTAAAGCCTGCGCTGTGTGGCAAGGCTGGCCAGTGTTTGAAGGTCGGCTGCGTTGGCGCAGCGTGCAAACAGCAGGGCGATGCGGCCTACAGGGCTGGGCGCAATAAAGTCGCCAGTGGCGGCAATAGGCACCCAACGCTCCATGTGCACCGGGTGGTTAAAGTGCAGGTGTTGCAACAAGCCTTCGTGCGGCAGGGTCAGTGTGTGGCGCAAAATGAAATTCTGCTTCAAGGGGCCAGGCGCAGCACGCTGCCCCAAAAAGCCTTTGGCGTAGCTGGCCACATAGGGAAAGCCGGTTGAAAGTTCAATCAACTGACTGTACAAATCGCCGGGGCAACGGCGGGTAATTTCAACCAGCCAGAATTCATTGCCTTTCAGCAAAAACTGGGTGTGCACCAAACCATCACACAGGCGCAGGCTTTGGGCCAAATGTTCAATTTCGCGGCGAATACGGGTGTGCACCTCCACCGGAAAGTCGATGGCCAGGTGGCTGGTGTCCACCACAAAGCGGTTGGCCGAGCCATGCTCTATCACCACAAAGTCTTGCACCACGCGGCCATTCACTACAAATGCAGAATGGCTGTACAGCTGGCCCTCCACATATTCTTCGACCAAACAATCGCCACTTCTCGATTCAGCTTTGGCTGTGCCAATCGCCTTGTGCAGCTGGCTGGTTTCGCCGGCCTGCACCACGGTAATGCCGCGGCCGCTGTAGGCATCGACCGGTTTTACAATCACGGCGCAAGTGGGTGTTTCATCGTTGCCAAACACGCGGGGCACCGACAAACCCTCGCGTTGTGCATAGGTGCGAAACTTCTGCTTGTGGTTGATGGTCTCCGTGGCTTCCAGGCGGTCAATGCCGGGAAAGTGCAAGGTTTCCGACACTTCTGCACAGGAGTAATACGAACGATCATTGCAACCCGGCACCAGGTACTCGATGCCCAGTTGGGTGCATAAATCGGCCAGGGCGGCGGGGCTGGAATAATCCAGTTGTTGGTAACCCGGCGTGGCCTTGGCCAAAAAGTCGTTGGGCTTGCCACCCGCAAACATCACCGTGTGCCCGGCGTTGCGCAGGTAGTTCAGGATAGGTCCTGACGAGAAATTGGTGTCGACCAACAGCACCTTAGCCACGGCTGGCCTCGTCGATAATCACGCAAATGCGAGCCACATCTTCCAGTGGCAGGTCAGGGTAAATCGGCAGGCACAACACTTGTTCAGCGGCTTTGTGGGCATTGGGCAAATTGCGTGGCGCCGCTGAGGGCAAACCACGGTACATGGGCATGCTGCTGATCAATGGGAAAAAATAGCGGCGACCATGGACACCGTGCTCTTGCAAACGGGCGTATAGCGCGTCGCGTGTAATGGGGTAGTGGGCATTCACGAAAATCGGAAAGTAAGCGCCGTTCCATTCCACATTCTCGGGTACAGCCATGTGTTCGATTCCGGGGACATTGGCCAGCAATTCGCGGTACAGGGCCTGTATGCGGTGGCGCTTTTCAATGGCCTGGTCCACATACTTCAATTGCAGCATGCCCATGGCGGCATTCAGTTCGCTCATCTTGCCGTTGATGCCCGGTGCCATCACGGTGACCTCATCGGCAAAGCCGAAGTTTTTCAGGTAATCAATGCGTTGTTTGGTCTTGGCGTCTTTGCAAACAATGGCTCCACCTTCAAAGGTATTGAACACTTTGGTGGCATGCAGGCTGAGCACTGACAAATCACCAGCATTCAAAATGCTCTCGCCGTTTTGCTTCACGCCAAAGGCGTGGGCCGCGTCGTAAATCACCTTCAGGCCATACACATCGGCAATGCGTTGAATCTCGGTGGTGTTGGCGGGCAGGCCATAGCAATGTACTGGCAAAATGGCACTGGTTTGCGGCGTGATGGCCTCTTCAATACGGCGGGGGTCCAGGTTCAGGGTGACGGGATCCACATCCACAAACACCGGTTGCAGGTCGTTCCACAGCAGCGAGTGGCTGGTGCACACGAATGAATAGGGGGTCGTAATCACTTCGCCTTGAATGCGCAGGGCTTTCAACGCAGTCATCAAAGCAATGGTGCCATTGCAAAACAGGGAAATGAAAGGCACACCCAAATGCTCGCACAGCGCCTTTTCAAGCTGCTGGTGGTATGGCCCGTTGTTGGTCAGCGTTTTGCTGTCCCAAATCTGTTCCAGGTAGGGTATGAACTCCGCAAGCGGCGGCAGCGCTGGCTGCGTCACATAAATTTTCCGATGATCCATACCCAAGCCTTTCTATTTGATTTTCCTCATTATCCCGGTTGGGTTACACAATCATTTGTTAAATATCAGGCCTCTTTCCCCTTCAGAAAAATGTTTTCCCCCATTCAGGCTTGCTATAGTTCGCATTGAATTTGGCTTGAAAACGGCCTTTATTGATCTATTTACCGGGAATTCACCATGTTTGTTGCCGGCAACGGTGTGGGTTGGCTTGAGGCCGTTATTTTGGGGCTGATCCAGGGGCTTACTGAATTTTTGCCCATTTCATCGAGTGCGCATTTGCGCATTATTGGCCCGATGTTGCCCTCAGGCCTTGATCCCGGTGCAGCTTTCACGGCCATTACCCAGCTGGGAACCGAACTCGCGGTGCTGGTGTACTTCCGCCACGATATCGCCCGAATTTTTCTGGCCTGGTGTGGGTCCTTCAAACGCAAGGCCGTCAGTGGTGTGCCAATGAGTCCCGATGCCCGTTTGGGGTGGCTGGTCATTGTGGGCACCTTGCCCATCGCTGTTTTGGGCCTGTTGTTTCAAGATCTGATTGAAACCTACCTGCGCAACCTGTACCTCACCGCGATCATGTTGATTGTGTTTGGCCTCATCCTTGGTTTCGCCGACAAAGTGGGCAGGCGCCATACCGAGCTGAGAGAAATGACCTGGCGCGACGGCATGGTGTTTGGTTTTGCGCAAGCCTTGGCGCTCATTCCCGGTGTGAGCCGTTCAGGCGGAACCATCACCGCAGGTTTGCTGATGGGCTACACACGCGAGGCAGCCGCGCGTTATTCCTTCTTGCTCGCGGTGCCCGCGGTATTTGCCTCCGGCTTTTACCAGTTGTACAAAAGCTGGGGCGTGGCCGGCCCGGTCAGCCCGGCCAACACGGCATTGGCAACCTTCATTGCATTCTTTGTGGGCTATGCCGTCATTGTGTGGTTCCTCAAGCTGGTCAGTACCCGTGGCTACGGCCTGTTTGTGGTGTACCGTGTGGTACTGGGTGTGGTGGTGTTGGCGCTGTTGGCCGCCGGGGTGTTGCAGCCGCTTTAAAGTTGCAGGAACGCAGTATGCAGGTGTTGTGGTTCAAACGGGATTTGCGTTTAAGCGATCACCTGCCGCTGTTTGAAGCCATGCGCAACGCCAAGCACCACGGGCTTGTGCTGCCCTTGTACATTCACGAACCCAGCCAAATTGCAGATGCGCACACCGCGCGCCAACACCAGTTGTTTGTGCATGAATGCCTGGATGATTTGAAGCAGCAGTTTGCACAGGTGGGTGGTTATTTGCATGAGGAATTGGGCGAGGCGGTGGATGTGTTGGCCCGCCTGCATGCACAGTTCAAATTCACCCACGTGTGGGCGCACCAGGAAACCACGCAGCTTGCACAATACCGACGCGATCAGGCCGTGGCGGCGTGGTGCAAAAGCATGGGTGTGGCGCTTCATGAATTGCCCCAAAACAATGTGCAGCGTGCCACCTTTATGGCCAATCCGTTTGCTGAGAAAATTAATTTTCAAACTTACCTGGACCGGGCCGCCCAAGAAGAAATCAAAAACCCGGCCGGGCGAAATTTGCAGGCCTTCTTCGCACCCCAACCCGCTGTTGAACTCAACCGTGCCACTGTGCCGCAGGCTGCGGGCGATGACAAACCATTGCGCATGAAAGGTGGCCGTGCGCAGGCCCGGGCAGTGGCCGCGAAATTTTTTACACCCGCCAAATTGAGAAGTTATCCCTTCTCAATTTCCAGCCCTTTGAAAGCATGGAGTGGTTGTTCACGCCTGTCGCCTTATCTGGCCTATGGTGTGGTGAGCGACCGCGAGGTGCTGCAAAAACTCAATGCCTTGGTGAACAGGGTGCATGGGCAGGGTGATGCGACACACATTGCAAAAGTTGAAGATGCTGCGCGGTTTTATGTGGACAGGCTGATTTGGCGGCAAGGTTATTTGCAGCAGCTGGAGAACCACACGGGTTTGGAAACCGATGCTTTTTACTGCGATGAACCTGCGGAGGTGAATCAGGAATTCTTGAATGCCTGGCAGCAGGGCCGAACAGGCTTTGCCTATGTGGATGCCTGCCAGCGCTTTTTGCAACAAACAGGTTGGCTGAACATGCGGGCGCGGGCCACGCTGGTGTCGTTTGCGTGCGTGCAATTGGGTTTGCCCTGGCAAGCCGTGGCCTTGTTTTTGGCACAGCAGTTTCTCGACTTCGAGCCCGCCATTCACTACGGGCAGGTGCGCATTGCAAGTGGCACCAGCCACTTTTCGCAAATGCTGGTGTACGACCCCTTGAAACAACAGGCCGAGCAAGACCCCAAAGGCGAGTTTGTGAAGCGCTGGTTGCCGGAACATGGCACTGCCAATTACCCAGCGCCTATCGTCGACAATGCAGAATCACTAAGGCTTGGCAAGGCACGCTTGCATGCCATGCGCCAGAGCCGGCTCGATTAAATAGGATTGTGCGTCAGGAGTACCCCTTCAGCCCCGCACTGATATATTCGTGAAACAGCCGTCGCATTTCCTTCAAACCACCGCTTTGGTTGACCAAGGGCAATAGCCTTTCATCGTGCATCACCATTGAAAAGTCGGCCAGACCATGAATGGCCGTATTCACGGCCAAATGCACCTTAAAACGCAGCTGTGCCTCAGAGTATTGCGGGAAAAATTCAAGCAAAGTGGGCGCAAACACATCCATGTAGGGGTTGAAGTAGCGGGTCAGAAACCGCTGTCCCTGTTCGCCGGTTTGCCAAGTGAGGCGGGACAAAAACTGTATGCACACCGCACCGGTTTCGCCGCTTGAAAACAGTTGCACAAAGGGATCAAAAATCAGTTCGCACAGGCGGGTCCATTCTTTGTGTTCGGGCGCGTTGCGTGCAAATTCGGTGTGGGCCTGCTTGCAGTGAACATCAAGCTGACCTGTCACAAAATCCACCACTTCTTCCACCAATCGATTTTTGGTTTTGAAATGATAGTGCACCGCCGACCGGTTGCCCTGGCCCGACAGCTGCCGAATTTTGCTCAGCGTGACGCCTTCAATGCCATGCTGTGCAAATTCATTCAACGCAATCCGTAACAGCTGTTCGCGAGTATCAACAACAAGGGTTGGGTCGGCTGCTTGATTCATGTATTTGTTTTTGTGAGTAAATTTCCGCTTGCCTGAATTAATACCTTGGTATTAATCTAGGGTGATTAAACACACTATAACGACAATTTCGGGAGACATGCGTGAAACTTTCCCAAGTATTCACGGCGGCTGTTGCTGGCACTGCATTCGCCTTGTTGGGTGCCTGTTCGTCTGAAGACGTACGCACCACAGCCAACCCTGGCGCTTCGCCTGCGGCCAGCAGCAATGTGCTCAGCAGTGAATCCTTGGCCCAGGCCATGGGCGGCAGCGAAACTCCCTTGGGTTTGGGGTGCGGCTGGATTGCCGCCAGCGATCCCGACAAAGCGAATATTGCGTTTCCCGACAGCGAGGCCAAATACTGGGTGGCCGCTGCGCCTGTCTCGCCGCAAACAAGGCTGCGAATTGACGGCCGTTACCCGGATGCCCGTTATTTTTCCTACAACGCATACGATGCCGCGCTGCGCCCAACAGATGCGGTGGCCGACTTTGAACTCACACCTTCTGATAAAGGTCGTGAAGGCAATCCCTTCGCGCGCAAGGGTGCCAAACCAGGTGGTGCTTACACGGCTTATCTGGAGTACGGCGCATCTCCAGTTCAAAATCCGGATGTGCAACGCAAGCCCAACACGTTTTACACAGGCGAAATTGGCTTTGGCCCCCTGAATATTCCAAATGCCCTGGCCGTGTTTATTTACCGGGTTTATGTGTCGAACACCGGCGAGTTTTTCGACGGTGGTGTGGGCCTGCCTACCCTGACGCTTGAAACTGCCGATGGCAGTCGTGAATTGGGAACACTCCCGAATTGTGCCGAGCCCCTGTTGCCCAGTGCTGGAGGAGCGACTCCACCTTTGGGGTTGAATGAATTGTTGTTGGGTCTGGACTACCCCAATCAGTTGGCTTTGCCTTTCCCAACGGCCACCAATCCGCCCAACACCTTGAAATTTTTCAGCCTCGGTGACACCGCATTTCGAATTGCAGGCAATGTGACCGGGCAAGACACCAGCATGCTGGGTGGCCGGGTTGATTCAGGCTCGGGCGGCTTTTTGAGCAATGTACACAATGCCTACACCAGTACTGGTTTTGCTCGCCGCTACGGCAGCCTTGCCATGGTGCGTGCCAAAGCGCCTACCTATCGTGGCCAGGCAGGCGTGGAATTTGGGCAGGAGCAGTTGCGTTACTGGTCGCTGTGCGGCAATGAATTTGCCACACAACGCTTCACCGATTGCGCCGCCGATTTTCAAGTGCCACTGGATGATCAAGGATTTTTTACGGTGGTAATTTCCGATCCCGCTGATCGTCCAGCCAATGCCACGGCCGAGAACGGATTCCTGTGGTTGCCTTGGGGACCGTATCCTGATCAACTGCTGTTGTATCGCCACATGCTTCACAACCCGGAGTTTACGGAGGCGATCCAGAATGTGGAGAAGGGCGACGCGCTGGCCGATGTGATGAAAGATTTCGCGCCTGTCGGCATTTATTGCGATCCAAACGTTTTTACACAAAGCAATCGCAGTGGCGAGGTGTTCGCGCTGTGTGAACAAGATCAAAACACCAATCAATAACCACTCATTCTTGAGGAGACTATGAAATGGCAGTGCAAAAGTTGAAACACGGGTTGCTGGCCGCAGCAATCGTTCTGGGGAGTGGCGCAGCACTGGCCAATGACCTGTCTGAACTGGGCAAAAGCCTGACACCAGTGGGGGCTGAGAAAAAAGGCAACGCTGCTGGCACGATTCCCGACTGGACGGGTGGCTTGGTGGCAGTGCCCAAGGGTTTTGATCCAGCCAAAGGCTACATCAATCCTTTTGCAGACGAGAAACCACTGTTTACCATCAGTGCAGCCAACATGGCGCAGTACGCGGCCAACTTGACTCCTGGCCAGATGGAAATGATGAAGCGTTACCCCACTTACAAAATGAACGTGTACAAAACACATCGCACAGCCGGGTATCGCCAGTCAGTTTATGACAACGCCAAGGCTGAAGCACCGAATGTGAAGCTGGTCGATGGTGGCAATGGCGTGGAAGGCATCAAGAAGTCCAACATTCCTTTCCCGGTGCCCAAGAGCGGCGTTGAGGTGATCTGGAATCACAACTTCCGTGATCTCGGCGGCTCGTTCACTCGCTATTCAGCGGACTTCCCGGTTCAGACCGATGGATCCTTCACAGTGGGCAAGCGAATTGAGACTGTGTCGTTGGCATCTCACATGGACAGCCCGGAGCCCAACCGAATTTTGTACTTCATGAACCAGATTACAGCGCCCGCCAACGCGGCCGGCGAAGTTGCTTTGGTTCATGAGCCTATCAATCAGGTGGCTGAGCCGCGTTTGGCCTGGCAGTACAACCCCGGACAACGCCGTGTCATTCGTGCTCCTGAGCTGGCTTACGATTCACCCGGTATTGGCGCAGACGGCTTGCGTACCAACGACGACTTGAACGGCTTTAACGGTTCCCCCGATCGTTACGAGTGGAAGTTGGTGGGCAAGAAAGAAATGTACGTGCCCTACAACAACTACAAGTTGGCCGATCAAACCTTGAAGTACAGCAACATTATTCAGAAAAGCCATGTGAATCCTGACATGGTTCGTTATGAGTTGCACCGCGTTTGGGTGGTTGAGGCTACGCTGAAGCCCGGCAAGCGTCACATTTATGCCAAGCGCGTGTTTTACATCGACGAAGATTCATGGGGTGTATTGCACGCGGACCAGTATGACAGCCGCAATACCTTGTGGCGTGTTCGTGAAGTGTTCGGTACGCAGGCTTACCATGCACCTGCGTTTGCATCCTCTGGCGAGGTTATTTACGACTTGCAATCTCGCCGCTACCTGGTGGGTGGTTTGACCAACGAAGAAAAGTTTGCCGAGTTTGGCAAGAAGTACTCGCCTGCGGACTTCTCCACGGCCGCCCTGCGCCGCATGGGTCGTTAATCCTGCAGTAATCGGTGATAATCGCGGTTTGAATGTTTCAAACCGCGAGTCGCCCCATGGCCCTTCGAGCCACCGTTTACAAAGTTCAACTGGATGTGTCCGACCTGGACCGCAACCACTTCGCCCAATACCCACTTACGCTTGCATTGCACCCTTCGGAAACTGAAGAGCGAATGATGGTCCGTCTGCTGGCCTTTGCCATGCACGCCGGGCAAGACGTTCAGTTCGGGAAAGGTTTGTCGGCGGAGGATGAAGCTGCGGTGTGGGAAGTGGACCCCACTGGTCAAATCAAGGTGTGGATTGATGTGGGCCAACCCGATGAAAGCCGCATTAAAAAAGCCTGTGGCCGTTCAGACCGCGTGGTGATTTACTGCTATACACGCTCAGCGGAAGTGTGGTGGAAACAAAACCAGGACTGGTTGAACAAACTGGACAAAGTACAGGTGCTGCAACTTGGTGTGGAAGATGGCGCAACGCTCGCTGGGCTGGCCCAACGCAACATGAACCTGGCTTGTACCATTCAGGAAGGCACGGTGTACCTGGGTGAGGCTGCGGTGCAGCCAATCACTTTGAAAAATACAACCGTGTAGGGAGGCAATGTTCGCATGTACTTCAACACCTCAGAAATCAGCCCCCGTGAAAATTATCAGTTGCTGACTGGCGCAGTGGTGCCGCGCCCCATCGCGTGGGTTAGCACGCTGAGTGAACATGGCATCGCCAATTTGGCGCCCTATTCATTCTTTACAGTCGCCAGCTGCAAACCACCAGTGCTGTGCGTGGTGCAAGTAAACCCTCGCGACCGCAGCGAGAAAGACACCCTGACCAATTTGCAAGCCACGAAGGAATGCGTGGTGAACATTGTGAGCCATGTGCTGGTGGATGCAATGAACACCAGTTGCGGCGACTACCCACCCGAAGTGGATGAATTCGAAAAGGCGGGTTTGAAAAAATCGCTGAGCAAAGCCGTGACGGCACCTGGTGTGGAAGATGCAATGGTGCGTTTTGAATGCAATTTGCGCGAGGTCAAGCTGATTGGCGAAGGCGCCATGGGCGGCTCGATGATGTTGTTGGATGTGTTGGGTGTGGAAGTGAATGATTCAGCCATGCGGGGTGGCCTGATTGCCAACGACTTGCTCGATGCGGTGGGTAAACTGGCGGGTGATGGCTATTGCACCACCCGCAGCAATTTTGATTTGGCAAGGCCGAAGGTTTAAATGAACTGGGCCTTAAGCTGCTGAGCGTGCCTTTAGTAAGGGCAGCGAGGCCACCAAGTCAGCGAAGCGCTGGCCTTGCACCATCACATGGCTGCGCAGCAATTCGTTCGCCGTGTCGCCATCACCCGCCAGAATCGCTTTCACGATTGCGTCGTGTTCATCCAGCGAAGTTGGAATGCGGCCGCGCACACGCAGTTGCAAGCGGCGATAAGGTCGCAGCCTTCTGCGCAGGCCCCAAGCCTGTTCAATCAAAAACTCATTGTGGCTGCCACGGTAAATTACACCGTGAAATTTGTCATTGAGCTGGTAGTACTCATCGGGGTCGCCACCTTTGGCCATTGCAGCTTTGCATTCTTCGTGCGTGGCCACCAGTTCCTGCTGTTCTTCATCTGTCAGGCGGCGGGCGGCAAGCCTGCCGCACATGCCTTCAAATTCGCCCATCACCTCGAACATTTCGACCAGTTGCTGGGCCGTGAATTGCGCCACCACAGCGCCCCTGCGCGCGCGCAGCTCGACCAAGCCGGCGGTGGCCAGCTGGTTCAAAGCCTCTCGAATCGGCGTTCTGGACACGCCAAAGCGGTCTGCCAGCTCGGTTTCGTCCAGGTGTTCGCCAGGCGGCAGTTTGCCAAAAGCGATCAGTTCTTCAATTTGGTCCCGTACGTCTTCTGACAGTTTTTTCTTCATGAGGCAATAAAAAAAATGAATCAACGTTATTGACAATGTATACGACCGCAATTAGTCTTGTATACAAGAAATCAAATAACGCATGCAAAATGCGATGCTCTACATACAATCATAAGAGAGCGCCCGCCCAAACACAATCAGTTTCGGCAAACCCTCGAGGAGACAGGAATGAACCACGCAGCCAGCGCAGTCAAAGCGCTTGCATTTGATGTTTTTGGCACCGTTGTAGACTGGCGCGGCAGTGTTGCACGCGAAGTTGCGATGATTGCCAAACACATGAATATTCAGGTGGATGCGCTGGCGTTTGCCGATGCTTGGCGCGCGGGTTATGCACCAGCCATGGACCGTGTGCGCAAGGGTGAGCTGCCCTGGATGCACATTGACAGCCTGCACCGGATGATTCTGGATTCCATCGTTGAGCAGTTTGGCCTTGCCAAATTGAACGATGAACAGCGCGAAAACCTGAACAAGGTGTGGCACCGCCTTAGCCCTTGGCCCGACACTGTTGCAGGCCTTCATGCCCTGAAAAAACAATTCACGATTACCACCCTGTCCAATGGCAATTTTTCTTTGCTGACCGCGATGGCAAAAAATGCCGGTTTGCCGTGGGACTGCATCGTATCGGCCGAACTGTTTAAGCATTACAAACCCGATCCCGAAACTTACCACGGTGTAGCCGGCCTGCTGAATTTGCCAATTGAGCAAGTGATGCTGTGCGCCAGCCACCCCAGTGATTTGCGTGCTGCCAAGGCGCAAGGCATGCGCACAGCCTACGTGATGCGCCCCTTTGAATTTGGCGAGCATGTGCCCTTGCCCAAAGTGGAAGCGGGCGAATTTGATTTTGTCGCACAAGACTTTGTGGACCTGGCCCGCCAACTGGCTACTTAGTTGGCAACTTAGGCCCACCTACACGGAGCATTGAATGAGCAAGATTTACCGAATTGGCCAGATTGTGCCAAGTTCAAACACCACCATGGAAACGGAAATTCCCGCAATTTTGCGGGCCCGCGAAGCCGTAGAGGCTGAGCGTTTCACGTTTCACTCCAGCCGCATGCGCATGCAGCATGTGACCAAAGAAGAGTTGGCCAAGATGGACGCCGATTCGGATCGGTGTGCTTTGGAGTTGGCCGACGCCCGCGTGGATGTACTGGGATATGCCTGCCTGGTGGCCATTATGAGCATGGGTTTGGGTTATCACAAAAAATCGGAAGAACGTTTGCACGGCCGCACCGTGGAAGCCGGTGGCCCGGCACCTGTGGTGACCAGTGCAGGTGCTTTGGTCGATGGTTTGAAAGCGATTGGCGCCAAGAAAGTGGCCATTCTGACGCCTTACATGAAACCGCTGACCTGTCTGGTGATTGATTACATCGAGAACGAAGGCATTGAGGTGCTCGACAGCATTTCGCTGGAAGTGTCGAACAACCTGGAAGTGGGTTTACTCAACCCGCTGGCGCCGATTGAACACACCAAGAAATTGAATACCGCCAATGTGGATGCGATTGTGGCGTCGGCCTGCGTACAAATGCCATCGCTGGGCTCTATTCAACCGATTGAAGACCGTGCGGGCATGCCGGTGCTGTCTTCGTCGGTAGCCACTACTTACATGATGTTAAAGAAATTGGGTCTTAAGACCTATGCCCCGGGCTTCGGTTCGCTGCTGTCCGGGAAATATTGAACGAACCCAGAAATTTCGTTCGGATGTGGAAAGCGTTTGCGGATCACTCACCTGATTCAAAGGCGTTCAATTAGAAGCAAGAGAGGAGACTTACTCATGAAGTTCATGATCAAACCCCTGGTGGCCGGCATGGCCGCAGCCGCAATCACCTTTGGCTTTGCCAATACTGCGTCGGCACAAACCACCACCATCAAGGTGTCTCACCAGTTCCCGGGTGGCACCGAAGAAAAAGGCGATTTCCGTGACCGATTGGTGCGCAAGTTTGCGCGTCAGGTTGCAGAAAAAACCAATGGCAGCCTGAAGTTTGAAATTTACCCAGGCAGCTCACTGGTGAAAACCTTTGCGCAGTTTGGCGCTTTGCAAAATGGCTCTGTGGACATGACTTTGTACCCCTTGGCTTACGAAGGCGGCAAAATCCCTCAGGTGAACATTACCTTGATGCCTGGCTTGATTACGAGCTACGAACAAGGTCACCGCTGGAAAGGCCAGCCGATCGGCAACGAACTGGAAAAGTTGCTGGAGAGCAAAGGCGTGAAAGTGGTGAGCTGGATTTGGCAAGCGGGCGGTATCGCTTCCAAGAAGAAAGTGGTTGATCCATCCGAAGTGAAAGGCGTAAAAATTCGCGGTGCCTCCAAGCACATGGATTTGATGTTGAAGGGTGCTGGCGGTTCAATCACCAACGTGCCATCGAACGAAGTTTACAGCGCCATGCAAACTGGCGTGTTGGACGCTGCTGTCACATCCAGCACGTCCATCATTTCTTTCCGTCTTGAGGAAGTGGGCGATCACTTGACCGACGCCAGCCAGAACTCATTCTGGTATATGTTCGAACCCCTCTTGATGGCCAAGTCCACTTTTGATCGCCTGACACCTGCGCAGCAGAAGGCCGTGATGGAAGTGGGTGCAAGCCTCGAGAAGTTCTCGATTGAAGAGTCCAAGAAAGACGACCAGATGGCCGCTGAAGTGTGGAAGAAAGCAGGCAAGAAGGCCTATGCCATGGACGATGCAACATTCGCCAAGTGGCGTGCTGTTGCTGAAAAGTCAGCCTGGAAAGATTTCGCTGAAGAAGTGAAAGACGGCCAGAAGTGGTTGGACATGGCCACAGCAGTTAAATAAGGCAGTGCAGTAAAGCAAGGCGCACCAGGCCCTTTCCACAAGAAACGGGCCTGGTGTTCAAGTTCCACTCGGAGACAATTATGAACAACCCTTTGTGGCGACTGTTCAGCGGCACCGTGCGCGGTTTCAACCAGCTCATGGCATACCTGTCCGCACTTCTGATTTTGATTTGTTCACTCGTACTGGTGTACGAAGTGGTCACACGTTACATACTGAATATTTCCAATGACTGGGTCATCGAACTCAGCATTTTCATGTTGATTGCGGCCACCTTTCTGGCCGCTGCACACACCCAGCGCGAGCGCGGCCATGTCGGCATTGAAATTCTGGACGAAGTGATGTCCAAACGCGCCAGCCGAATTCGTCTGTTGCTGGGCGACATTCTCTCGATGTTGTTCTGTGGCTTGGTGGCCTATTTGTCGGCAGTGTATTGCCATGAGGCCTGGGACCAGGGCTGGACCACCAGTTCGACCTGGGGACCCAAGTTGTGGATTCCTTACTTCTTTATGGCGTTCGGCATGCTGTTGCTGACACTGCAATTCATTGTGCAAATTGTTGAAGGCTTGATGGGCAAAGCGCCCGAATTGCCAAAGCATGGGCACGCCACTACAACCAGCGGACAAGGGGGCTAATATGGGCGTCGTCGAAATCGGCCTGATCTACACGGCCCTCACCTTGGTGTTGCTGTTCTCGGGCATGCCCATTGCGTTTGCCTTGGGTTCCTCGGCAGTGATCATCATGTATTTTTTCATGCCTGCAACCAATATTCATTTGATTGCAGAAACCATTTTTGGTGAACTTGAAAACTTCACTTTGCTCACCATTCCGCTGTTTATTCTCATGGGGGCAGCCATTGGCAAAACCCGTGCAGCGGTTGATCTGTACGAATCCGCTTACCGCTGGTTGTACCGTATGCCGGGCAGCCTGGGCGTGGCCAACGTGGCGGGTTGTACCATTTTTGCAGCTTTGTGTGGATCAAGCCCGGCAACCTGTGCAGCCATTGGCGGCATGGGCATTCCTGAAATGCGCAAGCGTGGTTACAGCGGTGCCCTGGCCTCGGGTTTGATTGCCGCGGGCGGCACACTGGGTATTCTGATTCCGCCCAGCATTACGCTGATTATCTATGGCGTGATGGCCGAGCAATCCATCGGCAAATTGTTCATTGCCGGCATCGTACCCGGCATTTTATTGGCCGTGCTGTTCTCGGTTTGGGTGGTGGTGAAATTCATTCGTGACCGCCATGAATGGATGAAAACCGCAAGCCCAGAAGAAATTGCAAAAGTAGCCCAAAAAGAACATTTCACCTGGAAGGAAAAAATGGAGTCGTTGCCACGACTGCTGCCTTTCCTCTTGTTGATCGGTTTGATCATGGGTGCCATGTACGGCGGCTTTGGTACACCTTCTGAAGTGGCAGGTGTGGGTGCAGTGGCTGCCTTGATTCTGGTGATTGCACTGTACAAGTGTTACCAGTGGACAGACCTTCGCGCCATTTTCACAGGCACTGCGAAAGAAAGTTGCATGGTGATGATGATTATTGCCATGTCATTCCTGTTCACCTATGTGATGAGCTACCTTCGCATTAGCCAAAGCATGGCGGAATGGCTGGTGGCACTGGAAATGTCGAAATGGGCCTTGTTGTTCTGGGTGAATATGTTGTTGCTGGTACTGGGCTTTTTCCTGCCACCTGTGGCCATTATCTTGATGATCACGCCGGTTATTTTGCCACCCATTCTGGCTGCGGGTTTCGACCCGATCTGGTTCGGCATTATTTTGACCATCAATATGGAACTGGGCCTGATTACGCCGCCCGTGGGCTTGAACCTGTTCGTGATCAACGGCATTGCGCCTGACATCAAGTTCGGTGAAATTTTCCGCGGCATTGTTCCGTTCATTCTGATTATTGCGGGCTACATTGCCTTCCTGTCAGTGTTTCCGGAAGTGGTGATGTTCTTGCCCGACATGTTCTACGACTACTAAGCAGGAAAAAACAATGAGCATGACCAACAGGGTATGGCGCCAAGGGCAACAATCCAAGGCTGCCCGGTTGGGCCGCGCTTCTCACCTTGCCGGCGGTCATTCCGGCAAGGTAGTTAAGGCTGACCAAACCGTGGCGTTGCTGGAAAGTGTGATTGAGCCTGGCGACCGAGTGTGCCTGGAAGGCAACAACCAAAAACAGGCCGATTTTTTGGCGCAGTGTTTGGCCAAGGTGAATCCGCAACAGGTGCATGATTTGCACTTGTTGCAATCGGTGGTGGCTTTGCCTGAACATACGGCTTTGTTCGACAAAGGCATTGCCAAAGAAATCGATTTCTCGTTTTCTGGTCCGCAAGGTGCGCGACTGGCCAACCTGGTGGCGGCCGGCAAAATCAAGATCAATGCGATTCACACTTACCTTGAATTGTTTGGTCGGTACTTTGTCGATTTGACGCCCAATGTGGCCTTGATCGCGGCTGAAGCCGCCGATGCCCAGGGCAATTTGTACACCGGCCCGAATACTGAGGATACGCCAGCCATCGTGGAAGCGGCGGCATTCAAAAACGGCATTGTGATTGTGCAGGTGAATGAAATACGCGACACACTGCCCCGTGTAGATGTGCCTGCGGACTGGGTCGATTTTGTAATACACGCTCCGCGCCCGAATTACATTGAGCCTTTGTTTACACGCGACCCTGCACAAATTTCAGAGATTCAAGTGTTGATGGCCATGATGGTGATCAAGGGCATTTACGCCGAGTATGGCGTAAAGCGTTTGAACCACGGTATAGGGTTTGACACCGCAGCCATTGAATTGCTGTTGCCCACCTACGGCGAGCAATTGGGTTTGAAAGGAAAAATTTGCACCAACTGGGCACTGAACCCACACCCCGCACTAATACCCGCGATTGAAGCCGGTTTTGTTCAAAGTGTGCACAGCTTCGGCAGTGAACTGGGCATGGAAAAATACATTGCGGCAAGGCCTGATGTGTTCTTCACCGGCAACGATGGCAGCATGCGCAGCAACCGCGCGTTTTGTCAGGCGGCCGGGCATTACGCCTGCGATTTGTTCATTGGCTCCACCTTGCAAATTGACACCTTTGGCAACAGCAGCACAGCGACCAAGGGCCGAATTGCAGGCTTTGGCGGTGCGCCCAATATGGGAGCAGACGCGCGTGGCCGCCGGCATGAAAGCGAAGCCTGGGTGAAAGCCGGTCGCGAAGCCCAAGCCAACCCAAAGCACATGCCACGCGGCCGAAAGCTGGTGGTGCAAATGGTGGAAACATTTCGCGAGCACATGGCACCTGCATTTGTAGAACGCCTGGATGCCTGGGACCTGGCCGACAGCATGGGATTGAACAACCCGCCCGTGATGATTTTTGGCGATGATGTGACCCACGTTGTGACTGAAGAGGGCATTGCGAATTTGCTGCTGTGCCGTGGCGAAGAAGAACGCGAACAAGCCATCCGCGGTGTGGCAGGCTACACCGAAGTGGGCATGGCCCGCGACAAGAAAAAGGTGGAAGAACTGCGTGCGCGCGGTGTGATCAAACGCGCCGAAGACTTGGGCATTGCCCGGCGCGACGCCACACGCGATTTGCTCGCCGCGAAAACCGTGAAAGATTTGGTGCGTGCTTCGGGGGGCTTGTACAACCCGCCCAGCCGTTTCCGCAACTGGTAAGGGGTTTTCATCATGAGTATGGAACAACTGAAATACAACTTGCCCAGCAAGGTTCAGCCAACACAACGCGATGCGGTGCTGGTGGGTGTCACTGCCAGTGGCAACTGCGAAGTGCTTCTGGAGAAAGGCGAGGACACTGCGCATTGCTCAGTGGACATTCAAACCTCTGCGCGCGGTTTCGGCCCCATTTGGCAAGCCGTACTGAATGATTTTGCAGAACGCAAACAGGCCGGTGGTTTGAAAATAGAAATTCACGATGTGGGCGCAACACCTGCTGTGGTCAGCCTGCGCCTGGACCAAGCCATTGAGGCATGGGAGAACCAGCATGGCCAATAGTTTTCTGGAAGCCAGTGCACGCGAGCGTGTGCAGGCCGTGTGCGACGCAGGTAGTTTTCAGGAAATCCTGAAGCCCTCCGATCGCATCAGCAGCCCGCACATGGCGCTGCTTGAGCAACCGGTTGCATTTGATGATGGTGTGGTCATTGGGCGAGCCACTTTGGGTGGTGCACCTGTGCTGGTGGCCGCCCAGGAAGGTGAGTTTCTGGGCGGTGCCATTGGCGAAGTGCATGGTGCAAAAATAACCGCACTCATTGCCAAAGCCGTAAAAGAAAAACCCCGCGCGGTGCTGCTGATTTTTGAAAGTGGCGGTGTGCGTTTGCACGAGGCCAATGCCGGGTTAATTGCCGTGTCTGAAATCATGCGTGCCGTGTGTGCAGCCCGTGCACAAGGCATTCAATTCATTGGTTTGATCGGTGGCGCAGCGGGTTGCTTCGGCGGTACTGGCCTGATTGCCCGTTGCTGCGATGTACTGATCATGTCCGAAGAAGGTCGCCTGGCCATGTCGGGCCCGGAAGTGATCGAAACCGTGTATGGCGTGGAAGAATTTGATTCACGCGACCGTGCGCTGGTGTGGCGGGTCAGCGGTGGCAAGCACCGTTATGTGATGGGAGATATTCAAGCCTTGGTGGCCGATGAAGTGGATGCATTTCGAAATGCCGCTTTGGCTGCACTCGATTCCGGCAAGGTGAGTTTTGATCTGGAGAATCTGGAAGCCGAGCACGCCATGTTGACCCAACGGCTTGAGCATTTTGGTGACTGCCGCGATGCCAAAGAAATTTGGCAACGCTTGGGGCTGCCCAGTGCCGAAGAATTGGCATTGATGCCCGCTGATGAATTTGTGCGCGCAACAAGCGTTGCACGCGATGTGGCAAGGGGTGCGCAATGAACCGGGATCAAGTGTTAAACGCATTGTTCGCCAGCGGCTGGAAAGCAGAGTACCTGGAGGCGGATCATTTCTATGGCCGAGCAACTGTCGGCAATCAGCAGGTGACCGTAATTGGCACTGCTGAAAAAGCCGAGGTGGGTGCCGACATGGCCCTGACCATGGCGCGTGTGGTGATTGAAACCATCAAGCAGCGCCCGGGCGAACCGATTGTCTTTTTGCTGGACACGCAGGGCCAACGCCTTCGTCGCCGGGATGAACTCATGGGTTTGAATGGCTACATGGCACACCTGGCCAAAGCAGTTGAGCTGGCACGCCAGCGAGGCCATGTGATTGTGAGTGTGGTGTACGGCGAGGCAGTGAGCGGTGGTTACATTAGCACTGGCATGATGGCAGACGCCTGCTATGCCTTGGCCGATGCGGAAATCAAGGTGATGAATTTGCCTGCCATGTCGCGCATTACCAAAATTCCTTTGGATCATTTGCAAGCGCTTGCCAAGCAGTCGCCCGTGTTCTCGCCCGGTGTAGAAAATTATTTGCGCATGGGTCACCTGGATGCTGTGTGGCAAGGTGATTATGCGGCGCAGCTGGCTGCATCCATCGCAAGTTTGCAGACCAAATCGCGCGAGGAAATTGGCAAAGACCTTCGCATTGAACGGGGCGTGGAACGCGGGGGGCGACAGGCCGCAGGTGTGGTTGTTGAGCGTGTTTTAGCCAATCGATGACAGGCCGATGAGCACCCCATGATCACATTCAATCGCCACGACCTGGTGTGGTTAAAACTGGATGCAGTAAGGCATGCTGAGTATGCCGGGCCAGCACCCATGGAGCCCATCAGCGCATTGTCGCTTTTGCATCGCTGGGTGCTCAGTGGATACCCGTTGATCGTGGCGCGTCAAGAGGATGTCTTGCCGCATTGCCTGCGGGTGGGTTTGGCCGAGCCACCCTCTTGGGGCAAAAAGCGCTTGTCCTTCATCGTGAATAGTCGAGGCATTGAAAAGCACCAGCAAGGACCAAACCTGGCCAATGTGTTGCCAGGCTTACCGCAGCATTGGCAAGCGGGGGCTGTTGCTTTGCAGGCGTTTTTGGATGAGCACAATATTGCCGCACATGTGTACGGTTCAAGTGCTGTGCAGGTCTTGACCGGTTTGCCATGCCTTACTGAAAGTTCTGATCTTGATGTGCTGTTCAAACCAGTGAGTTGGCTTGACGCTGAAAAGCTGTGTCTTTTTCTAATTGCACTTCAAACCGAATACCCCGAGTTTAAGGTGGATGGCGAAGTGCTCAACCCAAGTGGTCAGGCTGTGCAGTGGCGTGAATTGCATCGAAGCTTTTCCGATCCCAATTCGAAGTTGATGGTGAAAACCAATCACACCGTGAAGCTTGTTGCATTGGCGACGTATCAGCAGGGTTTTCAATGCCCGGTTGGGAGTGCTGCATGAAAGAACTGGTCGCGCGAATTGATGCAGCAGCCTGCGAAGCCCTTCGACAGGAAGTGGACCTGGAGTACAAACCTGGCTTGGTGTGCCCCGGCAACAATGGCAGCCATGCTGACATGAATTGCACCACCTTCTACCGCAGCATTGCCGCTTTGCAGGGGTACTTCGGAAACTGTTTTGCGGCGGGTATTGAGGGTGCAGAATTCAGAACACTGCAGGCGCATGGCCTGGCCGCCGAGAAAGCCATGTTCAAGGCCACTGACGGTGTAAACACCCACAAAGGCGCCATTTTCCTGATGGGGTTGTTGGCGGGTGCAGCGGGTGCCCAGTTTCGTGAACATGGGTGTTTCGACCCGATCAGCCTGGGCAGGTTGGTGGCGGCCAAATGGGGCGTGAATATATTGTTGGCCGGGGTGCAAGACCAGGTACAGCATAGCGACTCGCCCACGCACGGCAGGCGGGTGAAAGATGCCTTTGGTTTGCCCGGCGCGCGCGAGCAGGCAGCCGATGGTTTCCCGGTGCTGTTCTGGACCACGGTGCCACAACTTCGCTGGGCTTTGTCTGAAGGGCTTTCGCAAGAGCAAGCGCAGTTACATGCCCTGGTGTGCACCATTGGCAAGCTGCCCGACACCAACCTTGCGCATCGCGGCGGTTTGAAAGGTTTGCAATGGGCGCAGGGCAGAGTGGATCAGTTTCTGGCCGAGGGTGGCGTATTTGCGTCCGGTTGGAAAAGCCGGGCACAACACCTGTGTGCGCAATTTGAATCGCAGTGGTTAAGCCCGGGTGGCAGTGCTGATTTGTTGTCTGCTGCGCTGTTTGTGCAGGCCTTGGTACAAGTCAATTGTGAGCTGCCCAACTTCATGGTTGCACGCTCATGACCTTGTGTATTTTGTGCCCGGGGCAGGGTAGCCAAACTGTCGACATGTTGCCACGTTTGCTGGGTGAGCCATTGATTGCTCCACACTTGGAACCTTTGTTGGATGCCATGCCTTTTGATGCCATGGCGGTGTCGCAGAATTCCGAATTGTGTTTTGTGAACGCACATGCCCAGCCCTTGATTGTGGCCGCAGGCGCAGCAGTTGCGCAGGCCCTGAAAGCGCATGGCATTCATGCTGATTTAAGCGCGGGTTACAGCATTGGTGAGTTAACCGCCCACACGGTGGCAGGCAGTTTGCAGGCGTTGGACGGAGTGGGTTTGGCAGTGAAGCGCGCGCAGTGCATGGACCAGGCGGCACCCGCAGCCCACGGCATGATGGCCGTGAAGGGAGTTCGAATTGACAGGCTAGGGGCAATCGCACAGGAGCATGGCTTGGCCGTGGCGATTGTGAATGATGAACAGCATGCTGTGCTCGCGGGCCCCACGGCGGTGATGAAGTCGATTTGCAAAGGCATGGAGCGCGAACTGGGCGCGCATGTGGTGCACTTGAATGTGCAAGTGCCTTCGCACACCGTGTGGTTAATTGAAGCAAGTGTGCAATTCAAAAATGCACTTGAAGCGGCCAGTTGGCGAGGATTCGATTGCCCGGTGCTCAGTGCGCTGGACGGAAGCCCCGTAGAGAATCGCGATGGCGCAATCGACTGCCTAGCGCGTCAAATTTCTGAACCCCTTCAGTGGTCGCGTACTTTGGATTTGGCCTCTGAAATGGGTGCCACAGTTTACTTCGAAGTGGGGCCCGGCAATACGCTGACCCGCATGGTGCGTGAGCGATTTCCCGCAGCACAAGCGCGTTCTCTATCTGAGTTTCAAACCCTTGAAGGTGCATTGAATTGGTTGAATTGAACGCAGCACTGTTCGCCGAAATTTTTACAGTGCAGGCAGTTGCTGCGTACATTGCAATCGGCATTGTTGCTGGTTTTCTTGCGGGCCTTTTGGGCGTGGGTGGGGGCAGTGTGCTGGTGCCTGCATTGGTGTGGGCTTTTAAGCTGGCCGCATTGCCCGGGCAGTGGAACTTCCGTTTGGCCCTGGGTACTTCCATGGCCACCATTTTGTTCACTTCGGTTTCCAGTGTGCGTTCGCACCACCTTCATGGTGCTGTGCGCTGGGATGTCGTGAAAAATTTCATTCCCGGCATTTTATTGGGAACCTTGTTTGGTACCTTCCTCGCTCGGCATGTGTCCACCACATTCTTGATTGTGTTCTTTGCCTTGTTCATGGGGCTTGCTTCGTTTCAAATGTTTTTTGAATACAAGCCCAAACCCGGCCGTGTATTGCCAGGGCGCAATGGGCAAATGGGCGTGGCCACCTTTATTGGCACAGCGTCTTCACTGGTTGCAGTGGGCGGTGGTGCGCTTACCGTGCCGTTTTTGGTGTGGTGCAATGTGTCAATTAAAAATGCAATTGGCACTGCATCGGCCATGGGTTTTCCAATTGCTTTGGGTGGCACCATCGGTTTCATATTCAATGGCTGGACTGCACCCGGCCTGCCCACAGGCAGCCTCGGTTTTGTATACACACCCGCCTTGTTGTTCACGGTGGTGGCCAGCGTGTTGCTTGCCCCATGGGGTGCGCAGGCGGCACACATTCTGCCTGCACCCCTGCTTCGAAAAGTGTTTGCGGCGGTGGTGTTTGGCATTGCGGTGAATATGGTTCAGGGGCTTTTGTAGCGCGGTGTGTGTCCAGCAAAGCTTCAAGCGTGGGCATTTTTAAAGGCTTGCTCAGTACTTTGTCGAATACCGACCAATCCCGGCTGTGTGTGGTGGTGGACTCGTCTTCACCAGTCAATGCATACACCACCAGGTTGCCATAACGGCAGTCCTTGCGAATTTCCAGGGTTGCATCAATACCGTTTAACACTGGCATGTTGATGTCCATCAGCACGAAATCAATGGTGTCACCTTGCGCCTTGATGATTTCGACAGCACGTTGACCGTTTTCCGCTTCAATGCAATGTATACCCCTCTTGTTCAAAAGTGCCTTGATCACAGTTCGGGTCATCTTGACATCTTCAACCAGCAACACCACCAGCTCGGTTGCGGGCTCAGTTGAGCGGGGCCTGTTGCTTTTGCTGTCTGTGGGGGTTTGAAGTGAATAAAGCCATTTCACGATTGCCGCAGGCTGAAGCGGCCCCTGCACCAGGAAAATTCGATTTGCGTAGTCGGGGTGGTTTGATGTTTGCACATGCCCATTCATCCCGGGCAGTATCAAGGCCCGGTGATTGGTGTTGCTGGCAAGGTACGCGTGCGCGGTTTCAATGCGATCCGTGATCATTAGTAATGCACCGTGATCTACACACTGGCAACCCATGCTTGCCAGCATTTCCCGTGCATGTACATCGCATTGTGGGTTTGCCACAGCCAATTGAATTGTTTGTGAAGTCAGCAATTCAAGCGTTTCCGTGTTTTGTTTCTTGCCGGGTTTCAAGGGCACATGAAGGGTGGCGGTGGTGCCAGCGCCCTCGCTGCTGGTAATTTGTATTGTGCCGCCAACGTGTTCAACCAACGACTTCACCAAATTCAAACCCAGGCCCGAACCACCGTAGAGGCGAGCCGTAGAGGGAGTGGATTGTGCCAGTTGATCGAACAGGTTGTTCACGCTTTCCTCTGGAATGCCAGGGCCTGTGTCGTTCACCGAGAACTGCAGCAAGTTGGTTGACAATTGCTCGACACGCAGGCGGATATGCCCGGCCTCTGTAAATTTGCAGGCATTGCTGATCAAATTGCCCACCATTTGTTTAATCCTGAAGGCATCGCCAATCCAGTGCCTTTGAATACTTCCTTTCATTTCAATGCGCAGCTCAAGATCGTGATTTTTAGCCCCGCCGTACAGGTGTGTCGACAGGTTATAAATCAGTGACCACAAATCAAACTCGTCTTCTTCAAAATGCAGTTCGCCCCGGTCCAGCCGGAAAGAATCCAGCGAATTCGTCAACAGGTCGACCAGGTCTTCTGTGCAGTACTTCAATTTCTCCGTGAGGTCTTGTTGTGTGTCCGTGTCGCATTGCTCATTCAGCAAATTGCACAGACCAAGAATTGTGTGAAGCGGGTTCCTGATCTCGTGGCTCATGGTCGCCACAAACTGGCTTTTCGCAGCGGTAAGTTGATCGGCTTTTTCTTTGGCCTCAATCAGACGGGTTTTCGCAAGGGTTGATTCTGTGATGTCCATCAGGCACATCAAATAGCTGGGTTTTTCCTGAATAACCACAGACTCGCCTGAACATCCAAAATAAGCTTTTTTGTCGCTGGTTTGGAATTCAATGGACAGGCTGCTTTCCTGCTGCACAGCATGGCGCATGTTTTCCTCCACCTGCGTTTGCTGCGTAGTGCAAACAAACTGTTGGCAAAATTCGCCCAGGTTGGAAAAACTGTCACGGGGTGAATTCAGCAGCCGCTGCGCTTCGGGTGTCAGCTGCACCTCACCGGTTTTGGGGTCAATCACAATGCTGGCCACATGGGCAATTTCACTGGCCAATTCTAGAAGTTTTGTTCTCAAAATCAGGTTTTGTTTGGCAAGGTGCTTTTCCGAGATGTCTTGCCCGATTGTGTAGAAGCCTTTGACCTCACCCCCCACCACATCGGGCAAATACTGCACGAGAATATGACTTGGGCGGTCGTTTGCTGTGTTTTTTAAAGTGACCAGGTAGTCGCATGGCTCCCCGGCCAGCGCCTTGTTAATCAGTGGCATCGCAATTTCAAGACGCTGCGGGGAAAGAAGTGTGTTTATGTGGTTACCTAGCAACCTTTCGGGCTTCATGGAAAACCATTGGGCATAAGCCTTGTTTGAAAAACGGTTGTGAAGGGTATGGTCCCAGTACCCCAGCATATAGGGGACACCGTTTAACAGCGACTCCAGATCGCGCTGCGCCTTTGCACGTGCTTTCTCGGCGTTTTCATGTTGAAGCAACGATGCTTTTATCGTTTTGTTTCCATAACCGAAATAAACAAGCACCAACATGTTGTTCAGTGACCAGAACAAGGTCACCAACGCAACGCTGTTCCAGACATCATCTGAAATCGAGGGGCCGGCACTCAATTCCAAAAACCAATAGGCCAGGAACGGCGATACGCCCAATAGAACGGCGATTAATTTATAACGTGTTTGTAAAGACCGGATAGAAGTTGTCATTGTTAATTCAAAGGTACGACACACGGATCGACAACCGCCATGAATGCAATGTATTCCTTCTGGTACGCCGAAAACCATATTGCGGTGTATCGGGGCTTTTACGCAACCCCCATTTTTGCTAAACCCCCAAACATCGGGGTAACGTTGAGTGGTAATGAATTTCTTGTGGGGTAAGCACATCCATTACCATGTCCGCCTGGATTGGTGCGAGAACGTTAAAAACAATCAAGCTTTTGGCCCCAATGCACCAATACCCGAATTGAAGGAGTTTGTTCAATGAAAATCAAACAATGCTTTTTGTTTTTGTCGATAACGCTGCTTGCCGCAACGTCATATGCCCAAATGCACACCGACCAGAAAAATTTACCCGCATTGATTCAAGTGGCCACAGGCAACACTTTGGTGCTGGAAACCCGCGCCGAGGGACAAATTACTTATGAATGCAGCAAAGAGAAAGACCCGCTGACCACCTATAAATGGACCATGACTGGGCCCAAGGCTGATTTGCGCAACACGAAAGGCGAAAAGATTGGTGATTACTCCGGTCCGCCCGCACGCTGGAGTCACAAAGATGGATCGTTCATCACCGGTTCGCAAGTGGCCGTGTCGCCCAACGGCAGCAAAAACATTCCCCTTCAACTGGTGAAAGCCGATGTGGCCGGCGGGCAGGGTGCCTTGACCGGAGTCAGTTATGTGCAGCGCGTGAATACGCAAGGTGGTGTAGCGCCAGCCAAAAAGTGCTCGGCTGACAATGATGGCGAGAAAGCCGAGGTAAGTTACAAGGCCGAGTACCGATTCTGGGCGGTGAATTGATTCGAAAGATCAGCTTATACAATCATTTAAAAGCCTATTTGCACCCAATAATTTGAAATTGGCTATTAATTGGGTGTAAATGGGTGTAATAATGGGCAATGCTGAATACACACTCACTTCAAATTTCTCCCGAAATTTTGCGCCTGATTGCTCGCATCGACGAGTTCAAAGGCGCTTGGCGTGCTTTGGGTACACTGGCGCCAGACCGTCTTTCCGCCTTGCGACGAATTGCAACCATTGAAAGTATCGGTTCCTCCACTCGAATAGAGGGCAGCAAACTGAGCGATCGCGATGTGGAGCGATTGCTTTCCAATCTCTCTATTCAGTCTTTTGATTCACGAGACGAGCAGGAAGTTGCTGGCTACGCAGAGCTGATGGATTTGGTGTTTTCCGCTTGGCAAGACATTCCGTTTAACGAAAATCACATCAAGCAACTGCATCAGGTTTTGCTCAAGCACAGCAACAAAGACAGCCGACATCGCGGCGCTTATAAAACCAGCTCCAACAGTGTGGCTGCGTTTGACCTTAGTGGTGTGCAAATCGGAATTGTTTTTGAAACAGCGACTCCGTTTGATACCCCCCGCTTGATGGCTGAATTGATTGAGTGGGTCAACGAAGAGCGCCAAAAAGGCGAGCTGCATCCTTTGCTGATCATCGGCATTTTCGCTGTGGTGTTTCTTGAAATACACCCGTTTCAAGATGGGAATGGCCGACTAAGCCGGGTGCTAACCACCTTACTGCTCATGCAGGCAGGTTATGCCTATGTTCCTTACAGCTCGCTTGAAAGTGTGATTGAGCTGAACAAAGAGGCCTATTATCTGGCCCTGCGGCAAACCCAAGGCACCATTCGATCCGAGTCTCCGAACTGGAATTCCTGGATTGTGTTTTTTTTGCGTTCCTTGGCTGAGCAAGTGCGTCGATTGGAAAAGAAAGTTGAACGCGAAAGAATTGTGCTTGCCGCTTTGCCACCCTGGTCGTTAAGTATTGTCGAGTTCGCCAAAGAACATGGCCGTGTCACCATCGGCGAAATGGTCCGCTTGACTGGCGCCAGCAGAAATACCTTGAAACAACATTTTCGAAATCTGACTGAGGCAGGGCATTTGGAGCAGTTGGGCAGTGGGCGTGGTGCGTGGTACCGGCTTAAATAGAATTGATCAGTGCTTGGGAGCCCCCAACAAAGCCTCAAACGCCAGCGCCGCATTGCTCAGCGGCCTGTGTGGCAAGCGCAGCCTGAACAAGGGGCGTTCCATTTTTCCTGAACCCAGTGCAAAGCGTTTTACGCGGCGCAAGGCAAGTTGATCTCGTGCGGTAATTTTAGGCACAATGCCCACACCGCAACCCGCTGCAACAGCTTGGATAATCGCCTCGTTGCTGTTCATCTCCAGTGTGCGCTGGGCTTGTATCCCCATGTTCTGCAGCAATTGCTCCGCCACGTTGCGGCTGCCTGAGCCCTGTTCGCGCAGTATCCACACCTGCTGCTCCAGTTCGCGTTTGCGCGCGCCATTCTCAAAGCTGGGTGCAATGGCGACCATTTCTTCGGTGCGCCACAAACGGGTTTCAATGCGTTCGTCGACCACCTCGCCTTCCACCAGGGCCACATCCACTTTGCAGTCCAGTAAAAGTTGAGCCACGTTCTCGGTGTTGGCGCCTACTATCTGTACATCCACGCCGGGGTGTTTGTCTGAAAACTTCTTCAGGTAAGGCGCCAGCCAATAACTGGCGATCGTGGTACTTGCACCCACAATCAGGCGCCCGCGTTCCAGGTTCTTGAAGGCGCGCAGTACTTCGCTGGCTTCGCGTTCCATGGCAAACAGGCTTTTGCCATAGTCAAACAACACTTGCCCGGCCTCATTGGGTTTGAAGTACTTGCCCTGGCGTTCAAGCAGCAGGGTATCCAGTTGCGCTTCCAGTTCTCGCACGGCTTTTGAAACTGCGGGCTGGCTGATGCCCAGTTGCTCTGCCGCCTTGGTGAAACTGTTTTCTTCCACCGCGTAAACATAAATTTTAAGAAGGTGTAAATTCATACATAACCTATAGTTATGAATACAGGAATTCTATTGTCTATGGGTATGAGAAAAAAAGCATCACCATAAGGTGTCTTTTTTGAATTCATGATCCATGCGCGTTCTTCAAGCCCCCAACACCGCCTTGCCTTTTGGTTTGCTGCTCAGCTTTTTGCTGGCTGCATTGGCCTGGCTGGGCGCTGTACCGGGTGGCCTTGCAAGTTGGGGCCTTGGCTTGTTGCCTCTGGCCATGTTCCTGGGCATGGCACTTGGCAATACCGCTCCTGCCTTGGTTCGGCACGGTCAAGTTGGGTTTGGTTTTGCTCGCCGCCATGTCATGCGCACGGGCATTGCCTTGTTTGGTTTCCAGTTGGGGTTTGCGGATTTGCTCGCCGTGGGTTGGCAAGGTGTATTGGCGGCGGTGTTTGTTGTGGCAAGTACTTTGGGGTTGGCGGCCTGGCTGGGCAAGCGCATGGGCCTGCAGGCCAGCAGTTTTCTGCTGATTGGTGCTGGCAGCGCAATTTGCGGGGGTGCAGCCATTGCTGCGGCCGACTCGGTATTGCGCGCGCCACCCGCGGCCACCTCAGCTGCCTTGGGCACAGCCGTGGTGTTTGGCACGCTTGGCATGTTTGCCATACCGGGGTTTCAGTGGCTGTTTAATTTGCAGGCCGATTTCACTGGCCTTTGGCTGGGCTTAAGCGTGCATGAATTGGGGCATGTGGTGGCGGGCGCTGCGCTGGTGGGTGGTGAAGCACCCGCATTCGCACTGATCGAGAAAATGTTGCGCGTGGCCTTGCTGGCGCCGGCCATGGTGTGGCTGGCCTGGCACATGGTGCGCGAGCAGCGCAAACAGCCGGGCGCTCAAGTCAGCCATGTGTCCATGCAACCCCCTTTGTTTCTGTGGGGGTTCTTGTTGGCAGTGGTGTTGAAATCCACGGGTGTGCTGAGTATTCCACTGGAAACTGCTTTGGTTGATTTGTCCCAGTTGTTAATGGCCACCGGGCTGGCGGCTTTGGGCGTGGGCACGCGCTGGCTTGATTTGCGCGCTGCGGGTGGGAAGGTGTGGGTGCTGGGTGGAGGCTTGTGCATTCACCTTTGGGCAGCAGGATTCGTCGTGGTGCACGTGATTCAAAGCGGTGCTGCAGCGCATTAATTTGGGTTGCCCAGAAAACGCAATACCGCACAAGTGCAGGTAATAAATAGGTAAATCAGCAAAAACGGCACTGCTACGGTGCAACAAAAGCTGGCACGGTCTATGCATATCATGACCTGTCATAACAAGTTTGATTCAGGCAGCAAATATGAACGGGAAATCAGCGATCAAAGTAGTGGAAGAGCAAGCATTCGATACCAATGTATCGGCCTTGCCCTTGTACACCCAGGTGCGGGAAAAGTTGCGCAAAAGCATTCTCGATGGCACCTACGCACCGCACACACAAATGCCTTCTGAAAGCCAAATGATCCGCATGTTTGGCGTAAGCCGAATCACCATTCGCCAGGCGTTGGGCGACCTGCAAAAAGAAGGGCTGATATTCAAAGTGATGGGCAAGGGCAGTTTTGTGTCTAAACCCAAAGCGTTTCAAAGCCTGTCGCGTTTGCAGGGTTTTGGTGAGGCCATGTCTTCTTCGGGTTATGAAACCTACTCGAATGTACTCAGTGCCAAACCAGTTGAAGCCACCGCGCAGGTTGCCAATCGCCTGCATGTCAAACCTGGTCAGCCTGTATTTGAAATTCAGCGCCTGCGCTTTTTGAATCGCGAACCCATTTCAGTGGATGTCAGTTATTTCCCAATCGAGATTGGGGAAAAGTTGCTGCAAGAGGATTTGGCTGTGCGCGACATTTTCGCAATTCTGGAAAACGACCACGGCTACAACCTGACCCACGCGGATTTGCAAATTGAAGCCATTTCAGCCGATGAATCGCTGGCCCAACAACTGCGTGTGGACGAGGGCTGCCCCTTGCTGCGCATGGAACGAATGACTTACGCGGGCGACACGCCCATCGACTTTGAATACCTGTATTACCGGGGCGATGCATTCCAGTATCGCTTGCGCATCAACCGAACTTGAGGAGTGTGAACATGAAACGCATCGACTTGGAATACGACCTGGTGGTGATTGGTGGCGGCACAGGCGGCCCCATGGCTGCCGTCAAAGCGAAAGAACAAAACCCCAAGCTGCGCGTGCTGCTGGTGGACAAGGCCAACGTGAAGCGCAGCGGCGCAATTTCCATGGGCATGGATGGCTTGAACAATGCCGTGATTCCTGGCCACGCCACAGCCGAACAGTATGTGAAGGAAATCACGATTGCCAACGACGGCATTGTGGACCAAGAGGCGGTCATGGCGTATGCCGCGAACAGCTTTGACATGATTCAGGAGCTGGACAAATGGGGCGTGAAATTCGAGAAAGATGAAACCGGCGACTATTCGGTGCGCAAGGTTCACCACCTGGGCAGCTATGTGTTGCCCATGCCCGAGGGCCACAACATGAAGCGCGTGCTGTACCGCCAGCTTAAGCGCACCCGTGTGGAAGTCACCAACCGCGTGGTGTGTACGCGCTTGCTGACTGGTGCCAATGGCGAGATCACCGGTGTGATGGGCTTTGATTGCCGCACGGCAGATTTTTATGTCATTCGCTGCAAGGCCGCCATTATTGCCACGGGCGCAGCCGGCCGCATGGGCTTGCCTTCTTCAGGCTATTTGATGGGCACCTACGAGAACCCCACCAACTGCGGCGATGGCCATGCCATGGCCTACCACGCAGGTGCTGCATTGGCCAACCTGGAGTGCTACCAGATCAACCCGCTGATCAAAGACTACAACGGCCCGGCCTGTGCGTATGTGACCGGCCCCTTCGGAGGTTACACGGCCAACGCAGCCGGTGAGCGCTTCATTGAATGCGATTACTGGAGTGGCCAAATGATGATGGAGTTCTATCGCGAACTGCAAAGTGGCAATGGCCCTGTGTTCTTGAAGCTGGACCACCTCGCTGAAGAAACCATCAGCGAGATTGAGGTTATTTTGCACACCAACGAGCGCCCAAGCCGTGGCCGTTTCCACGAGCAGCGTGGCAACAACTACCGCAAGGAAATGATTGAAATGCACATTTCCGAAATCGGGTTTTGCAGTGGTCACAGTGCCTCCGGTATTTGGATCAATGCGCAAGGTGAAACATCGGTGCCTGGTTTGTATTCTGCCGGCGACTGCGCCAGCGTGCCGCACAACTACATGCTGGGTGCATTTGTGTACGGGAAAATTTGCGGTGTAAACGCCGCCGCCTACTGCGCTGAAAACACACTGAATGAACTGGACGAGTTACAAGTAAAAGCCGAGCACGATCGCATTGAAGCGCCTCTGTTGCGCACCGATGGCCCCACACCCTTCCAGGTGGAATACAAAACACGTCGTTTGGTAAACGACTACTTACAGCCACCCAAAGTAACTCGCAAATACCAGATCGGTTTGCGCCGCATGGATGAAGTGCGCGCCGATGCTGCACAAATGGTGGCCACCAACCCGCATGAGCTGATGCGGGCCATGGAAACCCATTCGATTATCGACTGCGCAGAAATGGCGGCACGCGCCAGCCTGTTCCGTACGGAAAGTCGCTGGGGTCTGTACCACTTCAATGTGGATTACCCCGAGCGCGACGACAAAAACTGGTTCTGTCACACCCTGTTGTACAAGAACGAACAAGGCCAAATGGCCATGAAGAAAAAGGAAATCGAGCCTTACATTGTGCCCATCGATGAAAAGGAAATGGATGCTTACCAGCGCTTGCGCGTGGTCGGTGAAGCCGCTTGATTTGCCCCAACACTCAACACGAGAGGTACTGAACATGACCATGGCCGCAACAATTACCCAAGTCCCCGTCAAGGTGGATTCCGAGAAATGCATTGCTGAAAAAGGTTGCACGGTGTGTGTGGATGTATGCCCGCTCGACGTACTGGCCATTGACCACGTCACCGGCAAAGCCTTCATGAAGTTCGATGAATGCTGGTACTGCCTGCCCTGTGAAAAAGATTGCCCCACAGGCGCGGTGCACGTGGACATTCCATTCTTGCTGCGCTGAAAAGGAGCACACCATGAGCATTGCAATTCCTACCCTGCAAGAACGGCTAAACAGCCCCGATGCCGAAGTGCGCCGACTGGCTGTGATCGACTTGCCTTACAGCGATGAAGATGACATTGAGTTGTTGCTGCTGCCTTGCTTGCAAGATGCCGACGCCAATGTACGCCTGGAAGCAGTGCGTGCACTGGAAGGTTTTGAGGACCAAACCACGGTCACGGCTTTGGCACAAATGCTGCTAGATACATCAGCAGTGGTTCAAGAAGCGGCCGGTTTGGTGCTTGCTGAATTGAAAGAATCGGAATCAGCCCCGCCCTTGATCCCTTTGCTAACCCATCCAGACGCAACTGTGCGTTCGCTGGCCCTGAAAGCAGTACGTGCATTGCGGGTGCCCGAAGCTTACGAGCCCGCCTTGACCCAGTTGAAAGACCCAAGCCCGGCAGTGCGACGTGAAGCAGTGGGCGTGCTGGGTTACTTAAAGCGTGCCGAGGCAGTGGGTGAGTTGGCTGAAGTGGCGGCACACGACCCCGATGGCGAAGTGCGCCGAATTGCTGTGGGTGCATTGGGTTACACCAATGAGGTCAGTGTATTGCCGTCACTGATGCGCGCTTTGAATGACAGCGTGTGGATGGTGCGTGAAGAAGCCGCAGCCACCATTGGCAAGCTGGGCATGGCACAGGCCACCGATGAATTGGTGAAAGCCATGCAAGACGATTACTGGCAAGTGCGCGTGAAAGCTGCGCGTGCCTTGGGTGTGATGAAGGCCTTGCCTGCGTTGCCTGCCTTGGTGGAAGCCATGAATGACACAGTGAGTAATTTGAGAAAAGAGGCAGCCATTGCCTTGGGTGAAATTGGTGACAAACGGGCAATCCCAGCGCTTGAGAAAGCGCTGGGAGACAACGACCCCGATGTACGCAAACTGGCCCGACTGGCACTGACTAACATCACGCTGAAACACAGCTAAGGGGAATAGCCATGACATTCGTGGTGACGCAAGCCTGTATCAAATGCAAATACACCGACTGCGTGTCAGTGTGCCCGGTGGATTGTTTTCATGAGGGGCCGAACTTCCTCGTGATTAATCCGGAAGTCTGTATCGATTGTGGTGTGTGCATTCCCGAATGCCCCGCCAGCGCAATTTTCGAAGAAGACAATGTGCCTGCAGACCAGCAGGAATTCATTGAAATCAATGCACGGTTAGCCCAGCAGTGGCCGGTGATAGACAGCGCCAAAGAGCCGCTTGCCGACGCTGACGCCTGGGTTGATATCACGAACAAAAAGCAGTACCTGGAGGAAGCCTGCACAGACAAGGCCTAAGCCCGAGAGCATTCAAATATTCCGACTGTCAAATACAGCCAACCACCTGGCACCAATTTTGAAACGAGTCTATTGAAAAGGATTGTTGACATGAACACGGGAATCTTCAAAGGAATCGCAGCACAGGGCAAGGTAGTTGGCAGGTTCATCGGCATTCGCGCAGCCAGCGCGCTGGTGGCCTGCACACTTTCATTTCCAGCATTGGCCGAAGTGGTCACGGTGGGAATTGGTACACAGAACACCACCACCAACACAGTAACTGGCGGTGTTGTATTGAAAGAACTCGGCTTGATTGAAAAGCACCTGGCCAAGGTGCCACGTTTCAAAGACATTCAGTTCAAGATTGAATGGCAAAACTTCACTTCTGGCCCACCCGTGACCAACGGCATGGTGGCCAACACTTTGCAAATCGGCATGATGGGCGACTACCCGCTGCTGGTGAACGGTGCCACGTTTCAAAACGGCAATGAAACCAAAAGCCGCCTGATTGCGCTGATTGCCTACAACGCGGAAGGCGCGGGCAATGGCGTGGTGGTGCACAAAGACTCCCCTTACTATGAGCTGGCTGACCTGAAAGGCAAAAAACTCTCCGTGCCTTTTGGGTCGGCAGCACATGGTATGTTGCTCAAAGCGCTCGAAGACCGTGGCTGGACTGCCGAAGACTTCGAGCTTTCCAGCCAAAGTCCGGAAGTGGGTACCTCCAGCCTTCAAGAAAAGCGCATTGATGGCCATGCGGACTTTGTACCGTTCGCCGAGCTGCTGCCATACCGTGGTTTTGCCCGAAAGATTTTTGACGGCACTGAAACCAAAGTGCCCACATTCCACGGCGTGGTGGTACGCGAAGACTTCGCCAAGAAGTACCCCGAGTTTGTGGTGGCCTACATCAAGGCATTGATGGAAGCCAACGACTGGGTACGCAAAAACCCGGTGCAGGCCGCAGCCAAAATTGAAGAATGGACCCGCATTGAGAAAGAAGTGGCGTACATGTTTTTGGGCCCAGGCGGTGTACACACCCTAGACCCCACCATCAAGCCCAAGTGGGTTGAAACCGTGAAATACGACCACGGCGTACTCAAGCGCATGGGCCGCGTAAAGGAATTCGATGCAGATGCCTGGGTAGACGAAACCTATGTGAAGCAGGCGTTTAAAGAGTTGGGCCAGGACTACGCCAAGCAAAAGGCCAGCACCACCAACTATGAAATTAGCGGCACCGACCCGCTGTGCGGCGGCAAAATTACCGAGCCACGACAAGCTGGTGAGGTGTGGATTGAGGGCGGCGCTATTACTGCCTACAAGTCGGCCAATTGCACGCTGGCTGCCATCAAGAAAGCCCAAGGAGAAGGCAAGAAAATTGGCGTGGCCTATGTGTACGACCAAAGCATGAAGATCAAGGTGTTTGCCGACAAAGCGTTTTACTCGCTGAAAGCCAGCGCGAAAACTCCCGAGATTGTGCCCTTCCTGTTGAAGAAAGACGCAGAGGCCTTTGCTGCGAAGAACGGCGGCAAGGTAGGCCTGTATGACGATGCGCTTGCACTTGCTGTAGTGGGGAAATAAACCATGTCGCGACCTCTTGAAATTCAAATGCCTGCGGCTGCGAAGCCGTATGCCCCGGTGGTGAAAGCCAGTGCCGTCGCCCCCGGGGCGAAAGAACCTGCTTTGCAAGCTGTGGATTCACCGAGTGGTGCGGCCAAAGTTATAGCTCGGGCCAAACCCGAGGTGGCTGAAAAACTGCCTGCCCGTGAGTTGTTGTTGATGAGTGCAAAAAAGCACAGCCTGGCTGCGTTGATGACGTTTTTGTCGATCGGCGCATTGGTGGCCTTCTGGTATGTGGCCACCTTGTACAAGCTCGATTTTTACATTCGCTTCAACAACATTCCCACGCCAGGTGAGGTGTTCACCAACATGGTCGAGTTGATGCAAAACCAGCGTTTCCAAACCAACATCTGGAAAAGCGTGGTGCGCATTATGCAGGGCTTTGCCATGGCCACAGCCCTGGGTGTCACCTTGGGCTTGCTGTGCGGCCGCTTCGCAGTGGTGCGGGGTTTGATGTTTCCCGCACTTGAAGTGCTGCGCCCAATTCCGGCGATTGCCTGGGTGCCCATTTCAATCATGCTGTGGCCCACCACAGAAAGCAGCATTATTTTCATCACCTTCATCGGCGCATTTTTCCCGATCTTGATCAACACCATGGCGGGTGTGAAGGGCGTTGACCCTGTGCTGCTGCGCGCTGCGAAAAGTTTGGGTGCCAATGAATTCACCATGCTAAGCAAAGTGATACTGCCCGCAGCCCTACCCAATGTATTCACCGGTTTGGCGGTGGGCATGGGTGTGGCCTGGGTGTCGCTGATTGCAGCGGAAATGATTTCAGGCCAGTTCGGTGTGGGCTACTTCACTTGGGAAGCGTACTCCCTCATTGAGTACCCCAACATTGTGCTGGGCATGATCGTGATTGGCGTGTTGGGCTTGTTGTGCAGTGGCGGCATTTTGCTGCTGGCCCGTTTGCTCATGCCTTGGCAACACATTGCCGGGCCCGGAGGTGGAAAATGAACAGCACTGTGAAAAAGCCCGAGGGCTGTATTGAACTGAGCAATGTGCAGGTGAACTTCATTCAAAACGGTGCGCGTTTCGCGGCTGTGCAAGATGTTTCACTGAATGTGCAGCCCGGTGAATTTGTATCGGTGGTTGGCCCATCGGGTTGCGGCAAAAGTACGCTGTTGAACATTGTGGCCGGGTTTCTGAAACCCAGCGACGGTGTGGTTACGATGGACGGCCAGGCCATTCATGGCCCCAGTGCAGAACGCGGTGTGGTGTTTCAACAGTACTCACTTTTTCCTTGGCTGAAGGTGCGCGAGAACGTGGAGTTCGGTTTGAAGCTGCAAGGCATGGCTCGCCACGAGCGAGAAGGCAAGGCGCGCACCTTGTTGGGTTTGGCTGGTTTGCTGCCTTTTGAAAATCATTATCCTGATCAGCTTTCCGGTGGCATGAAACAACGCGTGGGCATTGTGCGGGCACTGGCCACCGGCCCGCGCGTGTTGTTGATGGACGAACCCTTCGGTGCACTCGATTCCCAAACCCGCGTAGTGATGCAGGAAATACTCACCCACATGTGGCAGCAATGGAAAATCTCGGTGCTGTTTATTACGCACGATATTGAAGAAGCCATTTTTCTGTCCGACCGTGTGTATGTGATGACCGCCCGCCCCGGAAAAATCAAGGCGGAAATTCCCATCGATTTGCCTCGGCCACGTTCGTCTGCCATGACCGCTTCGCCCGTGTTCACAGCCTTGCACCGCCAACTGAAAAGCCTGATTCGCGAAGAAAGCCTGGCTGCCATGGGTGGCGAAATTGACCCCGCCACCATGGGCCAAAGCTGGCACCTGGGCGAGGAAGGGATGGAGACGTTGCGATGAACAGCGCATCAATCCAACCCGTTGCGGTTACAGACCAACGCGCCTCGCAACTGTTGCGCATTGAATGGGCCGACGGCGCGGTTAGCGAATTGCCACACGGTTTGCTGCGCACCCATTGCAAGTGTGCAGAATGCGTGGCTTCGCAGCGCGCAGGGCAAGCCGTGGTGCAGGGCAGCGCCATTACCGGCATTGAAATGGTGGGCGAACACGCCCTGAACTTTAAATTTGCAGATGGCCACGAGCGTGGAATTTTTCCCTGGGCCTACCTGCGAGAACTTGGAGTTGCATGATGAGCAATTTGGCATTTGAAACCGTGCTGGAAGTGCACCACTGGAATGAATCGCTGTTCAGCTTCAAAACAACCCGCAGCCCCGGCTTGCGTTTTCACAACGGGCACTTCGTGATGATCGGTTTGCAGGCCGAAGGCAAACCGCTGCTGCGCGCTTACAGCATTGCCAGCGCCAACTACGAAGAACATCTTGAATTTTTGAGCATCAAAGTGCCCGATGGCCCGCTGACTTCCCGCCTGCAACACTTAAAGCCAGGCGATCAATTGATTGTGGGCCAAAAGCCAGTGGGTACCTTGGTGATCGACGATTTGAACGACGGTCGCAACCTGTACCTGCTGGCCACCGGCACCGGCCTTGCACCCTTCATGAGCATTATTCGCGACCCCGACACCTACGAGCGATTCGACAAAGTGGTGCTGGTACACGGCGTGCGCACCGTGAGCGAATTGGCCTATTCCGATTACATTCGCGAAGAACTGCCCAAGCAGGAATACATTGGCGAACTGGTGCAAGGCCGCTTGCTGTACTACCCCACCGTAACCCGCGAACCCTACCGCAACCGCGGCCGCTTGACCGACCTGATGCACAGCGGCAAGTTGTTTGAAGATTTGGGCCTGCCAGCGCTGGACGCAGCCCACGACCGCGCCATGATTTGCGGCAGCCCCAGCATGCTGGAAGACACCTGCAAATTGCTGGATGCCAAGGGCTTAAAGATTAGCCCCAGGCAGGGCGAGCGCGGGGATTATGTGATTGAGCGGGCGTTTGTGGAGAAGTAGGCTTTGGTTGCGGGCTACTTCCTCCGCCAATTTAGTGAACAGATTGGCGGGAAGGTTATCGAGTTTTTGCTAAATTCCCAATCGAAGAAATATCCCTATATGGCTATTTGATGTTAATAAAAATAGCCCTGTAGGGATATTAATATGTTTTCTTTTTATCCCTGTAAGGATACACTGTGGGCTTATTTCTCGCCCTACAGGGATAAGTTTATGGACAAGTCCTACCGCTGGCTGCAATTGCGCCAGGCCGACAAGCAATTAAAACCTTTGCTTAAGAAAACCTTCCCGCCGCGGCCGTCCTGCGGTTGGATACAGGCCATTCGGGAGGCTCTTGGCATGACTGCTGTATCGCTCGCTCAGCGCCTCAATGTAAGAAACTCCACGGTGCATAAGCTAGAGAAAAGTGAGGCCGACGATAGCATCTCGCTAGCCTCTCTGCGCAAGGTTGCCGCTGCACTCGACTGCGAACTGCACTATGTTCTCGTGCCGAAAATACCCCTAGAGGCCAAGCTGAAGGAGCAAGCCAATACCGTGGCTAGAAGGCACATGCAACCCGTGGCGCATACCATGTCGCTTGAGGATCAAGCCGTTGGTACCAAAGCGCAGCAGGCTCAATTAGAGCTGATTGCAAAAGAGCTGCTTGACGGCAACTGGCGCGAGTTGTGGTGATGGAGTTCACATACCAGCCCGGGCAGACCCCGCTTGATCCGGATGAAAAAGAGGGCCTGAAGCCCAAGCGCATCTCGACGCAGGGTGAGCTCAATGAATGGGAGCAGCTTAATATCATCAAGGGTGCCCGGTGGGCTCAGCGCCAGCTCAAGCAGGATGTTCTGGATGATGTGTTCCTGCGCAAGCTGCACAAGCAGATGTTCAGCGATACATGGACATGGGCTGGAACGTACCGCAAGAGCGACAAGAATATCGGTTGCGATTGGCGCCAGGTTTCTATGCGCGTCCGGAACTTGCTGGAGAACACCAAGTATCAGATCGAACACAATGCCATGCCCCCGGATGAGCTGGCAGCACGATTTCACCACCAGCTTGTGCTTATCCATCCGTTTCCGAACGGCAATGGGAGATGCTGTCGTTTGATCGCCGATCTTTTACTTCAGAAAATGGGCTTGAAACCTTTTACTTGGGGCAGCGGTGGACATGCTTCCCTTGTGAGCCAGAGCGAAATGCGGGCCGAATATCTGGCCGCCCTGCGAGCAGCCGACCAAGGCGACATCTCGCCACTTCTTGCTTTCGCACGCAAATAGCTCAATCCCTGAAACGTTCAAAAAGCGCTTCAGCTTTGCAAAAACCGTGAGTTAGAGGATAAGCCTGATTCTCTTTGTTAATGTAGAAGAGGGCGGGAAACCCACTAACTTCAAGTTGACGTGTAATTGCCAAATGTTTTTGAAACTCAAGTTCAGTTTCTTTGGAGTGAAGGGCAGTTAAAAACTGCTCCTCGCACAACCCTGTGGTGCCAGCGCAATCAATCAGCGTTTCATCTAAAGACGGGTTCCTGGCCTCACGGTAATAAGCCGATTGAATCGCTTTTGCCATATTTGGTGAGCTTTTTGCAGCTAACTTTTCAGCTGCTATCACTGCTCTACAAGCTTGGTATGTTGAACGATAAGGTGTGTTCCGTTCCCAATAACTGTGATTAAACGTTACTTGAGAAACCTTTTCTATTTGATGCCAATAGGAAGAAATAGCTTCTTTCAGGTTTTCGCTCATGGGTTCTTTGGTATCAGGCGCTAACCCTCCCATTATCCAGTCCACCTCCGCTGAAGGGTACTGTTCTAGAAACCGATCCAACTCCGGTTGAAACCCATAACACCAGGCACACATAGGATCCATGACGTATAAAAATCGCATACTCACTTCGTTTACTCCCTAGAACTGCTTACTGGTGCATAACGCTGAGCACAGCGGGCTGGTGAGGTTGGCGGCTTTTTTGAGTGTTCTTTCAAAAAAGGAGACAGCTTTACCAAGTCAGATTGATGCGTCTTGTTAAATTTTTGTGAGAACACCACTACCTTTCCCTATGCGCCCATTGTTTAGCGTTACAAAACCAGAGCCGTCATTGAAAGCATAAAAGGTAGAGTAATTCTCGAGTATTTCTTTTAGCTCTAATAGTTCGCCAGGGTTGATTGGCTCAATGACCCATATGCCTGCCGTAGTATAAGCGGGACTAGTTTTGTTAATTGTGCAGCAATACTCGAAGTCGGCCAAAGCCCTTAGAAGAGGATTCAAACCTCCAATTAAGATGTTGTGGCGAGCCATTTTTGCCTCGAATGCCACAACCATAGCCATTTTCGAATAGTCTAAAGAATCATGATCTAGCGAGTCAGAGTTCTTAAAAGCGACTAAATACTCTCCTTCTGGAAAATATTCCGGGACGCCCTCCATCACGGTCAGTAACTGATTAGGATAAGAGAATTGAAATTCTAGATCTTGAACGTTTCCCATAAACGATATGGATGTTAAAGCTATACCCGAAGCAGAAATCAACCAATCTCTTAAAGATTTTTTATCTTTAAACCTTTGCTCAGTCATCGCACTAAATCCTTGTGAAATTTAACGCCTATCTTCAGCGGGCAAAGCGTGCTGGTGTGACTTTTGCGTCTTTTGCAAAAGTCATGACAGCATAATATGGCCCGACTGGAAGAATTTGTTATGTATGAACTTGAATAAACGCTTGGGTTTCAGGGCCGCCAAACAGTAGTACTGGCTCGGGATCGCCTCCTACATTCTTAATGGCGGTTACGACAAAGCGTTCTGTTTGACTTCGGATGCCGGAACTCAATTTCAATGTAACGATATGATTTCCGTCACCAGCCCAAGTATGGGCATCTTGATCTCCCCAAGACGGATAGCCTACAGGCGTGTCATTCCTAATCCTTTTTGGAAATCTAGCAACTACCAGCTGACGAACTAGATTTTCTTCAGTACGAGGGAAGTTCTGTTGCAGGACAACAAATGAGCTTTCCGCATGGGGCAGTCCAACATACTGAGTCACTTGTACAGTGCAATCTACATTAGCCATAACTCTCGAGAAGCTTAGGTGTAAGACGGCCTCATACCAAGACGAGCTCTCATTTCCTTTCGATGCAAGAACGAAGTGCTGGACATCTGCAATTTTTCGTCGAACTGCAATAGCACGTCGCAACGGGGAGTTTGGATTGAATATATCTGCGTATAAAACTCCGAGGAGTAGCGCGAGAGTTAAGACAACCAGCCACCCTAAAGGCAAATTCTCCAAGCGGCTGCTGTACTCCTCTTCTAACCAGCGCTCGCTTAGCCAGAGAGCAATTGTTATAAATGTTGATATGCCTGGAAGTGCGTACTTCAATCAAGACTCCGTAATACATAACGTTCAAGGTAAGGGGCGGACCGCTTGCGGGACGTCCTAGCGGCCAAAGGCCGCACCTTGACCGATATGTTAGGCATGGCTGGAACAATTTGTCGTCTCAATTATTTCTACCTCTTGTGCGCATACGCCTCCCAGGAAAACCAATGTATCGGTCGGTGGAACTGCGACCGTCGATACTCTCAACAGAAACCGTGAAGTGCGGCCCATACACAGAGTCGGTTTCAAATCTGGCGATGAGAGTCTTAATTTGACTCGGGTCGATGCTGTGTTTTTTGCAAAGCTCGGGAAGCGCGTTGCTATAACATTTGATTGCGCCTTTAAGTCTTTCCGAGATAGTACTGCCTGTTGTACTAGCGTCTAGAAAGTTAACCTCAACATAGCCAGAGTCAGATGCGGCGGCTTCAGCGAAGACATCCGTTTCATAAACTCCAACCAACAAGCCAATCCCACTTGCAAAGGAATCTGCAAGGTTGTGACCAAGACTTTTTAGCTCACCGAGCTTCATACTTTGCGATGCCTAACGCCTGAATTAAGCCGACCCGCGAAGCGGGTTCGGCTTGAATGAATTGTTAGGTGCCTAGCTGCGGTGTTCACGGGCGGCGCTTGCCACGGCGCGCAGTAATGGCTTCTATCTTCTCCTTTAAGCTAGGTGCCGGGTCCCAGATCTCGTCCGGCCTAGACGGTATTTTGTGTTCGCTGCGTATACTGGAAGAAATCTGCGCGACATCCTTACCAAGAACTGCAAAAGACCACTGCCTTAACTCAAATGTTCGCGGGAAATCGGGTGGGTCGTCATGTTCCCACTCGTGCGATACAAAATTGGCAATGCTCTTTATACGGTGTGGCAGAACTAAAACCTTGTAAGTTGTATCCGCGCCCAAGTGCTTCAAGTTTGCCTTATTCTCCGGAAGGGAGAACTCAGGGATTGGAACTTGAGTGTAATGGTAACCGTCCTCATCCGGGTGTCCCTCAGTAGTCCCGTCATCAAAGGCCACTGCAGCACAATCGATCGCTAGCTGATCCAACGCTGCTACAAGGTTTGCAGTTACGTAGGCTCGCTCACTCTTCTCATTTCTCTTCAACATAAGCCACTGACCGAGAACAGCGATTCCAGCGCCCACGAGAACCCCAAGAAAGCCAATCGCGGCAACGATGAGGTCTGGTGACGGCTGCATTGAATGTTCCATAGGCACCTAACTTGATTTGTCGAACAATAATGGCGGTATCCATTTATCCGCATATCGCAAAAGATTTCTTTAACTTTACTATTTCAGATACTTACAAAGCATCGCATGAAAAGGATGAAAAATAAACCTTGGTTATTCGCCACTAGATAGTCAGCCTGAAACTTCGTTCCGAAGGTCAGCGCCATCATCTACTACCATCGAAGTTTCGAAGTCTGCTTTCGCCAATAACTCAGACATTTCGGCTGACAGTCCTGATGTACGCGCCGGCCTATAAGCAGCCTTACCAGCGGGGCGACAGGTCACAATAATTTATTTGAATACGACTGAATCCGGGTCTCAGAAGCCCAACCGGCGCGGCAACAACCCTGCTCAAAGTTGCGGTCACTCATCCAGAAGCGCTGCGAGAAATCGGCACCCGATTGACTCGGCTCATGTTAAAGAAAACGCGTTTTTTTAACATGACAGGAATCTCATGTTAACAAAGTTGATTTATTTCGATCTGAACTAATGGTTTTCTGTCGGCTCGGCCAATCCAGCAACCCTTTCGGGTGACCCGAAACAGCGGTTTTTTGAAGCCATAAACTACCCTGCTACTGTATTGCCTTTCCCTTTGACGGCAAACAATTCATGCGCTTTCGTAACCTCGCGCTTCTAGCTCTTGCCTGTACCCCCTTCTTATTTTTGATTCCCCAAGGAGCCCACGCTGTGCGGCAAGACAACCTCATTCTTTCCTCAGCCGTTGAGGGGCAAATACTCGACCATGGCAAACCCGTTGCTGGGCTGAAAGTGCAGCGAATCATCAGCTGGAACATGGAGGCTGAACCACGTACTGAAATTACGTCGACAGACAAGGAAGGCCGGTTTCAATTTCCGGAAGTACGCGGTGCCGCTGAGTTCGGATTCCTCGCCAAGTTATTTCATGTGCCCACAATCCTGCTTGACGTGAATCTCGTTGAGGGGGGGCTTTCAACTTCGCTGTTCTCTGTGGTGAGAAGCTCCTATGGGCCCGCTGTTGAAACTGGTTATGAGGTGATTCAACTTACCTGCGATACAAAAGACAAGCAGATGTTTCGGGGGCGAGTGCCAATAATTGATTGCAAAGTCAAATTAACGCCTGAGTTGGAGAAGGGTTTTGAGTAATCTTTTGATGGAACCAAAGCATGTTCATTTTCTGTCTGATGTTGCATATGCCACTGACGTAGCATTTAGAGGCCATAAGACAGCAAATCCAAAACAGTCTGTTGCAGAGGTAGCTGTTGCGGCGGCAGACGATATCGCTAAAAGATTACGACTCCGAAAAGGTAGTGCAGACACTTCAACTGTTACCCTATTTCATGCCAAGTCCGGCCTCTTCAACATCGACCTGCTCAGCGGTTTCGGCTTCGTCGCACACGGCACCGGCAGCCGCGCAAACGAGCTGGTTCTTGTTACGCGCGGCACCAACTTCCAGCACAACAAATTCGATTTGGCAACCAACGCAAACATCGGCTATGGCATCGGCCCGCGCGGCAATGTGGTTCACCGTGGGTTTCTGAAAACCTTTAAAAGTTATCAAAGCCAGTTGGTCAATTTTGTATCGCAAGGTGGTGCCAAGCGGCCAAGTACCATTCACTGCATGGGCCACAGCCTGGGCGGGGCATTGGCCAATTTGAATGCCTGCATGCTTCGCGATGCTGGTTTCAATGTTTGCCTGTACACCATTGGCGCGCCGCGCGTGGGCATTGTTAGTTATGCGCAAGACATCACCAAGCAAATTGCACCGGGGCAAATTAGGCGTATTGCCAACCCCTGCGACCCAGTGCCCATGGTGCCCTTGTTTCCTTACATGCACGCCTCGCGCGGGTCTTCTGAATTATTGATACGGCATGGCGAAAAGGTCGGTATTGATGCGCACCTGTTGCACAGCGGTTATTCCAAAATGGCCTACAGCAGCAGTTGGGGCGATTTTTCTCCGATGCCGCATGGCTTGTCGCAGTACACCGATTTGTCCCGAGAGTTTGCGAAACTGGGTGGCGGTGGCATGTTCAATGCCAAGCTGCTCGACCTGGTGGGCAAGCTGACAGAGCAGGTGTTGCGCTCAATGGGATACGCCTACCTGGTCACCGTGCAGGGTGGATTAAGCCTTGCCGTTACAGCGGCAGATCTGCTTTCAGAAGTGCTGGTGAAAGCTGCAAACGCCAGCAAGTTGTTGGCTGAGGATGTGTTCACCATTGTGAATTCCATGCTTGATTTTCTGGGGCGTGCACCGATCAGCGGCACAGCGCTCACCATTCAAACCCTGCACTGGATTCTTGACCAGTTCAGCACGGAAATGGCTGGGCGGGCGCAGCAGGCCATGTTGAAGGCGCAGCGGGGTTAGTTTTAAATCAAACAGGTTTAAATCCCGCCGTCTTGATGGCATGGGTGTCGAAGCTAACACAGTGCAGGCACCCGGCTTTGTTTGCAGTTCGCTCGATTAGGCAATCAGAAAAGTCTGCTTTTGATGTTTCGAAAATTTTCAGTGCTTTAATTGCTATTTCCGTATTTTCAACAAGCAGTTCGCGTGTGCTCAACAAGGTTTCAAGAATTGCCACTACTTCAGGTTTGCTTGCTTTGTAGCAGCTTTGCATAACCCACACCAATTCAACCAGTGAAACTTGAGAAATAAACCCAGGGTTTTCTGTTGTAAGCGATGTAATCAGTTTGGTAGCGATGGGAGATTGTTTGGGGTCATCTTGGGCGATATAGCGGACCAGTACGTTGGTATCAAGGCCGATCATCGCGCTTTGGCCCCTTGTTTGGCAATCGCCACGTTCATATCTTCGATACTTACAGGTGATAGCGGTTTGCGCAACATGCCTTTGAGAGCGTGCACGGAATTTGTTGCTGCAACAATTGCAAACTTTCCCTTTTCTGTTTCAACAAATTCAACCCTGCTGCCGGTTTCCAGTCCAAGCGCAGCGCGCACCCCAGCGGGAATTGTAATTTGCCCTTTGGATGTTACTGAAGCTGTAGCCATGATTCATATATCCCTTGATATAATTTCCTTACTTTAGAGTAAGGAGTTTTGCCTGTCAAATGAATTTTATTGGAGAAGGGCGCACCCCAGGTGGGAGAACAACCTTACTTCTCAACCCCCCAATACAACACCCACCCCGCCGCAACACTCACCACCCAGGTCAGCAAAAACGCTAGCAGCATCGCGCCAAAACTGCTCAAGCCCAAGGCAATCACCACTGAACTTGCAAACACGGCAATGCCGTAGTGAATCAGAAAAACCGAGTATGAAATATCGCCCAGCCAGCGCACTGGGCCTTGAACGATCACACTGACCAAGCTTTCAATACGCGCACTGTTCATCAACAGCAAAGCTGTTACACCCGTCAGCAACAAGCGCTCGCGCCATTCAATCCACAGTGCAATGCCCAGCAGGCCAGCAACTAGCAAGCTGACCCAAACCACTTTGCCTTCACGTTGAGCCCAATGGGCCGCAACGCCCAAGCCGTAAGCACCGAAAAAATACCAGGCCCATTCATCGTGTTCAGCATTTCGGTTCAACACCAACAAAGAGGCGATGGTCATGGCAATTGCCAGCAGCAACAATCCCTGCTGGGGTTCAAGCAATTTCAGCCCGCCGGTTTTTTGGCTTGCCCACGCCATCAACACCAACACTGCGTAAAGTTGCAGGTCTATGGCCACATACCAAACCCCGGCCGACAACGCCTCCACTTCTACAATGTCGTGCAACAAGAATGCATGGGCCAGCAGTTGGGTAAAACCTGGCAAATCCGATACTTCCGGGTGCATCGCAATTTTGCCGCCCAACCAGCTCAACAGCACAGCCAACGCAATGGCCACCCAAAAGGGTTTGACCAGGCGCAAAAAGCGTTTTTTGAACAAGGGCCAAACTTCCACATTGCGTGACTTGCTGAGCAAGCTGAACATGGACTGCGCCGCCAAAAAGCCGCCAATTACCAGAAAAATTTGCACCACATAGCGACCCTCGTCGGCGATCAAACCCAGCAGACCGGGCCACTTGGCTTGCAGCACCGGCGACATGGGTGTGTACAGCAACAGGTGGTGAACCACAATAATTTGTGAGGCCAGGGCTTTCAGCAGATCGATGGTGGAATTGCGCACAGGGCAGGCAGAAGGGATGGGCAAGTGCGAAGTATAAGGCGAGTTGCTTCAGTAAATGTGGCTTGAAATGGATTGGCCTGAACTGCACCAACTTGGTGCTACCCGGTGTTTTACAGGCGTATCATCATGGGCTTGTTTCAAACAAACCTGTTGATTCCAAACATGAAACTCTCCATCCGGGCTTTGCGAGCTCTGTCGGTGTCGAGGTCGATTCTTGGCTTCGAATCCAATTCCACAAGTCCCCGCGAGAAAGCCATTTCTGGCCTGGGTGCCTTTTTGGGAATCTTGATGGTGTGTTGGGTGTCCAGTTTTGTGGTTCAGGGCACCGATGCAATTTTGGTGGTCGCATCCATGGGTGCAACAGCGGTTTTGTTGTTTGCTGTGCCGCACGGCACCTTGTCGCAGCCTTGGGCGCTGATGGGTGGGCATTTTGTATCGGCACTCATTGGCGTTACCTGTGCGCGTTACATTCCGCACACTTATTTGGCTGCGGCTTTGGCGGTGGGTTTGGCGGTGGGCGTGATGTACTGGGCCAATTGCATTCACCCGCCCGGCGGGGCCACGGCGCTAACCGCCGTGTTGGGCGGTGAATCCATTTCAAACCTTGGTTATTGGTACATGATCAACCCGGTGTTGTTAAACACCCTGGCTATTTTGTTTGTGGCAGTCAGTTTTAATGCGCTGTTTGCCTGGCGACGCTACCCCAACCATTTTGCGCGCAAGCAGAAAAAGCGGGTCGAAGCCTTGTCGGAAACCGGGGCCAGCCTTACCCACGAGGATTTTGCAGCTGCCATTGCCCGCATGGATTCCTATGTGGACGTGAGCGCAGACGTATTGGCCGAGCTGTTTGAATATGCCACCAAGCATGCCGATGAGCAAAGCACTCACCCCCAAACCCTGACAGTGGGCGCCTTTTACAGCAACGGCCAAGTGGGTTATCGCTGGTGTGTGCGCGAGTTGCTGGACATGTCATTAACCACGCCTTACAAGGGCGAGGCCGGCCAACAAGTGATTTACAAGAATGTGGCCGGTGCCGATTTGTATGAAACCGGTTTGAGCAATGTCGAGGCCTTCAAGCGCTGGGCGCGCTACGAGGTGGTGTTGCAGGACGGTCGCTGGCTGCCAGTGAAAGCAGCCACGCATTAACGTTGGCTTTCTTGTAACCGGTTCAGGTGTTCGTGAAGAATTCGGCGCACTTCAACAATGGCCTCGGGCGTTTCCTGCACGCTGTGCCAGGAGTTCACCACCAGTTCTGAGGCTGCACCCTCCAGTTTTGCGCTTGCATAGGGCACCACACCATCGCTGCTGGCCTCAAGAATAACGCCGGGTGTGTCATTGCCCATGATGGAGTGGTAGGTCACCTTGCTCGAGATCGGTAATTTGGAGGACTCCCGCACGAACGGGTCTTGGTCACTGAGGTTCTTGATGCTGTTGAAAGAGTCCACCAAGGGTTCATTCGATGCTTCATTGGGGTTGACCAACAGCTGACCAATCTCAGTCACCCGGCTTAGTACGGTGGCCGGCAAGCGAATAAGCCCCGACACAAAACGCGCAAAACGATTTTCTGCGTAGGGGGTTCCGCGGTGCGGAGCTGCAATGAAAATGGCGCGCGTGGGTTGCGGCATGGCATCGAATATCACGAAGGGCTCAATTTTCTGACGCAGTCTTTTTTCTCGTTGTTCTGAAATGTTGTATCGGTCCAGCACCGATTCCCACAATTGGTCGCCCGAATTCGACACCATCAGCCGTGCCAACACGCCACCCATGCTGTGGCCAATCAACACCATTTCTGTGGAGGCCCTTCGCTTGCCTTGCGGATCAAAGTTTTTTAACGTGGCACTCACAGCTTCGCGAATCTCGCGGTTGTTGAATGGCAGCGGCAAATTGGTGGGGTAGTACACCTGCCAAATCTGAAAATTCTGGCGAAGTTCTTCGTCGCCCAACACTTCATTGGCCACATTCACCCAGGCCTCCGGGCTGCTGGCCAGGCCATGCAGCATCAAGATGACACGGCGGTTGGGGTCGAATGGTTGCATCAAATAAATGCGGGGTTTGTCCAATGTTTCACTGCGCCCAATCAGCGACAGCAAACTTTCTTGCGCAAAGCCTGATCGGGCAAGCCACAGCCCATAGCCTGACGTGAAATTGGCAGCCAAGGGAACACGTATGCCGCGAACATCTACACTCGAATTCCGGTGAGGATCAAAACCCTGTAGTTCTACACGTTTGCCCTCCAGCACCGATTCAACACTGTTGCCAGGAAAGTGCAACATCACGGTGACAGAAGGGAAGGGTGTTTCGCTCCAAGGCTTGTTCTCGTCTTCCCGTTTCACCACGCTGTCGGCAAATACGGCCACCAATTCAGCACCCAAACCGTCTCGGCGGTACTGATTGCGCAAACCCTTGAAGGTGAGTGATGACGCCGCAAGCAGTTCATTGGGCAATTGGCCCTTGTGGCTTAAGCTGATGCCCGCGGTGTTGCCGCTAACTTGCCAGGGGGCAAAGTCGAGCAGGTAAGTTTTTTCCTGCGAAACAGACTGCTCCAGTTGATCGCGGTAACGGTTGAACAAACCCACCACAGCCTGCTGGGTTGAAAAATTGTAGTAGTCGCGCACTTGGGCTTGCCGGTCTTCCAGTGCGCGCAGGTCGGGCGTTCTGCCGGTGAAAAACAGGTAAGCGTAGGCGTGCTTTGCACTTTCAAGGTAGGCGGAAAGGGTGGCGGCTTTCAGCGCATCGTTGGCGGGTTCCAGTTTCTGCGCTTCTTCGTTTTGCAGGGCTTCCTGCAGCCACAGTTCGGAAATGGTGGAAAGGCGTTGTTCATCGCTTAGGCCGATGGAGGCAATCAGCAATTTTCTGCATTCAGAAATATTGGTGTTGCAACGCCCCTCGTTGGTGCCAACCACCTGAAGGGCTGTACGCGCGGATGCGCTGAGTTGGCCGGTGGTGAGCACATCGCCCCGGCGCGCTGACAGGTAATCTTCCGAGCTGACTGACCCCACGCTAACCATGGCGCAGCCCGACACGGACAGTGCAAGCAGAGTGGTAGTGGCGAGAAGGGTAAAGTTGAACATGGGCGTACTGCGCTTACCTTGAAGGAAGAACCTGATTCTACGCGAGGTCCTCTGGCACATCCACGTCTTGCAACACATCGGCGCTTGGCCAATCAATTGCAATCATTTTTGCACCGCGCAGCAAATGTTTTGCACCCACGTCACCCTGCAAAGCAATCAGAGAACCTGCCCATGCACGCGTCAGCCCCACTGGGTGCCCGCGCTTGCCTTGAAAGTATGGCGCCACAGCATGCAACTCTTGTGTACTCACTTTCAAGAGTTCAGCATGCACCCGTGCAACAGCTTCAACGGGCACCCAAGGCATGTCTCCCAGTGAAATCACAAATCCGGTGGTGCCAGGCTTTCTCTCAAGGCAATGCCTCACTGCCGCAGCCAAGGCGCTGCCCATGCCGTGTTGTGCTTCGGGGCTGATCAACACTTCGCAGCCTGCATCGAACAAGCAGTGCACACGCTTGGGTTGGTGGCCTTGAATCACAGCCAGCGTGCCAGGCAGCACCTTGCACATGGTGCTGCCGCTGTGCCACAACACAGGCTTGCCAGAATCGGGACGAAGTTGCAGCAGCTTGTCCTTTTCTCCGCTGGGGTCAAAGCGCTGGCCCTGGCCTGCGGCCAGCAAAATACCCTGAATCATGGCCTGGGCTTTTTCATTTTGCGCAGGCGCTCAAGGTGTCAGCAGCCACTTCAAGCGCAGCTTTGGCTTGTGCCACGTTCAACACCTTGTCGCCGGCAACGCCGTTTTTCATGGCCACCAGTTCGGCGGCAATTGAAACAGCGATTTCAGCCGGTGTACGGCTGCCAATATAAATACCCGCGGGACCGCGCAAGGTTGCCGCCTGTTCCTCGCTTACGCCGAACTCCAGCAGGCGGGCTCGGCGGGTTTCGTTGTTGCGGCGCGAACCCAGCGCTGCCACATAAAATGCAGGGCTTTGCAGGGCTTCCATCAAGGCAAGGTCATCCAGCTTGGGGTCATGGGTCAATGCAATCACGGCCATGCGTGCGTCGGGTTTCATCGCAAGCACCACATCGTCGGGCATCTCACGTGTCAACGTGGAGCCCGGCTCATTCCATTCATCGGCGTATTCCTCACGTGGGTCGCACACGGTGACAGCAAAGTCGAGTGCCACGGCCATGCGCGCCAGTTGCTGGCTAAGTTGGCCTGCACCAATCAGCAACAAACGGTAGCGTGGGCCAAATACACTGATCAGGGTGGTGCCATCAAACACCAGGCCTTGTTCCGGGTGGGTGGGCTCCAGTTTGCGCTCGCCTGTTTTTATGTTCAGGCTGCGCTGCACCAGTTTTCCGGCTTTCAATGCGTTCAACAAATCGGTCAATTCATTGGCTGCAGCCAGGGGTTCAAGCACAAGCTCCATGGTGCCGCCACAGGGCAAGCCGAAGCGCCGGGCCTGCTCTGCACCCACACCATAACTCACCAGTTGGGGCTGTAACGGGAAGCCGTCCTTGTTCAACAGGCGGTCAATCAAATCGTCTTCAATACAACCACCGGATACGCTGCCCAGGGCATGGCCGTCGTCGCGCAACGCCAGCAACGAGCCCGGTGGCCTGGGGGAAGAGCCCCAGGTGCGCACCACTGTGGCCAGCATCACGCGGCGGCCATTTTCCAGCCACTGGTGCGCGCGCTGCAACACTTCAAGATCAAGACTTTCCATGTTGCTGCTCCTTTACGCTTTCAGTTGTTCACCAATCGGCAGTTTGCGAATGCGCTTGCCGGTTGCATTGAACAAGGCGTTGGCCAATGCCGGTGCCAATGGTGGAACCCCGGGTTCGCCCACACCGGTTGGCTTTTCACCAGACTGAACCATGTGCACTTCGACCTTGGGCATTTCGTTGATGCGCAACACTGGGTAGTCGTGGTAGTTCGACTGCTGAACTTCGCCGTCTTTCAAGGTGATTTCACCAGTCAGTGCAGCGGCCAGGGCAAACCCAATTCCGCCCTCCATTTGCGCTTTCACCACGTCGGGGTTTACCACCACGCCGCAGTCTACTGCGCACACCACGCGGTCTACCTTGAAGTTCCCGTCTTTCTGAACGGTTACTTCAACAACCTGTGCCACAAAACTATTGAATGATTCATGCACAGCAATGCCGCGTCCGCGTTTGGCACCGTCACCTGCAGGCGCAAGCGGCTTGTTCCAACCGGCTTTTTCAGCCACCAGTTTCAGTACACCTGCGTGGCGGGGGTGCTTGGTCAACAGGGTGGCCCGATATTTAACCGGGTCTTGTTTGGCTTGAACGGCCAGTTCATCAACAAATACTTCGGTGGCATAGGCGGTGTGGGTGGAACCCACTGCACGCCACCACTGAATGGGTACGCGAACCTGTTCATTGGTGGTGTGTAAATCCACCAGCATGTTCGGAATTTGGTAAGGAAGATTGGATGAACCTTCCACAGAAGTGGCATCCACACCGTCTTTTACCAGGAAGCCTTCGAAGGGCGATCCCTTCGCAATGGACTGGCCCACAATGCGGTTTTCCCAGGCCACCGGCAAACCATTTTTGCCCAAGGCTGCCCGCAAGCGGTGCGCGTACACCGGGCGGTAGTAGCCGCCCTTCATGTCGTCTTCCCGGCTCCACACCAGTTTCACCGGCGCTTTGCCGCCAATGGCTTTCACAATGTGGGCGGTTTCAACCAGGTAGTCAGCTTGCGGGTTGGCTCGGCGGCCAAAGCTGCCGCCAGCATACAGCATGTTCAATTTCACTTTTTCGGGGTCAAGGCCCAACACCCCGGCCACAGCGGCCTGATCGGCAGTTTGCATTTGTTCGCCGTTCCACACCTCGGCGCTGTCCCTGTCCAGTTTAATGAGGCAGTTCAAAGGCTCCATTGATGCATGCGCAAGAAAAGGGAAGTGATAGTCGGATTCAACAGTTCGTTCGCTGCGCGCGAATTGACTTTCGGTGTCACCATCTTGCCGAACAACGGTGCCGCGTTTGCCCAGCAGCTTGTTGTAGTCGACGGCAATTTGTTCGCTGCTGCCCTTGTAAGCCGTGGACAAATCCCATTCAATGTTCAGTGCGTCGCGCCCTTTTTTTGCAGTCCAGTAATTGGTCGCCAGCACTGCTACACCACTGGGAATGGTGACCACATCCGATACACCTGCAATAGCACGTGCTGCTTTGTCGTCTACGTTCTTCACGGTGCCGCCAAACTTGGGCGGGTGCGCAACTACAGCCACCAGCATGCCTGGCAATTTCATGTCTTGCGTAAACATCGCGGTGCCATTGGTTTTTGCAGTGCTGTCTTTGCGGGGTGCTGTTTTGCCAATCAGTTTGAAATCTTTCGGGTCTTTCAAATTGACTTCGCCCGGCACAGTCTGCTCGCTGGCCGCTTCGGCCAACTCGCCAAAAGTGGCCTTGCGATTGCTTTTCGCGTGCGACACAACACTGTTGCTTACCGTAATTTCACGGGCAGGTACTTTCCATTGCGCAGCTGCGGCGTTTACCAACATGGCGCGGGCGGTGGCGCCCGCCGTGCGCATTTGTTCAAATGAATTGGCAATTGCGGTACTGCCGCCAGTGCCTTGCGCACCCCAGAACAGGTTGTTGTAGTGCTTGGTACTGGCGCCTGCGCCTTCCACTTTGACTGTGGACCAATCGGCATCCAGTTCCTCGGCCACCAGGGTGGCAAGGCCGGTGTACACGCCTTGACCCATTTCCAGGTGTTTGGAAATAACAGTAACTGTGTTGTCGCTGCCAATGGTTACAAAGGCATTGGGGGCGAAGTTGCCTGCTTCAACCGCACTGCCAGCCAGGCCTGGGCCACCGGCTTTCAGTTTGTTGTTGGCAAATACAGAGGGAATGCTGACTGCGAGTGTTAAACCAGCGCCTGCTTTCAAGAAGTCGCGACGAGAAACCTTGGTAACAATGCTCATGAATATTTCTCCTTAAGCCAATGTTTTGGCGGCTTCGTGAATGGCCGCGCGAATGCGCACATAGGTGGCACAGCGGCACACATTGCCTGCCATGGCTGCATCAATGTCGTCGTCGGTGGGCTTCGGGTTGCTGGCCAGCAAAGCAGTGGCCGACATGATTTGCCCCGACTGGCAGTAACCACACTGCACTACGTCGAGCTTTTGCCAGGCTGCCTGAACGGCCGAGCCGACTTTGTCGTTTTGCAAGGCTTCGATGGTGCTGACTTTTTTGCCCGCAACGGTTGATACTGGTGTGGAGCAACTGCGCACAGGCTCGCCATCGACATGCGCTGTGCAAGCGCCGCAAAGGCCCATGCCGCAACCAAATTTGGTGCCTGTCATGTCCAGGTCGTCGCGAAGCACCCAAAGCAGTGGCGTGTCGCCATCCACATTCACACTGACGGCTTTGCCGTTCAATACAAAATCAACCATTCATCACCTCCGTTATTCTAAAAAATGTTGCAGTGCACCTATTCCTACAGTCTAGCCCCCTTGATTATCAAGATAAAGGCGACTATGGTGTATTGGTTATTAACATTTGGTTCACAATGGGGGGTTTTAATGGTGCTCGACAAAGACTTGCTTGATGGCATTCCGGTGTTTTTAACCGTGGCCGAACACAGCAGTTTTACATTGGCGGCCGCGCAGCTAGGCATTACGCCCACAGCGGTGAGCAAGGCGATTCGGGTGCTGGAAGAACGCCATGGCGTGGTGTTGTTTCAGCGGACTACCCGCAAAGTGGCTTTGACTGAAGCAGGCCAGGCATTGTTCTCGCGTTTGAACCCCGCTACGCAGGAAATTGATGAGGCAATTGCCGCTTTGGGACAATTTCGGGAAAAGCCGATCGGCACGCTTCGACTGAATATGAAACGATCGGCCTGCACCTATTTGGTCGAGCCTATTGTGGCCGAGTTCCGCCAGAAGTACCCGGATGTGAAACTGGACATCACGATTGATGAAGGCCTGACCGATTTGCTGGAAGGTCGCTACGATGCAGGTATTCGCTTGGGCGAATCGGTAGACAAGGACATGGTGGGCGTGCGCCTGACTCCCGATCTGGCTTTTCATGTGGTGGGCAGCCCGGAGTATTTCAGGCGCAGTGGCAAGCCAGCAAAGCCCGAGGATTTGCAGCAACACGATGCAATCATGTACCGCTTCGTGACCAGCGGTACCTTTCACCGTTGGGAGTTTGTCCGTAGCAAGCGGCAGTTTTTTGTAGACTTGCCAAGCCCGGTGGTGGTGAACAACCGGGATATCCTGATCAACTTTGCACGCCAGGGTTTGGGTTTGGCCTATGTGGCGCAGTACGAGGTAGAGCGCGAGTTGGCAGAGGGCAGCCTGGTGCCTGTGCTGAGCGAGTTCATTCCGAAAACCTCAGGTCTGTATTTGTACTTTCCAGCACGCACGCAAGCGCAACTGAAGTTACGCGCTTTCATCGACATGGTGACCAAAGTGCGTGGCGCATAAGTTTCCCTGCGACGATATGTCGCAGCCTTGTCTGCAAACACTGCCGGATAATTCGTGCTTGTTTGGGCAAGCGTGAATTCCACCATGAAGATCAAGTTGTTGAAACTGCACCGCGCATTGGCGTTGGTCGGCTTTGCCGCCATGTTGCTGTGGGGCGTGTCGGGTTTGTTGCACCCCTGGCTTACCACTTTTGGCGTGCAACAGAAGGTGTTCGCGCCACCCCAACGTGTATTGAATCTGCAAGACGCATTGCCTCTTGAACAAATCCTGAAAAAGGCTGGGGTTGAACAGGCACAGTCTGTTCGGTTGGTGGTGGCGGAATCGGCCAATTTGTTACAAATCACTGAATCGCAATTTGCACCCAGGCGCTATTTTGACTTGAATACAGGGCTGGAGTTGCCCAATTACGATCCGGTTTATGCAGCTTTTTTGGCCCGTCATTATTTGAATACACCTTACGCCGAAATTGCCGAAGTGGAGCGCATTGAGAAATTTTCCAATGACTACCCAGCGGTAAACCGCTTGTTGCCGGTATACCGGGTGCAATTTGATCAGGCCGATGGCCTGAACGCCTATGTGTACACAGAAACTGCTTCATTGGCGGCGGTTTCGGACAACACCAAGCATCGGGTTCAAACGGTGTTTCAGTGGCTTCACACCTGGAGCTGGATGCCCAGTGTGGCCGAGACACCCCGTGTGTGGTTGATCGCTGTGCTGGTAGGTGTGCTGTTCATGATGGCTGGTAGTGGTTTGGCCATGCTGGTGTTGATTCGACGAAAGGTGCGTGCAGCAGGGGCCAAAGGTTGGCATCGCATGGCGGGCTATGTGCTGGTGGTGCCCGTGTTGATGTTTTCTTTCAGCGGTGTGTACCACGTGGTGCAGCATGGTTGGCCTGAGGAGCAATCGAAGCTGACCATGCGCCCGGAAATTGACCTGCAAAAATTGCACTTCCCGCTTCATTCCAGCTGGGCTGAAATGACTCGAGATTTACCAGTGACAGGTTTATCGCTGGTTGCAAACCAGAATGGCGAGCTGTTGTATCGCCTTGCTTTGCCTCTTCTAAAGAATGGCCTGCCTGATAGTCCACAAGCCATACGCAATGCGCGCTTTGACGGTGTTCAACCAACAGGACCCGCCATGTATCTGAATGCGAACACTGGTTTGTTGTGGCAAGAAGGAGATCGTGAAATGGCCCATCAACTTGCGCAGCTCCACACGGGCCTTCCGCGCGAGGCTGTTCTAAAAGCGAGTTTAGTCACGCGCTTTGGCGGCGATTACGACTTTCGAAACAAGCGCTTGCCGGTGTGGAAGTTCGAGTACGGCGCACCCTTGAATGCCAGCGTTTTTGTGGACACAGCCACAGGTGTGCTGGCTGACATGACCCGGAATTCAGCGAAACCCGAGATCTGGAGTTTCAGCATGCTTCACAAATGGAGCTTTCTGGGTGGATTGGGGCGCGATGTGCAAAACATCGTGATGTGCGTGGTGGTTGTGCTGGCCATGGTGATGATGGCCGGGTTTGGGCTGAGCAGCCGGCGCTGTTGAGGTGATCGTGTGCCATGGATGGGGGTTGGATCTGCTGTTGCCATGCCGGCTTTGCAAGGCTTCCCGGCGGATTCGCAGCGCGGGGCGACTCCGTAAGGAGTCGATGCGAAGACGCCAAAGCGTTTCGCATGCCCCAAGCCAGAAGCATCAAGCCGGAACGAGAAGACTTGCTTAGGCATGGCAACAGCAGATCCAAACCACACTGTTTAACTCACCTCACCACTTCACCTCAACGCCCGCGTAAATGCTCCTGCCTTCACCCGGCGAAAACTGCGCCGAGTCCGCCCCATTGGCATTCACAATCACACCCGTGGTGGCGGCATACACCTTGTCGGTCAAATTGCGGGCATCCACAAACACGCGCAGTGTGTCGCTGAATTTGTACGATGCATTCAAGCCAAGCAACAGGTAAGGATCTGACGACAAGGTGTTGGCCAAATCCACAAAGTAGCCTTGCGGCACGTATTCAATGTTGGGTGACAGGGTCCAGCCCAAAGTGTTGGCGTAGTCCAGTTTGGCCCGAACATATTGCTCCGGAATTCCCGGTATGGCTGCGTTGCCGTATATGCGGTCATTGTCAAAACGGAAGCGGCCAAAGGTGTAAGCCAGTTGCCAGTTCAAAGTATCGCCACCCCTGAGCAAATCACGCGTGAAAGGCCCGGCGAGCCCAATTTCCACACCTTGATGCACAGTGTTGTCTGCATTCAGAATTGCGCTCAGGCCCGGCACTAGCGGGTTGAGTTGGTAGCTCACAAACTCATTGTTCAACTGGCTGTAGTAGGCACTGATGTCCCAGCGAATTTCTTGGGCCATTCCGCGGGTACCCACTTCAAATGTGGTCGATTCCTGCGCCTCCAGTGCACGCGTGGGGCTTGTTTCAGAAAACGTGGGTGGCTCGAACGCACGGCTCAAATTGCCGTAAACCTGCACAGCCTTGCTGGCCTGCCAAAGCAAGCCGGTTTTCGGGCTGAACTGCGCGTAGCGGCGTTGGTAGCTTCCATCGCCATCGCTTAAAAACTGATCGTCTGCTGTGCGTTTGGCGTGGGTCCATTGCAGGCCATTGATCCATTGCACGGAATCAGTCAGGTGCAGGCGACTTTCTCCGTAAAGCTCCATGTTGTGGGCTTTCTGGTCTTCATGGCTTCGAAGGCTGATTCGATCGCCGCGAACATGGTTGAATATGCGCGCCTCGGTGATGCCGTGCACCAGGTTGTAACCCAAGGTGGTGTCGTGCCGCAAACCCCATAATTCACCTTGTGCAATCCGGTTGCCAAAGGTGCCCACATCACGGGTTTGCTGGTCAATCAAACCAAAACTCAGTGGGTGGTACAGGTTTTTGTCCACTGCATACACCCCGGCGTTGTACTCCACGCCTGTTGGCGAAATCCAGGTGGTTTTGTTGGCAAGGCGGGTAATCAGAAAGTCGCGTTGAGAATTCGCAGCCGCCGACGCGGCATTGGCCTGTGTGGGGTTGCTTTGCAACTGCGCCTTGGTCAAGTTGCCGGGCAACTCCTGGTTCAGGTCACCGTGAATGACATAGAACCGGGTTTCCAGTTGAGGTGAAATCTTCAAACCTGCATTGGCGTTCAAACGGGTATTTTTTTGCCCACTGAATTGCCGAAACCCGTCAGAACGCAATTGCGAGAGCGATGCAAAATAATCCCAGTTGCCCAGCACATCGCCGGTTTTAAATTGCGCGCGCGCAAATTCATGGCTACCAGCATCCAGGCGCAAAACGCTGTTGGGTGTGGTGTAGCCGGTGGGTGTTACAAAATTGATGGCCCCGCCCAAGTTGGCCGCACCATACTGCAAGGCATTGGCTCCTTTGTACACTTCAACGTGTTGCAGGGCCAATGGGTCGATGTCCTGAAAATCCGAGCCACCGTCTGCCAGGTTAATCGGAATACCATCTTGCAAAAGGCGTATGCCACGCATGTGAAAGGTGCGCGACAGGCCCGAGCCTCGAATGCTCAGCCGTGCTTCTTCATTCACCCGGCTTTGCGCAAATACGCCGGGCGTAAAGTCCAGCATGTCCTTAATGGTCACTGCTTTGCCTGCTTCAAAACTTTCGGCCTCGACCACGGCGGTACCACCCGCAGTCTGGTTCAGCTTTTCTCTGGCCACTTGCACGCTGGCTGCGCTCAGTGCTTCGCGTTGAGCCTGAACTTCCACGCTGCTGAGTGCGGGGTTTGCAAACACCGGTTGAGCCAGTGGTGCAAAAGCCAACAGCAGGCCTGTAGACAAGGTAGTCATTTTGAAAGAAGCATGAACGCGCATCGCATAGTCCGGGCAAAATCAACCAGCACGCTTTATACGCCACGGCCTGCACTGCGAGAATGCGGCATATTGTCGCAGCCGGGCTGCACACCTCACAATTTCAAGGCAGCGAAGCAAGAAGCCACTTAGAATGTGAGCATGAAAACAAGCCTGTTTCCCGACCACCGTCCCTTCATGCACCTTTGGACTGAAGGCTTGATGGACCAAAGCGATTTGTCTGTTCGCCGCCAGCAAATGGTGACAGTGATGTGGATGCGCACGCTTGCGCTGGCCGCTCAGGTTGTGCTGTTGGCGGTGGTCGGCTTGCTGTTGCACGTCATTCTTCCCTGGCCGGTATTGACAGTCATTTTGGGTGCGCTGGTTTTACTCAATGTCATCACTTTTATTCGCCTGCGTCAGGGGCATTCGGTGGGCAGCTTTGAAGTGGCTGCCCAGTTGTTTGCCGATCTGGCCGCCTTCACCTTTGTGCTTTATTTCACGGGTGGAGTGACCAATCCCTTCGTGTCACTTTATTTGCCGCTTCTGGGCTTGGCTGCGGCTTTGCTGCCTTGGGCGCAAGTTGCCGTTCTTGCCCTGTTCAGCGTGGTGGCTTACACAGTGTTGATGGGCAATTACATACCTTTGGTACTGGCCAATCCCGACGATGGGGTTCACTTTCACCTGGTGGGCATGTGGTTGAATTTTTTGGTCAGCGTGTTGATTTTGGTGGGTTTTGTGGCGCGTTTGAGTTCGTCGATTCGCAACCGCGATCAAGCCTTGGGGCGCGCGCAGCAACGTTTGGCCAGTGAGTCGCGTTTGGCGGCACTGGGCAACCAGGCTGCTTCCATTGCGCACCAGTTGGGCACGCCAGTGTCGACCATTGCCACCATTGTTTCAGACTGGAGAAACGACCCCGCCATGCACGCGCAGGTGCGGGAAATGAATGTTCTCAGTGCCCAGGTTCAATCCATCACCGACACCCTGGGCCAGCTTCGGGATCAAATCGAGGTCAACCCACGCCACAATGCCGATGCGCAAATGATCAAGCCCAGCGAATGGCTTCAGAACACATTGGGTATTTGGAGAACCCGCAACCCACAACATGAAGTGCGCTTGATGCCCAGCATTGCCTCTATTGCAGGCGAATTCAAAGTACGCAAAGAGTTGCTTGAATTGGGTTTGATTACGCTCTTGGACAATGCTGCGCAAAGCCAGCAGCGAGCCTCGGTTAGAGACCCTCTCCAGGTGGGCATGCAATGTGATCACGAAAGCCTGACCCTTTTTGTGAATGATGCGGGCGGTGGTATTGATGCTGAGTTATTGCCGAAAATCGGGCAACAGTTGTTTCAAGCCAATGGGCAAGGCATGGGCCTTTTTTTACTGGCCAACCTCTTGGAACGTGAAGGCGGAAAGCTGAGCCTTCGCAACCTGAACCCCGGCGTTTGCGCCAGTTTAAGCTTGCCGGTGCTCTCGCAATGACGCGCTCGATCTTGATTGTCGACGATGACGAGGTGTTTGCAAATACCCTTGCTTTGTCGTTTGAACGCAAGGGTTTCAAGACCGATGTGGCATTCAAAAAGGAGCAGGCCCTGCTTGCTGCCGGGCAACAGCAATTCACCGACATTACGCTTGATTTGAATTTGGGCGAGCAATCGGGTTTGCAGTTGATCACGCAGCTACGGAGTTTGCAGCCCAGTGCCAATATTTTGATACTGACCGGCTACGCCAGCATTGCCACCACCGTACAGGCCATCAAGCTGGGTGCTGACAATTATTTGGCCAAGCCCGCGGACAGTGCTGCGGTGTTGCGGGCTTTGGACGATGATTCAGGCAGTGTTGCTTCAAACGACGACGAAGCTTCTGACTTTCAACCGATGTCCGTTTCCCGCCTGGAGTGGGAGCACATTCAGCGGGTGCTCAACGAGCACGAAGGCAATGTATCGGCCACTGCGCGTGCGTTGAACATGCACAGGCGAACTTTGCAGCGCAAGCTGGCAAAGCGGCCTGTGGGGCGCTAGATGTCTTGTCGCAGTCTCAAAACCTCACATTAATCCCCGCCACCACCTGCCGTTGCCTCCCTGGATGAATGCCGTTGGTACGCGCAGCAATGTACTGCTTGTCCGTCAGGTTCTCTGCGTTCAGGAAGTAGCTGATATTGCTGCCCGCCGGTGCAAAGCTGATGGACGCATTCAGCAAGGTGACAGCTTCAATTTCTCCGAACAGGCCGCAGAACAGGTCGTTTGCAGGGTCTTCACCATTGGGGCAAAAGCCCAGGGGCTCGGTGCCGCCAAAGTTCTCGGTATTGGCAAATTGTTTGCTCACATGCGTTGCGCCAACCCTGGCATTCCATTGTTCAGTTTCATACGACAAATTCAAAGCCAGGGTGTGCTTTGGGGCGTAGGGCAAGCGGTTGCCCGCCTGGTAAGTACCGTATCCATCTTCGCCTTCACCACCCACCACGCCCGAGTTTTTGAATTCAGCGGTGAACAGGTTGGTGTAGGCCATGCTGACAAAGAACGGATTGGCCTTTTCACTGAACAATTCACCCAGATTGAATCGACCCGCCAACTCAAACCCGGTGTGCTGTGCTTCACCCTCATTTCGGAAAAAACCGCCTGAGTTCACCACAATGTCTTCAATGTCCAGGTTGAAGAAAGTTGCTTCATAGGAGCCAGCACGCACATTGCCGCGAATGCCCAACTCAGTCACGGTGGCCAGCTCGGGGGTCACGCGCTGAAGCATGTCGTTTTCAATGTCGCGGTCTGGGCGGGGCGGGGCAAAGCCGCGGTGTACGCCGCCAAATACTGTCGCATTCTCCAGTCCGTTCCAGGTAAAACCAATGCCGGGCAGGGTCTCGGTTTCGCTGGTGTCCAACATGTCTTCCTGCTGAAAATTGGCTGTACCAGGCACACCGGAAAACAGCACCTTGGTCTGTTCAATTTGCTCCACGCGTACGCCGGGGGTCAAAGTCCAGTCGCCTATCAAGAAGGTGTTCTGTGCAAAAAATGCAGTGGCTTCCACATCGGCCAGCAGGCGTTCATCTGCCTCGGGTGTGGTGTCGGCGAAGTTGTCGAATTCAAATTTCTTACGGTCAATGTCTTCCGTGTGGTAGCGCATGCCGATGATAGTTTCGCTGGGTACACCAAAAGCAGAATGGGTGAATTCAAGCTTCGGTTCAATGCCGAACACATCGTATTGACGCGGCCTTGTTGCAAATTCGGTTTCCAGCTCACCCAAGCCAATCGTGGTAGGGTCCATGGGGTCAAAGGCCGATTCAAATTCGCGCGAGCGCAAAGAAGTTCTGTCAGTTTTGGTGTGGTACACCTGCGTGGTCAGGCGGGCACGTTCTCCCAATTGCCAGCCATGAATCAACTGAATGGTGTCGCGGTCCATCAGATAGCGTTCGCCCTCGGTGCCTGGCACCGAATAGGGGTCTCGCAAATACTCCTGTGCGGTAAGCCCGGTCTCGCTGAACAGCGAATCTTCTTCAAACCGGGTGTACTTCGCGGTCAGGGTGTGTGCACTGTTGATATTCAACTGGCCCTTGATGGTTACATCTTGTACATCGAATTCATGCTGTGCGCGAATGCCGTCGCCTTGGCGCTTGAGCAAATCAATCATGATGCCGCCTTGTTCCGAACCGGTTCCAAGGTTCAGGTGTGCACCCCGGTAGCCTTCATTGCCCACCGACAATTTTGCGGAACCTTCAAAACCGTCTCGCGGTACGGGTTTCGTCACGAAGTTGATCATCCCGCCCAGCGTTTGCGGGCCATACAAAATTTGACCCGATCCTTTCAGTACCTCTACGCGCTCCAGTCGCTCCAGTGGTGTGGAGTAATGTGCAGATGGGTCGCCATAGGGCGCAAAAAATACAGTGGGTGCACCGTCTTCCAAAAGCAGTGTTCGGGAACTGCGTCTTGGGTTCAGCCCGCGCAATCCGATATTCAGGTGAGTGCCCGCAGCGTCCTCAGACACCACGTGCAAACCGGGTACCTCCCGAACCAGTTCCAGAATGGAAAAGGGCTCGCGTTTGTCCAGGTCTTCCCGAGTCAGCACGTTCGACGAGCCGGGTAAATTTTCAATATTGGAAGGCAAGATACTGTTGCCCGACACCTCGACGCCTGGCAATGCATTGCTTTGCGCAAAGGCCAAGCCGCCATGCCCCAACATGATCAGCACCGCACTGGTGATTGCTGTTTTTTTGAATGTACCCATGTCCTACCTCTCCGAGTTCTTTTATGTTCTGAAGTAAGTGTAGGAACTGGACAGCGCACTTTCCAAGGGAACTTTTCCCGAAAATATTCGTAATACGGGGAACTTTAATGGCGTGATAGGCTCCCTCTATCAGATCGCTTGATTAACCTTCACAACAATAGACCCCGACATGACAGCAACCACCATTCAATGGATTGCCGCCTTTCTTTTTGCCGGCGCGCTTATTCACACTTTTTCGGCCAGCTACTTTGAACGCTTGGCTCACCATAGCAAACACCACAGTGGCTTGTTTCACCTGCTAGGCGAGGTTGAAGCGGTATTTGGCATTTGGGCCCTGTTTTTGGTCATCGCCATGGCTTTTTCAGTCAACCTCGATTCAGCCGTGGAGTATGTGGATACCCGCCATTACACCGAACCCTTGTTCGTATTCGTGATTATGGTGGTGGCGGCAAGCCGCCCGGTGCTGGACGCCTCCCGTTTGCTGGTAGAGGGCCTTGCCCGTTTAATGCCCGTGAACAAAGGCGTTGCCTTCACCTGGCTGGGCCTGTTCATGGTGCCCCTGCTGGGCAGTTTGATTACTGAACCGGCCGCGATGACCTTGGCGGCCTTGCTGCTTCGCGACGTGCTGTTTTCCAAGGCTGTACCCAATTTCATCCGCTATTGGGGCCTGGGTGTTTTGTTTGTAAACATCTCGATTGGCGGTGTACTCACCTCCTTTGCTGCACCACCTGTATTGATGGTGGCTGCCACCTGGAACTGGGATACCCCCTTCATGCTGGCCAACTTTGGCTGGAAGGCAGCCATTGGCGTATTCATTAATGCCACAGTGTTTATTTTCTTCGCTGCCAAACATTTGGGCGCCGAAGTCAAAAACCCCGAGGCCTTGGGTGAAGACGGCCAGCCGCTGGCGCCAGTGCCCTGGTGGGCCATGGTCATTCACTTGGCCTTTTTGGGCGCGGTGGTTTTGTTTGCGCATCACCCAGCCGTGTTCTTGGGCATTTTCCTGTTTTTCCTGGGTTTTACGGCCGCATACAACACTTTCCAGTCCCGCTTGTTGTTGAAGGAAGGTTTGCTGGTGGCGTTCTTCCTCGCGGGCCTTGTGGTACTGGGTGGCATGCAACAATGGTGGTTGCAGCCCGCGGTCAGCGACCTGGACGATGGCGTATTGTTCGTTGCAGCCATGGCACTTACAGCGATCACTGACAACGCCGCGCTCACTTATTTGGGGTCGCTGATTGAGGGCACCTCAGAAAGTTTCCGCTATGCCCTGGTGGCTGGTGCGGTGGCGGGCGGCGGCCTTACGGTGATTGCCAATGCGCCCAACCCAGCGGGTTTGTCACTGCTCAAGCGCCAATTCCCTGACGAAGCCGTGTCAGCTGGAGGCTTGCTTGCCGGGGCCCTCGGGCCCACGGCGGTCGCGGCACTTTGCTTCTGGTATCTGTGAACCAGTAGAGGTTCAATAAAAAAGCCCCTGTGCGCAACACACAGGGGCTTTTTTTAACGCCAGTTACTTATCGGCTGAACGGGCTAATACCGATCAAATGAACATGCAGCCAAGCCGCGAAGACCAGCCAAGCCAGTACACCCACCACCACGGTCATCAGCGTGCCCACTTTGGTGGGGCCGTCGCCCGCAAAACCCATGGGAATGGCGCGCCTGCGTGCGGTTTTAAACAGCAACACCGCCCACACCAAAAATGATCCAAACAAAATAATATCGGCCAGCGTGCCATTGGCGATCAAATGCGCCAGCGCCCACACTTTTACAGACAAGGTCATGGGGTGCTGTAACTTGGCCTTGATGTGGTTGGTGGGCACATAACAAGCCGCCAACATGATGAAAGACACCAGCATGAGAAGTGCCGCAATGTGGCGCATGGCCGCGGGTGGATTCCACACAAAAACAGGGTCAAGCCGGGCCTGGCCGTATCCGTAGACAATCAGCACCAAGCCCAGTATAGAAACGGCTGTGTAAATGCCGCGGTACTTGCCTTTGCCAAGCCTCGCGATCATGCCCGACCGGCGTTGGTCATCTGGAATTCGAGTCGCGTGCATGCCCAAAAAAAGCGCCAACCCGGCGACCAATATCAACAAGCCCATTCAGTTCTCCTTTTTGTAGTGAACCGATTATGTCACAGGCTTACGCTGCGCGCCGTGCTGCCGGTTTTGGTGCGAAGGTGCCCAGTGATTCGGGCTTGGGCAGCAAACGTTCAAGCCAGGCCGGAATTTGTTTAAAACCCAGCACATTGTCTTCACGCACCCCACCTTCGGTAAACACCCGGGTGCCCATGATGTAATCAAACCACGGGCGGGTGACGCACCAGTTGGCGCCAGGGTTGTTGCCCATGTGGTGGTCGAAGTGCCAGGGCACGCGTTGCTCACCCCAGGCTGGTTTCATGTGGCTTTTTTTGTGAACCCGATAGTAATTCAGGCTGCTGTACCAAAGAGTGCCCACAAAAAAAGGTGCCACCGGAAACAGCGGTGCCACTGCCACGGCGCTGGCAATCAAGGCCCAGGCTTCTTTGCCCTGTGCATGCATCCCGAGCGGAAAGCGCTCATAGTTCGGGTCGTAGTAACCATGTTCACGCACTTCCCTGTGGTGCTCGTGAAAGTGAAAGGCCCAGAATGTACCTCGTTTTTTTCCCATGCCGTGCAGCACGTATTTGTGCATGCCCCATTCCACAGCATTGGCGGTCAACAGACCCAAAGGAATTCCCAACATGTGTGTCTCCGTATATAGATAGGTGTTACGCGGTACCCAGTGCAGCGTTCAATGCACGGCTGCCCAGTTCCACATGTTGCCGGGCCAGTACCTCGCAACGCCGTTGTTCCCCGGCTTCGATGGCCTGCGCAAGCTGGGCCAGCGTATTTACATCGCGAAATTCGTCCTGCATTACCAAGGTCAGCGTGTTCCAGGCCGCAAGGTAGGTTTGATTCATGGAATTGAAAGCCAGCTTGAACACCACATTGCCGCTGCCTTGCACCACCAGGGCCCAAAAATCAAAGGCCAGTTGCTGAAGTTTTGGCAGTTCGCTGGTGGTTTGCATGTTGGCAATCACCGGCTTCAGTGCATCGGCCAATGCCTTGCCGCCGTGCACTGCTGCTTGCCCAGCCACCACTGGCGCCAAAGCCTTGCGCAAGGCTACGATTCCCCGGGCCACTTCGAGGTTGACTTGCCCCTGTGCACTTACCATCAGGCTTGGCAGCAGTTCAAGGCCTCCCTCGGCTTCAAAGTTCTCAACCTGTGTAGCACCACCATGGCGTACCCGAACCAGTCTGGCCTGTTGCAAACGCTTGATTGCCTCGCGCACGGCACCTCTGTTCACCCCAAGGGTTTCAGATAGCTCACGCTCAGAGGGCAATTCAGCCCCAACTGGTAATACCTTTTTAAGAATTCGATCGCGAAGCTGGATGTAAACCTGCTCAGAGATCGAAATTTTTTGAATATTTTCCATGGTTTGTAGAACTGGAGGGCAAGGATTGTTTAACTGGTCAACTGATCATACCAGTTAGTTTCCAAGTGATGCAAATTGAAGTGGTTTGCCGTTTACCCCGGCTGACAAGCCTTTAACAATGGGCAAAGTGCCGTTTCAATAAAGTGCAGTTTGGGGTGGCTGTTGCGGGTCACCAAGGCAATTTCCCGGCTGGGCAAAGGCGCAGCCAGTTCAATCTGTTTCACTTCGGTTTTGTGCAGCAAACCGGCCCGTATGGCCATATCAGGCAACAAGGCACAGCCCAGGCCCGAATTCACCAACTGAACCATGGTGGCCAAGCTGCTGGCCTCAACCGGATTGCTGTCGTTGTTGTTCGCTTCCCGTTGTTTGGCGCTGCAAGCCGATACGGTGTGGTCACGCAGGCAATGGCCTTTCTCAAGCAACAGCAGGCGGCGAGTGTCCACCTCGCGCAGGCGTACACCCGTGGTTTTACATAGGGCGTCGTTTCTGTGGGCGACCAATCGCAAGGGTTCTTCAAACAGCGGAAAAGCCTTCAGTTTGCCCAAATCGATGGGCAGGGCTATCAGCGCGGCATCCAGTTCGCCGAGTTCCAGTTCTTGAAGCAAGGCTGCGGTTTGGCTTTCGCGCACGCGTAGTATCAAATCAGGAAAGCCGGTTCTGGTTTTGCTTAAAATTGCACCGAGCAAAAAGGGCGCAATGGTCGGTATGATGCCCAGCCGGAATTCTCCGCTGGCGGGGTCGGCTGCCATTTGCGCGCGCGCCACCATGTCGCGGCTGGCCGACAAAATACTTTGTGCACGCTCCACCACTTCTACACCCACTGGCGTCAGTGCTACCCGCTGGCGGTCGCGTTCTACCAATTGCACACCCAGTGTGCGCTCAAGTTCGGCAATCCCGCCTGACAAAGTAGATTGCGTGACAAAGCACCGCTCGGCCGCCCGGGTGAAGTTGAGTGTTTCAGCAACGGCTAGCAAATAGCTGAGTTGCTTCAACGAAAGGGCGCTGGACTGATGTAATGGCATGATGCGCATGAGTATACGATCGGAAAAATCGATTAAAGCAGAAAATTTGGATCAATCTATCCCCCCGCGCAAGAATCCCTATCCCTCAATTTCTCGAGATAAAACAATTGGCTTACGCTCGTGGTTTTTCGTTAACAATTTGATCGCGATGACTTTACAAATTGATTATAAATTTCTTGCCCGCATGGAAGGCGAGTGCAAGTTGAATGTGTACGTTCCAGACCCGGAGCGTAGCAATAGCGGGCCAACTATTTCAACAGGGTTTGATTTGGGCGCTCGTAATGAATACGATCTGCAGAAACTGGGTATACAGGGTGAGCTATTGAGGCGTTTCAAGCCTTATTTGGGTTTGCAAGGTATGGATGCACTGGCGTTTGTCAAAAAGAATCCCATGAAAATCTCATTGAAAGAATGCCATCAAGTTGATGCTGCGTTGAAAGCCCATTTTGCTTCTCAGGTTACGTCGCGATACAACTCGTCTATCGCAACGGGCAAAACAAAGTTTGAAGATCTACCGAGTCAAGCTCAAACAGTCATCATGTCGGTCTCTTATCAATACGGTGATCCACGCATCAAAACACCAATATTTTGGAATGCAGTTCTAGAGCAAGATTGGGGAAAAGTGGTGTCCATACTTGAAAACTTCGGTGACCGATACAAACCACGAAGAAAAGAGGAAGCCAAGCTACTAAGGGAAATTTTGAAATGACTCTACGATCACGTTATTTTTCGGTGATATGTTTGTCTATGTTCTCGGTATCTTGTTCCGGGCAGAAAAGCGATGCTGCGATTAATGTAATGCACGACAAATTGCCTATTCATTCCGAAGACATAAGAAAAGCATATTCCGCAGTTCGCCAACCTTTAACTTTTGAAGCTGGCCAAACCGTGAGCAGTTGTGACGAATATTTAGAATCCATGGAAAGTAGCGAGGTGCTTGCGGTGAGCTCCGAGCGCCGTGTTGAAAAGGAGTATCAAAGCTGTGAAGGCTTAAAAAGGCTACTAAATGCGTCTGAGCAGAATATTGAAATCAAAAGGCTTATTTCACAACGCGAAAAATTTTCATCAGGTTTGTGCAGTCAACTTGACTTGAGTACGTTTTCCCATTCCCTGCGCCCTCAGATGCAAGAGGGCGTTGTAACGCTAAATGAACTTTTTAAAACCAAGCCCAGTAACACTCCAACCTGTTTGTATTTAGATGAATCCATGCGGTTTGAGTTGATACCTGTTCTTCAATTCAGTGATAAAGGCACCGGCGAGCAATATTTGATCGTTTGGTTAACTGATGAAATTAATAACGGCAGTTATATCGATTATCAAAGCCTATTGGTAAAAGTGAGCAATGAACGAAGTTGGCAGGCTCTTGATATATGGCCGCGCCCACTTTGATGCGGTGTTGCCAACACGCCTAGGTTCGACCAAAAGGGGATATCCTGCCGCATAATGTGGCATCAATAAAACCTCAAAAGCAAGAATCCAATGGCAATCAAGAAGACTGAGCTTTATTCCTCCCTTTGGTCCAGCTGCGACGGGTTGCGCGGTGGTATGGATGCCAGTCAGTACAAAGACTATGTACTTACTCTATTGTTCATGAAGTATGTGTCTGACAAGTTCGCAGCAGATCCAAACAGTTTAATCACGGTTCCCAGGGGCGCGAGCTTTGCGGACATGGTCGCTTTGAAAGGCGATAAAGAAATTGGTGACAGAATCAACAAAATCATCAGTGCCCTAGCCGAGGAAAATGACCTGAAGGGCGTTATTGATGTTGCCGATTTTAACGACGAAGACAAGCTTGGCAAGGGCAAAGACATGGTAGATCGGCTAACCAAGCTGATCGGTATTTTCGAAACCATGAATTTGTCAGCCAATAGGGCAGATGGCGACGACCTACTGGGTGATGCGTATGAATACCTGATGCGCCACTTCGCCACCGAGTCAGGTAAAAGCAAAGGGCAGTTTTACACCCCGGCTGAGGTATCTCGAATTCTTGCCAAGGTTATTGGTATAAATGCCCAAACCCCGCAAGATGCCACCGTATATGACCCAACATGTGGTTCGGGGTCTTTGTTACTGAAAGCTAGTGACGAAGCCCCGCGTGGCTTAACCATTTACGGCCAGGAAATGGACAGCACCACCAGCGCCCTGGCCCGCATGAACATGATTTTGCACAACAATGCCACAGCCAAAGTGTGGAAGGGCAACACCCTGGCTGACCCCCAATGGAAAGACGCTAACGGCGCATTAAAAACTTTCGACTTTGCCGTGGCCAACCCGCCGTTTTCCAATAAAAACTGGACCAGTGGCTTGAATTTAAAGCACGACGAGTTTAACCGCTTTGTGTGGGGAACCCCACCTGATAAAAACGGTGATTATGCGTTTTTGTTACACATTATTAAAAGCCTTAAAAGCACAGGCAAAGGCGCAGTTATTTTGCCCCACGGTGTTTTATTCCGTGGAAATGCCGAGGCACGGATACGCGAGAATTTACTGAAGCAGGGTTATATCAAGGGCATTATTGGGCTGCCAGCCAACCTGTTTTATGGCACGGGTATTCCAGCGTGCGTGCTTGTAATTGACAAAGAAAATGCACATGCCCGCACAGGCGTGTTTATGGTGGATGCCAGCAAAGGCTTTATGAAAGACGGCAACAAGAACCGCCTTCGTAGCCAAGACATTCACAAAATTGTCGACGTGTTCACCAAGCAACTACAATTGCCCAAATACAGCCGCATGGTGCCACTGGCTGAAATCGAGAAGAACGACTACAACCTGAACATACCGCGTTACATCGACAGCTCTGAACCCGAAGATTTGCACGACCTGAATGCGCACCTGAACGGTGGCATACCCAACCGTGACATCGACGCGCTTGAACCATACTGGAAAGTATTTCCAGAACTGCGTGCCACCTTGTTTGAACCCCTGCGCCCTGGTTATAGCAAAGGGTTGTTGCCTTCCAATGAGGTGAAAAATCACATTGTTCAACACCCGGAGTTCACCGAGTTTGCCTTACAAAGCTTGCAGCCCTACGCGGCGTGGTGCAAGCGTGCCAAGCTGGATAGCATTCAACAAGGTGATGTACCCAAGGAAATTATTCACAGAATTAGCGAAGACTTGCTGCAAAGCTACGCCAACGTGCCTTTGCTGAACCAATACGATGTGTATCAAATTTTGATGGACTATTGGGCCAACACCCTGCAAGACGATGTGTATGTGCTGGTGCAAGATGGCTGGTTTGCCGGGCGCATTTTGCGTGAACTGGTGGTTACCAAAGGTGAAAAGCTGAAGGAAACCCCCGACCTTGTAATTGGTAAAACCAAGTACAAAGCCGAGCTAATACCCCCGGCAGTTGTGGCTGGTGTTTACTTTCGTGAACAGCAAGAGAAAATTCAAGAATGGCAAACAAAACTTGATGTGGCTACTCAAGCATTGGAAAGCTACATTGAAGAACATGCAACGGAAGGCGGCTTGCTGGCAGATGCCTTGAATGAGAATGACAAAGTAACCAAGCTTGGCGCAGTTGCACGCCTGAAAAAGACAAACGATCCTGAAGAACAGGTAGCACTTAAGAAGGTTATTCATTTGCTTGCAGAGGAGAGCGAAATCAAGAGTGCACTTAAAGATTGGCACGGGCAGCTTGACCATGCCGTGTTTCAAAAGTATTCGCAACTTACCGAAGTTGAAATCAAGTTGCTGTTGGTGCAATTCAAGTGGCTACCTGCCATACACCGCGGAATTGAAGCTGAAATTGAACGCATAACCCAACAACTGGCCAACCGCGTACGCGAACTTGAAGAACGTTATGCCGAGCCTTTGCCCACCATTGAAAAAGAAGTTGAAAAACTAAGTGCCCAAGTGGCTGAGCACCTGAAAGCCATGGGGTTGGAGTGGCAGGTATGAGTGGGCTGCAACAACTTACGCAATGGTGCCTTTTTTTAATAAGCAAAGGGGCTAGCCATGAATAGGATGGCGGAAGAAGTGAGCGCAGCTTATTTGGTGGAAATTGCTGAGGGAGATGTACCTGTGGGTTACAAAAAAACGGAAGTGGGGGTGGTTCCAGAGGATTGGAATGTTGGCCCGTTCGGTAAGTTATTTGAGAAAACTTCATCGCGTAAGGCCCTTAGATCTACAGAGTTAGTCTCATTCGTTGGAATGCAAGATGTAACGGAAAACGCCAGGCTAAAGAGCGTACACCTTGTAAATTTTGAGGAGGTAAAGGCGGGCTTTACGTATTTTGAAAAAAAAGACGTGCTTGTAGCAAAAATCACACCCTGTTTCGAGAATGGGAAAGGATGTTCCACAAATAATCTGCCAACAAACATTGGGTTTGGTAGTACAGAGTTTCATGTGTTGAGAGCGAAAGATCATTCAGATGCGGATTTCATTTATTTTTGGACAACAGCGAAAACATTAAGGACGGCGCTAGAGTCCGAAATGGTGGGTAGCGCAGGGCATCGGCGGGTACCGCTGCATGCTTTACAAAATTATGTAATCCCTTACCCAAAGTGTAAACATGAGCAATTTGCAATCGCAAAAATTTTGTCTGGTTTAGATTTACTGATGGAGAAACTGGAAGCTTTGATTCTGAAAAAGCAAGCCATCAAAGCGGCCACCATGGAGCAATTGCTCACTGGCAGAACTCGACTTCCTCAATTTGCATTCTGGGAAGATGGCTCACCAAAGCGCTACAAGAGCAGTGAATTGGGCGAAATTCCGGAGGATTGGGATATTTGCGATATTCAACAAAGTTGCGATATCTTAACTGGCTATCCCTTTCCTAGCGAAGGTTATTCATTAGTTGGTTTCCGGTTGTTGAGAGGTGCGAATATAAAGCGAGATCGGACGGATTGGAGCGAGCAAATCACCTCCTACTGGCCTGAAGTTACTGCCGATCTAAAAGAATATGAGCTTAAAAGTGGTGATATTGTTATTTCTATGGATGGATCTCTGGTTGGGAAAAGCTTCGCTCAATTAACAGGCAATGATTTGCCAGCCCTTCTTTTGCAGCGCGTTGCTAGACTAAGAGCTAAAACTGTTTACCAGTCTTACTTAAAGGAATGGATTTGCAGTTCGTTCTTTATCGACCACTGTGATTCATTAAAGACGGTTACGGCGATTCCTCATATTAGTCCTCAAGATATAAAGTCTTTTAAATTTTTTGTCCCGAGATGTGAAAGAGAGCAAATTGATATTGCGACTGTGTTGTCCGAGCTTAGTGAAGAAGTTTTACTCCTAGAAAAACGTTTGGACAAAACCCGCCAGCTTAAACAAGGCATGATGCAGCAACTGCTCACTGGTAAAATCCGTCTGCTCAAAGCTTCAACTGTAAGCGCCTCATGACGATCGAATTTGTTCAGGGGGATCTCTTGGATGCACCCGTTGAGGCCTTAGTGAACGCAGTGAATACGGTGGGTGTTATGGGCAAGGGAATCGCCCTTCAATTTAAAAATCGTTTTCCGCAGAATATGGCTGCCTATTCCAAGGCATGTAAAAGTGGTCTTGTTAATGTGGGGAAAGTGTACGTTACTGAAACCAACTTGCTTGTTGGGCCAAGGTGGATTATCAACTTTCCGACCAAGAAGCACTGGCGCGATAACTCTCAAATTGAATGGATTGAATTAGGTCTTCAGGACCTGAAAAGTTTTATCATGCGAAACGCCGTCAAATCCATAGCTATCCCAGCTTTGGGGGCAGGAAATGGTGGGTTGGACTGGCGCAAGCAAGTAAAGCCAATAGTTGCTGCGGCCTTGGCTGATTTAAAGGAAATTGATATTCTGGTCTACGAACCCTTGGCAACGGGTTAATTTCTGAAGGAATGTTCCTGTGCTCTCCACCAAAGAAGAACAAAAATGAAGTACACCAAGGCTCGATTTTTCAAGTGTGCCCTGCAACTCAACCCTTACAGCTATATTGCCTACAGGGGTCAGGAACACACGATGACAGAAGACGAGTATAACCAGCAGCTGGTCGATGCGTGTCTTGAGGCCCAAGTAGAAGTTGTTGGAATAGCAGATCATGGCTCGGTTAAAGAGCTGGATAAGTTGCGCAACCTATTCATTCAAAACGGCATCGTGGTTTTTCCTGGGTTTGAGATTGCTTCATCTGAAAAGGTGCATTTCGTTTGTCTTTTCGGCGAAGACAAAACGTCTCAAGAATTGGAGCGAATTCTCGGCCGACTTTCCAAGCTTGACCCTGCAGAGGGCATATTGCCGACCGACTTAAGCGCCGTGCAATTGATTGATTCGGTTGAGGAAATTGGTGGGTTTGTATTTGCAGCGCATAGCACGACCGCTTCAGGTGTCCTCAAGTCCAAAATGAATCACATTTGGAAATATCCTAAGTTACGCGCTGCTCAAATCCCTGCGAATCTCAGTGACTTGAAAGGTGGCGAGCTCGATTTTTATCGAGATGTTTTCTTAAACAAAAATGCAGAGTACCGCCGTGAGCGACCAATGGCCGTAATCAATGCAGCAGATATTAAAGAACCTGCTGAAGTAGCTAATCCTCGTGCAACCTGTTTAATTAAAATGACTCAGCCCTGTTTCGATTCGTTCAAGCAGGCATTTCTGGATCCTGGCTCAAGGGTGCGTTTAAATTCTGAGAAGCCCGAAAATTATGCCTCTGCGATTGAACGCATTCGGTTTGTGGGGGGGTATCTGGATGGACTCGATATTGAACTTTCAGAACATTTGAATGCTGTTATCGGTGGACGGGGCACAGGCAAGTCAACTTTGCTTGAATGCATTCGTTTCGCAATGAATATGCAAGCGCAAAGCACCGAGGCAAAATTGCAGCACAAGAAGGTAATAGATAGTAATTTGGCGGCTGGCGGTATGGTCAAGTTAACCGTGCGTTCAGCAACCATGCATGGGCGGAGGTTTGAAATAACCCGAAAATTTGGTGATCAACCTGTGGTGGTTGATGACGCTGGCAAAGTGTCGCCGCATCAGCCTCGGGATTTATTGCCTGGGCTAGAGCTTTATGGTCAAAACGAGATTTTCGAATTAACTCGAAACCAGGCAAGTCGTAACCAACTGATTGAACGTTTTTTGGATAGCGAGCATGCGGAGTTCGACGTTTTAATCGAGAAAGTTCAGCAACGCTTGGTAGGCAATAGGGGCGGTATCTTGGGTGCACTTCAGGCACGCAGTGATATTCTTGCAGATGTTGAGCGGTTACCGAAGCTTCAAGATCAGGCCAAGCAATTCAAGGCCTTGGGTTTGGATGAGAAATTAAAAATAGTACCTAAGTTGGAAAAAGAGAGGCAGCTTGTTGCGCTGATCGATGAAGAACTGAACCGAACCCGAGAAAGCCTCGATTTTTTGAAAGATAACTTACCTGACCTCGCCTTTATTGCGGATCAAGTTTTGGAAGGCTTACCTCACGCTGCACTTTTTGCAGAGCAGCGGAAAGCTCTGAACGATCTAGACCAGGCGTTGAAGCAGGGTTTGCAGCAGTTTGAGAAGGCTTACAAGACGTCAGTAGAAAGAATAGATCCGTTACAAGAGCAGCTTGAACTTGCAATTGAGGGCGACGAACAAACGCTTGAAAAAGCCTTTGGTGAAATTCCCTCTAGCCAAGGTAAAACAGGTAGGCAGATAGGTTCTGAGTATCAACAGTTACTTAAGCGTATTGAGCAGATAAAACCCAAACAGGCTGCTGTTCAAACGCGAGATTCCCAGTTACGTGAGCTATATGCTGAACGGAAAAAATTACTCTTGGAGCTAGCAGAAGCGAACTCTGGTCGACTTAGTAAAATGCAGAAATCAATAAAGAGCTTAAACAAGAAGCTTGACGGCAAAGTGAAGCTCACTTTGAACAACGAGAGTAACAGGCGACCTATTCTCGATTATTTACTCGGGTGCAGAATAGAAGGTGTCGGCGAGAGACGATTGGAATGGGTATTGAGCAGTGGTTTTTCTCCTGCGGCACTGGCTGAGACCATACGCCAAGGCGAGCAAGCGCTAAAAACAGCAGGCTGGGATTCAGGATTGACCACCTCGGTAATTCAGGGGCTTTGCAAATTGCAAGAAAGCCAACTGCTTGAATTGGAGGAACTTACCCTGCCCGAAGAAATGGGAATTGAGTTAAATGTAACCCATGGGGAGCAGACTGCGAATTTTAAGCAGATTGACGATTTATCGACCGGACAACAATGTACCGCAGTTTTACACTTGTTATTGCTCGAAAACGAAGACCCCTTGATTCTGGATCAACCAGAGGACAATTTGGATAATGCTTTTATTGCGGAGCGAATTGTTGCGGAACTTCGTGATGCGAAACTGAGTAGGCAATTTTTATTTGCGACGCACAATGCAAATATCCCAGTGTTTGGCGATGCTGAATGGATCGGTGTTTTGAGTGTCGACGAGGGCAAAGGGCGCATACTTCCTGAGCAACAGGGAGCAATCGACCTCCCAGCTATTCAACGATTGGCTGCAGAAATTCTTGAAGGTGGAAAAAGCGCGTTTAATCAGCGCCGAGAGAAGTATGGTTTTCAATAAAAATGGTAATCCAAGGGGAAGTTCTTGTTAAAGACGGAATTACTTGAAATTATTGCCAGTGGCGAAAACTCCGGTGTCGAGTTTAAGCGTGACGATATTCGTCCGGAACAGTTGGCCAAAGAAATTGTGGCGATGGCAAACTTTCAAGGCGGCAAGGTTTTAATTGGTGTTGAAGACGACGGTACCGTAAGCGGTATTCAGCGGCAGAATCTCGAAGAGTGGGTCATGAATATCGTTCAGGAAAAAATTCATCCGATGATCTTGCCGTTCTATGAGGTTGTAAAATTTGATGATGGAAAATCTGTGGCAGTGATTAGTTTTCCTCAAGGCTTATCAAAACCCTATGTGGTTCGCCACAGCAACAGGGAGGAAGTGTATGTCCGAGTTGGATCCACTTCCAGGCTTGCTACACGAGAGCAACAGATGCGTTTGTTCGAAATCGGTGGGATGTTACACACCGAGGTTATGCCAGTCCCCGGCACCAATCCCGATTGTCTAGATGAAGCACGCCTTCAAAACTACATCAAAGACATTCTTCGCGACCCAGAGTTACCAACAACTCCCGCTGAATGGCAATCCCGTTTGCTTGGGTTGGGCTTTTTAACGCAGGCTGCGGGAATGGTCTGTTGCACCATTGCCGGGCTTATTTTGTTTGGCAAGAATCCGCGTAAATATCTGAAGCAGGCGGGCTTGCGGGTTTTCTCTTTTAACAGCGAAGATAAGAAATACCAGGCTGAGCTTGATGAAATTCTTGATGGCCCTATGGTTGGTCGCTGGGACGTAACAGCGGCTGGAAAAACCTTGGTTGATTCGGGTTTAATCGAACGCTTCATGCAAACCATCAGCCCCTTCATCTCGAAAGAGTCTGGGCAAATTGATGGTGGCTTGCGCAGAGAAACTGAACTTTATTATCCGATCGAAGCGATCAGGGAGTCTTTAATAAACGCACTTGCACACAGGGACTGGACGCGATTTGTAGAAATTGAAGTGGGCAACTACAGCAACCGGTTCGAAGTGATCAGCCCAGGTGCGTTGCCCAATTCCATGACCATTGAGAAAATGAAAGCTGGTCAGCGCTCTCCCCGAAATACGATTGTGATGGAGGTGTTGCGCGACTACGGGTACGTAGATTTTAGGGGCATGGGTGTGCGTGTAAAAATCATGCCATTGACCCGGCAGCATACTGGAAAAGAGCCAGAGTTTACTGCATCCGAGGATTATCTAAAAACGGTGCTGTACCGGTAATATGAACTGGCTGTATTGCTTGGCCCCTTCGGAATACAAATTCCTGTTGTTCTGTTAAATTAATACCGACCCCGCTGCCCCAAACATTCAGGAGACCGGTTTTGTCACTAGTCGGCCAATCAGAACGCACAACACAAAACCGAATCATTCAGTTTTTCCAGGATCATTTGGATTACCGCTACTTGGGCAATTGGCACGATCGCCCCAACAATAAAAATATTGAGATTGAGCTGCTAAGTGCCTGGTTATTAAAGCGAGGTATAAGCGAAGCGCTTGTGGCCCGAACACTTCGCCAACTCGACACAGCGGCGGCTTTGGGTGATGGAAAAAAGTTGTACTACGCCAATAAAGATGTTTATAGCCTGCTGCGCTATGGTGTGAAAGACAAAGACGCTGCGGGTGAACAAAATCAAACTGTGTGGTTGGTCGATTGGCAAAACCCTGAAGCGAATGATTTTTCAATTGCTGAGGAGGTGTCGATAAAGGGTGAAAATAAGAAACGCCCAGACATAGTGCTGTATGTGAATGGTATCGCGCTTGGGATACTGGAATTAAAGCGTTCCCGCACCAACCTTAGCGAAGGTATCCGCCAGAATCTGGATAACCAGAAAAAGGATTTCATTCGCAATTTTTTTAGCACCATCCAATTGGTGATGGCGGGTAACGACACGCAAGGCTTGCGCTACGGCACCATTGAAACCACAGAGAAGTATTACCTGGAATGGAAAGAGGCTGCCGACAATCCCTTTCAGCACAAACTTGATTTTCATTTAAGCCGGATTTGTAGCAAGGCTCGTTTTTTGCAAATCGTGCACGACTTCATGGTGTTCGATTCCGGCATCAAGAAAACCTGCCGGCACAATCAGTTTTTCGGTATCGAGTCTGCCAAACAGCACATTGCACGCCGAGAGGGTGGAATTATTTGGCACACCCAAGGTTCAGGTAAAAGCCTAACCATGGTGTGGCTAGCCAAGTGGATTAGGGAACACATTGCCAATTCGCGAGTGTTAATTGTCACTGACCGTACCGAACTGGATGAACAAATTGAAAAGGTTTTTAGCGGTGTTGATGAAGAAATTTATCGAACTAAAAGTGGGGCTGACTTAATCGCCGTGTTGAATCAAACCTACCCATGGTTGGTCGGTTCGCTGGTGCATAAATTTGGTCGACAAAGCGATGAAGAAGACGACAAAACTGCCGATGCCTTTGTTGACGAACTGAAGAGTTCTTTGCCCGGTGACTTCAAAGCGAAGGGCGATTTATTTGTGTTTGTTGATGAGTGCCACCGAACCCAATCGGGCAAGCTGCATGAGGCGATGAAATCCATCGTGCCTACAGCGATGTTCATCGGTTTTACGGGTACGCCGTTGATGAAGGCGGACAAACGCAAATCCGTCGAAATCTTCGGCCCTTATATACATACCTACAAGTTTGACGAGGCGGTAGCCGATGGCGTGGTGCTTGATTTACGTTATGAAGCCCGCGATATAGACCAGTACATTACCTCGCCTCAAAAAATTGATGATTGGTTTGAAGCAAAAACCCGAGGCCTTTCACGAATTGCAAAGACTCAGCTGAAGCAAAAGTGGGGAACTTTGCAGAAAGTTCTCTCCAGCAAATCGCGCTTGCAGCAAATTGTGAACGATATTTTGATGGACATGGATACAAAGCCCCGTCTTATGGATGGCAGGGGCAATGCCATGTTGGTGTGCTCAAGTGTATACCAGGCCTGCAAAGCCTTTGAAATGTTTAGCCACAGCGGTTTGGCCGGCAAGGTGGCAATTGTTACCAGCTTTCAGCCCACTGCTGCTAGCATCAAGGGTGAGGAAACTGGAGAAGGTCTGACCGAGAAGCTTTTCAAATACGAAACCTACCGCAAAATGCTTGCCGATTTCTTTGAGCAAACGGAGGAACAGGCGGCCAATCGGGTTGATGAGTTTGAGATCGAGGTTAAAAAGCGCTTCGTAAATGAGCCTGGTCAAATGCGCTTGTTGATTGTCGTCGATAAATTACTGACTGGTTTCGATGCGCCGTCTGCCACGTATTTATACATTGACAAACAAATGGCTGATCACAGCCTGTTTCAGGCCATATGCCGCGTGAATCGACTAAGCGATGAAGACAAAGAGTATGGCTACATTATTGACTACAAAGATCTGTTTAAATCGCTAGACAAGGCAATTACCGATTACACGGCGGGGGCATTTGATGCCTTTGACCAGGAAGATGTCGCAGGTTTGTTGAAAAACCGTGTTGAGCAAGCCCGACTTGATTTAGAAGATGCACTCGAGACGGTACGTGCACTCTGTGAACCAGTGATGGTGCCCCGCCATACGCAGAATTTTATCCATTACTTTTGCGGTGAGTCGGGCTGTAATGATGATGTGCTAACAGAAAAGGAAGCCCTAAGACTTACTTTTTATCAAGCCGTTGCAAAGCTACTCCGTAAGTTTGCGGGTATCGCCAATGAAATGAGTGAAGCGGGGTTTACAGATTTTCACGCCTTGAAAATTGCCGAGGAAGTGGCCTTCTTCGAAAAGGTGCGTGATGAAGTAAAATTGGCCAGTGGCGATTTGCTCGATATGAAACGGTTTGAGCCCGATATGCGTCATTTGTTGGATATGTACATTCGAGCGAACGACAGTGAAGTGCTTATGGACTTTGAGGAATTGGGCTTGATAGAGCTAATTGTTGAGAAGGGCATAGGCGCGTTGGATGGTTTGCCGGATGGAATCAGGAATGACCAGGAGGCTATGGCAGAGACCATTGAAAACAACGTACGCCGAACTATCGCTGATGAAAATCCTGTAAATCCGAGGTACTACGAACAAATGTCGGCTTTGTTGGTTGAATTGGTTAATTTGCGCAAACAACAAGCAATTGATTATCAGGAGTTTCTCAAGCGAATTCTTGACTTGTCTCGGAGGGTGGTAAAGCCGGAGCAAGTGTTTTATACCTATCCACCAGCCATGGATACCCAGGCCAAGCGCGCGTTTTACGATAACTTCGGTCATGATGAAGTTCTTGCAACGAAAATTGACACTACCATTCGTTTGACCAAACGTGCCGAATGGATAGGCGATCGTTTCAAAGAAAGGGAATTGATAAATGCATTGAATGAAGAGATCAAGGATTACGATATTGATGTGAAACAAGTAGTTGAGTTGGCAAAGGCCCAAAAGGAATACAAATGAGCCAGATGGAAATTGGCTCTGTAAAGCTGAAGCTCGACCGCAAGGCCATTAAGCATTTACACATCAGCGTTGTGCCACCAGACGGTAGGGTAAAGGTATCTGCCCCTCGCCAAATGACCGACACAGCCATTCGCACCGCTGTGGCCAGCCGAATCGGGTGGATTCGAAAGCAACAGCGAGATTTTCGTGCGCAGGCTAGGCAATCTGATCGTCAGATGGTGAGTGGGGAATGTCACTACCTTTGGGGCCGACCGTGTCGTTTGCGTGTTGTTGAAAGACAGGGGAGGCATGAGGTGATCCTTTCGGGGAAAAATACACTGCGACTCTACGTTCAGCCCGGTACTTCAATTCAAAACAAGCAAAGCGTGCTGGCTGAACACGGCCGTACGCTCTTAAAGGCAGAGGTGGAAAGGCTGTTGAAAATATGGTCGCCTAAAATAGGAGCTACCCCCTCGTTTTGGGGTATTAAAAAAATGAAAACAAAATGGGGTAGTTGCAATACTTACACCAAACGCATTTGGCTAAATTTAGAGCTCGTCAAGAAGCCTCCTGAATGCCTGGAATACATTTTGGTGCACGAATTGGTTCATTTATTGGAGAGACATCACAATGAACGATTCAAGGCTCATATCGATAGACTAATACCCAGCTGGCGTGAGCGTCGAAATTTATTGAATAGCCTTCCTTTGGCCTTTGAAAACTGGTCCTACTAGTATGCTGAACTTGCTGTAAGCTAACTTATCCGCACTACCGTCTAAAACAGTGAACAGCCGCATCAATCCAGCCCAGTTGGCCCGAACAGCGAACGCCGCATTTCTTCGCGACGCTTTGTTGCGCACGCGCGAGCGCACCTTGGGTTTGCTGGAGGACTACGTGGCCGCTTTGGGTTCGGACTGCAAGGTGCCTCGTCGCCCTGAATTGAACCCGCCACTTTGGGAGTTGTGCCATGTGGCCTGGTTTCAAGACTGGTGGCTGGCCCGCAACCCCGACTGGGCCTTGGGTGTGCAGTGCAATCCCGATGCACCCAAACTGGAGTCTCGCCTGTTCAATGCCGATGCACGCCTGAATTCAAGCACCATCGCGCATGACACCCGCTGGGAAATCGGTTTGCCCGATTTGCAGGGCACCCGTGAGTATCTGGCCGCCTCGTTGCGCGACACATTGAGGTTGCTGGAGCAGGCTGATGCGCTGTGTGCCAGCGACCCCGGCAACGCCGATCAGTACCTTTATTTTTTCCGCCTGTGTGTGTTGCATGAACAAATGCACAACGAAGCCGCGGTTTTCATGGCCAAGTTGCTGAACATCCAATTGCGCCCCCACAACGCATGCCGGCCCGGCATGCAGGAGTGTAGTAGCGAATCAGTTCAGCTTCACCTTCCGGCCAGCCAGTGGACCCTGGGCTGGCAGGGTGAGGGTTTTGCATTCGACAACGAAGTACCCGCCTGTGTGGTGCAGTTACAGGCATTCACCATCGATTCACGCCCGGTCAGCTGGGTGCAGTATCTTGAATTTGTACAGGCCACCCAACACCCCATGCCTGCTTTTGTTGCATTTGAAAACGATGGCTGGATTAACCTGGGTTATGGTCAAAAAATACCGCTCAAGCTGAGTGCACCAGCCGAGAACATCAGTTGGCTGGATGCCCAGGCGTATTGCCAGTGGGCGGGCCGCAGGCTGCCCACTGAAGCTGAATGGGAATACGCCGCACACACACAAGCCTATATGCAGTGGGGGCAGGTGTGGGAATGGACTGCCAATACCTTTTTGCCATTCGACGGGTTCAAAATGCACCCTTACGTCGATTACTCCAAACCCTGGTTTCATGATCGAAAGGTACTGAAGGGTGCAAGTTGGGCCACTTCTGCCGAAATGGTTCACCCCAAATACCGCAACTATTTTCAACCGGATCGGCAAGACGTGTTGTCCGGCTTCAGAACCTGCGCTGTTAATCGGTAAAAGCGATTAGCTTCAAAGAAATTATCCGTTAGACGAATAATATTCGCTCGGGCAATCTAACTGTGTAATCAAGTCTTTGAAGCACAGGAGCCCGCCATGAGTTTTCATCAAATGACCAAAATTGTGGGTCTGAACATCGCCGACCACGCTGGGCTGGACGCCGTTCGTGCGTTTCGCGCTGCGCGTGGCGTGGTGGGCATTCTGATTGTTGCGCTGGGTTTGTACCTCATCGTCACACAAGGGGCACCTGCGGTTTGGGCTGCGGTTCAGTACATTGCGGCAAGCCCCTCCAAGCTTCAGGCTGTCGAGTTTTCGGCCATTGCCGGTGCGGCCACCGGCCTTGGTGGCATGGCTTTGCTGGTCATGAAGAAAATTGATGACAAAGGCCTGGGTTTGTTTATTGCGATCGCAGGCGGCATGATGGCAGCCGCAGCGGTCATGTCCCTGTTTATCCCTGCCATTCAAACGGAAGGCGCTTTGATGGTGGTGCTGGTAGCCACAGCAGCAGGCTACGGTGTGATGACAGTGCTAGACCAAACCCTGCCGCATGAACACCCCGTGACAGGCCCGGAAATGGCGGGCAATCAACGCCTGCGCATGGCCTTGCTGATGACCATTGCCATTGCTTTGCACAACGTACCGGAAGGTTTTGCAGTGGGTGCCAGTGCAGGCAACCTGAACGGTGCATCCGGCACGGCATTCTCGATCGGTTTGCAAAACATTCCGGAAGGCTTGATCGTGGCCACAGCCTTGTGGAGCATTGGCGTGCACAAAGCGCTTGCTGCGCTGGCCGCATTGGCCACAGGGTTGGTTGAACCACTGGGCGCTGGTTTGGGCGTAATTACTGCCGATTCATGGGCCATGGGTACGCCCGCTTCAATGGCTTTTGCCGCCGGTGCGATGGCATTTGTGGTTTGCAATGAAATGATTCCGGAGAGCATCAAAATGACTGGAAAACTGAAAACAATTTACACGGCCGGTGTATCCACCGTGCTTACAGCCATTGCATTGGGCTGGATGGGTGCCTGATCTCGCAAGGTGTCATGTAAGCAGGTAATAATGAGCACTCCACATTCAGGATTGCTTTCACCATGCGTTTGTTGTTTGTAGTGCCGCTGTTGTTCACGCTTGTTGCATGCTCATCGAGCAACGCGCCGCCCGCCGGGCTGATCGCCTACAGTTGTGTGGCCGGCGAGGCTGTGCATTTAATGGCATTTGACCCGCACCCCACGCGCCGCGCTTGGGCCACGTTGGGCGGCAGCGCCCAAAAGGGCGAGTCGCCCGCACAAACCGCTGTTCGAGAGTTCACCGAAGAATCCAATTGCGTATACAGCAGTGCTGACATCGACATCGGTCAGCTCAAAGGCCCTTCCATCTCGCCCGGTGTGCCGTTTCACCTGTATACCGCGCAGGTGCCTTTCAAATCAGTTGATGACATCGCTCAAACCCGTCAGTGTGTGGACATAGAACGTAATCAGTGGGTGTGGGTGCGTCACCTTGATCTGGTGCGCGCCATTAATCAATACGGTGAAGCCGCGCAAGATCCACTCACTGTGCCCACCGTGCAGGGCCAGCCTACGCAGGTACCTTTGTGGGGCCGGGGTGTAGAGTCGCTGAAAAAAGCCCTGCAAGACGGTGTGCTGCCTGAGACAATCAACTGCAGTGCCACTCAGCTGTCTTGATATTAGCCGACCAGGTTAAGCGGTGAATGCAAAGCTTTGCATCGACAGGGCTTTGTAACGCACATCCTCGGGCAGCACATTGACCTTGAAGTTGTTTGTCGCTGCACCCATGGCAAAAGGCAGGGACAGGTAGTGGTCGTCGTCCGGGTGGGCCCGTGCAAAGTGCGGTGCGTCAAACTCTGCGCGCGAAATCGCCTTGCTGTCGCACGCCCGCAGGCGTTCCTGAACCCATGTATTGAACTCGTGAACATAAGGCAGGTTTTGCGCCTGCCCACCATCTCCTGCCTTTGCGGCGCGCAGGTCCATGTCATCAAAATTGTGCGTCAAGCTGCCACTTCCAATTACCACCGCTTTCTTGTTGCGGGCAAATTCACCCACCAAGGCACCAACATTCAATGCAGTTTCGCCATTCCAGTCCACAGGCATGCTGAGTTGCAACATGGGCGGGCCACCATTTGGGAACAGGTGAATGTAGGGCACCCAGGCCCCATGATCAAAACCTTGTTGTGGGCGCAATTCGGCGCTTAAACCGTGTTCGGCCAAATGTGTTGCAAGTTGCGATGCCAGTTCAGGCGCACCGCAAATTTCCGGTTTCAGTTCGTACAGCGGTTTTGGAAAACCATAAAAGTCATGAACAATCACGGGCGCCTCGTGGCTGGTCACTGCCAGCTTGGCGCTACGCCAATGGGGGCTCAGAACAATCAATGCCCGCGTGCCTTGGGCAAGCAGTTGTTGTCCCAGGGTTTCCAGGGCTTGGCCGGGCAGGCCGGGTTCCAGTGCATAAGTGGGTGCACCGTGGCTGATAAAAATTGAATGAATGGTTGTGCTCATGGTCGAAGTGCATCTGTCATCGTGTTGACCTAGATTAACGCGACTATCTTTCCAGATCGAGGTAACTTTTTTGTACGACTCGCCGAAACTATCTGTACAAGTTGCCCAGACCATGCATTATTGGCAACACACTGCGTAGAAAAACCAAGGAATTGACATGAAAAAAATTGTTCTGCTGCTTATTGTTGCAGCTGTTGTGGCGGTGTTTGCCTTCGATCTTCACAGTTTGCTGACACTCGACAGCCTGAAAAGTCGTCTTGAGCAGTTCCGTGAATTTCAGGCCGAATCTCCCTGGCTGGTTGCCGGTGTGTTCTTCGCAGCCTATGTACTGGTGACCGCCTTTTCAATTCCAGGTGCCGCAGTCATGACCCTGGCTGCAGGCGCCTTGTTCGGTTTGCTGCAAGGTTTGATTTTGGTGTCGTTTGCATCCACCATTGGTGCCACGCTCGCCTTTATTGGTGCACGTTACCTGCTGCGCGATTCTGTGCAAGCCAAGTTTGGTAACCGCCTGAAAGCGATCAATGAAGGGGTTGAAAAAGAGGGCGCTTTTTACCTGTTCACGCTGCGCTTGGTGCCCGTGTTCCCTTTCTTTCTGATCAACCTGCTTATGGGCTTGACCAGCATGAAGGCTTTCACCTTCTTCTGGGTCAGCCAGCTTGGCATGTTTGCAGGCACCGTGGTGTATGTGAATGCCGGTACCGAACTTGCAAAAATTGACAGCCTTGCCGGCATTCTTTCACCTGGCCTTATTCTTTCATTCGTGTTGCTGGGCATATTCCCGTTGATCGCCAAAAAAGTGACCGACAAAATCAAGGCCCGCAAGGTGTATGCCCAATGGACCAAGCCTGTGAAATTTGATCGCAACATGGTGGTGATTGGTGCGGGTGCAGCGGGTTTGGTGAGCTCTTACATTGCTGCCGCAGTGAAGGCCAAAGTGACACTGGTTGAAGCCCACAAAATGGGCGGCGATTGCCTGAACTTTGGTTGTGTGCCTTCCAAGGCCATCATTAAAAGTGCAAAGCTGGCTCACCAAATGCGCAATGCCGACAAATATGGTTTGCATGCAGCCACGCCCAGCTTCAGCTTTAAGGCGGTTATGGCCCGTGTGCACGACATCATCAAAGCCATCGAGCCACACGACAGCGTTGAACGCTACACCAGCCTGGGAGTGGATGTGATTCAGGGCTATGCAACCATTGTCGATCCCTGGACAGTTGAAATCAAACACAACAGCGGTGAAACCAGCCGATTGACCACGCGCAGTATTGTGATTGCTGCAGGCGCCCAACCGGTGGTGCCGCCATTGCCGGGCATTGAAACCAGTGGTTACCTGACCAGCGACACCTTGTGGGACGAATTCGCAAAACGCGACGACCTGCCCAAACGTTTGGTGGTGCTGGGCGGTGGCCCCATTGGCAGCGAATTGGCCCAGGCCTTTGCACGTTTGGGCTCACAAGTAACCCAGGTTGAATTGGGCGATCGAATCATGGTGCGCGAAGACCCGGAAATTTCCGCAATGGCCATGGACAGCATGCGCGCCGACGGCGTGAATATTTTGACCCAACACAAAGCCGTTCGGTTTGAGCGCAGAGGCGATCAAAAAGTATTGGTTACCGAACACCAAGGCAACACCGTTGAAATTGAATTTGACGATGTGATTTGCGCAGTGGGTCGCAAAGCACGCCTGACCGGTTATGGCCTTGAAAAACTGGGCATTGAAACCAACCGCACCGTGGTCACCAACGAATACCTTGAAACCCTGTACCCCAATATTTTTGCAGCAGGCGATGTGGCGGGCCCCTATCAGTTTACGCATGTGGCTGCGCACCAAGCGTGGTATGCCTCAGTGAATGCATTGTTCGGCCATCTTAAAAAATTCAAGGCCGATTATTCAGTCATTCCCTGGACCACATTTACCGATCCTGAAGTGGCCCGCGTGGGTTTGAATGAACAGGATGCCAAAGAGCAGGGCGTTGCTTACGAGGTAACACGCTATGGCATTGACGACCTGGACCGCGCGATTGCCGACAGCGATGCACACGGTGTGGTGAAGGTGTTGACCGTGCCGGGCAAGGATAAAATTCTGGGTGTGACCATTGCCGGAGTGCATGCAGGCGATTTGTTGGCTGAATTCGTTTTGGCCATGAAACATGGTTTGGGTTTGAACAAAATTCTGGGCACCATCCACACCTACCCCACATTGGCTGAGGCCAACAAATACGCTGCGGGTGAGTGGAAGCGGGCGCATGCGCCGGAGAAAGTGCTGCTGTGGTTGGGCAAGTACCATGCGTGGCGGTTGGGATAACCTAAGCTTCCTCAGTCGCTGGTTTGTTTAGTCCATCGGCTGGGGTTTCAATCTCTCGGAGCTTCTTGATCGCCCACTCGGCTTGGATTTCGCTCTCTCGCCAGAAAACCTGTTGATCCCTTGCTGAGCCTTGCGATGCCTGAGAACGACCCTCCTAAACAGCGGGTCGGGCTCGTTCTCTGTCGCCCATGCTGGGCAACACCGGCCCTGCTCGGCACGCAAGGGCAGGTTTTCTTGAAGGCGAGGCGATCGAAACACCGCCGCCGATTGGGCGTTGAACGCAGCCTTCAGTGACTCGGCGGTAGAGAGGTCTTGGCTACTCGAATGGGTGGCTGAACTTGCAGATGGGCGCACTCTGCGGGTTCAAGCCAACTCGGCAGTGGGATTGCTTGGGGCGCACTTTAAGAAAACCGCCCCGCTTGAGTGGATTCGCAGCGGTCGGCTACAAGCCGACACCGAGACTCGGCCCGCCCTTTTGCCGAGCTCGGCGAGCAAGAATCCATTCAAAAAGGGACTCAGCGGTTTTCTGTGCGGAACAAGTAACCCATGCCGAGTTGGCCAGGAACAGCAGCGGTAACCCGCGCAAAGGTGACTCGCGAGGATCGTTCCTAGCTCCTCGCGGTACAATAAACCTTCAATGCAGCACCAAGGAGAATTCAATGAGCACACCCAACGCACCTTACGATCTCGTCGTCATCGGCGGTGGTTCAGGCGGAGTGGCCAGCGCCCGCCGCGCGGCCAGCTATGGCGCCAAAGTCGCACTCATCGAATCCAGCCGGCTGGGTGGTACCTGTGTTATTCGCGGTTGTGTGCCCAAAAAACTCATGATGTATGCCGCACAGTTTGGTCAAACCCTGCGAGAAGGTTTGCAGCCCGGCTGGCAAGTAGCACAAGCAGAATTCTCAATGGCCCAATGGCAAGAAGCCAAAGGCAAGGAAATTGACCGGCTCGAAGGCATCTACGCCCGCATGCTTGAAAACAGCGGGGTTGAAACCATTCGCGGCCATGGCGTCATCAAGTCCACCACAGAAGTCCAAGTGGGCGATCGGGTATTGAACACCCAGCGAATTCTGATCGCCAGTGGCGCAGCACCCAATCGCAGCGCATTTTCGGGGCTTGAGCTTGCTGCAACCTCGAATGAACTGCTCGATCTTTCTACGTTGCCAAAACGTGTGGGTGTGATTGGCGCAGGTTATATCGCACTCGAATTTGCATGCATATTGCGCGGCCTCGGTTCTGAAGTCTCGGTGTTTTATCGTGGCGACTTGCCTTTGCGCGGGTTCGATGAAAGTATTCGAGATCGCTTGGTCACCGCCATGAAGCTGCAAGGCATTCAACTGTTTCCCGACACCGATTTCAAATCACTTGGCCAGCAAGGGGCCTTATTTGAATTGCAAACCGCAGCAGGAGTTCACACGTTTGATTTTGTATTGAATGCCACAGGTCGAAGCCCCAACACGCAAGGCTTGGGACTTGAAAACATTGGCCTGCGCACGGGGCCTGCCGGTGAAATTGAAGTGAACAAATACAGCCACACTGGCATTAAAGGTGTGTATGCCGTGGGCGATGTCACCAACCGTGTGAACCTGACACCTGTGGCCATCGCAGAAGGGCGCGCACTGGCTGAAAATGAGTTCAACGGGAAGAATCTCTCGGTGGATCACAGCAGCGTGCCCACAGCCACTTTCACCTCACCGCCCATTGGCAGTGTTGGCTTGACCGAAGAACAGGCGGCCAAGCGCGCACCCACCCGTGTGTATGAAACAGAGTTCACACCCATGAAAACCAAGTTCTCTGGCGGTGAACAGAAAACCTACATGAAGTTGCTGATCGATGATGCCACTGACCGAGTAGTGGGTATTCACATGCTTGGAGAAGATTCTCCCGAGATGATCCAACTGCTGGGTGTGTTGTACACCATGGGTGCGACCAAAGCCGATTTCGATCGCACCATTGCTGTTCATCCAAGCTCTGCCGAGGAGTGGGTGTTGTTGCGTGAACTGACCCGCAAAGTCGGATAGACATCACTCGATCACTACATGTGGTGATGGTGCTCAGGTTAGACCCATCGCCAACTTCAAATTCCGTTGCTAGAGTCCCGCATGGTTTTACCATTAGGGCCTCTGCGCAACGTGTCAGCTTCTCAATTTTCATCAACCCCGGCAACATCAGTTGAACCAGAGGCATTGCTTGCACCTTCCTGGGCGGCACCCTTTGTGCAAGGCGACTGCGGCCCCAATCTTGAATACGACAACGCATTTCTTGAACTGCAACAAGCAGCCCGAGGTAAGCCAGAAACCCAGTTTGAAGCAGCAACACCGCCCGACTGGAGTGCTGTAGAAACAGGTGCCTTGCAATTGCTGGAGCGCAGTCGAGATTTGCGCTTGGTGGTGTTGTGGGCCGAATCGCGTTTGAATCTGGGTGGTTTGCAAACCCTGCCCGAAAGTTTAGGTGCGCTGGCCAGCCTGCTCGAAACGGCATGGTCTGTCGTCAATCCGCCTCTCGATGATGGCGATCCCTATGCCCGCATCAACGTCATTGAAGGGCTTGGATTTGGCGGCTCATTTTTTCAATCCCTGCGCAATTGTGTCGTGGTTGGAAATCCGCGAATTGGCGACATTCGCCTAAAAGACTTCGAGGCGCTCACTGGCAATTCTCCTGGCACTGAAGTGCCCGTGTCTCGCGAGCAAATCGAGCTGTTCTTTCGGTCACCGGAAGGCAAGGCTGAAGCCTTGCGTGCCATGTTGTTGAGCAGCCAGCTTTACTTGAACAGAATTCTCGCCGCGCTGGCCCAACATGTCGAAGCGGATCGGTTGCCGCAACTTTCCGAATTCGGTGTGTTGCTGAACCATGTGCTGTCCTGCCTGCCCGAACCCCAAATGGAACAAAACCCGGCGGCTGTGCCACACAGTGCTTTGTTCGATTCAAGCTGTAATTCAAGTAAGCCCGTGCCCTCAATGGTTTCGGCAGGAATTCATTCCCGTGCACAGGCTTTGGCGGCCATTGATCAAGTGTGTGCCTACCTTGAGCATGCCGAGCCGACCAACCCGGCGCAGCTTCTCTTGAAACGGGCGCGTCGCCTGATCGACAAAAACTTCATGCAGTTGATGAAAGACCTTGCGCCAGAGGCCTTGGCCGAGGTGGCAAAAATCATGGGAGTCAATCCCGATTCTCTCGAGCAGGAAGATGCTTAAAGTCGCCCTGCATTTACCCATTCTTCTTACTTGCGAGATTGATCAATGAGCGGACAAAAATTTGTGGGGCGCAATCGTGCACCTCGCGTACAAATTGAGTATGACGTTGAAGTGTACGGTTCACAAAAAAAGGTTCAGTTGCCTTTTGTTATGGGGGTCATGTCCGACTTGTCCGGCAAATCCGAGGTGCCATTGGCACCGGTGGCCGAGCGTGATTTCCTGGAAGTGGATGTCGACAACTTTGATGCACGCATGAAAAGCATCAAGCCGCGCGTGGCCTTCCATGCGCCCAACCACCTCACCGGCGAAGGCAATGTGGCGGTCGACATCACTTTTGAATCCATGGACGATTTCAGCCCTGCTGCCATTGCGCGAAAAGTAGAGCCTTTGCGCAAGTTGCTGGAGGCACGCCAGCAACTGTCCAACCTGCTCACGTACATGGATGGCAAAAACGGTGCTGAAGAGCTGCTGGCAAAACTGCTGGCTGACCCTGCTTTGTTGAAAACCCTGTCGACCAGCGTCAAGCCTGTTGAATCAACCTCCCCTGAAGGTGAGTAATCATGTCTGAACAACTTCAAAATCGTGCGCTCGATGTCATCGAACTTGAGGGCAGTGAACTGTCTTCCCTGTTGCAAAAAGAATTCAAGCCGAAAACCGATGAGGCCAGGTCTGAAGTGGAGTCCGCGGTACTTACCCTGGCGCAGCAGGCGCTTGAGGGGGTGGACTTGGTGGGCGACGATGTGGTTGATTCCATCGAGCGAATGATCGCCGCAATCGACCAAAAGCTTTCCGTACAAATCAATGAAATTATTCATCACGCCGATTTCCAGCAAATGGAAAGTGCCTGGCGCGGCCTGAATTACCTGGTCAACAACACTGAAACTGATGAATTCTTGAAAATTCGTTTCATGAACGTGTCCAAAACTGAGCTGGCAAAAACCTTGAAACGTTACAAAGGCGTGGCTTGGGACCAAAGCCCGGTGTTCAAGAAAATTTACGAGCATGAATATGGTCAGTTCGGTGGTGAGCCCTATGGCTGCTTGATCGGCGATTACTACTTCGACCACTCTCCGCCCGATGTGGAAATGCTGGGTGAGTTGTCAAAAATCAGCGCCTCTGCACATGCCCCGTTTTTGTCAGCAGTGTCTCCGGCCACCTTGCAAATGGACTCCTGGCAAGAACTTGCCAACCCGCGCGACCTGACCAAAATTTTCTCCACACCCGACTATGCCGCATGGCGTAGCCTGCGCGACGCAGACGACTCCAAATACCTCGGCCTGACCATGCCACGGTTTCTGGCACGTCAGCCCTACGGTGCGAAAACCAATCCAGTGGAAGAATTTGCTTTTGAAGAAGACACCGGTCTGGCCGATCACAGCCGCTACACCTGGGCCAACTCGGCTTATGCCATGGCGGTGAACATCAACCGATCATTCAAGGAGTACGGCTGGTGCTCACGCATTCGCGGCATTGAATCTGGCGGCGCAGTACCCAACCTGCCCACGCACACCTTCCCCACTGACGATGGTGGAGTGGACATGAAGTGCCCCACTGAAATCGCCATTTCCGATCGTCGTGAGGCTGAGCTTAGCAAAAGCGGTTTCTTGCCGCTGATTCACAAAAAGAACAGTGATCTGGCAGCCTTCATTGGTGCGCAGTCTTTGCACAAACCCGCCGAGTACGAAGACCCGGACGCAACAGCAAATGCGAAATTGGCTGCCCGTCTTCCATACCTGTTTGCCACCTGTCGTTTTGCGCATTACCTGAAGTGCATCGTGCGCGACAAAGTGGGTTCATTCAAGGAACGCGCCGACATGCAGCGCTGGTTGCAAGACTGGATCATGCAATACGTGGACGGCGATCCTGCAAATTCCTCCGAGGCGGTTAAAGCCTCTCGTCCGCTTGCCGCAGCCGAAGTGGTTGTTGAGGAAATAGAGGGCAACCCCGGCATGTACGCCTCACGATTCTATTTGCGCCCGCACTACCAGCTAGAGGGCCTCACCGTGTCTTTGCGTTTGGTCAGCAAGTTGCCATCCGCCAAAGCGTCTTAAAACTTGAACTATTAATCAACCAATTACAGAGGGAATCAAATGTCCGTAGACATGTTTTTGAAAATCAAGGGTGTAGATGGCGAATCCGTAGACAGCGTACATGCCAAAGAGATCGATATTGCCGCCTGGAGCTGGGGCATGTCCCAGTCGGGCACAACCCATGTGGGCCGTGGTGGTGGTGCAGGCAAAGTCAGCGTGCAGGACATCAGCTTCACCAAGTACATTGACAAGGCAACGCCAAACCTGATCAAGGCATGTTGCAACGGCAAGCATTTCGACGAAGCCATTCTGACCGTGCGCAAGGCAGGTGAAAAACCACTGGAATATGTTGTGCTGACCATGAAAGACGTCATCATCTCCAACGTAAGTCAGGGTGGTTCTGGTGGTGAAGACCGCCTGACAGAAACCGTGACTTTGAACTTTGCCGAGTTCAGCTATGTGTACGTGCCACAGAAGAAAGACGGTGGCCCCGAAGGCAAGGTTGAGGCCACATTCAATATTGCAACCAACTCCGAGAAGTAATCGGACAGCCAGGAAACACAATGTCGAAAGTCGATATGTTCCTGGCCCTGGATGGTTCCCGCCAAGGGGCCATCCAAGGGGAAAGCCAGGTCAGTGGTCATGTGGGTGAAATAGAAATCGCCGGTTGGTCTTGGGGCATGTCCCAGCAAGTCCATTCATCATCGCAACTAGCATCCAAAGCCTCGGTGCGTACTTTGAGCGTGCAAAAGGCGATCGACAGTTCGACCACCGCAATCATGAGTGCCTTGAAATCTGCGGAACTGCTGAGCAAAGTGGTACTCACTTGTCGCGACCCTGGTGGCCTTGCAACCATTGATTACCTGCGTATTACTTTGCGCAAGGCGCGTATTTGCGATTATGAAATCACAGGCAGTGCAAGCGATGGTCGGCAGGTCGGGGAGTCATTCTCGATTGCATTCAAGGAAATCGAAGTGGTGTATACCCCCAAGTCGGCAGCCAATTTAAAGGCAGGTGCCTGCACTTACATTGACGTGTATGAGTAAGTCTCGGGACGCGCTGCAACCAGCCTTGCTGGATCGTCTTCAGGATGACGAGCCCGCCATTCAAACTGAATCTGCCAATCGCCGCTTCATTACCAAAGAAGCGCTGCGTCAGCTGGTGCTGCGCGATCTCGAACAGTTGCTGAATGCAACCCGTGTTCTTGACAGCAAGTGTCTTGAGGGTCAGCCGCAATTGAATGAGTCTGTGCTGGCTTATGGCATGCCCCCAGTGGCCGGAAAAATTGCATCCATGATCGATGTCAAAGATTTTGAACGAACCGTAGCCAATCTTATTCGGCGATTCGAACCACGAATCGACGGGAATTCATTGAAAGTAACAGCGGAAACCCAACAAGGTCTGATGCATTTGCACAATGTGATTGGCCTGCGTATTTCCGGTTTGTTGTGGGCTCAGCCCTACCCAATCGAATTGATGTTGCGCACTGAAGTGGATCTTGAAACCGGCAAGGTGCTGTTGTTGCCGCTCTCAGGTTTCTGAGCCGCGGGCATCGAAGCAGCATGGACCCGCGTTTACTTCAGTTTTATATCCAGGAACTTGCTCACGTGCGCGACACGGGTGCCGAGTTCGCTGCGCGTTTTCCTAAAGTTGCATCGCGCCTTGCGATGGATGCAACCGAGGTACAAGACCCCTATGTAGAAAGATTGCTTGAGGGGTTTGCTTTCTTGACTGCCCGGGTTCAGCTTCGCTTGAACGAGGAGTTTCCGCGGTTTACCGAGCAATTGCTCAACTGCATCAGCCCGAATTTTTTAGCCCCTGTGCCCGCCATGGGGGTGGTGCAACTCAATCCCAATCACAGCGATGTTGCCCTGAAAAAAGGCATTTCGCTTTCAGCCGGTACCGTGCTGCAAAGCCAGGTGGCCAAGGGCATCAACACGCCCTGCAAGTTCAGGGTTGGGCACAGTTTAACCTTGTGGCCCTTGGTCATTCAGGCCATTGAACACGGCCCTTTCAAGGCCCATATGCCAACCATGCGGGGTGGCAAGCAGCCAAGGTCAGCTTTGCTGGTCACCATCGAGAATTCAACGAACTCTGCATTGTCCCAACTGCCACTGGATGAACTCGATTTTCATGTCAGTTGTGGTGATGAATACGCCTATGCACTCTTGGAAAGGTTGTGTCATCAAACTGTCTCGGTTGGCATTCGTGCACCTGAACAAGTCGATTGGCAATGGTTACCTCTTCCGTGTGTTGCTGCTTTGGGGCTTGATGATTCTCAGGCGCTGCTCCCGGTCCATTCAAACCAGTTCAGTGGCATGCGTTTGTTGCAGGAGTTTTTTGCGTTTCCGGCCCGATTTCTGTTTTTCCGTGTTCAAGGTTTAAGGCGTTTTCTGGCCAGTTGCCAGCATTCCACATTTCAGCTGGCCTTCTGTTTTGCCGAGCCAAATACCGAGCTAGACCGTGTTGTGGGAGTGGATTCATTGGCCTTGAATTGCACCCCTGTGGTCAATTTGTTTGAACAGAATTGCGACCGCGTGTTGCTGGATGAACGTTTGCATGAAGTGCAAGTGCAGCCCAATCGCAGCAAGCCACACGATTTTGAAGTGCATTCGGTGCTGGGCGTACAGGGGTACGGGCAAAACAAGGTGCAGGAATTGCCGCCCTTGTATGCGGTGTCGACCCAAGCCAACACCCATAACGATTGTGAGACCCCCAGATTCGTACACCGGCGTGTGCCCACTTTGCTGTCAGAAAAACAAGTGCGCGAGGGTGGTCGTTCCTCGTACTCAGGCAGTGATGTTTATCTTGGCCTTACCTTGCCCACTGGTGAATTCATTCAAACACATGGGCTTGAACAGCTGGCGGTGAAGGCTTTGTGTACCAATCGGGATTTGCCCCTGCTGGTGCCAGTGGGGCAAGGGCCCACAGACCTGGCCTGGCCTGGCAACTTGCCCGTTCACTCCATTCGTTTTTTGCGCGGCCCCAGCCGTCCAAAGGCGGCCATGTATGGCGGGCAAAGTTGCTGGCAGTTGATCGAGCACTTGTCACTGAACTACCTTGGCTTGATCGATCAAGATGCCCTGGCTTTGGGGCAGCTTTTGGCCTTGCACGCCGACGCTGCGCAGCAGGCTCATCAACACATGGCCAGGGCCATTCTGGCAGTTGAGTCGCAACCACTGGTGTCGCGTGTTGTGCGCCAAGGCAGGCCGGCTGTGGTGCGTGGCTTGCTGGTTACGCTCACACTGGATGAACTGGCCTTGCAGGGCACTGGTGCCCTGGTGCTGGGCAGTGTGCTGGCCTTCTACCTTGCAAGCCATGTGTCGGTGAATTCATTTGTGCAAACCCGGGTACGTCTGCACAGCACGGGTGCAGTGTTTGATTTTCCTGCACGGTCGGGCAACCGGCCTTTGCTGTAGCAGGGCTTGTGCAAATGAGCGCGCTCAAACCACCTGCCCCGAATTTTTTTGCCTTGCTGCGGCAAATTGAACATGCCCATTCGGGCAAGCCTTTGCTTGGAAAATCATTGCGTCTGCGTGATGACCCTGTGCGTTTGGGGCAGCGTCCCTACCTTGATTTCGCCACGCAAGATTTCAAACGCGAAGACACCATTGTGGCTGGGCGTTTGGGTGCGATTCCAAAGTTGTACATCCAGAATTTCGGTTTGTTGGGCCCCAATGGCGCCTTGCCACTGCATTACACAGAACATGCCTACACGCGGATTCACCAGTGGAATGACCCCACATTCGCCGAGTTTCTGGATATCTTTCACCATCGGGCTTATTTGTTGTTTTACAGGGCATGGGCCGAGTCGCAACCCCACATTGCCTATCACCGCAAAACGTTCAATCCGTTTGCGCAGCATTTGAATAGTTTGGTGGGCCATGGTGCATCATCCAGCTGGGGGCGCGAGGCCTTGCCCACTCATTTTCGCGCCAGTCTGGCAGCGCACTTCACCCGGCGAAGCAAAACACAGGAAGGCCTGGCCAACAGCCTGTCGGCATTGACTGGTTTGCCAGTGCAAATTTTTCCCTTTCAGGCGCAATGGCTGCAATTGCCTGTGCAGGCTGGCCCACAAGTGCTTGGGCGTGGGGCCATGCTTGGCAGCAGGGTGTGGTGTGCGCAAAGCAAAATAAAAATTGATATTGGCCCCATGGCCTACAGCGCTTACCAACAACTGTTGCCCGCCACCGAAGGCCGCAAGCGCCTTGTGCAGGCAGCCCATGCCTACCTGGGGCTTGAATTTGATTGTGAATTTGCACTTCAAATCAGCCCTGACAAAATTCCGCAAGCTTGCCTTGACGGCACAGCCCAGTTGGGGCGCACGGCATGGCTGGGTGAACTACAGCTGCACAAACGCGCGCAACAGCCGACCACCGTTCGCATGAAATGTCCTGCGGTTCCCACTTATTCTTCATTGTCCCGGAGTTCAGCATGAGCAATATCAGCCGTGTTTCGCTGTTTGCCAAATTAAATCCCATTGCATTCAAATCGGTTGAAGGCGCCACTGTGCTGTGCAAACTGCGAGGCAATCCCTATGTGCAATTGGTGCACTGGGTTGCACAAATTCTTCAACAAGATGACAGCGACTGGCATCACATTCTTCGGCATTTTGAGTTGGATGCAAGCGCCGTACTTGCCGACGTGCAGCGTGCCCTTGAGCGTCAGCCCGGCGGTGCGCAAGGCATTTCCGATTTGTCAGAGCATGTGACCAATGCCGTAGAAAGGGCGTGGGTTTACGGCTCACTCATGTTTGGCGCACAGAAAGTACGCACGGGTCATGTGTTGGTTGCCTTGTTGAAAACAGATTTTCTGTTGCATGAACTACTGAAAATTTCACCCCGCTTCAAACAAATTCCGGAGGCCGCGCTCAGCGAACACTTTGCACAACTGGTGGCAAACTCCGCCGAGCAGTCTTTGTTGACTGCCGACGTGTCGCCGGGTGCACTGCCCGGGCAGGCCAGCGGAGCCATGCCTGCTGCCCAGTTGGGCGGTGAAGAGGCTTTGACGCGCTACACCGTAGACCTCACTGACAAAGCACGCAAGGGTGAAATAGACCCTGTGTGCGGGCGCGAACTGGAGGTGAGGCAGATTGTCGATATATTGCTGCGCCGGCGCCAAAACAACCCCCTGATTACCGGTGAAGCGGGTGTGGGCAAAACTGCGGTGGTTGAAGGGTTTGCCTTGCAGGTGGTGGCAGGTGATGTGCCACCGGCACTGCAAGGGGTACGAATATTAACCCTCGACCTGGGTTTGTTGCAGGCCGGTGCTTCCATGAAAGGCGAGTTCGAACAGCGGCTGCGCCAGGTGATTGATGAAATTCAGGCCAGCGAGCAAAGCACCATTTTGTTCATCGATGAGGTGCACACCCTGGTGGGGGCAGGTGGAAACCAGGGCACTGGTGATGCAGCCAATTTGCTCAAGCCCGCCTTGGCGCGTGGCACGCTCAGAACCATAGGGGCGACAACCTGGGCAGAGTACAAAAAATACATCGAAAAAGACCCGGCACTGACGCGGCGTTTTCAGGTGGTGCAGGTGGATGAGCCTTGCGAGGCCAAGGCCATCGACATGCTGCGTGGTTTGGCCGCGGCCATGCAGGTGCACCATGGGGTTTGGCTGCTCGATGACGCAGTGCAGGCGGCGGTGCGTTTGTCACACCGTTACATTCCCGCGCGGCAGTTGCCAGACAAGGCGATCAGTCTGCTCGACACCGCATGCGCACGCGTGGCTGTTTCCCAGCACGCCACACCTGCACCAATCGAGTCGGTTCAAAAGCGGTTGACTGCTTTGCGTGTTGAGCGACAGGCGATTGAAAAGGAAGCAGCATTTGGGCGTGAGCATGCAGCACGGATTGGTGAAATTGAAGAAGCATCGATCAGGCTGACTGAGGAATTGGAGAAGTTGCAATCGCAATGGCAAGAGGAAAAGCGGATTCTGGATTCCCTGCTGACTTTGCGCCGTGACGTTGATCAAACAGATGCCAATGAAACTAGCAGTGGGCAGGCATTGGCCAATCTTGAGCAATTGAAGGCGCTGGAATGCGAGATCAAGGCGCTGCAAGGCGAAACACCCATGATTCACCCACAGGTGGATGCGCAGTGCGTGGCGGCCGTGGTGGCCGACTGGACGGGTATTCCCGTTGGGCGCATGGTGCGTAATGAAATTGAAAACGTGCTGAACCTGAGTGGCGCGCTGGGAGCACGCATTGTTGGCCAACCGCATGCGCTGGAAACCATTGCGCGTCGAATTCAAACCAGTCGCGCCGGGCTGGATGACCCGAACAAACCGGTGGGTGTATTCATGCTGGCGGGCACTTCGGGCGTGGGGAAAACTGAAACTGCTTTGGCCCTGGCCGAGAACTTGTACGGCGGCGAGCACAATGTGGTCACCATCAATATGAGTGAGTACCAGGAGGCGCACACAGTGTCTTCACTGAAAGGCGCGCCACCCGGTTATGTGGGGTATGGTGAAGGCGGTGTGTTGACCGAGGCCGTGCGCCGCAAGCCCTACAGTGTGGTGTTGCTGGATGAAGTCGAGAAAGCCCACCCCGATGTGCACGAGCTGTTTTTTCAGGTGTTTGACAAAGGCTGGATGGAGGATGGCGAAGGACGCCGAATTGATTTTCGCAACACCCTGATTTTGTTGACCACGAATGTGGGCACCCCTGAATTAATGGCGCTTTGCAAAGCGGGTTTGCACGCCGGAGAAATGCCTGAACCCGAGGAACTTGTGAAGGCCCTGCGTGCACCCATGTTGCAGGTGTTTCCACCTGCCTTGTTGGGGCGGCTGGAAGTGGTGCCGTATTACCCGCTTTCCAGTGACATGCTGGCCAACATCGTTCGCTTGCAGTTAAGCCGCATTCAGCAACGCATTGCTTCTACACACCGAATGGCGGTTCAAATTGACCCTTCGGTGATTGAACGCATTGTGGCCCGTTGCAACGAGGCTGACTCGGGCGGGCGCATGGTGGGCACCATTTTGAGCAACACTTTGTTGCCCACGGTGAGCCGTCAATTGTTGCAGGCCACGCTGCTGGGCAAATCAGTCAGCACATTGAGTATCAGCACAGATGGCCACGAGTTCACGTATCAGTACGACTAAAACGACCACAATAAAACTGCCATGCTCAACGTTGCCGCAGTTGCCCGGCCGGCGAAGTGCACTGCAAACCTTGTTGGGTTTGGCAGGCGTGTTGTCGGTTGCACCACTTGTTTTTCGACTGCAACCTGCCCGGGCGGGCAATGTGGCAAGCAATTCGGCTGCGCCCTACACGCACAGGCTGGCTTTGTTGATCGGCAATGGTGATTACCCGGTTCCGCACGATTTGCCACCCATTCACAAAAATGTGATGGACCTTGGCGAGGCCTTGGCCTTTCGGGGTTTTGATGTAACCCAGGCCATGAACCTGGATGAAAGCAGCCTGCAAACCACGGTGAACGAATTTGTAAAACGGGTTGAGCAAGCGCCCCCGAATGCGGTAACTCTGTTTTATTACGCAGGCCACGGTTTGCAGGTGGACTCCAACAATTTGCTGTTGGGCTCGGGGGCGAACCCCACGGCACCTCGCCGTGATTTACTGGCGCGCTCCCTGGTGCTTCAGCAAAAGTTGCTGGCTGCACTGCCACCCAGGCCGCAGGCCTTGAACATCACGGTGATTGATGCATGCAGAACCGATTTGCGCAATGCATTAGGCGATGGTGAGGGTTTGAATCAGGTTGAAGCACCCGTGGGCAGCCTGGTGTGTTTTTCAACAGGGGCTGGCAAACCCGCCGTGTCCCCGGCCAGTGCGGATCAAAACACTTTTTACACGGGTGCTTTGGTAAAACTGCTTCGGGAGTCGGAAGGTCATATCACTTTCAACGATTTGTTTCGAATGGTGAAGGAAGATGTAGAAAACACCATGCTGAAGCACCCGCTTGCTGCAATTCGACGTTTGGCCCAAAACCCGTTCATTGCAGACAATGCCCGTGTGCAGGTTCCGCTGACGGTGTCTGCGCCTGCAATGTTGGGCCTGCCCGCGCTGCAGCCCATGTCACCTCAGGAGGAGGCCGACTGGCTGGCCATTCAGTCCACGCAGTGGCCTGTTGATCTGCTTCGCTTGTGCCAGTCTTTTCTGACCTCTTATCCAAACAGTATTCAAGCAAAATCAGTGATGGTTTATCAGGCCGGTGCCCAGCAGGCCTTGAGTGTGTTGCGCAACAAAGAGGTCAAGCTGTTTAGAACCAGTTTTGTGTTGCCCCAGCCGCTGCCGTCCCAATTGCAGGTGAATGCTGGTGCTGACCTGGTTCGGGCAGCACGCGGTGACAAAGACGCAGCCGCCCGGATTGCACGTTTGCACAGGCAAGCCGACACTGAACAAGGCCAATTGCGATATGTGGGTTGGTTGCAGTATGCCGGTGGTTTGGGCAATGGCATTGCAAGCTACGAACTGGCGCTGTACTACCGTGAGGCTGCACAGCCCCTGTTGGCTGCGCAGGCCGAGGCGCAGGCCCGGCAACTGGGTTATTCACCGCCCCGTGCCTTGGGGCATGCGCGCAAATAGGCAGGCCTTTCCAGTTGTTTTTGAGGTTTCAATGGTCTTACAAAGATTCACAATGTTTGTAAGTGAAAAAGGAACCTCACAATGACCCGCCCTGTTTTTAACTGGATCGCCCTGACCGTGTTTGCAGGTTTGCTCATGGCTTGCAACCCCCGCACCAATTTGAATGAAGACAACTTGCTCAAAGGCGCAAGGGCTGAAACCTTTATTTTGAGCCATGGTGCCCTGTGCGCACGTTTGCCCAGCCCGGAAGCGATTGAGCAGTACGCCCGCGACCAGGTGCCATCCAACAGTGCTGTGGCCCGCGAGGTTAAGGCTTGGGATTTGTCGGGTTTGCTGGATATTTTCCAAACCCGCGATGGTCGCTGGGTGATCATGCCGTCAAGCGGTTTGAAAAAACTGGAAGGTGTTCACTTCAGGCAAGGCCCTCAGGGTGACAACGAGGCCTTGTGTTTCGGTCGCTTGTGGGTCGAGAAGACAGTCGACTACATTCAGAACAAGCCTTTTGGTCAGGAAGACGCGGTGTCTGCCCGTTTTGAGGCCAGCTTGAAAGACGCACACATGTTGAATCATTTCAAGAACCTGAAGGTGGAGTCGTTCGATCCTTCGGTGTTTACCTTGAGCACGGGCACGGCAGTGGCGGGTACCTTGCAGCCCAGCTTCGTGATTGAAATGGCTCTTCGCCCCACTCACACAGGTTGGTACCTGGCCAAGAACGGGGCGAACTAGTTGCTCAAAACCGGGTGTTAGCCCAACGCTTTGACAATGGCATCGCCCAGGGTTTTGGTGGTTCCCTTTCCTTTCAAGTCACCTGTCAGCACGCCAGGATCACCGCTTTCCAGCACCGCTTCAATGGCAGCCAGAATTTGGTCGTGGGCCAGCTGGTAGCTTGCTTGGCGACCTGCTGCCACCACTGCCGGGCTGTTCCCCAAAAACTGGATCATCAAGGCGGCTGACCAAATCATGGCGATCGGGTTGGCAATGCCTTTGCCTGCAATATCGGGTGCCGAGCCGTGTACGGGTTCAAACAGCGAGGGAAAGGTGCGGTCCGGGTTCAGGTTGGCCGAGGGAGCCAGGCCAATGGTGCCGGTGCAAGCTGGCCCCAGGTCGCTGAGAATGTCGCCGAACAGGTTGCTGGCCACGACCACATCAAAACGCTCAGGTTGCATCACGAACCGGGCAGCTAGAATGTCCACGTGTTGTTTGTCGTAGGCCACCTCAGGGTAGCCTTGAGCCATGTTGTCTACGCGCTCGTCCCAGTAGGGCATGCTGATGGCAATACCGTTGCTCTTGGTGGCAGCGGTCAGCTTTTTGCGAGGCCGGTTTTGGGCCATTTCGAATGCAAACTTCAACACCCGGTCTACACCGTGGCGGGTGAATACACTTTCCTGAAGCACAATTTCACGGTCAGTGCCCTCAAACATGCGGCCGCCCACGGCCGAATATTCGCCTTCGGTATTTTCACGCACCACCACAAAGTCGATATCACCCGGCTTTTTGTTGGCCAAGGGGCAGGGTGCGCCTGGCAGCAGTTTAACGGGGCGCAGGTTCACGTACTGGTCGAATTCACGGCGGTAGCGCAGCAGCGAGCCCCACAGGGAAATATGATCGGGCACCAGGTGGGGCATGCCCACTGCGCCAAACAAAATGGCCTCGCAGGCTTCCAGCTGGGGCTTCCAGTCCTCGGGCATCATGCTGCCGTGTTTCAGGTAGTAATTGCAGTGTGCCCAGTCTTTGTGATGCAACTCCAGCGCAATGCCATGGGTTTTTTCAGCCCAAGCCAGCACCTTCAGCGCTTCTGGCATAATTTCCTGACCGATGCCGTCGCCGGGAATAATTGCGATGGAGTGTTTCACAGCCTTGTCCTTGTTTGAATTCATGGAAGCCCCAAAGGCTACCTGAAGCAAGGTAGGCCAACCAGTGTGGGAATCCCCGATGGAGTCAGTTTGAGCCGCAGTAAAAACAGAAACCCCGAACTCGCTAAAACACCCAATGGCAAAACCGATTTTTCAGCACCGGGTGCCAAAGTGCGCATTGACAAATGGTTGTGGGCAGCCCGTTTTTTCAAAACCCGTTCGCTGGCCACCGAGGTGGTGGAAGGTGGCAAGGTGAAGTGCAACGATGAGCGTGTGAAACCCGCTTATGGTGTGCAGGTGGGTGATGTGCTCACTGTGCCTGTGGGTTGGGACGACATGGTGCTGGTGGTGAAAGGCCTGGGCGACAAGCGGGGTAGCGCCACCATTGCGCAAGGCCTGTACGAAGAAACCATGGAAAGTGCGAAAAAGCGTGCCGAGCGCGCGGCCAACCGCAAATTAATGAAAGACCCTGCCCTGGAGATCAAGGCGCGGCCCACCAAGCGAGACCGCCGTGTGATGGATGATTTCAAGTGGGGCGATGAATAAGCCCGGCGAATGTTGCCGGCCTTAAACCTTTTCAGCCAGCGATTTCTCGATCAACTGGTGCAAAGCTGCGAAGTCGGGTTCACCCACATAGGTTTTGATGATTTCGCCTTTGCGATTGATCACATAGGTGGTGGGCGTAATTTGGACATCCTTGAAGGCTTTCGCAATATTGCCGTTCACATCCAGCGCCACATCAAATGGCAGCTTGCGGGTTTCCGCAAAATTCACCACGTAATCGGGGCGGTCGTAGCTCATGGCCACCGCAATGGTTCTGAAGCCCTGGTCTTTGAACTTGTTGTGGGTGTCGACAATGTCTGGCATTTCTTTCACGCAAGTGGTGCAACTGGTTGCCCAAAAGTTCACAAGCATCACCTGGCCCTGGTAATCGGCCGGTGTAATGGTTTGGCCTTGAATGGTGACGTAATCCACTTGCGGTGCTTTGTCGCCCCCGCAGGCGGTCAGCATGCTGACCACTGCAAGGGTTGAAAACAGGGTAAGAAATTTTTTGATCATTGCCGGCTTTTTCGTGTAACTGATTAACGCGGGCCGTTTTCCACGGGCGCACTTCCGTTGTTTGGAGTGGCCGACAGGCGTGAAAGTTCAGCTTCAGAAATCAATTCAAGCACCTTGACCACCTTCACTACGCCGGGTACGCCCGCCGCAATGGAGGCTGCACGGTTGGCTTCACGTTCAGTGACCAGGCCCATCAGGTACACAACACCTGCTTCGGTGGTGACTTTGAATGAGTTGGCAAAAATGTCTTGTGCATCCAGCAGGGAGGCTTTGACCTTGCCGGTGATGAATGCGTCGTTGGAGCGCGCTGACAAGGAACTTTTGAAGCCCACTTGAATGTCGTTCACGATCAGGCGAATGTTGGGCAGCGTGGAAACACGAGCCTCGACCTGTGCGCGGGTGGTGTCGTCGGGTGCTTCACCGGTCAGCAGAATTTGGCGGTTGTACACAGTGGCGTTGACGTGCACGTTTTCGCCAAAACTTTCGCGAATGGCGCTTTCAGCTTTGACCTGCAAAGTGCGGTCTTCAACTTGAGTGCCCACGGTGCGGCGGTCTGCAGCAGCCAGAGAGCCCGCTGTAATGCCCGCGACTGCACCTACAAAACAGCCGCCCAACAGCGGTGCTGCCAGTGAAGCCATCAAGATGGCGCAGATGGCGGAGGAACGTGTGCGGGTAAAAAACCGGGGGTTACGACTCATTTTCTTCTTCTCCAAGTAAACTCAGGTCGATGCCATCGCAAATGCAATGGATCGCCAACAAATGTATTTCCTGAATGCGGGCAGTGCGGTTGTGTGGCACGCACACATGCACATCACCTTCTTTCAGCTGGTGCACCATTTGGCCGCCGCCCTTGCCCGTGAGTGCAACAATGGTCATGTCGCGGGCGTGTGCGGCTTCAATGGCCAGTTGCACGTTTTTCGAGTTGCCGCTGGTTGAAATGGCCAGCAGCACGTCACCAGGCTGGCCAATGGCAGCCACCTGTTTTGAAAAAATTTCATTGAAACTGTAATCGTTGCCAATCGCAGTGATGGCCGATGAATCGGTGGTCAATGCAATGGCAGCCAGTCCTGGGCGTTCACGTTCGAACCGGCCCACCAATTCAGCCGCAAAGTGTTGGCAGTCGCCTGCCGAGCCACCGTTGCCACAGGCCAGCACCTTGCCACCATTGGTGAGCGCATTCACCATCAGCTCGATTGCCTCGGAAATGGGGCCTGCCAGTTCTTCGGTGGCGGCCTGTTTGGCGGCAATGCTTTCGTCAAATTGTTGGGTAATGCGTGTGATCAAGTCCATGGCGACAGGCCTTCTGGCAGTTATCTCGAGCCTTCTATTATAGGTGACCCCGTTGCAGGCGATTTGCATGGCGCAGCGGTTTGATTCCGCTTTAGTTGCTGATTTGCCACGCATTTTGCACCCACTGTGGTTCAGTGCCGTTTTCCAGTGCGACCACATCAAAACGCAGGTGCGTGAACTTGCGTTGACCCTGCTGCACCCACCACAGCTTTGCGCAACGCGACACGCGGGCCTGCTTGTGACTGGAAATACTCTCGAGCGCGCTGCCATGGCGGCTGTTGTTGCGAAGCCGAACTTCCACAACGACTGCGGTGTTGCCATGCGCCATGATTAAATCAATTTCACCGCAGCGGCACCGGTGATTTCGTGTCACCAGGATTAATCCGTGTTTTTCAAGCAGGCGCAGGGCTTGGGTTTCCGCCAGTTGTCCCTCCGCCAGCAAGGCAAGTTTGTGTGTGGGAGGTGCTTTGTGGGTGGTGTCGGCTTTTTCTTTGGGGGCTAGCCATGGAATTTTGGCTTTTGGTGATCGCGATTTGCGTGTGGCCCATGGAATGCCGGACAATTCAGGAACTTTGGATTTGGATTTGAGCGCCATGCAGAACGCCGGTGAAGGAAATGGAATGAACAATGCTGTGAATTCTGATGCGAGGAGCGAAACAAGGCGAGAACCTTCCCTCTATGTGGTGGCAACCCCCATCGGCAATATGGGTGACCTTAGTCTTAGAGCTCGCGCAGTGTTGGAGCAGGTGGATCGAATTGCCGCTGAGGACACCCGCAACACCGCCCGCATGCTGGATGCATTGGGTATCAAAAAACCCTTGATGGCGCACCATGCCCACAATGAACGCGAAAGTGCGCAGGGGGTGCTGGCTTGTTTGCAGCGTGGTGAGTCGGTGGCGTTGGTGAGCGATGCGGGCACGCCTGCTGTGTCGGATCCTGGCGCTGTGGTAGTTCGTTGTGTGGCCGAGGCCGGTTTTACTGTGGTGCCGGTGCCCGGTGCCAGCAGTGTGTTGGCTGTGGTGGCCGCGAGCGGGTTGGTGGATGGCGCTTTCACTTTCCGTGGTTTTTTGCCAGCCAAAGGAAAAAACCGTTTGGATGATTTGAAAACCTGGCTGGCTTGCCCTGAGCCCCAAGTGCTGTTTGAGGCGCCCCACCGCGTGATGCAACTGGTAGACGACCTTGAAAACCTGGGCATGGGTGGGCGCGACATGTGTGCCGGGCGCGAGCTGACCAAGCAGTTTGAAACCTTTTACCGGGGCAGTGGTGAGCAGGTGTTTGAGCAGGTGCGGCAAGATGCCAACGCCGAGCGTGGCGAATGGGCGTGGGTGATCGGCGGTAAGCAGGATTCTGACAATGATGCAGAAGCTGCGCAGGCCAGCGCAGATTTGGACACCTGGCTTACCTTGTTATTGGCCGAGTTGCCGCTGAAGACAGCAGTGGCGCTGGTGGTGAAAGCCACTGGCATGGCTAAAAACACGGTGTACGACCGGGCTCTTTTGATCAAAAGCGGGCAGTCATAAAAAAGCCAGCCCGAAGGCTGGCTAAACCACTGTGTGGAGTCAAGAACTGCTGTTGCCTAAAGCTTAGGCAGGCAGGGGCAAACCTGCTTCTGGCACTTCCAGGCCACTGATGCTCACAGACGCTGAAATTGGCAGGCCTTCTGGCAAAGCCAAGGTCAGTGTGCCGTCTTCAAAGCTGATGGGGCTGGCAGGCAGGCCGCCACCTGTGTCACCACCGCCGGGCAGGCTGGGCAAACCACCGCCGAGCAGGCCGGTCAACGAGTCCAGGCCTGGCAGGCCGTCTGTTGGAATTGGCAGTGCATCCAGGCCAGGAATCGCATCCAGACCAGGGATTGCGTCCAAACCAGGCAGTGCTGGCGCATCGGGCAAACCACCGCTGAGCAGGTCAGTCAGTGTGCTCAGGCTTGGCAGACCGTCGGTTGGAATTGGCAGTGCATCCAGACCAGGAATGGCGTCCAGGCCTGGTAGGGCGGGGGCTTCTGGCAAACCACCACCGAGCAGGTCAGTGAGTGTGTCCAGGCTTGGGGCGCCGTCGGTTGGCAGTGGCAGTGCGTCCAGGCCAGGAATTGCATCGAGACCGGGAATTGAAGGGGCGTCGGGCAGTCCGCCTGTCAGCAGGTCAGTGATGGCATCTGGGCTGGTTGGCAGCATATCCAAACCGGGAATTGAGTCCAAGCCTGGAATGCCAGCTGGAGGAGTGGGCAAACCGCCGTCCAGCAGACCAGTCAGTGAGTCCAGTCCGGGCAGGCTGTCTGTGGGAATAGGCAATGCGTTCAAACCGGGAATGGCGTCCAAGCCAGGCAGTTCGGGGGCGGCTGGCAGCGAGCCAGCAAAGGTGTCCAATACGCCAGCCAGAATTTCGCCAGCTACTGGTACGGCACTGATGCCGTTCTTCAATTCGTCTAGGGCCATGCTTTCTCCGTCATTTGAAATGATTAAAAATAGTTATTAGTTTTCTGTAGGCAATCTGCGCTGCCTGCGTAATAACAACAGAGATTGATTAATCATCGCAATTCGCACATTACTTACAAAGTATGGGTAAAAAACTCACTTTCATGCGATCTTTTCGGGGTAAGTTGATGATTCTCAAAAGAAATTAGCTTCGGTGAAATATTTGTGGCGGAAAATTGATGACAAAACTGTGATGGCGGGGTGTTTACGTCACCCGAAGGTGACTTTTGATCTGAACTGGAAGGGTCACCGCTGGCGCAACGCCCAGTCGGCGGCGGTGTTTCGATCGTCTCGCCTTCAAGAAAATCAGCAAAGGATCAACAGGTTTTCTGGCGAGAGATCGGAACCCAAGCCGATTGGGCAGTTAACGCACCGCGAGAGATCTGAACCCTAGCCGATCGGGTATATACGTCGGCCATTGAGCGCGTAAAAAAAGCACGCCAACCCAAGGGTCACCGTGCTTTTTTGTACCGCATCAGCAAATCGAGAGAATCAATCTCCGTACATACGCTGCTTCAATTCCCGGCGCTGCTGCGCTTCAAGCGAAAGCGTGGCAGTGGGGCGGGCCAGCAAACGGGCCACACCAATGGGGTCGCCAGTTTCTTCACACCAGCCGTATTCGCCAGCTTCGATTTTTTGAATGGATTGTTGAATTTTCTTCAACAGCTTGCGTTCACGGTCGCGGGTACGAAGCTCAAGCGCATGCTCTTCTTCAATGGTGGCGCGGTCTGCGGGGTCGGGGACCACCACGGTTTCACGTAGGTGCTCCGTTGTTTCACCTGCGTTGGCCAGCAGTTCCTTTTCCATTTCCTGCAAGCGCTGGCGGAAAAAGGCAAGCTGCACCTCGTTCATGTAATCGTCTTCTTTCATCGCGAGCAATTGCTTCTCGGTGATGACGGGCGTTTTCTCAGTGGTCATAGCACAGCCTCTAGTCCTTTGGTTTTTTATTGACTATATACCAGTATATCCGCTATCGGGCTAGACAAAGCTCTAACCCTTGGGTGATAAATTCCTTGGGGAGTTTACGCCCAATAAACACGATTTTGCTTTCTTTTTTCTCGGCACTGTCCCATTTTCTGCCCCAGTCCAGTCCCATCAGCATGTGAACGCCTTGAAACAGGGCGCGGCGGTCGCTTGCCTTGATGTTCAAGATGCCTTTGTAGCGCAGCATGTCGGGGCCATAAACCTGGGTGACCGAGCCCATGAATTCCTCAAACTTCTGCCCATCAAACGGCTTGGTGCTTTTGAAGACAAAGCTTTGAATTTCGTCGTTGTGAACGTGTTTGTCTTCGTCCAGAAAGTCGGGTGCAATGTCGAGAATGGAATTCAGGTTAAAGCCACGTACGTCCAGCAGTTTGTCGATTGGGGCTACGCCGAATTCCGAAATCATCATTTCGGCGCGCGCGTTCATCTTAACCAGCCTGCGTTTCAACGCGGTGACTTCATCTTCCGTGCACAGGTCGGTTTTGGACAGCAAAATACGATCGGCAAAACCGACTTGCTGTTGAATCTCGCGGTGTTCGTCCAGTTGCTGCATGCCATGCTTGGCGTCGACCACGGTAATGACTGCGTCCAGAATGAAGCTTTCGGCCACCAGATCATCTACAAAGAATGTTTGGGCAACCGGGCCAGGGTCGGCCATACCGGTGGTCTCGATCACCACGCGGTCAAACTTGAGTTCGCCCGCCAAACGCTTGGCGGCCATTTCGCCGAGAATACGCACCAGGTCGCCGCGCACTGTGCAGCACAGGCAGCCGTTGTTCATCTCGACAATATTCTCCTGTTCGTTTTGCATTAACAGGTCGTTGTCGACACCTTCTTCGCCGAATTCATTTTCAATCACGGCGATTTTCATGCCGTGGTTTTCCTTCAGAATTCGGTTTAGCAAGGTAGTTTTTCCACTGCCCAGAAAACCGGTAAGAATGGTGACTGGGATCATGTTGTGGGCTGCTTTGTTCATGGTGCTGTGTGCTGCAAAAATTGGGTCAACAATTGAAATGGGGTCGCTTGTGCAAATTTAAAGGGCTGGCAGGCATCTAAACAGCCTGAAACGTCCACACGCCCTCAACGGCCAAACGTTTTACCAAACCTTTGTACCACAGGTAGTGCAGGTGGGCGACGGCCTCACCCATGGCAAAGCTCATTTGGTGCCCATCCATCTCCCGCCTGAACAACACGGCAATGGCTTGGCGGGCAGTGAGGGGCTTTTCCTTGATGGCCTCCAGCAGTTCATTGAGCCGGTGGTCGTGGTGGCGCAGCAATTGCGCGCAGCGGTCGTGTACACCTTTGAAAGGCACGCCATGTGAAGGCAATACGGTGAGGCTGTCGGGCAGCTGCGCCATGCGCTGTACGGATTGTAAAAATAACAGCAGCGGGTTGCCTTCGGGCTCAATGCCATACACGCTGACATTGGTTGAAATGGTGGGCAGGAGCATGTCCCCGCTGATCATCAAATCCAGGCTTTTGCACACCAGGCTCATGTGTTCCGGGCTGTGGCCAAAACCGGCGTGGCATTGCCACACATGGCCGCCAATCTCAATCTCATCCCCGTGCTGAATGCGTTGGTAGTTCAGTGGGGGTTCTGGCACAAGGCGTGAAAACATGCCGCCGCGTGCTTCCAGGGTTTCATCGGCTTTTTTCTCGTTCACCAGACCGTGGCTGGCCATGAAGGCGGCCAGCGTGTTGCCGTCAAAGCCCGGCAGGTTGGCGCACAGGCCGCGCGCCATGAAGTACTCGCCCGTGGACATGTGCACATGCACCCCATGGCGGCGGGCCAGTGGGCCGGCCATACCGATGTGGTCGGGGTGAGCGTGGGTACAAATAATTCGCCCCAAAGGCTTGCGCACAAACAGGGTTTGTTCGATTTCTTCCCACATGGCTGCCACGTCTGGCAGGCCTGCGCCGCAATCCACCAGGGTGTACTGGTTTTCTTCTTCGATCAGCCACACATTGATGTGGTCGAGCGCAAAAGGCAGTGGCAAACGCAGCCACAAAACGCCTGGGGCAACCGGGGTGGGCTGGCCCAAAACGGGCGGTTCAAACAAACGTTCAATTCCCATGTGTTTTCTGGTGACTTTTCAGTCATTTGTGTGGGTGAAGGGGCTGATTGTAGGGCATCATTTCGAAAAAGCATAACTTCTGCGGAGACTTTGACATGTTGAATTTGCCAGGACTTCAGTTTGATCTTGGAGAAGACATCGACGCCCTGCGCGATGCAGTACAGACCTTTGCCCAGGCGGAAATTGCCCCGTTGGCGGCAGAAATGGACAAAACCGACCAGTTTCCGATGCATTTGTGGCGAAAAATGGGCGACATGGGCCTGTTGGGGCTGACAGTTGAAGAAGAGCTGGGCGGCAGCGGCATGGGCTATTTGGGCCACATGGTGGCCATGGAAGAGATTTCACGGGCCAGTGCCTCGGTGGCGTTGAGCTACGGCGCGCATTCCAACCTGTGCGTGAACCAGATTCGCCGCAACGGCAATGACTGGCAGCGTAAAACCTTTTTACCGAAGCTCATTTCTGGCGAGCACATTGGTGCGTTGGCCATGAGCGAACCCGGTGCGGGCTCAGACGTGGTCAGCATGCAATTGCGTGCCGACAAGAAAGGCGACAAGTATGTGCTGAACGGCAACAAAATGTGGATTACCAATGGCCCCGACGCGGATGTGTTGGTGGTGTATGCCAAAACAGACCTGGCTGCAGGCCCCCATGGTATTACCGCCTTTTTGATTGAAAAAGGATTCAAGGGTTTTTCCATTGCGCAGAAGCTGGACAAGCTGGGCATGCGCGGTAGCCACACCGGCGAGTTGGTGTTCGAGGATTGCGAAGTGCCCGAAACCCATGTGCTGGGCAAGGTGGGCCGCGGTGTGAATGTACTCATGAGTGGTCTGGACTTTGAGCGCGCAGTACTCAGTGGTGGGCCCCTGGGCATCATGGCGGCAGCCATGGATGTGGTGGTGCCTTATGTGCACGACCGCAAACAGTTTGGCCAAAGCATTGGCGAATTTCAGCTGATTCAGGGCAAGCTGGCGGACATGTATTCAGTCATGATGGCCACCCGTGCCTATGTATACCAAGTGGGCAAGGCTTGCGACAAGGCCACACCAGAAACAGTGCGCAAGCTGCGCAAGGACTGCGCCGGTGCCATTTTGTTCTCGGCCGAGAAAGCCACCTGGATGGCGGGCGAGTCGATTCAGATTCTGGGCGGCAACGGCTACATCAACGAGTACCCCTGTGGCCGTTTGTGGCGCGATGCCAAGCTCTATGAAATTGGCGCGGGCACCAGCGAAATTCGCCGCATGTTGATTGGCCGCGAATTGTTTGCGGAAACCATGTAAACGCTTATTGCGGCAGGGCAGGCCCGGTGGATTTGAACACCCGTTTGTCCTGCCCAATCACCACTTCACTTTCCCACAAATAACTGAGTCTGGGGTGCGCGGTTTGCAGCACTTTCAGCGCCTCAGTGTTGCCCAGCAGGTGGTAATTCATCCAGGCCAGTGAGTACTGGGCAGCAATTTCACGGCCCCAGGTCGAGGTGGGCAGCAGCGGGTAGTTGGTGTGCTGTGCATGGCTGGCGGCATCGGCCACGATAAAGGCGCGGTCACTGGTCAACTGGTCGTACACTGGGCGCACCACGGCCGGGTTCACAGCCACAATCGGTGCAATCGGGCCATCGTGGTCACCGGTTTGTATCATCACAGGGATCGGGTTTTTGTCAAACACCGATTGAATTTCACTGATGGGTGCGGCAGCCACAGCGGCTTTCAATCGCGGCTCCACTGCTTGCAAACCCATGGTGGCAATTGCGCCCATGCTGTGGCCAATGACGCCAATGCGGGCCGGGTCAATAAACCCGCGCACAGGGCTGTTGTTGAGCAGGTAGGTGAGCGCGTCTTGTGCTTCTTCAATGTTGTTGCCGGGGTCGCCTTGCACTTCATCATCTGATCGGCCTTGGCCGGAAAAATCAAACGCAAACACCAGGTACCCCGCATCCGCGAACAACTGGTGCCACCAGCGGTACATGGCCGTGTTGGTGTTCAATCCTTCCAGCGCCAAAATCACCGGAAATTGTTGCGAAGTGGCCTGGGTTTGCCCACGCTTGGGCAGCACGATTTCGCCATGCAAGCGGGTGCCATAGCGGTTTTGAAAATTGACGGGTACCAGCGCCACTGACTGGTTGTTCTCGGGGTGCCCGTACCAGTGGAAGACTTGCTCAATTCGGGAGCCATCATTCAGTTGTGCGGCCATGGCACGAATCTGAAATTCAAGCAGGGCGGGGTCGGTGATGTCGCTCAGCGTGTAGCCCAGGGCGATGGGGTCAACCACACCGGCCAGTTGTTGGCGCGGCAACATGTCGCTGACCATGCCCAGTTGAAACAGCACATCATCGGAAGGCAAGGGGCTTTCAGGGGGATTTTCACCTTGAACTGAAGCAGGCCAGCCAAAGGCCTCTGAGGATTGAATGGCATTGCGGGATGCGGAGCCAGAATTGTTTTCTCCGTTGCAGGCCCAGGCCAGCAAGGGTAAGCACAACAGGTAGAGCAACTTGAAACGACTTGGCATGACAACTTCCTGATTCAATCCGTCCATGATACTAAGTTCGCGCAGGTTTTGGATTTTCTTGGGCAAACGGGAATGGGATCTCGTAGAATCGGTGGTTCATCATATGGAGTGAAGCCAGCTTATGAGCAGCGTGCCCTTGGACCTGAAAACCCTGGAAGAGGATTTTGGTGAACTCAGCGAAACCAGCCACCTGAGTGAGGAGGAAGAGCGCGAGCTGTCCAAAAAAGTGGCAAGCGACATTCTGGCTGGCTTCGACAAACACTACCGCCTGTTTCGCTATTGCGCCCAGCAAACCAAAAAGCTGTTTGAGGAAGGCGATTGGCATTTGATCCAGCAACTGGCCCGCGACCGTATTGATTTTTACGATGAACGTGTGAAAGAGGCGGTGGATTTACTTCGGCGCAATTATGGTTCGCTACTGATGAGCGAATCGGTGTGGGCCAAGATCAAGACCCGTTTTGTGACCTACCTGGTTGACCACAAGCAGCCTGAGTTGGCGGAAACCTTTTTCAATTCCGCCGTGACCAAGATTTTGCATCGCGATTACTACCACAACCGGTTTTTGTTTGTGCGCCCCGCGGTCAGCACCGATTATGTGGAAAGCGATCCACCCTCCTATCGCAGCTATTACCCGGCGAACCCGAAAAGTGGTGGTCTGCGCAAAACATTGAAGCGATTGATTCGTGATTTCTCGCTGAACGCTGAATTTGTTGATTTGGAGCGTGATCTGCGTTACGTGGTGCATGCTGCGCGGCAAGTGATGCCACGGCCCATCAAGGTCGATCCGGATTGCCAAATTCAAGTGCTGTCCAGTTTGTTCTTCCGCAACAAGGGCGCATACATCATTGGCAAGTTCATCAATGCCAACATGCCGCAACCGTTTGCCATTCCAATTCTTCGCGATTCATCCGGCAAGTTGTACATCGACACAGTGCTGTTCAATGTGCAGCAAATCGCCACGCTGTTCAGTTTCACGCGCGCCTATTTCTTGGTGGACATGGAAACGCCTGGCGCCTATGTGCAGTTTCTGCGCACGCTGTTGCCGAACAAGCCCAAGGCCGAGATGTACACCATGCTGGGTTTGCACAAGCAGGGCAAAACCCTGTTTTACCGGGATTTTTTGCATCATCTAAAACATTCACACGATGAATTTATCGTGGCGCCCGGTATCAAGGGCTTGGTGATGGCGGTGTTCACGCTGCCGTCTTACCCGTATGTGTTCAAACTGATCAAAGACAAAATTGCACCCAGCAAGGAAATTGACCGTGCCGGCGTGATGCGCAAATACCAATTGGTGAAAGAACATGACCGCGTGGGCCGAATGGCCGACACCTGGGAATACAGCCATGTGGGTTTGCCACTTAACCGCTTTTCAGAGGAATTGATTGAGCATTTGAAAGACACCTGCGAAAGCTCGCTGAGCTTTGAAGACGACACCGTGGTGATCAAGCATGTGTACATTGAGCGCCGCATGACTCCCTTGAATATTTACTTGCAGCAGGGCACTGACGCGGAAGTGGAACACGGCATTACGGAGTACGGCAATGCGATCAAACAACTGGCGGCCGCGAATATTTTTCCGGGCGACATGCTGTTCAAGAACTTTGGCGTGACCCGCTTGGGCCGAGTGGTGTTTTACGATTACGACGAAATTGAGTACATGACCGACTCCAATTTCCGCCGCATTCCGGATGCACCCAACCCCGAGGCGGAAATGTCGTCTGAGCCTTGGTACACGGTGGGCCCGAAAGACGTATTCCCGGAAGAGTTCGGGCATTTCTTGCTGGGTGACCGCCGGGTGCGCAAAGCGTTTTTGGGCAAGCACCGGGATTTGCTGGAATATGAATTCTGGCAGGAGCGAAAAGACCGCATTACCCAGGGGCACATTGAGGATATCTTCCCGTATTCCGAGGCAGTGCGGTTTACCAACCGGTTTATCAAAAAGCAATGAGCGATCACTGCGGTTGATCGCTGATCTGGGTGAATTGAGAGATGCACTTGAATGGTCACCGCTGCTGTTTGTTGCCCACTCGGCATGGGTTGTTTGTGTCGCACTGGACTGATTTGTTGAGAGCTGAGCTTGCAGGGTCACCGCTGCCCGAAAACTTGGCATTTCGGCTTGTCAGCTTGAGCCTGCACTAAGCCAAGCCCTCCAAAAGTAACGGTCGGGTCTTGGCTTTCGCGCCATAGCGCGATCGTTGGCCTCGGCGCGCCAAGCCGGCAAGTTTTCTGACTGGTCATCGTGTGACCCATTGCAAGTTCTGCTCCCCGCACTCCCGAGCAGCGCTTCGCCATCACCACGCAACTCGCAGCTGTGTTCAATGGTCAATCGACACTGGCGAATTTCCCTCACCGGGCAACTCACGACCGTGTTCTCCGCCCAATTGGCGGCGGTGTTTCGATCGCCTCGCCTTCAAGAAAACCTGCCCTTGCGTGCCGAGCAGGGCCGGTGTTGCCCAGTATGGGCGACAGAGAACGGACCCGACCCGCAGTTTAGGAGGGTCGTTCTCAGGCATCGCAAGGCTCAGCAAGGGATCAACAGGTTTTCTGGCGAGAGATCGGAACCCAAGCCGAATGGGCGATTAGAACGCAACTGGAGATCGGAACCTGAGCCGAATGGGCCATCAAGAAGCTCCGAGAGATCTGAACCCAAGCCGATTGAGCTGTTAAACAGCGCGCATTTACGCCCTGCGCTTGGGCAGCATCAATTCACTCGCCGCAATTTTCTCGGGCTGAAACTTGTTCACCGGCGCATCCAATTCATAGCCAATGGCCACGCCGCACAGCAAGTTGTATTGCTTCGGAATGTCGAAGTGCTTGTCCAAAGGCGAGCGGAACAGGCCCAGCGCACCTTGTGCACAAGTGCCCACCCCTTCATTCGTGGCCGCCAACATCAGGCTTTGCAGAAAAATGCCGGCGTCCAGCGCACTGTAAATACCCACGCCCTCGTGAACAAACACAAATGCAGCCGCAGGGGCTCCAAACATGCGGAAGTTTTCGGCCATGGCCTGGTCGCGGGCTTTCAAGTCGTTTCGGGCTACACCCAACACACCGTACAAGCCTTTGCCACACTCCACCCGGCGAGCCTGCAAATCCTTGGGGTAGTTCACCACAGGTTTTACATCGCCATCGGGAATGCCCTTGCTGCGGGCCAATAGTCCTTTAATTTGCGCTAGCTTGCCGCCGCGTTGCAGTTTGATGGTTTCTTGAAATCTTGAATACAGCTCAGCGCGTAAACTTTCCAGCACATCGCCTGTGGCCAATGCGATTCGGTAGGGGTGCGTATTGGACCAACTCGGTGACAGTGCAGCCTGTGAAAGTAGGCGTTGAAGCACCTCTTCGGGCACGGGTTTGGGGTCAAAAGCACGCACACTGTGGCGCTGTTTCAATGTGTCAAGAAATTCCATTTTCCCTTGCTCTGTGTAATAGTTGGCCCAGTTTAGAGTATTTCTTACTAGCCAACAGACCCGGCTCGCCACTATTCTCTCAACTGACAATATAAAAAGTCACATGAACGGTCAAACCACGGGGACAAAACAATGAACAATCCACACGTAGACGTACTGATTATCGGCGCCGGTCTGTCTGGCATTGGTGCAGCATGCCACATCAAGCAGAACTGCAAAGGCAAAAGCATCAAAATTCTGGAGCGTCGCAAAGCGATTGGAGGCACTTGGGACTTGTTCCGCTACCCCGGTATCCGGTCTGATTCCGACATGTTCACCCTGGGTTACAGCTTCAAGCCCTGGAAGGGAGAGAAGGTTTTGGCCAATGGCCAGGAAATTCGCGAGTATGTGACCGAAGCTGCCAAAGAACACGATGTAATCAAGGATATCCAGTTTGGTTTGAAGGTAACTGCTGCCAATTGGGATTCGGAAGCCAACCAGTGGACCGTGGAAGGCATCATCGAGGAAACTGGCGAGAAGCAGGTGTTTACCAGCAACTTCCTGCTGGGTTGCACCGGTTACTACAATTACGACAAGGGCTACAGCCCCGAATTTCCGGGTATCAAGAACTTCAAAGGTACTGTGGTGCACCCACAGCAGTGGCCTGAAAACCTGGACTACTCCGGCAAGCGCGTGGTGGTCATTGGCAGTGGTGCAACCGCGATTACCCTGGTGCCAGCCATGGCCGACACAGCAAGCCATGTGACCATGTTGCAGCGTTCGCCCACTTATATTGCCTCCATCCCGTCAGTGGACCCAGTTTCCGTGGTGCTGAAAAAATTCATGCCCGACACCTGGGTGTACAAGATTGGCCGTGCCCGCAATATTGGCTTGCAACGCCTGATCTTTAAGTTGAGCAAAGAACGCCCACAGGCGATCAAGCGTTTGCTGCTGGGGGCAACCCGTGCGCGCATGGGCAAAACCTTTGACATGAAGCACTTTACCCCCAGTTACAACCCATGGGATCAGCGCCTTTGCGTGGTGCCCGACGGTGATTTGTTCAAGGTGCTGAAAAAAGGCAAAGCCGACATTGTGACTGACCACATTGATACCTTTGTCAGCAATGGCATCAAGTTGAAAAGTGGTCAGGTTCTTGAGGCCGACATCATCATCACTGCCACCGGCCTTGACCTGCAAATTCTGGGTGGCCTGACCGCGCACGTGGACGGCAAGCCTGTGAACGTGGGCGAAGTGATGAGTTACAAAGGCGTGATGATGAGCAGCATACCCAACTTTGCCATGGTGTTTGGTTACACCAATGCCTCGTGGACCTTGAAGGCGGATTTGGCGGCCGAATTTGTGTGCCGCGTGATTAACCACATGGACAAGAATGGCTACACCCGCGTGGTGCCCAACGCCGAGGGCGTTGAGGCCGATGACACCCCCATGTTCGACCTGGAAGCCGGCTACATGAAACGTGCCGCAGATCGCCTGCCCAAGCAGGGTCCGGCTGCACCATGGACTGTGGTGAACAACTACCTGGCCGACCGCCCGGTGTTGAAAAAAGGCAAGATTGAAGATGGCGTGTTGGAGTTTGCAAAAGCGGGCGCAGCAACAGGAAAAAAATCTTCAGGTCGTAAGTCACAGGCCAAGCAGGCGGCTTGATTTCCGGCTTGACGGTCAGCGAGACAAAGACGTTTCCCTATTAAAAGATTCGGGATACCTCTTTGATCTGCTGGCCGTCGACCTTCACCCACCCCTTTGAATCGTTGATATTCACTTCAATCCAGCTTTCAGTCGCTGGTTGATTTACCAATCTCCAGCCGACACTTGATTCTGTAGGGCACTCCTTGAGTTCGTTGACGGTTTGTCCTATCGCTACAAGGCAGTGCCCCTCTGCAATCCACATCAGTAATCTGGGTTTGTCGCTAGCACTGATTTTTTTTTCAACCCATGTTATTGATTCGTCGTAATACCGGTCCGAGGGCAATTCCTTGATTTCACCAAACTCTCTGACCTGCACGGATTGGCTGCTAATGACTTCAATTTGTCCTGCGTTCAAAGCACGGGTAATTGAATTCTCAAAGGAAAGTGCCCCTTCTTTTTGAATCATCGCGTTGTTGGAAATGGCCGAGTCCTTGTTGGGGGCGACTCGCAGTTCAATCTGGTTTCCGATCGCCACGTATTCCGGGCGACCTTCACCGACGAAATTTTCATAAACAAAAGAAGTTTGTGTTCCAGTTGTATCGACGGAGCATGCGCATATCGCCAGAGTCGTAGTCAGCGTCGAGATTAAGCATGCTTTCATTTCGCGGCCCTTTGCGGTGGTGCAAGCAAAATACCCGGATGGTAAATTTGCGACCCCTTGAACTTGGTCAATACGCTACCGCGATTGTTGAATGAGTACGAGCAATGCACCCAGCCGGATTGGGGCGAATCAGGTAAATAATGTTCGAGAATCAACTGGTCAAAGCTCAAATTTTCCTTGATCCAATTCGCGACCTCATGAACAGTGTGGCCCTCTACGCGAAAGTCAACCGCCTCGCCTTTGGAGTGTTGTGAATTATTCGAACCACCCACAGCTCTGTTAACTGCTGGGCTTCTGTATGCGCTGTGAATAATCACTCTACGGTTGAAGTGTTTTCGCACGGGTTCTAGTATGTTCTCTGCTGCCCTGCGCAAGTTGCTTATTACTTTCGGATCTTTCGGAGTGTTGAACACACCGGTATTCGTTTTGGTGAGTTCTTCAAGATTGAAGTGAGCCGAAATACAATTTGGCAATTTGCCATCGCAAAAGTTTTTCATTGGAATATTTACTTGCGTTTGCTGGGAAGCACGAAAGGGTATCAGTGCAAGCCCCAACTGCAAAAAGCTACTCAGAAGTGATGATCCCCTCGTTTAAAACCCACTTCGGTACCCAAGCCGATTCAAACCACGCGCGCTGCGCATGGCGCGTTCGCTGCGAAACTGGATTGCCTGTTCCATGTTGCCATCGCTGAAATTGCCGCCCAATGGTGTGTCAAACCCGCCATTCAAACCGCGGCTGGCCCGCTGCGCACGCGCAGTGCGAAATTGCGCCACCTGTTCCTTGTCCACCTCGAATTCGCCGCCCAGGGGAGTTTCCAGGGTGCCTGTGTCAAAGCTGTCCAGGCCACGGTTCAAGCCCAGCAGATCGTCTCGGCCGATGGTCAGCAATGCTTTTGCCAAAGGGAAATTGCCTTGGGCGCGAATGTCGTCGCGAAGTGTATTCACCGCGAGGATTTCCTCGCCGTTTACAAAGTAATCAATCGGGCGGGGCACTTCGGCAAAGCGTTCTGCGAAGGCGGGTTGGATGGGCGCAGCGCCAATACCCAAGGCAATTAACAGACAAGTGTGTTTGAACATGAAGACCCCCGTGATGAATACGTTTTCATCATCTAGAGTGATACTTAGGTGATGATGTTGTCTATCGGGCTTACCCTTCGCTCGAAATAGGTATACCAGTCCACGGGTAAGCGCAATATCGCCTAAGATAGCTGGCCAATCACCCAATTTACCAACTTTGTCCAACCCGATCGATCAAGACAGACAGCTTGAAGAACTGCCCTATGCATGGCGGCGTGTGGTGCTGTTTGCTGACAATATGGCGCAGGCCACCGTGGCCGATGCCATCGGCCGCAGTCCCAAGCAACAACTCACGTGGATCGGCTTGGCTGCCTTGCCCTTGTTGTTGCCTTTTGGCATTCCGGGGGTGGCCACAAGCCTTGGATACCTTACTTTTTTGCTGGGCGTGGGGTACGCCTTGGGGTTTGGTGTGCCCATTCCCAGAAAAATTGGTGAAAAGCGTTTGCCACCGAATGCGGCCCAGGTGCTTAAAAGGTTTCTGGGTGTGTTTATCCGCCGGGTTGCGCCGCACAGCAAACCGCGCCTGTTCATCATGAGTCATCCGCGCATGCGCCCGGTGAATGGCTTGGTCTTGGCGTTCGCGGGCTTGTGCATGGCCGCACCTGTGCCTTTTGCTTCATTCGACAATGTGCTGCCGGCTGCGGCCATGGTGTGCATCACCTTTGGTTTACGGGTGCGCGATGGAAGGCTGGTGCTGACGGGCTACGTGTTCACGGTGCTGGCGGCTTTGCTGGTGGTGCTGTTGTGGTGGGGCGGCTATGCCGTGTTTGTTTGGGTTTCAAAGCAACCGTGGGCCAGCCAATGGCTGGGTTGGCTTTTTTCCTGACAAGGCGCAAGCCGTTGCTGCGAACACGGGCTTAAGTTCGATAGAATCACCAGAACAACCCCAATCTGGAGCCGGATAGCACCATGACTACCAAACAAACGATTGATTTCTATTTCGACCTGACCAGCCCCTACAGCTATGTGGCCGCCGAGCAAATCGAAGAAATTGCTGCCGCAGGTAAGCGCAGTGTGAATTACAAGCCCACCTTGCTGGGCTTTGTATTCAAAAGCACAGGCAACACCGCGCCCATGATGAACCCGGCCAAGGGCAAGTATTCTGCGAAAGATTTTGCCCGCACGGCGCGTTTTCATGGCTTGAAAATCAATTGGCCCAAAAAATTCCCGATCAATGCCACCACCGCTTCGCGTGCCATTTTGCAGGTATTGAATACGCAGCCTGAAAAAGCAGGTGAACTGACCCGCGCCCTGTACAAAGCCTATTTTGTGGATGGGCAGGACATCACCGAAGATTCAACCGTGCAGGCGGTGGCTGATTCCATTGGACTGGATGGTGCAGCGCTGATTACAGGCGCCCAAACCGATGCAGTAAAAGAGCAAATGAAAAATGCAGTGCAGGAGTCTATCGATGCAGGCATGTTTGGTGCACCGTACTTTGTGGTGGATGGTGAAGCCTTCTGGGGCCAGGATCGCATGGAGCAGTTGCGTCGCTGGGTTGTGCAGGGGCCTTTCTGAACATGGCTGTTCTCGACTCCAATAATGTGAAAAGCCGCCCCGATTTTGCGGCCAACCAGGCGGCACTGAAAACACTGGTTGACGAGCTCAAAGCCAATTTGGCGGTGGTAGCACAGGGTGGCGGAAAGGTGGCCAATGAACGGCACACAGCGCGTGGCAAGCTGCTGCCCCGCGAACGCGTGGCGGGTTTGCTTGACCCCGGTTCCCCTTTTCTGGAACTGGCACCCCTGGCAGCCTGGGGCATGTACGGTGGTGCTGCGCCGGGCGCGGGCGCCATTGCGGGCATAGGCCGGGTCAGTGGCGTGGACTGCATGATTGTGTGCAACGACGCCACGGTGAAAGGTGGTACCTACTACCCGCTCAGCGTGAAAAAGCATTTGCGTGCGCAGGAAGTGGCCGCAGAGAACAATTTGCCCTGTATTTACCTGGTCGACTCTGGCGGGGCCAACCTGCCGAATCAAGATGAAGTGTTTCCAGACCGAGATCACTTCGGAAGAATTTTTTTCAACCAGGCCAATATGAGCGCGCAAGGCATTGCGCAAATTGCGGTGGTCATGGGTAGCTGTACCGCCGGTGGTGCGTACGTGCCCGCCATGAGCGATGAAGCCATTATCGTGAAAAACCAGGCCACGATTTTTCTGGGTGGCCCACCTTTGGTGCAAGCCGCCACAGGCGAAATTGTCAGTGCCGAAGAACTGGGCGGTGCCGATGTGCACACACGCCTTTCTGGTGTGGCCGACCACTTGGCCGAGAACGATCAACATGCTTTGGAAATTGCACGCCGCATTGTGGCCAATTTGGGACGACCCGAGAAACGCTACCCATGGGCCTTGAGCGAATCCAGAGAACCCCTGTACAGCGCCGAAGAAATTTACGGCATTGTGCCAGTGGATGCAAAAAAGCCGTTTGATGTGCGCGACATCATTGCCCGCATGGTCGACGGCAGCGAATTCGATGAATTCAAAGCCCGCTTTGGTAACACGCTGGTGTGTGGTTTTGCGCGCCTCTATGGCATGCCTGTGGGCATTGTGGCCAACAACGGCATTTTGTTTTCCGAGTCAGCCCAGAAAGGCGCTCACTTCATTGAACTGTGTTGCCAACGCAAAATTCCGCTGGTGTTTTTGCAAAACATCACTGGTTTTATGGTGGGCAAGAAAGTAGAAAACGAAGGCATTGCACGCCATGGTGCAAAAATGGTGATGGCGGTGGCCTGCGCCAAGGTGCCCAAATTCACAGTGGTGATCGGTGGCTCCTTTGGTGCAGGCAACTACGGCATGTGCGGTCGTGCGTACAGCCCGCGCTTTATGTGGATGTGGCCCAATGCGCGAATCAGTGTGATGGGTGGCGAACAGGCTGCTGGCGTGTTGGCCACCGTGAAGCGCAACCAGATTGAGGCCAAAGGCGGCACCTGGAGCGAGGAAGAAGAAGCCGAATTCAAAGCACCCACGCTGAAGCAGTTCGATGAACAAAGCCAACCCTATTACGCCACGGCAAGGCTCTGGGACGATGGTTTGATTGACCCGGTGGATACGCGCCGAATTTTGGGCATGGCCATTTCAGCCAGCTTGAATGCCGAGATTCCGGAAACCAGGTTTGGCGTCTACAGAATGTAAAAGCGCGGATGTAAATGCGCAGAACGTAAATACGCACAAGAATAAAAACGGAGACCTTAAGATGACAGAGCAAGTCAATGAAAAACCGGTGATTGAAACCCGCAAGGGAAAATCCGTGTGGCTGACGCTGAACCGCCCGCACATTAAAAACGCCATGAACGGCGAAATGATTGCCATGCTGGTGGAGGCCTTTCAACGTTTGGGTAGCGACCCTGACACGCGCGCGATTGTGCTGGCTGCGAATGGTGACGCATTTTGTTCTGGCGCCGATTTAAGTTACATGATGCAAATGGCGCAGCAGGCGGCCAGCAACCAGCAAAGTGGATTGACGCTGACCAGCCTGTTTCGCGGCATTGCCGAATGCCCCAAGCCCGTGGTGGCGCGTGTGCACGGCTTGTGCCTGGCAGGTGCCACTGGTTTGGTCAGTGCCAGCGACATTATTGTGGCCAGCAACAATGTGAAATTCAGCTTACCGGAAGTCAAGCGTGGTTTGATACCCGCCACCATCAGCCCCTATGTGGTTCAAGCCATGGGTGTGCAGGCTGCGCGCCGCTACTTCATCACTGGCGAAACATTCACGGCTGAGAAAGCGTACGAGTTGGGCATGGTGCATGAACTGACCACGCCCGACACGCTGGATGCGAAGCTGGAATCGATTCTTGCCGAGCTGGACAGTTGTGCCCCCGATGCAATGGCGGCGTGCAAAAAACTCGTTCGCGATGTATCACGCATGGACATCACCGCCGATGAAACACACGCCGATGTGGCTGCTCGACTTGCTGAAGTGCGCGGCAGTGCCGAGGCCGCCGAAGGCATGATGGCTTTCATGGAAAAACGCAAACCGAAGTGGGTTGGCTAAAAAGGTTATTCACACAATGTTCACCAAAATACTGATTGCCAACCGTGGCGAAATAGCCCGCCGAATCAACCGCACCGCGCAAGCCATGGGTATTCAAACCGTGGCGGTGTATTCCACGGCTGACGCGCAGGCCCTGCATGTGCAGGAATGCAATGAAGCGGTGTGCCTTGGCGAGCCCGAGGCTGCGCAGAGCTACCTGAATATCGACAAAGTGATTGCAGCAGCCCGGCAAACCGGTGCGCAGGCCATTCACCCTGGCTACGGTTTTCTGTCCGAGAATGCCGCCTTCGCGCAGGCTTGTGCCGACGCACACATCACATTCATTGGCCCCGGTGTGCAAGCCATTCGCATCATGGGCAGCAAAAGCGAGGCCAAGGCCTGCGTGCAACCAGCGGGTGTACCGCTCATTCCTGGTTACTTTGGCGCAGACCAATCGCTCGCTACCTTGCAGGCTGAAGCTGAGCGAATCGGTTTTCCGCTGATGATCAAGGCGGTGGCCGGCGGTGGTGGCAAGGGCATTCGAATTGTCAGCAGTGCAGGCGATTTGCAAGCCGCACTTGAAAGTTGCCAGCGCGAGGCAAAAAACGCATTTGGCGACGCCACGGTGATGCTTGAAAAACAGATTATCCAACCTCGCCATGTGGAAGTGCAGGTGTTTGCCGACACCCACGGCAATGTAGTGCATCTGTTCGAACGCGATTGCTCGGCACAGCGCCGCCACCAAAAAGTGATTGAGGAAGCGCCCGCATTCGGGCTCACCGAGCAACAGCGTGAAGCCTTTGGGCGAACAGCGGTGCAAGTGGCCAAGGCCGTGAATTATGTGGGCGCTGGCACGGTTGAGTTTTTGCTGGATGCGCGCGGCGAGTTCTATTTCATGGAAATGAACACCCGCTTGCAGGTGGAGCACCCGGTGACTGAAATGATCACCGGGTTCGACCTGGTCCAATGGCAAATTGAAATTGCGGCAGGTTTGCCTTTGCCTGCGACCCAGGAAACCATTCACATTGACGGCCATGCGTTTGAAGCGCGCTTGTATGCCGAAAACCCGGAGCAGGGGTTTTTGCCTGCCATTGGTACAGTTGAATTGTGGGAAGCGCCCGATGCAATCGAGTTTCGCACCGGTACGCACGCAGGCCGAACGGCTGGTATTCGATTGGATTCCTCCATGCGCTCTGGCTTGGCCGTGTCGCCTTATTACGACCCCATGGTGGGCAAACTGATTACCTGGGCACCCACACGCGATGCTGCATTAAAAAAACTGGCTGACGCATTGGCACAGCTGCGTTGTGTCGGCGTAAAAAACAACCTGGCCTGGTTGCGCAGTTTGTGCCTGCACCCGGAATTTGCAGCAGGTGGTTACGACACTGGTTTGATTGACCGGATGACCATGGGAGCAGTCGTTGTGAATAACCCCATCGATACGCACACGCTGCACGCCTTGGCGGGCCTTGCACGTTGGGCGTTGCACCAGCATGCGCATGCAAGCAGCACGAGAGACCCGCTCGCCATGCTGGATGGTTTTTACTCCAGCTCGCCCCCTTTGCGGGAAGACCGCTGGTTGAACCGCGACATTGCTGTGGCCACGCACACACATGTGTCGGTGCGTGGGCAGAAAGCCCATATTCAATGTGCTGGCTCGGCTTTGCAACTTGCCCTGAGCGAGCAAGATGACCGCAGTGGCTTGCCGCGTTTGAAAGGGCTTGTTGAGAATGGCCCCCATGCTGGCAGCACATTTGATTTGATTTGGCATGGCGACAACCTGCACGTGCATGTGGGCGCAGAGCAAACCAATCTGCAATGGCAAAACCCGGCCCACATTCGCGCCGACCAGGGGCATGACGCCCACGGTGTGGCCGCGCCCATGCCTGGCAAGGTGTTCGCCGTGTTTGTAAAAGTGGGTGACATGGTGAAAAAAGGTCAGCCTTTGATTGGCCTGGAGGCCATGAAAATGGAACACACCTTGAATTCGCCCTGCGATGGTGTGGTGCAGGCCATTCCCCACCCGGTGGGTGACCAGGTGACTGAGGGCACCGAGCTGATTCATTTTTCAGAAGACGACATAGCAAAATGAGCATGATCAAACTTCCAGCCAAGGTCACTCTGGTCGAAGTTGGCCCACGCGATGGCCTTCAGAACGAGAAAACGCCCATTTCAACCGCCATCAAGGTGGAACTGTGCAAGCAGTTGATCGAAGCGGGTATTCACAGGCTGGAGGCTGCAGCGTTTGTGTCGCCCAAGTGGGTGCCGCAAATGGCCGATGGCGCGGATGTATTGGCTGGCCTTCGAGCCCTGCCCGATATACAGGATCGAGCAGTGTCCTACTCGGCCCTGGTGCCCAACCTCAAGGGCATGGAAGCTGCGATTGAAGCAGGCGTGCAAGAGGCAGTCGTGTTCACAGCTGCCTCGGAAGCATTCACGCAAAAAAATATCAATTGCACCATTGCAGAAAGCATTGAGCGCTTTAAACCTGTGGCCGCATTGGCCCAAGCACACAATATTCACCTGCGCGGCTCCATTTCATGTGCGCTGGGCTGCCCCTACCAAGGTGAGGTGCCGGTGCAAAGTGCTGCAGAGGTGGCTTTGCGTCTACGCGACATCGGTGTGCAAGAATTTGATGTGGCCGATACCATTGGTGTGGGTACCGCGCTGAGGGTTAGCCATGTGTTCGAGGCGGTGGGTTACAGCGTGGGTTTGAACAATGTGGCGGGCCATTTTCACGACACTTATGGGCAAGCCCTGGCCAATATTCTGGCAGCCCTGCAGTTGGGTGTATCCACTTTTCACAGTTCGATTGCCGGCCTGGGCGGTTGCCCTTATGCCAAAGGGGCAACTGGCAACGTGGCCACCGAAGATGTGGTTTACCTGTTGCAGGGCATGGGCATTGAAACCGGCCTGAACTTGACCAAACTGGTGCAAACTGGCGCGTGGATTTCGGGCAGCATTGGCAAGCCTTACATGAGCCGTGCAGGCCGTGCGGTGTGGAATAAATTGAATGCGGAAACAAGTGCTTGAGTGCTCAGGGAAGTGACCCCTGAAATCATCAATTTGCCTTGCTTATTTTCTACGAATTCTAGGAATGGCCATAAACACCGCAACACCCTGTTCCTGGCTGTTGCGCCCGGTGTAAAGCTCAATGCGAATGGCTTTGGCCCGAATTTTCATGTGCGCCAAACCACGCCCGCGCCCCAGTGTGTTGTGGGGCATGCCCACGCCGTTGTCACTGATGCTCAGCAGCACTTTGTCATTCGCTTCGTCCCAGCGCACACTCAGTTCAATCTTGCTGGCTTTGGCGTGTTTCAGACTGTTGGCAAAAATTTCCTGAACAATTCGCAGTAAATCGAACAAGTCGCGAGAGCTGTAGCCCTCCAGTTTTGGAATGTCAGCCACACTCCACAGCAGCGTCACACCGCTGGCTTTCAAGCGGCGTTCATAGCGCCACCGGAAGTTACCCAACAGCGCCAGCAGGTCGTCGCTTTGTGGGTCGAGTGAATCAATCGCCATGCGCAAATCGTCCAGGCATTCCTGCAATACATCGCGCATTTCATCCTGGCTCAAGGGCTTGGTTTCGCTCAGGTTCAGGGCCGATACCAAACTGGAACCCACCCCATCGTGAATGTCTTGCATAATGCGCCGCCGTTCATCGTCCTGGGCACGTTGCTGCTCAATTTTTCGCAGCAAATTGAATTGACGAAACAGCTGTTGTTCGCGAATCGCCAACTCGGAGTTCAGCGAATCGTTGGATGTTTTCAGTTCTTGCAACAAAGCGCGGTAGCGCCTGAAAATAACCCAGCAAGCCGACACAAACAACAAAATGCCGGTGTACTGCGAAAGCAGTATGGATTCAATCGGCAGCAGGTTCAGCATGGTGGCCAAATCACGAATGCTGAGCAAAACAAACAGCAGCGAGCTGCAACCCAGTATGGCGCCTTCAAAGTTGCGCGTACGCCAGGAATGGCTCAGCAGCAGCACGTTGAGAGCAAACACCACCGGAATTACCGGCAACAGCAGCCAGAATGTGAAATTCAGGATTTGCTCGCTGCCCGCCACAAAGGTGATCAGCGACACTGCCACTGCATAAGCCAGCAGGCCCTTCGGAATCCAGGTCCAGCCCAGGTTCATGTAGCGGATCAGGAACAGCCCATACAGGCAGGCAAACCAGGCATGCAGGCTGTGTACCAACTGGCCCCACTGCGCGTGGGGTAGGGGAATCCAGTCCATGAAATAGCCCGTGTTGCGAACCGCAAAAACGATCACGGCAAGGCTGAAGAAAAAGAACCCTTCCTGTTCCCGAAATACCCGTGCAAACAACAGCAGCAATACACCACTGGCAAATGCCACCAAGGTGGCCAGCATCGACCCGGTCACCTGCCAGCGGTACGAGGATTCATACATGGGCTCAAGTGCGCTATTGGGTCCCAGCCACACCCTTCCCAGCCCACTTCGGTAGTTTTTGTAACCCGCCACCTGAATCAACAAGGTGTTGTTGCCCGGGGTGAGCAGGTCGGGCGAAAACTGGAACAGGTAGGGGTAATTCCAGTGTCGGGTAATGTCGCCTTCAAGGGTGCCCAGCCCGCCAATCCAGTGACCATTCAAGTACGCATGGGCATTCATGATGGCCCTGGGCATGAATACCGCGTTGGGAACGGGTTTGTCGGGGTCCAGGCGAAAATCGATTTGATACCAGCCCTGGCCTTCAAATGAAGGTTGTGTCGTGTCCCAGGAATCGGGAAGTACCACGGTTTTTTTTGCGTTCAGTGACAACACATCACTGGCGCTCAACGTGGGGTCATTGGAGAAAAGTACCTTGGCCTGCTGAAACAGATAGGCTTGCTGATGTGAATTCTTGTCACCCAGGGCGGGCAGTGGGGCTTTGAATGTGCCCAACAACGCCACAACCAGTGTCGCCACAAAAAGAAGCAGGAAACGCCCAATAAACAGGCGGTCAGCGGGAGTCAGGTTCAAAGGTCAAGCAGCCCCAGAAGGGTGGCTTCATACACCGCTTCAGACCTGCTGTGCACGTGCAGTTTTTTGTAAATGCGCTTCACGTGAGTTGCCACCGTGTGGGTTGAAATACCCATTTGCGCTGCAATTTCCTGCGCTGTAAAACCGCGGGCCACTTGTTGAATCACCTTCAATTCCCGGTCGGTAATGCTGCATGCTTTTTGCGATTCATCTTGATCGGCCTTGCTTTGAGCACAATCGGCATCGACAGGGCGCGGCATTTGCATTTTTGACAGCAACTGGCGTGCAATCAATGGGCTAATGGGCGAACCCCCATTGGCCACTTCCAGAATGTGCTCAATCAATTCTTCGTTGGAATAGTCTTTCAGCAGGTAGCCGCTTGCGCCGGCCTCCAGGCTTCTCACCACGTGGTCTTCATCACCAAATGCAGTAATCACCAGGCACTCTGTTTCGGGTTTGTGTTTGCTAAGCCACTCAATCACCTCAATGCCTGATGAATCGGGCAAACCCAAATCGATCAGCGCAACTTTCGGGTTGGTCATGAACAACAGGGAGTAGGCGTCTTGAACGGTGCTGGCCACGCCCAGCAATGTCATGTGAGGGGAGGAGTCAATTACGCGGGTCAGGTGGTCTTGCGTGGCGGGTTCATCCTCGACCAAGATCACGCCGACTGGCTTGGCTTCAATGTGATCAAGATCTCGCGCGTTCATGATTTGCCGGTTTAGGTGTCCAAAGGTAATTTGAGCAGAAAACGGGTGCCTTGCCCAGCCTCAGCGTGAATATCGATGCTGCCCCCCAAAGCGCTCGCACGTTGTTTCAGGTTTTTCAAACCCCTGCCGTGCTGGCTTCTTTCCAGTACAAATCCTACGCCGTTGTCTTGAATATGAACACCCACATATTTTGGTCCCCTTGAAACATGCAGGCTTACTTCGCTGGCGTTGGCGTGTTTCAAAATGTTGGTGAAAATTTCCTGAACAATGCGCAGAACATGCAGGCAGTTGCGTGCATCCAGGTAGGGAATGGGGGGTATGTCTTCATCAATCACCCAATGCAGCCGAATGCCTGCACTGCGCATGTTGTCAGCAATTCGGTAACGGAATGCGCCCAGCAAGGTAGTCAGGTCCTGTTCAATCGGTTCGAGCGAGTCGATGGTCAGCTGCAAATCCCGCAAGCCCGATTCAAGCAGGTTCAAGGTGTTTTTGCGATTGAAGTTGGAGGATTGAAGGTGGTGAATTGCGGCCACCAGGTGAGCACCCAAACCATCGTGCATGTCGGCCATCAAACGTTGGCGCTCTGCCATTTTCACCTTGTCTTCATCAATTTTTTGCAAGCGCTGGTATTGCGCTGCCAGTTCGGCCTCCCGCTCCATCAGGCGATTCTGAAGTGTTTCATTGAAACGATCCGACTCAGCCAGCAAACCGCTGTAGCGGTCGATCAAAAAGTAGCTCATGGCCAGAAACATGGCAATGCCCATGTACTGGTTCAAAAAATAACCGTCGAAGGGCAAAATGCCTGCGAGAAAAAGCAGATCAGACACACTCAAGGCCATGTAACACAGCAAGCCGAATCCGAAGGCGTGCGGTGCCAGCGACTGCTTGCTGTTGCCATAGCGCATCAGTTGCAACACATTCCAGCTGTACATGCACAAGCCAAGAATGCCGTAGTAGCCCACCAGGCGCAGTGCCCAGTTTTCATTGATCATCAGCAGCACCGGAAAGCTTGCTGTGTAGGCGCCCCATATTTTCCATTCAAGCCTGTGTTTGGGAACACGGCAATACAGCAGAATCAGCAGCACAACCGCACTGGCAAACACCAGCAAACCACCTTGGGTAATTTGTATCCACAGCCCATGTTCAACGGGTGGAACTGTGGTCAAAAATGCCAGGTTTCGAATGCCCCACAAAAAACAGGTGGCAGCCAGCAACATCAACAGGCCGCTGCGTGTTTTGCCCATGCCAATCAGAATGGTCAATACAATGCCTGCGCCCAACACAAAGGCTGTGCTCAGGTAAACCGAGGTCACCTGCACCTCGTAACGAGAACGGTAGGCCTCGCGCAGGTTTTCATCCGAGCCCAGCCAAATTGAAGACAAGCCCGCCAAATAGTCGGGAAAGGCTCGCACTTGAATGGCCAGTGTATTTTTGCCAGGCTGCAAAACCCGGGCACTCAGGTTCAAGATTTGGGGACGATTCCAGTTGCGCTCTGCATATTCGCCTGTCATGGGGCCAAAATAGCCTATGCGCTCGCCATTCAGGTATACCTCGGCATTCATGGCAAAGCGTGGAATGTACAGCGCTTCGAGGCGGCTGTCGGGCAGCACAGTGAAGTCAAGTTCATACCAGTAAAAACCGCCGGGACCACGCAACTTGTCGTCGATTCGGTGGGGCAATAGCACCACCGTGGCTGCTGCCAGGTGCGCGGGTGGCTCGGCTTGGTAATCAGCGTGGGCCGCAAAGCGCGCCATGCTCAATTCAATGGCGCTGGGATCCGAGGGGGTGGCCTTGGCAATTTGGTAAAAGAGCAGGGCAGCACCGCTTAATGCGATACACACGGCCAATACATAAAAAAGGCCAAGTCGTTGTACCCAGCTTGACGCGGGCTTCAGTTGGGCACCTGGCATTGTTTCAGCAGTCTTTTAAATTGATCAATCCCAAGGCATTGGCGCGGTGAACTGCGCTGGTGCGGGAATTCACTGCAAGTTTTTTGTAAATCCGTTTGATGTATGTGCTGATGGTGTTGATGGACACACCGAGAATATCGGCGATTTCAGCTTGCATAAACCCCTTGGCCACCATTTCCAGCACCTGTTGTTCGCGTTCGGACAAAGGTGTGAATTCGTGATTCGCTGCTGTTTTGCTGGTAGGGAGTTGATCGGGTGTGGGCACCCCACGAAACCGGTTCAGCAACCGCCTGGCAATCACAGGGCTTATTGGAGAGCCACCTGCGCGCAGTTGTTTCAATCGATCAAGAATGTCGGCAGTGCGCGTGTCTTTCGTGAGGTAGCCCGTGGCCCCTGCTTCGATGCTTGAGATCACATGTGATTCATCACCGAACACGGTCAGCACCATGCTCTCGCAACCGGGCATGTGCTGATGAATGTGGGCAATCAACTCCAGCCCACTGCCATCGGGCAGGCCCAAATCGACCAGCACCACTTCGGGTTGCAGTTCTTCAACCACAGCCATGGCTTCTTTCAATGTGTAGGCCTGCCCAACCAGGTTCAGTTCAGGGTGGGTTTCAATGGCCAGGCGCAGCGCTTGCTGAATGCGGTCATCGTCATCCACCAGCATCACGCGGATGGTGTTTTGCCCAACTTCTGTTCTGCTTTGTGTGTTCATTGGATCAGTTGGTTGACTTCAATAATCGGCATCATCACCGCCAGTACAATCAATAACACGATCAGGCCCATCACCAAAATAAGTATGGGTTCCATCAAGCTGGTGAGCCACATCGCCTTGCGTTCCACCTCGGTACGCTGGCTGTCTGAGGCACGTTCCAACATGGCAGCCAGTTGCCCTGTGGCTTCGCCGCTTGCCACAAGGTGGGTCAACACCGGCGGAAACAAACCGCTTTTTCCCATGGCCTTGCTCAAGCCACTGCCTTCTTTTACGCGCTCCTGAACATCGACCATGGCCAGTTGCAAGGCACTGTTGCCCAATGTGCGGTTTGCGGCGGCCAAGGCTTTCAAAATCGGAACGCCGCTGCCCACCAATATCGAGAGTGTCGAGGCCAAGCGTGCTGTGTTCACTGCGCGAATGAATGGGCCCACCACCGGAATGGTCAACACGAATTCATCGAATTTCAGTTTGAAGGCCTTGTTTTTCAGTGCATTGCGAAACAGGTAAATCGCCAGCGCCAGCACCAATGCCATTAACCATCCCCAGTCGCGAAGCAGGTCTGACAAGGCAATCATCACCACCGTGAGTGTGGGCAGTGCCTGGTTGTTGCTTTCAAACACCGACACCACCTGTGGCACCACATAGGTCAACAAGCCGATCACGACCATCAATGCGACCACGGTCACAATGGCTGGGTAAATGAATGCGGCGCTTACCTTTTGCTGCAGGGCTTGGCGGGCTTCCAGCGCATCGGCCAGTTTGGACAATACGCCGCCCAAATCACCGGTGTTTTCACCCGCGGCCACCGTGGCCACGTACATTTCAGGAAAGGCTTTCGGATATTGCGCCAACGCCTGGCTCAGTGGTGTTCCTGAAACAACTTCTGAGCGAATACTGTTGATGCGCTCCCGAATCAAGGGTTTCTCAGCCTGCTCAACCAGCGCAGCCAGGGCTTGGGCCAGTGCCAGGCGGGCTTGCAGCAGACTGGCCAATTGCCGTGTCAACAACACCACTTCGCGGTTGCTCAGTTCCCGGTCAAAGCGCCCCGCCTTCTTGCCGGTCATTTTCGCGCTGCCCACCTCCAGCACTTCAATCGGGGTCATGCCTTGCATGCGCATCTGGTTGCGTGCTGCTCGGGGGGAATCGGCCTCCATCGAGCCTTTCACTGTTTTGCCTTGGGCGTTCAATGCCTCGTATCGAAAAACTGCCATGTTTGCCTGGTCTCTTGTTTAGTCTCTCGTGACTCGAAGCAGTTCTTCCAGCGTGGTGGTGCCACTGGTCACCCAGCGTTGGCCGTCTTCCCGCATGTTCTTCATGCCCTTGGCCTGTGCGCGCTGGCGCATTTCGGCTTCCGAGATTTCGTTGTGCACCATGGTGCGCAATTCATCGTCAATCGTAAACAGTTCGTATACACCGGTACGGCCTATGTAGCCTGTGTGGCCGCACTGGTCGCAGCCATTGGCATGCCAGTGGGTGTGACCTTGTTCATCCAGTGTGCTGGTTTTGCAATGTGGGCAAAGGCGGCGTACCAGGCGTTGGGCCAATACACCCAAGAGGCTTGAGGACAACAAAAACGGTTCAACGCCCATGTCGACCAAGCGCGTAACAGCACTCACGGAATCGTTGGTGTGCAGGGTGGCCAAAACCAAGTGCCCCGTCAGTGACGCCTGCACGGCAATTTGTGCGGTTTCAAGGTCGCGGATTTCACCAATCATGATTACGTCTGGGTCTTGGCGCAAAATTGCGCGCAAGGCCTTGGCAAAAGTCATGTCGATTTTCGCGTTCACTGGTGTCTGGCTAATGCCAGGCAAATCGTATTCCACAGGGTCTTCCACGGTCATTACATTCGTAGTGGAAGAATCAATGCGCGACAATGCAGCATAAAGCGTGGTGGTTTTGCCCGACCCCGTTGGACCCGTTACCAAGATAATGCCATGTGGCATGTTGCACAGCCGGTCCATTTCCTTCAGGGTGTGCTCGGGCATGCCCAAGCGGCTCAGTTCAAGCCGGCCAGCTTCTTTGTCCAGCAAACGCAGCACCGCACGTTCGCCGTGGCCTGTGGGCAAGGTTGAAACACGCACATCCATTGGTTTGCCGCCGATACGCAGGGTAATGCGGCCGTCTTGCGGCAAACGTTTTTCTGCAATATCCAGGCTGGCCATGATCTTGATGCGTGAAATCAGGGCCGAGTGCAATTCACGGCGGGGTTGCAACACATCGCGTAACGTTCCATCCACCCGGAATCGCACCGCTGAGTGGGTCTCGAACGCCTCAATGTGAATATCCGATGCACCATCGCGGCTGGCCTGCGTCAGCAAGGCGTTGATCATTCGAATAATCGGTGCGTCGTCTTCGGTTTCCAGCAGGTCTTCCACGGCTGGAATGTCTTGCATCAACTGGTCCAGGTCCAGGTCGCCTGCCACTTCATCGGCCACAGCCGCCGCGCTGGTTTCCTGGTTTGAGTAAGCCTGGTTGATTGTTTTTTCAAGCACCACGGCGTCTTCGCAAAACACCCAGTCAATGGGGCAGGGCGCAACGCGTTGCGCCTCGATTAGCGCGTGGCTGGGCGTGCGTGGGCTGAAAGCCAAACGCCACAATTCACTTTGTGCATCCAGGCACAGCACCTGGTTTTGCCGGGCAAAACCATAGTGCAGGCGGCCAACTGTTTGTGGGTTGAAGCGCAGTTCCATCAGGGTGTATTTCCTGAAGTTCGGCCACGAATTATGCGGCCGCCATTGGGCCCTACCTCCGAATTGCTGCTGCTTTCACCGGCGCGGGGAATAACCAAAATGCGATTGCTTGGCGTCAGGTTGATTGAATCGCCATTGCTTTGGGCAGGCGCTACCGTGTTGGGTCGCGCTACATCGGCAGGGCGGCGGCTTGGCAGCACGGGCGCTTCCATATTGGGCAATCCAAAACGTTTCTCGGGCTGGTTTTCCTGTTGCAACTGGCGCATGTAGTCGTAGCGGTTGGTCACAATGCTTTGGGCCTGGTCTTCGTTGCGAACCACCACGGGGCGCAAAAACACCATCAGGTTGGTTTTCTGGCGGCGGCGGTTGTCGTAGCGGAAAAATTGCCCCAGCACCGGAACATCGCCCAGTCCCGGCACCTTCTCTTCGTTGCCAGTGACACGGTCTTCCACCAGGCCACCCAGCACAATAATGTTGCCAGTTTCTACCAGCACATTGCTTTCAATGGACCGCTTGTTGGTGATGATGCCCGACACGTTGGTGCTGTCCACCACCGAGCTGACTTCCTGAAAAATACCCAGTTTGACGATGCCACCCTCAGACACCTGCGGCTTTACACGCAGGGTCAGGCCCACATCCTGTCGCTCAATGGTCTGGAATGGGTTAACGGTTGCACCGTTGCCACCGCTGTTGGTGAATTGCCCGGTAATGAACGGCACGTTTTGGCCAATCACGATTTTGGCTTCTTCATTGTCCAGCGTCAGAATGTTTGGAGTAGATAGAATGTTGGCGTTGGCCTTGCTTTCCAGCGCACGGGCCAAAAAGCCGAGGTTGGAAATGGTACCAATGCCGGGAATGTTCACTTGCCCGTCAATCACACCAATGTTCAGGCCGCGGCCCACAGAGCCCAGGTTGGTGGCTGCACCCAAAATATTGCTGCCAGAACCTGGGTCGTTAAAGTTGGTGCCACCAATGACGCGTACACCGTCGGCGCCCACGCCCGACAAGCCTTGAAATTGAATGCCAAACTCGGCAGCTTTGTCGGTGGACACTTCAACAATCAATGACTCTACGAATACCTGTGCGCGGCGTACATCCAGCTTTTCGATGATGGAGCGCAGGTTGCGGTAAATCGGTTCGGGTGCGGTAATAATCAGCGAATTGGTGGATGGGTCGGCCTGCACAATGCCGCCATTGTTCAGGTCTACGTTGCCAGAGGCGGCGCTCAACTGCCCGCTGGAGGTGCCACCACCCAGCGACGAGCCCAGGCTACTTGAACCCAAGCCAGCGCTGCCGTTGGTGATGTTACGTGTGCTGTTGTTGGTGTTGGAGGTATCACCCAAACCACCCACCCCGCCGCCAGACAATGAACTCAAGCCGGAAGAACTGTTGTTGTCGGAAATCGGGCTGCTGCTCAATACTGCCTGCAATGTTTTGGCCAGCTTGGCCGCCTCCGCATTTTTCAGGTATACCACCCACACATTTCCGGGTTGCTTGGTGGGTTGGTCCAGTTTTGCAATCAGGGCCTTTGCCAGATTCAGTCGGGCTTTGCTCGGCGTACGCAGCAACAGCGAGTTGGTGCGCGGGTCGGCCATCACAGACAATCGTTGACCCGCATCCACCGCGGCACCCGTACCCCTGTTGCCTTCATCCAGCATGCGGCCCAGAATGGCGGCCAAATCCACTGCCAGGGCATGCTCAAGGGGCACCACTTCCAGGTCGCCTGAATATGGGCCATCAATGCTGGCAATAATGCGGGCGATTCGTTGCAGGTTGTCTGCGTAATCGGTGATCACCAAGGTGTTGTTGTTGGGGTAGGCGGCAATCGTGTTGTTGGGCGCAATCAAAGGGCGTAGCACTGGCACCAGCGCGGTGGCCGATTCATAGTTCAGCTGAAACACCTGGGTCACGATCGCATTGCCGCTTTGGCTCATGGCTTTGCGGGGGTCTACACTGTCGGCTTGCACCTTGGCATCGTTTTCAGGCAAAACGCGGGCGATGCCGCCGCTTTCAACAATCGTGAAACCTTGCAGGCGCAGGGCAGCCAGCAGGGCATTCTTGGCATCGGCCGCGCTCAAGGGTTGGGGCGAAACCAGCGAAATCGTACCGCGCACGCGGGGGTCTACAACGAATGTTTGATTGGTGAACGAACCAATTGCGCGCACCACGGCGTCAATGTCTGCATTCACAAAGTTCAATGCAAACTTGTCTTCCTGACTGTTTTGCACCCGCGCTGTGCTTTGAAGGTTCAGGTTTTGTGCATGGCCTGCAACACCCAGTCCCAAGCCCATCGAAGCCAGTGCAATGCTCAAAAGCGAGCGTTTCATTTGTCCCATGCGTGCAGTGTTCAAGCTCACTGTTCCTTTTATTTTTGCTTCTTTCATCAAAATACACCCAAGCGATAGCGATCGCCTTCAAGTCGTCCCATCTGGCTGAGCAGGCCTGTCAACGCATCTTTGCTGCGTTCTTGTGCACTGGCATACCCATTGAATACAAATCGTTGTCCGTTCGTCCACTGACCACTTCCCTCCAGCATCAAGGGGCCTTTGTTGGTCGCCAGTGTCATGTCTAATCTTGTATCAGGATTTCCTGTCACGGTGATGACATATTCACCCAAGGGTCGAATACTGGCCAGCGCCGATTGGGCATCCAGCCATTTCAGCGTGGCATTTATGCTCTTGCCGCTTTGCCATTCAAGCCAGCTTAACTGCAACAGGCCCTCGGGTCGAATGGTATTGAAGGGCGCACCTGTTGCCCCCAGCCAGGCTGCGGGCATGCGAAGCTCGCCACTACTCACAGTAATACCTGCGCCGGTGAATCCCAGATGCAAAGGCTGTACGAATTTCGGGTGTGTTATTTCAATTCCCAGCCAGCTTGCATCGCCACCCAGTCGAAGGTGCCAGGCCAAAGCCTCTGGAATGGCATATACCCGCGCGCCATCGGACAGGCCCAACTGCATTTGCCCAGCCCACACCGACCCATGGCTGCTCAACACCCGAACCTTGCCGCCGCTTGCAGATTCAATGCTGCCCGATACGGCATACACCGGGTAGTTCCACACCAGCACAGCCAGGGCAATCAAGGCAAACGGCCACAACCCACGCAAACGTTTCATTGGGGGGCGCCTGTGTTTCCTTGGCTGGCTGGCAACAAGGTAACGTAACCTTTCAACACACCGGCTTGCACTTTCTCCACCTCGGCCTGGTTCAAGGTGATGCTGGAAATGGCCTCGGCACGCGCCATCCAGGCCAGAAAACCACTGGCTGGGACATTGTCGAATTCCACCCGGATGTCGCCTTCCTCGGTGCGCACCAGTGTGGCTTGCTCGGCTATGCCCTGTTCTTCAAGTAGCTGTTGCAGGCGTGCCTGCAAATCGCTTTCAGGCACTACAACGCGCGATCGTGCACCTCGCAGGGCTTCCAGGTCTTGCGCAGCGCGCATCACCTGGCCTGCCTTGTCCACCAGCGCGGCTTGGTTGGTGGGGCCTTGTTGTATGGTCAGGAGTGCAGGTTCAATGAGTACAAACCAGGCAATCAGCACCGCTGCCAATGCGCCGCCATACGTCACCAGTTTTCGTTCCCTGCTGTTTAGCTGGTCCAGTTGGGCCTGTGCTTTGTTCAGCAAATCATTGGGTTTCATCGCGCCGCTCCCTTCTTCACTTGCAGCACAGGCAAGTTGGATTGCGCGCCGATCAGCCACTTGGCATCCAGCCTTCGGGCTTTCAGTTTTTGCAAGGCGGCGCCTTGCTGGTCTTCAGAAATATTGGCATTGAACCGCACGCTCAGTGTGTTCTCAGCCCAGGCAAAATCGACCATGCTGTTAAAGGGCGCCAGCTCCATGGCCAATCCCACCTCGTGAAGCAGGGCACTTGCGCCCTGGGCATTGCTGGTGTCCAGCCCAGCGTTCAGATTGCGTTTTTCTCGTTCAATCAATAACAAGGGGTCGGCCACCATGGGCGTGTTGGGCAAGGCCTGGGCATAGCTCTCGGCAATTTGGGTTTCAATGGCTGCATTGGCACTTTCAATTTTTAAGGCCAGTACATTCAGGCCCAGCACCGCAACGGCCATCAAGGCCAAGGCTGGGGTAAGCAGCTTGCGCAAGCCAGCTTGGTTGGCCATTGGGCGCATGCCCATCTTTCGAAGTTCGTCTGCGCTCAGCAGGCTTTTGTTCAACAGCCTCGGCAAAGGCTCGATGGGTGCACGTGTATTGGCGCGTATTTTATTCTCGCCCATGGCCCCGTCCACCTGGCTGCTCAACCAGGTGTAGTCTGTGTTGTTCAATTCAATCACGGGGGCACCGGCTTGCTGCAATCGACGTTGCAGCATCACTTTCAACACGGCTGCCTGGGCAGTGGGTGTCAGCAAGGGCGTATCAATGCCATCTACCAAAATAAAGTCTTGCCCGCTCAGCCATGCAGCGCCCTCGTTGCCAGTGCGTTCCCGCAATGTCTCGCAGCTTAGGCCTGCCAGCTTCAAGCCCTGTTGTGCGCAGCTGCTGACAATGCTGCGTGCACGTGTTTTTCCCAGCACGGCAGCCAGCTTTGCCCCACCCAAGTGCTTGGGCAGGTTGGGCCACAGGCTCACGTGGTTTTCTTCGGGCTCGTTCAACAGGTAAGGCTCAACCAGAAAGGGCAGCGCCTCTTTCAGTTTGTTGCCAGTCAACTTGGGAGGCACCACAGCAAACAGCCCCACTTCGGTGGGGTTCACCAACACCAGGCAAGGCAGGTCTTTGGGTAGTTTGTTCAGGGCCTCTTCGCCACCGTGCAATTTGTCACCGCTTCGCGCCAGCACCTCATAGCGCAGCCGGATCATGCGGCCCTCCTCTTCGGCACGGGCTTGGTCAAGGGCCTTGGGCCACCAAATCACCAACAGGGGTTGGTTGTTATTCAATTATTGTCTCCACATCACATACACGCGCTGGTCTCGTCGCTCAAGCAAAGCCCGGGTCCGAATCAACGCCTCCTCTACCTGCGCAGTGCCTTCTACGAGAAAGTAATTGCTGCTCACGGTTATTAAATCATTGTTTATGGTCACATTTGCATTCAGTGCAGCCCGAATATCCGCCACATTCCGGAAAGTGACCCTTTCACGTTGGGCCAGCAATCGCTGAGCATCGCTGAAGCTCATTTCCTCTACTACTGCGTAAAGCACCTCGGCAGATGCAGTGTTGGCATTCACCGCACTGGCTTTGGGCAAAATGGCCACATAGGGCCGCAGCTGGTTCCAGGTTTCTTCAGTAATGCCGTATTTGCCCTGAAACTCTTCCCACCGCAAAGCGGGCTCAATGCGCGGGGCATTCGGATCAATGCCTTGTTCTTCAGGGTTGACCAGTTTGGGCATGAACATGGTGCTCAAGGTTTGAACCAACAAGTTTCGCTGGTCTGCGGGCACGCTCAGCAGGTCACTTAGTTTGGTAAAGCCTGCCAGCCACACTTGTTGGCGGGGGTTGTCAGCACCCAGGTTGCGAAGGTTGAATCGCCCTTGTGCATCTTCAATTCGCCCGGTCAATACTACTTCCCGATCATCACTGTCGGTGGCATTTTCTTCCTTGCGCATCAAGCCTTCGTTGATGCGGCTTTCAGCCAAGGGCACTGCCCAAGGTTCGGTCAATGTGTCGGTGGTGGACACTCTTGCGTCTTCGCGCAAAATAACCCTGGCCCAATCCACACCGCTGCGGCTAACCGCATCGGCCTGGTCGCGTGCTGCTGCAACTGAAATGGTTTTTGCAGTGGCAAACAGGTTCCAGATCAAAGGGCTCACTGCCAATGTGCACAGCACCACGATGAACAATGCCATCACCACGGCCGCGCCTTGTTGTGGTCGAATTCGCGTTGATCTCATCAGTACACCCCACCCGTTAAAAACACCTGCGTCACGACCTGGTTGTTGGGTTGGGTCAAGCTGATTTCAACCGCCCGCACCAGGCTTCGTACCGCTTGTCCTTCAGTTGTTTCCGGTGTGCCCGGTGTTTCACCTTCGCCGCTTTCTGGCGGGCGCTGTGCCGGTGTACCGCTGTTCAGCTGCAATGCAGGTCCTTGCAACTCAAGGTCTGTGCGTTCTTGAACAACATGGTTGCCGAATGTCACAGGGCTGCTCCACCCGCCGGGTTCACGCAACAGGCGCACTTGCAGGCCCCGGGTGGCAATCGGGTCGCTGATCGAGGGTTGCTCCGGGTTTGGCTGGCGGCGTGCAATCCGAAGCAAATTGGTGCCGTCCAGCACCCATTCCACACGCTCCCGGTAGGCAGGTTCGCTGGTGTTGCGCTGGGTAAACTGAATCAGTAGCCCATTGCCGGTCACTTCAATCAAATCGCTCTCCGGGGTGGGCGTGTCCAGCGTCAACTCCAGCGCGCCAAGGTCTTTTTCGAACTGTGAAAAAACAGCGGCTACGGTTTGAATCTGCTCGTCCACCTCTGTAACGCGGTTGGCCGAACGCAATACTTCCTGCAAACCCTGCCAGGACAAAATCGAAATCACCGACACAATGCCCAATGCAATTAGAACTTCCAGCAGCGTAAAACCCTTGGCATTGTTATTCATGGCGCGCTGCTCAAGAAAATCACCAAGCGAGCCAGCTGGTTGCCTTGGTCGCCCTCGAAGGCGTCCAGCACCTGAATTTCCACCCGCCTGAAATTCGGGTTGGGAGTGTTGGAAATTTCCACCCGACATAAAAACCGGAAATTGCCCTGTGGGCAGGATTGCTGCGCGGTTTGCGCACTCGGAAACACGCCGGAAACCCGAATGTAGTTGGCGGCATTCTTTGCGCTCCACTGCGCATACTGCCGCTTGATCATCTCGTCTTGCTGAATGTTCAAGTTGCCGGCTGCCTTCAGGCAGGCAATCAGGGCCACCGCGATAATGGTCATGGCCACCAGCGCTTCAATCAGGGTAAAACCGCGCTGCTGCTTCATAGGCTTTGACTGGCCCTGTTCAGCACTGTGGTGCTGGGTTTGCTGACCTTGAATACACCACTGGCCTGGCTTTCCAGCACCACCTGCACTCGGTTGCGTTGAAGCACAATCGCCTGGCGTTTCAGGCCAGTCCTGCTTTCCAGGGTCAGGAACTTGTTTTCAAGGCCCTCGTTGATCAAGGTCACCTTGAAGGGGCCGTTGTCCCAAAGGCGGGGGCGCAGCAAGGGTTCCGTAGTCACTGGTACCCAGCGGCTGCCTGTGAATTCTTCGAAGGTGTAGCCCTCATCACCGGCTACAAAGCGAATGTCTTTGGATTTCAACAGAGATTCCTGCTGGGCAATGCGCAGCAGTTGCGACAGTTTTTTGGCGTCTGATTCCAGGTAATTGGAATCGCCGGGTGTGCCGCGCACCACAATAAGGCCGGCGGCGATCGACAATACGACGATCACCACCAGCAATTCAAGCAGGGTGAACCCCCGCTTAGAGGCTCCAGGAACCAATGTCGGCATTCACGCCCTCACCACCGGCTTTGCCATCTGCACCAAAGCTCATTACATCCACTTCGCCATTAATGCCAGGGCTCAAAAACTGATAGTTGCTGCCCCAAGGGTCAACCGGCAGGCGCGACAAATAACCACCTTGCTTGTAATTGCGTGGCACGGGTTCCGTGGTCGGGGGGGTCACCAGGGCTTGCAGCCCTTGTTCGGTGGTCGGGTAGCGGCTGTTGTCCAGGCGGTACAGGTTCAGTGCTTGCATCACCGAAGCTATGTCTTGCTTGGCCGCAACCACGCGGGCCTCGTCGGGACGTCCCATGATTTTTGGCACCACCAGCGTAGCGAGAATACCAAGAATGACTACAACCACCATGATTTCAATCAGGGTAAAACCCTTGTTTTGTTTTTTGCCTTGAAGCGAATTTAGTTTTTTCATAAACAACCGTAGAAAAGATCCAGAATTATCCTTGCTGAAGGTTACACCCATTTTATGAATATTTGACAGCAGCCCGCACCACCGTTGCAAGCCGCACAAAATCCCCCTGCTTTCGGGTAATCAGTAAAACCTTTACCTTTGTCACGTAAATAGGGTCTTTCTTAGGTGTTCTTGCGTGCGCATACTTCGGATGTGGGCAACTCAAGTTGCCGACAACCCTTGAAGCATGGCTTAAAAACCGGTCACCCTCGCGGGTTGTCCGGTTTTTTTTTGAATCTGGCCCATCTTGCGGGTTATGATGCTTTCCAGTGAGTCACTTCCCTTCGCCCCATGAAACTTGCATTGAAAAAACCCGTTGCCCAGATCAGCTTGTCACCAAGACTTGTTCAGGGATTGAGAATGGTGTTGTGGTTGAGCACAGTGGGGCTGGCTGTGTGGGTGTTGATCAAGTTGTTCGCGCCTGCGCCTGTGGTTGCACCTGCCATGCCTGCTCAGGCCTCGGCGAATTATCAAATCGACCAGTCGCCTGAAGCGCGGCTGATGGGCGTTGAAACCGCGGGCGGTCTTACGCCGCCCTCTGTGAATTTGTTGGGCATTTTTGCCAACAGCGAAGGAAAGGGGGCTGCCGTCATGTCCATTGAAGGGCAGCCCGCGCAATCAAAGCGCGTGGGTGATGAAGTGGCCAACGGTTGGACGCTGGAGGAAGTAGGTCCAACCTTCGCAGTCATGCGTCGCAGCGGGCAGCGTCATCAGGTCAACTTGCCTATTCTTGAAGCAGATCCCAATTTGCTGCGCCGCGTGCCTGCCAGCAGTTAAGTGCCCGTGCCAATCAGGGTTTGGGTCAAGGCTTTGCCGTCGGCATCCTGAATTTCTATTTTTGCAGGCTGCCAGTTCAAATCTTTGGCATACCAAATGCGCACAACTTCATCGCCTGCGTCCTCAGGTTTGGTTTCAAATTGCAGGGTGCTCACCCGGCGTTCGCCTTTGCCCAGGTCCAGGGTTAAATCTTCTGTTTTCTTCAGAACAAAAACCTCATTGCCCACGCGCCCGGTGCTCATGACCCGCATGGGCAATGTTTCGCCCGTTTTCAGGTCAGCGTTGCAGCGCAAACGCGCAGCAATCTGATAAATCATGCTGATTCGGTCCTGCAGCCCTTTTTCATAGGGTGCAGACTCGCCATTGCGCTTGAATAGCACCTGCTGCGTTTCCGCATTCAGCATGCTTTCAGCCACTGGCTTTTTGCCACGTTGCTCGGCGTAGTAAAGGGGGGTTAAGCCCAATTGTGCATCCACCAGCCCTTCACTTTTCTGGGTTAACTGGCCCGAGTACAACAAAGCCAAAAAGCCTTTGGCCTGTGAAGTAGATTCAAGTTTGTACTGCGTACCGGCCACCCGCATTTTGTGAGTACTAATGGCCAGTTCACCCGGAATTTGACTGTGCGTCAGTGAGAACCGCAGGTCTGAATCAATGACCTGTTTGCCCATGCCTCTGCAAGTGGTCTCTGCCGCCCAAGTGCTACTCACGCTGCTCAGGCTGAGCAGGGCAGCAGCGCTGATTTTGATCATTGTTTTTTTGCTTACATTCATCGCTTCACAATACCTTCCAGATAACCTTCGTCTTTGTTGAAAATGCTGAGGCACTCTCGCCGGGGTATTTTGCCCAGTGGTGCAGCAGACACATGCACCCATTTGCCAAACTCCAGAATCAGTTGATCAAATTCACATGGCAATTGTGCAATGGCCAATGCCAAATCGCAGGGGCTGCCGAATTCAGGGCATACCAAATCGGCCGCCAGCCCCATGCAGTGCTGCGAGTTGGGCACACCGCCCACTTTCTCATTCAAGGCATGTGCCCTGAAACCACTGTTAATCTTTAACGCACCACTGCGAATATTCAGGGACCTTTGAATATCACCCAGCAAAGCAGAAAGCCTGCTGAGGTTTTCAAGCAGCTCTGGCGGGCAACTGTTGTCTAGACCGCACCGCAGTGCGGTGTCAGAATGACACAAGGTATCCTGACAAAATTCGGGATGAAAACTCAACTTCAGGTCCATTCGTTTTGCGCATTCGTTATATTCGTCGTCCCCATGCGGGCTTGTCCGGCAAAGTGTATTTGCTTGATCTTGACAACACCCTGCACCATGCATCCACCCACATTCTGCCCGAGATCAACCGGCAAATGACACGCTATCTGGCTGAACACCTGGCGTTGGACCCCCAGCAGGCCAGCGAGTTGCGTACCCAATACTGGCTTCGCTATGGTGCAACTTTATTGGGCATGATGCGCCATCATCAAACCAACCCGCACCACTTTTTGGCCAGTACCCATCGTTTCGAGGGCTTGAAAAAATTGAGTTCTCGCCATGGTAGCGTGCCCCACCGCCTGGGCAAACTGACTGGCCTGCGCATTATGCTGACCAATGCACCCCGCGCTTACGCTGTGGCACTGTGCAAGGAAATGGGTTTGTACCGGCACCTGCATGCCGTAATTGCGATTGAAGACATGGTGGTTCACCAAACCTGGCGGCCCAAACCAGCCAATATTTTGTGGCCAAATCTGAAAACCCAGTTAAAAGGCAAGCGGGCTTTGTTGGTAGACGACACCTTTGGGCACCTGGAGCAAGCCGCTAGGCACGGCATTCAAACCAGCTGGATCACCTTTCCTGGTTTGGGGTTCAAGCCCCGGCAACTCACCGGCAAGGTTAAACACCGCATTCGGCAGTTTGAAGCCATACGCACCGCAAAATTCTAGGCATTGCACACAGTGCACTTGGGGTCTTTGCGAATTTTCATTTTCGTGAATTCGCAACTGCGCGAATCGTAAATTTGCAGGGTGCTGTACATGGGTTGTCCAAAGCCAGCCAAAATTTTCAGCGCCTCGCTGGCTTGCAGCGTGCCAATCACGCCTGTCAGCGGCGCAAACACGCCCATGGTGGCGCAACGCACTTCCGATACATCGTCCCCTTCCGGGAACAGGCAGTGGTAACAGGGCGCTTGCGGATTATTCAGTTCGAACACGGCCAACTGGCCGTCCAACCGAATGGCCGCGCCAGAAACCAGTGGCTTGCCGAACTTCACACAGGCACGGTTCACGGCGTGGCGGGTTTTGAAGTTGTCGCAGCAGTCCAGCACCACATCCACTTTCGCAACCAACTGCTCCAGTTCTTCACCTTCAAGGCGGTGCGCAATGGGCACAACCGTGCTGCACGGGTTCAGTTCATTCAAGTGGGTTTTGGCCGATTCCACCTTGGCCATGCCTACACGCGCGGTGGTGTGTAACACCTGGCGTTGAAGGTTGGTCAGGTCGACTTCATCGTCGTCTGCGATATAAATGGTGCCCACGCCCGCACTGGCCAGGTACAGCGCACTGGGGCAACCCAGGCCACCTGCACCCACCACCAGCACTTTGGCACTGGCAATGCGCGATTGGCCCTCAATACCGATTTCATCCAGAAGAATGTGACGGGAGTACCGAAGTAACTCCTCGTCATTCAAGTCTCTCAGTTCCACGTTCAAGCCGTTTTCGGGGCGGCTTACTTGGCTGACTTGGCCGTTTGTGCAGCCTTGCGGTTTTGCACCACGGGCTTGCCTTTCAGGTAATTCAGGGCTTGTTGCAATTGATAATCGTCTTTTTCGCCGAACACAATCGGCTTCATGTCTGCGTTCTTGTTGCTGTCCGAATTCTTGGAGCTCGGTGTTTCTTCGCCCTTGTCGTTGCTCAGGTGTCGGGTCAGGTCCGCTTCGCGAACACGCTCAACAATGTCACCTTCGGGAGTTTCGGTCACCACATAATCAGGTTCAATGCCCTTGGCCTGAATGCTGCGGCCATTTGGCGTGTAGTAACGTGCCGTGGTCAGCTTGATCGCCGTGTTGTTGTTCAAAGGCAATATGGTTTGTACCGAACCCTTGCCGAAGGTTTGTGTGCCCAACACCTTGGCGCGGCCATGGTCTTGCAGTGCACCTGCCACAATTTCCGACGCAGAGGCCGAGCCGCCATTCACCACCACAATCATGGGCACGGTTTTCGCAATCGGGCTCAATTCTTTCAGGTAGTCTTTCTCGCGGCCACGCAGGTAATCTTCAGGGCCTGCCACCAGCTTGCGTTGGGAGTCTTCGGTACGTCCATCGGTAGATACCACCAAGGTGTTTTGGGGCAAAAAGGCGGCGCTAACGCCTACTGCAGCATTCAGCAAGCCACCCGGATCGTTGCGCAAATCCAGCACCAAGCCTTTCATCGGTGTTTTGGCCTGCAGGGTGTTGATGGCCTTTACCAAGTACTCACCGGTGTGTTCTTGAAACTGCGTAATGCGCACGTAACCAATGCCATCGTCCAGCATCTTGGATTTCACGCTTTGCACCCGAATTACATCGCGAATAATTTTGACCTCGATTGGCTTTTCCACGTCCTTGCGCAGCAAGGTCAGGCGAATCTCGGTTTTTGGTTTGCCACGCATCAAATTAACCGCATCGGACAAACTCATGCCTTTGGTGGGCTTGTCATCGATTTTCACAATCAGGTCGCCGGCCTTCACGCCAGCTTTCGCGGCGGGGGTGTCTTCAATCGGCGAAATCACCTTGACAAAGCCGTCCTCAGTACCTACTTCAATGCCCAGGCCGCCAAATTCACCTTGCGTGCCCACGCGCAGTTCTTTGAACGCTTCTGCATCCAGGTAGCTGGAGTGGGGGTCCAGGTTGGCCACCATGCCGCTGATGGCACCGTTGAACAACTTGTCATCGCCCACGGGTTCCACGTAAAAACTCTTGATTGCGCCAAATACCTCAGTGAACTGACGCAGCTCACTCAATGGCAAGGCCTCGGGCTGCTGCCGTTGGGCCACCGCGCTAATACCCACGCTGACCAACACGCCGGCCACTACACCGACTGATACCAAACTGATTTGTCGCAATTTTTGACGCATAATTCCTACCGACCTTTGGTCCACGAAATAGGATCGAAGGGTTGTCCCTGATGCCTTAGTTCAAAATATAAACCTGTATCAAGATTACCACTGCTGTTACCAGTTTCTGCAATGGTGTCACCCGCTTTCACGGAATCCCCTGATCTTTTCATTAATTTACCATTGTTGCCATAAACGCTCAAAAACTGGTCGCCATGGTCAATAATCACAATTTCGCCGAATCCTCGCAGCCATTCCGAAAACACCACGCGCCCCGTCGCAACCGCCCGAACCGCTTGCCCCGCCTCGGTGGCAATAAAAATCCCCTTCCAGGACGGGCCTTGCCCGTCTTTTGATCGCGTTTGCCCAAACTGGCCTGCCACCGTGCCTTGCACTGGCAGCACCAGCCGACCTTTCAGTTTTGCAAACTCACCCGTACTGGGCATGGGGGGAGGGGGGGAGTAATCCGGTTTGCTGGGGGCCTTCCCCGTTGATTTGGGTGAAGAGCCAGACTGAGCCTGTTGTTTTTGCTGCTGCGCGGCCAATGCCTGTTTGCGTTTTGCCTCTTCAATGGCGCGGGTCAATTCGGTGATTACATTACTCAACCGTGCTTCATCACGTTGCAGGCGCTTGCGCTCAAGCTCCTGGTTTTTCAGCTTCGAGTTCAAGTCAGCGATCAACTGGTTGCGCTCCTCGCGCTGAGCCACCAATTCCCGCTGGCTCTTGTTTTGATCCGCAATTGTGCTTTCAAGTCGCTCCTGCTTTTTCTCAAGCCCCAATCGAATGGACTCGAGTTCACGAGCTTGCGCTGCTTGCTGCGCTGCCAGGTCGCGTTCAGCCGCAGAAATTCGCTCATACCAATAGCTTTCGCGCGCAGCTTCGCTGGCCGATTTGCCCGCCAACCAAGCCTGTGTCGGGTTTACTTCTACCCGACGATACTGGTTGCGCATCACTTCAGCCAGGCGTGCCTGGGTGCTTTCCAGGTCTTTTTGAAGCTGGGCTTCTTCCTGGCTCAACTTTCGGATGTCTGTTTCCAGCGCATCCCGATCCTGGTCAAGGGCTTTCAGGCGGGTCTGGGTTTTTTCAAGCCGTTGCTCAAGCAGGCCAAGCGCTTTGGCGGCCTGTTTTTTCTCACCGCTGGTTTCATTGATTTGTTTTTTCAATGCATCCAGTTTTCGGCGTACTTCGTCGCGTTCCTGCTTCACACCTGCCGGGTCGCGCACACTGCTTTGCGCCCAGGCGGGCTCGCTGGCATTCAGGGCGAGCATGGCCAGCACAAGGCCAAGCCCCCCACGGGTAGAACAAATCAACCTTGAATAGTTACGCACCTGTATTTACTTGGCCTTTCCCTGGTTTTTCACGGCAGCCATGGCCGCTTCAATTTCTGCCTGGTTGCCAAGGTAGTAACTGCGAATAGGCTTCAGGTTTTCGTCCAGCTCGTACACCAAGGGGCGTGCGGTTGGAATGTTCACCTGCAAGATGTCTTCCTCGCTCAGGTTGTCCAGGTATTTGATCAGCGCACGCAATGAATTGCCGTGCGCCGCAATCAATACTTTCTTGCCAGCCTTAATGGCCGGGGCAATGCCTTCTTTCCACAAAGGAATTACACGGTCAACGGTGTCTTTCAGGCACTCCGTCAGTGGAATTTCCTCGGGTTTCAGCCTGGCATAGCGGGGGTCATTGCCGGCAAACCGGGGGTCATCCACTTTCAGAGGGTTGGGTGCAATGGCGTAGGCACGTCGCCAAATCAACACTTGTTCTTCGCCAAACTTGGCAGCAGTTTCAGATTTGTTCAGGCCTTGCAAGTCGCCATAATGGCGCTCGTTTAGGCGCCAGGCATGCACCACGGGCAGCCACATCTGGTCCATTTGATCCAGGGCAATCCAAAGGGTGCGAATGGCACGTTTCAAAACAGACGTGTAGGCCACGTCAAAGCTATAGCCCTCGGCTTTCAGCAGGTCGCCTGCCTTGCGGGCTTCCTCTCGGCCTTTGTCTGTCAGGTCCACATCGGCCCAACCGGTAAAGCGGTTTTCAAGGTTCCATTGGCTTTCGCCATGGCGCATCAATACGAGTTTGTACATGTTTGTGGCCTTTAAGTTGCTGTCTAATTAGGCAAACCTCCATTTTAGCCTCGATTCAAGGGGATATAATGACCAATCCATCAAGACCCACTCATTGCAGGATTTATGTCGCAGGAATTTCTGATTCAAAACAGTTGGCTTATCGCCTTGGCCTTTGGTTCTGGCCTCATGTTGATTTGGCCAGTGTTGACCAAAGGTGGTGGCACTCGCGTAACCGTGCCCCAAGCCACACTTTTAATTAATCAAAAGAAGGCGGTCCTGGTTGATATTCGAGACGATGACTTCGTCAACAACTCGGGCGTTGTGCCCAACTCCAGGCGCATGGCCATCAAAGACCTGAAAGAAAAGGCGGGCACCCTGGCAAAAACCAAGGAAACTCCCTTGATTGTGTTGTGTCAAACCGGCGCACGTTCTGGCGCAGCCGCCACCGTGTTGAAAGCGGCAGGTTACACCGACGTGTTTGTTCTCGACGGTGGCCTGAATGCCTGGAAAGAAGCAGGCTTGCCGGTTAAAAAGGTTCAAGACGCCGCAGATGCTGCGCCCAAAACCAAAACACCCAAGGCCACCAAGCAGGTTGCCAAGTAAAAGCAAACCCAGTTGCAGCAAACTCAGTAGTCAAGGAATTCACATGAGCAATATTCAAGCCCCTGTTCGCATGTACACCAGCGCGGTGTGCCCTTTTTGCGTTCGTGCTGAACGCTTGTTGAACGAGCGCGGTGTGCAGAATATCGAGAAAATCCGGGTTGATCTCGACCCATCCCAGAAAGAAAAAATGATGGCCGAAACCGGCCGCCGAACCGTGCCGCAAATTTATATCGGCAGCACACATGTGGGCGGCTGTGATGACCTGTTCGACCTCGACCGTGCTGGTAAGCTTTTGCCATTGTTGGGGCAGCCCGGCTAATTTCATTCAAACCTTATTCATTCAATCCATAGGAGCCAGCAAATGGCCGAACAGAATTCAGAAGCAGTGTTTCAAATGCAACGCGTCTACATCAAAGACGCTTCTTTGGAACTGCCCAACGCACCGCAAATTTTCCTCGAGAAAAACCCGCCCAAAATTGAAGTGGCTGTGGATGTGGGCGCACAACGCTTGGCCGAAAACATTTTCGAGTCTGAAGTGACAGTAACGGTGACCGCCAAAATCGACGAGAAAGTGGCTTTTCTTGTGGAATGCAAGCAGGCCGGTATTTTCGAAATTTCAAATGTGCCTGAAGAGCAGTTCGATCCTCTGTTGGGCATTTTGTGTCCCAACATGATCTACCCCTATTTGCGCGCCAATGTAGCCGACCTCATTACCCGCACCGGCTTTCCACCTGTGCATTTGTCCGACATCAACTTCGAACAGTTTTACCAGCAGCGTTTGGCAGCAGCCCAAGAGCAGGCCGCCAAGCAAAACGGTTCCGGCATCATTACCACAGCGTAATTGGCGGCGCGCATGAACATCACCGTGTTCGGTGCAGGGGCGTGGGGCACCGCAGTGGCTGCCCACATGTCCTATGTGCATGATGTGGTGTTGTGGGGGCGCGATACTGCTGTGCTGCAATCCATTGCCAGCCAGCGCGAAAACCCGCGTTACCTCGCGGGTATCAAGCTTTCTCCCACACTGAAAGTACAGGCTGATTTTTCGGCCGCAGCCCGGCACGCGCTTGGCCAACCCGACGCACTTTGGGTGCTGGGCACGCCCATGGGCGCCTTGCGCCAAACACTGTTGCAATTGCTTGAAATTGCGCCCATGGAGCAATGGCCTGCGCTGGTGTGGTTGTGCAAGGGCTTTGAAGTGGGCACTGGCCAAATGCCGCATCAAGTGGTTGAGGAGGTGTTGGGCAGGCACTATGGCGGTGCGCTCACCGGCCCTTCATTTGCAGCCGAAGTGGCGCGTGGCTTGCCCTGCGCACTCACTGCTGCCAGCGCGGACGAGCCCACCCGCCAAGCCATGGTGCGTGCTGCTCACCATGCTGCCTTGCGTGTTTACGAGCTTGACGACCTGGTGGGCGCTGAAGTGGGTGGCGCGGTTAAAAACATCATGGCGGTGGCTACTGGCATTTGCGATGGCATGCAATTGGGCCTGAATGCCCGTGCAGCGCTGATCACCCGCGGCATGGCCGAAATCAAGCGCTTGGCCGTGGCCTTGGGTGCCCAGGCGGAAACCCTGAATGGGCTTTCCGGTTTTGGTGACCTTATACTCACCTGCACTGGCGATTTGTCGCGAAACCGGCGCGTGGGCTTGATGTTGGCTCAGGGCAAGTCACTGGACACCATTCTCAAAGAATTGGGTCAGGTCGCTGAAGGTGTGAAATGTGCGCCGGTGGTCAAGCAGCTTGCCGCGGAATTGGGGGTTGATATGCCGATTACGGCAGCGGTAAATTCTGTGCTATTCGAGGGTTTGAGCCCCGGAGAAGGCGTGATGCGCCTGCTGTCGCGCGAAGCCAGGTCTGAAGACGCTGAATGATCGTTGCTGTTTGTTGTCCACTCGGCGTGGTTGCTTGTGCTGCACGGGGCTGGTTGGTTTGTTGAGTGCTGAGCTTGCAGGGTCACCGCTGCCCGAAAACTTGGCATTTCGGCTTGTCGTCTTGAGCCTGCACTAAGCCAAGCCCTCCAAAAGTAACGGTCGGGTCTTGGCTTTCGCGCCAGGGTGCGATCGTTAGTCTCGGCACGCCAAGCCGGCAAGTTTTCTGACTGGTCATCGTGCGACCCATTGCAAGTTCAGCTCCGAGTCACCGCTGGCGCAACGCCCATTCAGCGGCGGTGTTTCGATCGCCTCGCCTTCAAGAAAACCTGCCCTTGCGTGCCGAGCAGTGCCGGTGTCGCCCAATATGGGCGACAGAGAACGGACCCGACCCGCAGTTTAGGAGGGTCGTTCTCAGGCATCGCAAGGCTCAGCAAGGGGAGTACAGGTTTTCTGGCGAGAGATCGGAACCCAAGCCGATCGGGCAGTTAACGCACCGCGAGAGATCGGAACCCGGGCAGACTGGTCGCCTGGCAGTAATCCCTAGCTTCCGCCTTCAAACCCCAGCTGCCGCCAAGCCTCATACACCATCACCGCCACTGAATTGGACAGGTTCAGCGACCGGCTCTCCGGGCGCATCGGCAGGCGCAGCCAGTTCTCATGGGCAAACCAGTTGCGCACGTCCTCAGAAAGCCCCCGGGTCTCGCTGCCAAACATCAGGTAATCACCCGCTTGGAATTTCACAGCGAAAGGCGAGTTTTTACCTTTGGTGGTCATTGCAAAACAGCGTTGTGGATCGGGTTGGCAGCGGTCGAGAAATGCTTGCCAGCTTGGATGAACCAGCATGTTGGCGTACTCATGGTAGTCAAGCCCGGCGCGTCGCATACGGGCATCTTCCAGTGGAAAACCCAAAGGCTCAACCAAGTGCAACTGCACGCCAGTGTTGGCACACAAGCGAATCACATTGCCCGTGTTGGGCGGAATTTCCGGTTCAACCAATACCACATGAATCATTCTGGGGTCCTGCACACTGCCATGGTTACAATTGATTCAGCGCCTGCTTTGCGAAGCGCTGCGGCGCAGCTTTGAATGGTGGCCCCGGTGGTGATCACATCGTCAACCAGGCCGATCCGAATGTTGCCAGAGATGCGACGCGTGGCCCTGAAAGCCCCATGCAAATTCTGCAGTCGATCTTCTCGGCCCAGGGTCGCCTGCGCACCAAGTTCCTGGGTTTTGATCAGCCAATCAGCCTTCACCGGCCTTTGAATGTGCCGTCCCAAATGCCGGGCAATCAAAGCGGCTTGATTATAGCCGCGCTGCCTTAATTTGTCTGGGCTCACGGGCACAGGCACCAATACATCGGGCAGGTCCATGCCCAATTGCAGCACTCTTGTTCCCACCCAGTGGCCTAAAAACCGGGCCATGCCATGGTTATTGCCGTATTTCAACAAAGCAATCCATTGATCAACCGGAGCAAGGTAATCACTGCACACCACGCATTCCAAAGGCGCTTGTGCGCCATGCTCAACCATGGGTTTGCAATGCCTGCAATGCGTCCATCCAAACGCTTGGAGGCGCGGACCAAGTGCAAGTGCGCAGCGTTTACAGCGCACAGCCTCGCGGTGGTGAATCAGGGGCTCGCAGTGGCTGCACACAAAGCGCCTAAAACCGGAAGTACTGTTTTGCATCGGCATTTGGCAGGCCACGCAGCGCCCCGGCACCATGGCGTCGCCCATACACTGGCAAGTTCTATAGAATAGACTGCACCACCTTTTTGCTGAAACAGCTAGCCCCACAATGTCCTCGCAGTTCTGGAAAATTCCCCGATCAAACACCGCCTTGGCGCAACAATGGTCCCGGCGCGTAGCAAAACCATTGCCATTCATACTCGAAGAGGTAAACCAGCGCATGGTGAACCGCGCGCAAATTATGCGCCCGGTCGAGGGAGGGGTGGTGCATCAAGGCTGGTTACACCCTGCGGCCTTGATGAATGTAAAAAACCTGTTTGTTGGGCGTGAATTTGCTGTGTTTGCGCCCAAGGCAATCCACGTGCCGGTAGAGCAGCTTGAACAGGCTGCGGCTTCTTTTTTGGCCAAACTTTGGCCCGGCCGGGCGGCACCCAAGCCCGCTTCGACCATCGCACTGCCAACCAACAGTCCTTTGCCTTTGCCCAGCGAAAGCCAGGCCATGATTTGGTCGCCCTTGTGGTTGCATGCAGTGGCCGACCCAGGTCAATGCATGGCCGAATGGCTGCGGGTATTAAAACCTGAAGGCGGAGTGTTTTTCAGCTGTTTTGGTCCCGATACAGCCCGTGAATTGCAAAGTTTTGCGCAGGCCATGGGCGAATCTTTTCCCGATTTTGCAGACATGCACGACCTTGGCGACCTGATGAGCAAGCAGGGTTTTTCTGACCCGGTCATGGAAATGGAAAAGCTGACCTTGACCTACAGCTCGCCAGCCAAGTTGCTTGAGGATTGGCGTGCCCTGTGCGGTAATCACCTGGAAACGCGCAAGCAAGGTTTGCGAACGTCACGTCAGTTTTCTGAAGCCATTCTTTGTCTTGAGCGGCTGCGCGATCCGGAAACAGGGCGCATTCCTCTCACCTTGGAGCTGGTCTACGGGCACGCCTGGAAGGTCAAAAGAAAAACCAAAACCGACGTGGCCACCGTAAAAATTTCAGACATCAAGGGGCGCAAAGGCTCGAAATAGCGTGCTGCTGCGCAGCATTTTCAAATGTAGCGCATTGTTTTTAACTTATTTCGGGGAAATCAGGCGCGGATTGCACCTGTCTTATTGCTTGCTTTAGAGCCTTGAGCCTATAATTCGAAGGTTTTGATGCACTCTTTTGGGTGTGCATTGGATCTGAATGACTGCTCTCTAAGAGGTAAATGGGCATGATTCCAGAAAATTCAAGTTCAGCTACTGCACCAAGTGGCACACCTTGCACCAGCGGCGGCGGGCAACATTACACGCCGCAGGGCAATAGGTGGGTGTTCCGGCGCAATTGTTCGCTTAGTCCAAAGCAGCTTTTGCAGTGGTATTTAAGCTTGTGTGCAATCACCCTGGTGATTGCAACCGGTTTTTTGCTGGCAGGTTTCTGGATTGTGTTGCCGTTCGCTGGAATCGAGTTGTTGTTGGTGGGAACGGCGTTTGTAATTTACGCGAGGCATGCGGCCGATTACGAAATGATCGAACTGCAGCCCAACCAGCTTATTCTGGTTATGGCAGACGGCACCAAACTAACCCAGCTTGAATGGTCACCCCAATGGGCCAAATTAAGTTACAACGGAAAGTACAAAGCGCCTTTGTTGTTCAGTCACAGGGGCCAACAAGTAAAAATAGGCAAATTTATTGCCGAAAAAGACAAGTCAGCGCTGCACCGGGAATTAAAGGCAGCACTGGCAAGGGCAGCATGTGCGGTATAGGCATGCGGCTTCCACCAGTTTGATATTTTTTTTGAGATTGAGGATCGCCATGTTGAAGTCGTCCTTGGGTATTCGCAAAGCTGTTGCTTCGGCCGCTGCAATTGCGATGACATCCTTCGGAGGTGCAGCGTTTGCCGAGAATGTTTCTGGGCAACCTTTGCAGTACAACCTCGCTGAACCGGTTACCGAAATCGCGCGTCAAATCTACGATTTGCACACGTTGATGTTGGTGATCTGTCTGGTCATTTTCGTTGCCGTGTTTGGCGTGATGTTTTACTCAATCTACGCACACCGCAAGTCAAAGGGCGCCAAGTCAGCCTCTTTCCATGAAAGCGTGAAAGTTGAAATCGCATGGACCATTGTTCCGTTCCTGATCGTGATCGGCATGGCCTTGCCCGCAACCAAAACAGTGGTTGCTATGAAAGACACCTCCAACGCCGACCTCACCATCAAAGCCACTGGTTATCAATGGAAGTGGGGCTATGAATACTTGGCCGGTGAAGGTGAAGGCATTGCTTTCCTGTCCACGCTCACTACACCACGCGACCAAATTGACGACCACCAAGGCCAGGCTGTGGCACGCGGTGAAAACTACCTGATGGAAGTGGACAACCACGTTGTGGTGCCCGTGAACAAGAAAGTTCGCGTGGTAACCACTGCCAACGACGTTATTCACGCCTGGATGATTCCCGCCTTCGGCGTGAAGCAGGACGCGATTCCCGGTTTCGTGCGCGACACCTGGTTCAAAGCCGAGAAAGAAGGCATTTACCGTGGCCAGTGTGCTGAGTTGTGCGGCAAAGACCATGCTTACATGCCCATCGTGGTTGAAGTGATGTCCGAAGAAAATTACTCCAAGTGGGTTCAGGCCAAGCTTGACGAAATGAAAGCCAAGCAAGACGACCCCACCAAAGAATGGACCAAGGAAGACATGGTTGCCCGTGGCGAGCAGGTGTACAACGCCAACTGTGCGGCATGCCACCAAGCTTCTGGCGAAGGCATCCCGGGCGCATTCCCCTCACTGGTGGCTGCACCTTCGGTGGTGGGTCCACAGGCTGATCAAATTGCAATTTTGCTCAATGGCAAGGGTGCTGGCATGCCAGCCTGGAAACAGTTGAGCGATGTTGAAATTGCTTCAGTGATCACTTACACACGAAACGCTTGGGCCAACGCTGGCACAGGCACCGACCCGGTTGTTCAGCCAAGTGCTGTTACGGCTGCACGTTAATATTGCTTAGGAGATTTACATGAGCACTACCGCGGCAGATTTAACCCACGGCCATGGTCACGACCATGACCACGCGCACGACCATCCGCATGGTTGGCGCCGTTGGTTGTACGCAACCAACCACAAAGACATCGGTACCATGTACCTGATTTTCTCGTTCATCATGCTGCTGGAAGGCGGTGTGTTGGCGCTAATGCTGCGTGCAGAACTGTTTGCACCTGGCCTGCAACTGGTTCAGCCCGAGTTTTTTAACCAGCTCACCACCATGCACGGTTTGATCATGGTGTTTGGTGCGGTAATGCCTGCATTCGTGGGCTTCGCGAACTGGATGATTCCGCTGCAAATCGGCTGTTCTGACATGGCTTTTGCCCGCATGAACAACTTCAGCTTCTGGTTGATGGTTCCTGCAGCGATTATCCTGACGGCATCGTTCTTCATGCCCGGCGGCGCAACCGCTGCTGGCTGGACTCTGTATGCACCGCTGTCTGTGCAAATGGGCCCCGGCATGGATGCTGCCATTTTCGCGATGCATATTCTGGGTGCCTCATCGATCATGGGTTCCATCAACATCATTACCACCATCCTGAACATGCGCGCTCCCGGCATGACCTTGATGAAAATGCCGATGTTCGCCTGGACCTGGTTGATCACTGCCTACCTGTTGATCGCAGTGATGCCTGTGTTGGCCGGTGCCATCACCATGGTGTTGACTGACCGCCATTTCGGCACATCCTTCTTCAATGCGGCCGGCGGCGGCGACCCCGTGATGTACCAGCACATTTTCTGGTTCTTCGGTCACCCCGAGGTGTACATCATGATCTTGCCGGCCTTCGGCATCATCAGCCACATTGTGCCCACCTTTGCACGCAAAACACTGTTCGGTTACAGCTCCATGGTGTACGCCACAGCGTCCATCGCGATTCTGTCCTTCATTGTTTGGGCGCACCACATGTTCACAACCGGCATGCCTGTAACCGGCCAGTTGTTCTTCATGTATGCAACCATGCTGATCGCGGTGCCCACTGGTGTGAAAGTGTTTAACTGGCTGGCCACCATGTGGAAAGGCTCCATGACATTCGAAACCCCCATGCTGTTTGCAGTGGGTTTCATTTTCGTGTTCACCATGGGTGGTTTCACCGGTCTTATCCTGGCTGTTGCTCCTGTTGACATTCAGCTGCAAGACACTTATTACGTGGTGGCTCACTTCCACTACGTGCTGGTGGCGGGTTCACTGTTTGCCTTGTTTGCAGGCACCTACTACTGGTTGCCCAAGTGGTCTGGCCGCATGTACAGCGAAACATTGGGCAAGTGGCACTTCTGGTCTTCACTGATCAGCTTCAATGTCACTTTCTTCCCAATGCACTTCCTGGGCTTGGCCGGTATGCCACGTCGCTACGCCGACTACGCCACACAGTTCACTGACTTCCACGCAATTGCCACCATCGGTGCTTTCTGGTTTGGTTTGTCCCAGTTGATCTTCCTGTGGTGTGTACTGCGCGCATGGATGTTCCAGAAAGGCGAAGCAGCACCTGCCAAGCCATGGGAAGGTGCAGAAGGTCTGGAGTGGACTGTTCCATCACCAGCGCCGTTCCATACTTTTGAAGATCCACCCACGGTAAAGTAATTCACCCACGGGTTTAACAATGGGGGTTTGGTATTCACCAACCCCCCGTTGCGTAAAGCGGCTTTGTGCAGGTGTTAGGCACACAAGGCTTTTTTACACAACGAATTGGTTCAGCAAGGAAGTAAGCGTGACCCCTGAGGAAAAAGAGAAAGCCAAACAAAACAAGCGCACTGGTTTGATTTTGCTGTCGGTGGCTGCCGTGTTTTTCATCGGCATTCTGATTCGCAAGGTGATGGAACCGAGCATCTTGAGTTTGGTGAACTAGGTTTTAATGAATTCGCAGTAGAGGTAAAGCAGCATGGCCAACGGAAATAGTCAGAAAACAAGCGGTTTGCACAAACAAATGGTTGTGCGCCTTGTGGTGATTGTTGTGGCCATGTTTGCCTTCGGTTACGCGCTGGTGCCTATTTACAAGGCCATTTGCGAAATCACCGGGATCAACGTGCTCACACCGCAAACCAAGAATGCGGAAGAAATCGTCAAGAACACCCAGGTGGACAAAAGCCGAAGCATTGAAGTGATTTTTGATGCCAATGAGCGGGGCAAGTTTCAGTTCAAGCCCGAGACCAATCGAATGATGGTTCACCCCGGCGAATTGGTTACCATGAATTATGTGGTGTACAACAACCTGAAGAACGACACCGCAGGCCAGGCCATACCCAGTTATTTGCCCAGCAAAGCGGCTGAGCACTTCACCAAGCTGGAATGTTTTTGCTTTAAGCAGCAACCATTCAAAGCGGGTGAAACCAAAGAGTTTCCGGTGGTGTTTGTGATCAACCCCAAGTTGCCACAAGACGTACATACCATCACATTGAGTTACACGTTTTTTGAAGTGGCCGGCGCAACAGCCATGGCAGAAGAATAATGTCGAAAGACATCAAAGAGGCCGCATCGCGTAAAGCGAGCACCGCCACTTTTCTGCAAACCCTGTCAGCTGTTTTGTGGTCGTTTTTCGGTGTCCGAAAGGGTAAAAACCACTCTGAAGACATGCAAAAGTTAAATCCGGTTCACGTCATTGTCGTGGGCCTCCTGGCAGCCGCGGGTTTTGTAATCGGGTTGCTGGTGTTGGTAAATTTTGTGGTGAGTTCCGCTTAAGCCGTACGGAATTTGCTGTTGCAGTATTGAAGCATCTAAATTAAAGAAATAGGAGAAACCACCATGCGTGCGAATGCACCATATTACTTTGTGCCCGGCTTGTCCCAGTGGCCTGTGCTTGGCGCAGTGGCCATGTTCTTTTTTGTACTGGGCATGTCCCAGTGGGTAAACGGCGCTGCATCGGGCCCTTACCTGTTTGCACTCAGCATGGCAATTCTAATTTATGTGCTCACAGGCTGGTTCAAGCATGTGGTGGGCGAATCTGAAAGTGGCCAGTACAGCGCCCGCGTGGATGTGTCTTTCCGCTGGTCAATGGGTTGGTTCATTTTCTCTGAAGTCATGTTCTTCGCCGCGTTTTTCGGTGCCTTGTTTTATGCCCGTCAAATTGCAATGCCGTGGCTTGGCGACATCGACAACAAAGCATTCCTGTGGCCCGACTTCACCGCCAACTGGCCCAACACTGGTCCGGCAGGCACTGTGGATGCGTTTCAAACCATGGGTCCATGGCCAATTCCAACCATCAACACCGCCTTGCTGCTTACTTCAGGCCTTACCCTGACTTGGGCACACCATGCGCTGATCGCCAACAAGCGTTCACAGCTGATTTGGGGCCTGGCGCTAACCGTGTTGTTGGGCGCAATCTTCATGGGCTTCCAGGCTTATGAATACATTCACGCTTACCGCGATTTGAACCTGAAACTGACTTCTGGCATTTTCGGCTCCACCTTCTTCATGCTGACCGGTTTCCACGGCTTCCACGTGACCATTGGCGCTATCATGCTGTTCTTCATCATGATTCGCTGTATCAAGGGCCACTTCACGCCAGACAGCCACTTTGCATTTGAAGCTGCTGCTTGGTACTGGCACTTCGTGGACGTGGTGTGGTTGGGCTTGTACGTGGTGGTTTACTGGCTTTAACACGGGCTTTTCCCGGCAGGCTGTAAAACACACAATGAAAAAAGCCACTGGAAAACTCCGGTGGCTTTTTTTTGGATATCGAGCTTACATTGAGCTTATCGAATGCCAGTTGACTCTATCCAGCCCATGTACCAGGCAAACAGAATCAGCAGGAAAAGCGCGATGGACAAACCGATGCGCATGGTTAATGCATTTACAGTTCGGCTGGACTTGCTTTTGTCTTTCATGAGAAAGAAAAAAGCCGAACCCAGACTTGCCAGAATGCCTAGAAACGCCAGGCCAATGATCAACTTCATGGTGAACACCTTTCAAAAACTAACCGTGTACAGCACACAAGTGGAAGTATGTCATGGTTAATGCAGTGAAAACACCTGGCAAAGTCAAGCTGCTCTTCACCTTGTTGATCGGGGCTGGACTGGTGTGGCTCACCTTTAGTTTGGGGCAATGGCAAACCGGGCGGGCGCAGGAAAAACAAACCCTGTTTGATGCGCAAGCGCGCGCATTGGCGGCCGAGCCTGTCTCTCCAGCCAGTGCCCTGCTGGACTTGGACAATTTGTCCTACCGGAAAATTGAATTGAGGGGTAGGTTCGAGGCCAAAGCCCTGATATATATAGACAATCGTCAAGTAAACGGAAGGCCGGCCGTTCAAGTGGTGCAGGGTTTTCGGCCAGAGGGTGCAAACTTTTTAATACCCGTTGATCGGGGCTTGTTGCTGCGAAATCCTGCCGAGCCACGGCTTGCGCCCAATATGCCAGCTGGGGCCATGCGGGACGGTGAAATGTTCAATTTACAGGGCACCATTTTGCCGCGCTTCGCCCAGTCTGCTGAATTGCGCGGCATTGCCTTGGGCGATGCCGAGAACATTGTGATGGCCCAAAGCAATGGCTTTGATGTGTGGTCAAATTTTAGTGTGAATGAATTTGAAAAGCGCACTGGCGAGCCAGTGAGCAATTTTGTGGTAACCCAGCAGCCCGTGGCGCAAACCACTGGGCAACAGCCACAGGCGAGTATTGCAGGTGGTTTTTATCACCTGGCAGTGCCCCTGCAAGAACAAGTGGCCAAGCATCGGGGTTATGCCTTTCAGTGGTTTACCATGTCGGCGGTGTTGGTGTTGCTGACTCTGTTTTTTGTCTACCGAGAGTTTTTTCGAAGCGAGTTTTACAAAGGGAATAAAAGATGAACGCAGCCAGCGCACCCGCGAAGCTGAACAAAGGCCGAATCACCATTTTGCTGGTGTTCCTCACCTGTGCCTTGCCCATTGCGGCGGCTTTCTATTTGTATTTTTTCGACAAGCCCGAAGGCACCAACAATTACGGCACCATTCTTGATCCACAGGTCGATGTGTCGACCGATGTGTTCAAAAACATCAATGGTGATGACTTCACCATGCAGCAGGTGGCCGACAAGTGGGTGCTGATTCAGGTGATCAACAGCAATTGCGACGAAGTGTGCCAAAACACCATGTACTTCCAGCGGCAGGCCCGTGCTTCAAAAGGCAAAGAGCAGGGCCGTATTGAACGTGTGGTGTTTGTTACCGATGACGGCCCCCTTGAAACCCTGCTGTTGCGCCAGTTCCCCGATGTGCATTTTGTGCGCGCCAGCGAAGATCAGTTGAAAAGCTGGTTGCCACTGGAGCAAGGCATTGTGGGTAACAAAGGCAGTGCCGACATTGGCACTGTGCGCGACCACGTGTTTGTGGCCGACCCATTGGGCCACGTGATGATGCGTTTTCCGCCCAACAATACCCTTCAGTTCGACAAGTTTCGCAAAGACGTTAGCCGCCTGTTGTGGGCTTCAAACATCGGATAAAACGAGAGCAGCATGAGCAGTTACAAGCGTTTGGTCGCATTCACCACAGTACTTACATTCCTTTTGATTATGTTGGGCGCTTTTGTACGCCTGACCGACGCTGGTTTGGGTTGCCCGGACTGGCCGGGCTGTTATGGCAAGCTGACCCCCACACATGCGGCCGAAGAAATTGCACAAGCTGTTGAAATTCAAGGTGGAACACACGGTCCGGTTTCAATGCCCAAAGCCTGGAAGGAAATGGCGCACCGGTATGTGGCCACATTTTTGGGTTTCTTGATTATCGGCATCATGGTGATGGCCTGGAAAAAGCGGGCTGAATTGAAACAGTCCCCCGCCTTGGCCACCTGGCTGTTTTTCGCTGTGTGTTTACAAGGTGCTTTTGGTGCCTGGACAGTCACCATGCTGCTCAAGCCGGCCATTGTGACCGGTCACCTGATCGGTGGCATGACCATTTTAGGCATGCTGACCTGGCTGTGGCTGCGGCAAACCAGCCCGGCCCGTACCGTGGCGCCTCCCCGCGATCTCAGCGGGTTGCGTGTGCTGGCGCGTGTGGGTTTTGTGGCCGTGGCAGCGCAAATTATTCTGGGTGGTTGGGTGAGCACCAACTATGCTGCGGTGGTGTGTACCGACTTTCCCACCTGTCAGGGCAGCTTCTGGCCGCACATGGAATTCAAGGATGCATTTCACATTGTTCGTCATTTGGGTGAAACACCTGAAGGTGAAATTTTGAATGTGGCATCGCTGACGGCCATTCATTTCATTCACCGCATTGGCGCTTTGGTGGTTACCGGCATTTTGGGCTTCCTCGCTTTTGCCCTGTGGCGCAACCCGGGCACCAAGCCCCTGGCCATTAAACTGGTGGCCGTGCTGGCTTTGCAAATTGCCATGGGCATTGGCAACGTGGTGTTTCAATTGCCTTTGTGGTTGGCCGTGGCGCACAATGGGGGCGCAGCGCTGTTGTTGGTCACCCTGATCTTGGTAAACTATCGGGTTGCGGGCAATCGCCATCGAATTTCATAAGGCTCCACATGCCATCCGTTGAAAAAACAAAAGCCGTGAGTAGTTTTTCTCACGTGGCCAAACAGTACTGGACATTGACCAAGCCACGCGTGGTGGCCTTGATCGTATTCTGTGCGGTCATTGGCATGTTTTTGGCAACACCCAGTTTGCCGAATGCCCAGGTGTTGATTGCGGGTACTTTGGGTATATGGCTGGTGGCAGGCGCTGCGGCTGCCTTCAATTGCCTGGTTGAGCAGCAAATTGACGCGAAAATGGCGCGCACGCGTGCACGCCCACTGCCCCGCGGTGAACTGAATTCGCTTCAAACACTCGTATTTTCCAGCATGGTGGGCGGTGTTGGGGTGTGGATTCTTTATGTGTTCGTGAACCCGCTGACCATGTGGCTGACACTGGCCACCTTTGTGGGTTACGCCATTATTTACACCTTGCTGTTAAAGCCCAACACGCCACAAAACATTGTGATTGGTGGTGCCTCGGGTGCCATGCCACCGGTGCTGGGCTGGGCAGCGGTTACCAACAGTGTTTCGGCTGAAGCGCTGGTACTGTTCCTGATTATTTTTGTGTGGACACCGCCGCACTTCTGGGCGCTGGCCCTGTACCGCACGCAAGAATACGCGCGCGCGGGCTTGCCCATGTTGCCTGTCACCCACGGCGCTGCATTCACGCAGTTCCATGTGTTTTTGTACACCATCATGCTGGCAGCTACCACGCTGATCCCTTTCGCCATGAAAATGAGCGGGCTGATTTATCTGCTCAGCGCTGTGGTGCTGAACGCCATATTCATTGGGTATGGTTACAAAATCTGGAAAAACTACAGCGATGCCTTGGCCAAAAAGGCATTCACCTATTCCATCGCCTACCTGGCGTTTTTGTTCGCGGCCTTGTTGGTCGATCACTATGTAACGGTGTAAGCAGTATGGGCAGTTTCAAACAGTTTCGTTGGGTAAAAACATGGCTGGCTTTCGGCGCGGTGGCTCTGTTGGCCGCCTGCAGTGCAGGCCCTGCCAGCTTTATCAACACAGACATTACGGGTTCTTCTTTGGTGGCCAACTTCAAGTTAAAAGACTTGTCGGGTACAGAGCGCACCATGGAAAGCTACAAAGGCAAAGTAGTGGCCATGTTTTTTGGCTACACCCATTGCCCCGATGTGTGCCCCATTACCATGCAGCAATGGAGCGAGGTGAAAGCCAAGCTGGGCGAGAAGGGCGACAACTTGCAGGTGCTGTTTGTGTCTGTTGACCCAGAGCGCGACACGCCCGAGTTGCTGAAAAAGTATGTGCCCCAGTTCAACCCTACCTTTGATGCACTTACCGCGGAATCTTCCGAAGAATTGAAGCCCCTGTTGGCTGGCTTGCGGGTGTACGCCGGCAAGGTGGAAGGCAGCAGGCCCGACAACTACCTGATGGACCATACCTCCGCAAGCTATGTGTTCGACCAGCAAGGTCGCGCCCGTTTGCTGGTTCGCCACAACGCAGATTCTGCACCCGTGGTCAGCGATGTTGAACAAATTCTCGACGGCAAGTAACTAGTCTTTTCTCGCAGTAATTACGCTGCAACTGAGCTGTTGCAGGTTCATGGCCATTTGAGCCGTGAATTCGGCAATGCTGCGCTTTTTGTGCCGCTGCGCCATGCTTGTCTGTTTCGAGCTCACCGTGTCGTTTTCAATGTTGAACACAACCTCCCATTCCAGCAACAGTGGTTCGCCTTCCGGGCCGTGATTGATTAGTACAATCACGGGTCTGCCTTCAAAGAGTTCGCTACGGATCAGGTTCAGTGTGGCTTGTGGCTTGTTGCCTGCGTACCAGTTGGCAACAAGCCCGGCCTTTTTCAGGCCCTTCAGCATGGTCGCGGGCGAGGTACCCATACTGCCACCTAGCAAATCTGGGCATTCGGCCCAGCGCATGATTTCGTGAATGTAGGGGTCATTCAAGGGGTGGCCGTGCCGGTCTTTGGGCAGGTGGTTCCAGCCAATTTCATGGTGGTGCAAAATGGTACCCAGGGCGCAGGGGCCGCTTGCGCGTTGTACACCTTCAGGTGCTGTGAACGCGTAAAGGGTTGATAAATCGAATTTGGGGTTTGTGGTGAATTCGAGAGGTTTGCCAGTGCTGACAATTGATTTGGCCTCTGAAAAATCGAGTCCGAAGTTGGTGTTACCGCTCATAAAAAAAGGTCCTTTGCTGCCAAACTCAATTCACATCTTATTCAGTGAATGAGCGTATTCTCGTCACGCATAGTTCTATGCATAAAGCTAATTCCGTTGTGCAGAACAGAGCTTCGCTCGATCCGCAACGGAATTGTCTCTTAAGTTACTAACGAGTCATATCCTATCGAGAGGACAAGCCAACCCTTCGAGTGTTCAAGTGGCAGGGTCTTAACTTGGCAAATCGGGGCTGTTGCTGCTTGCTTGCAAAGGTACGGCCAAACTGCCCACAGGGGAGGGCGTACCAAGGGTTGAGAGTAAACCATCCAGTGCATCGGTCACCGGGGAAAGTACGGCGTCCAGGGGGCTGGCAGCAGGTTCTTCTGGTTCCGGGTTGGGATTCGGTTCAGGGGCAGGTGGCGGGTTGTTGTTGCCACCGGTGCCTGAGTCGTTGTTGCCCGATTCGGTGGTGCTGGTGGTTTCAGTGGTGTTTGTGTTGTCTTCGTTGTCGCTGTATATGGCTGCGGTGGCACCTAAAAACACCAGGCTTTCCAGCACCGGGTAGCCGGTCGACTCGCCATTGGCGTTGGTGGTGCCAAACAGTCCGAACAGGTCCGGGTTGTCCGAAGTGCCTGCGTTGTTCTCGGAAGCCTGTTGGCCGTCGAAATACACTCCCTGGCCATACAGGTCGGTGGCGATCCACTGCGGTGCTTCGTCCATTTCAACCACTTCCAGGTTGAAGGTGGCAGCCGCACCATTCTCAATAATCAGCGCATCTTTCACGCCAGTGAACTCAATGACTGCCTTGCCGCCCGCATCGCTGAGAACACGGTCGCCCGGCAATAGAACCATGCCTGCTTGCGCGGGCAGGAAGAAACCATCCCTAATCAACTGCACACTGCCGTTGATTTTGGTGATTTTTGCCTGTTGTTCTATCGACGTGCTTACTGCGTTCATGCGTTATTCAGCGAAATTAAGCGTAATTGTAAGGACCGCCCACTTCCAGTGCTTTTTTGAAGCTGGGCATTGCGTGGATGCGTTTTACGTAAGCTGCAATTTTGGGCATGCTGTTGATGCTCTCGGCGCGACTCATGGCTGCTTCCAGTGGAAAACTCATCATGAAGTCAGCGCCGGTCATCTCGCTGCCGCAAAACCACTCATTCTTGGCCAGCACGCTTTCAATGTAAGCGAACTGCTTTTCAAGGTTGGGGTTGATGAAACTGCTTTTTACCTGCTTTGAAATGCCGCGTGCAATTGGCAGCACAATTGGCTTGAGCAAAGCGGGTACAGGGGCATTTTCAATTTTATTGAACACCAGGGTCATGACCAGTGGGGGCATGGCTGTGCCCTCGGCAAAGTGCATCCAGTAGGTGTAGTCCCGGTGTGCCTGGGTACCTGCAGCAGGGCGAAATTTGCCGTCAGCCTTGTCGATCAGGTATTCCACAATGGCACCGCTCTCGGCCACGGTAATGTCGCCATCCGTAATCACAGGCGATTTCCCCAGGGGGTGAATTTTCAGCAATTCGGGTGGGGCCAGGTAGGTTTTGGCGTCGCGCGCATAGCGGGTTACCTTATAAGGCAGGCCAAGTTCTTCAAGCAGCCAGATAATGCGCTGCGAGCGCGAGTGTTCCAGGTGGTGTACTTCAATCATGGTCGTAAAAAAGGGCTTGTTGCCAAGCCCTTAGTGTAGGTTAGTTTTCACCCAAAATGATTACAGCCCTGTTTTAAACCTCGCCCTGTTCATATTTCAGCAAAGCGGTTTTCATTTTTTTCATGGCCTGGGTTTCAATTTGGCGAACCCGCTCGGCCGACACACCCAGTTCTGCAGCCAGGTCGTGCAGGGTTTTGGCGTTGTCACCGGCCAACCAGCGGCTGGAAATAATGCGCTGGCTGCGCTCGTCCAGGCTGGCCAAGGCCAGGTCCAGACCTTCGCTGTGCAGGCGCTCCATGTTGACACCTTCCAGCACCTCGGTGGGCTCGGCACCTTCGGCGGCCAAATAGCGCACGGGGTTGTAACTGTTTTCTTCGCTGTCCACGTCTACCACCGGGTCCAGGCTGAATTCATGGCCCGCCATGCGGCGTTCCATGTCGTACACATCTTCGGGGCGTACATTCAACTCACTGGCCACCTCGTTGATTTGGTCGGGCGACAGGGTTTGGCCGTACTTCTTGAAACTGTTCAGGTTGAAAAACAGCTTGCGGTGCGCTTTGGTGGTGATCATTTTCACCATGCGCCAGTTGCGGATAATGTATTCGTGAATTTCAGCTTTGATCCAGTGCAGCGCAAAGCTGACCAGCCGCACGCCGCGTGTGGGGTCGAATCGCTTCACGGCTTTCATCAAACCAATATTGCCTTCCTGAATCAGGTCGGCGTGGGGTAAGCCATAGCCCAGATACTGGCGTGCCACTGCAACCACCAGTCGCAGGTGGCTGAGCACCAGGCGGCGGGCCGCTTCAAGATCGTTGTCGCGTTGCAGGCGTTCGCCAAGTTCCACTTCTTCTTCGGGCGACAGCATGGGAATTTGGTGTGTGGCTGAAATGTAGGCATCTAGGTTGCCAAGCGGGCCACGGGCCACCAGTGCCCATGGGTCGCGCACAGCAAGGCTGCTGCCAGCGGCGCGTGGGTTAGCAAGGGTCAATGCGGTGGTCATGATTGCGGTGTTCTCCGAATTAATGAACCAATTTCCAGTTAATTTTAGCACTCCCTGCGAAAGAGTGCTAATCACCAGGAAAAGTTCCTTGGAATCACCAGCGATAACTGACTTGCGCCTGAACGGTCCGCTCTTGTGCTGCAACCGTGAACGGCGTTCCCCCGCGAATGTAGGCGCTGGGTTCGTACTCGCGGTCGAAAAGGTTCTGAATATTCAGGGAAAAACGGGCCTGTTTCCAGTCATAGTGAATGCTTGCATCAAACACTGTTGCATTGGGTACCTTCAAGGTATTGCTGGCGTCTGCAAAGGTAGAACCCAGGTAGCGTGCGCCCAGGCCAATACCGACGCCATTCAGCACATCGCCACGCAAGGTGTAATCAGCCCACAATGAGGCCAAGTGCTCTGGTGTTTGAACCGGGCGGCGATTCAACTCCGCTGGGTCGGTTGAGCGCGTAATTTCAACGTCGGTGTAGGTGTAGCTCGCGATCAGGTTGAGTTGGTCGGTGATTGCCGTCAGTGCCTCAAGTTCAATGCCCTTGGATCGGGCTTCGCCCGTTTGCTCTTGAGCAAATGTGTTTGGGTTTGTGGTCAGGAAGTTTTCGCGAGTCAAGTCGAACAAGGCCACATTGAACTGGCTGCCAGCGTTCGGTTGAAACTTAACCCCCACTTCGAATTGCTGACCGGTTTCGGGATCAAAATTCCGCCCGTTCGCATCGGTGCCCAAAGCCGGCAGGAAAGACTCGGTGTAACTAAGGTATGGCGACACACCGTTGACGAATTGGTACATCAAGCTTGCGCGCCCGGTTGTGGCGCTGTCGTCTTGCCTGCTTTGCCTATTCATTAGTAGATCGTTAACCTTGTTTTTTGCTTCGTCATAGCGGCCCGCCAGGGTGGCTATCCATTGCTCGTAGCGAATTTCGTCTTGCAGGTAAAAACCCAACTGTTGCTGCTCAGTGCTGTCATTTCTGAACGGCGCGGGAATATTGACCGGCGATCCGTAGACTGGGTTGTAGATGTCAAGCGAAGGGGCTGCGCCAAAGGCTTGTATGGAATCAAGCTCGACATTCTGGAAATCGATACCGCTCAGCAAGGTGTGCTTTGCAGCCCCCAGGGAAAAGCGGTATTCCAACTGATTGTCCAGGGTCAGGGAAGCCAAATTGCCAAAGCTGCTGAAGTAAGCACGGTCCACTGTGCGTTGGTCAGCCTGAAGTGAGTTGCTGAACACCACCACATCGTTCAGATCGGTTTGGTAGTAACGCGTGTTCTGTCGAAGTGTGACGGAGTCGTTGAGCTTGTGTTCCAAAAGCGAGGTAACAGAAAATTCCTCCCTTTCGTATTTGTCCACACCGGGTTCACCCGAAAAACGGTTGCGTGGAATTGGTCCGTTTGGATTGGGCAGAAGCGTACCTGCAGCAGGCAAAGCCTGTGAAGAAATGGTGTCGTCTTTCTGGTAGTGGGTGAGTAGCGTTAAGCTGGTGTCAGAATTGGGTTTCCAGGTAATTGCTGGCGCAATGTAAATTCTGTCGTCGTGCACAAAATCCACCTGTGTGTCGCTGTTTCGCAATAAACCGGTCAGGCGATAGCTGAATTCATCATTGCTTTCAAGCGCACCGCCAATGTCCAAAGTGGCTTGTTTTCTGTCAAAGCTGCCCACTTCAATGCCAAATTCACGGTGTGTTTCCTGGCTAGGCCGGCGCGTCACAAAATTAACCAAACCGCCAGGGCTGGCCTGCCCGTACAGCACGGAGGAGGGGCCGCGTAGCACTTCAATTCGCTCAGCACCAAAGGGCTCCAGGCCATAGCTGATTGAAAACCCGGGATTGCTGAGTTTAAGGCCATCGCGAAACAGCCCTGTTGTGGACGCATCAAAGCCACGAATTCTGAAAAAGGTGAAACGGGGTTCCACTCCAAATGGCTCGCCCTGAATACCGGGCGTGTAGCGCAATGCCTGGCCCAAATCGTTTGCGTTTTGATCTTCGAGTTGATCGCGACCAATCACTGAAATGGCTTGGGCTGTTTCAGCGATTGCTGTGTTGGTTTTTGTTGCAGTGGCACTGCGGCTGGCAGCATAGCCCTCAAAAGGGCCGGCAGGATTTTCCTGGGCTGAGGTTTGTTCTACCACTTTCACTTCGGGCAATGTTTGTCCGGCCGGGGAAGTTGTGTTGGCGAAGGCAGCTGTGTGCCCACTCAGGGCAGCGACGATGAGTAGGTGTAACAGGGCATAGGGTTGCTGGGGTTTTTGCATGGCAAGGTTCTGGGGGATGTTTGAGTGATCGGAATAAAGGTTTATTAATAGTAACAATAATGCGAATCATTATCAATTAAATTGGAATAGTGGTTCTCTTGAAAATATGTCACTACCCGAGTTTGCCGCTTTATTGCTCGATCAAAAAACCTTCAGCCCACATTTTGCCAAGCATCTTCAGGACATCGTGCTCAAGTTGTTTTTGTGGCACTTCTACAAATACCTCGGCCAATGCTTCGGCCAGCTCCCTGGCGTTGCCCGGCATTTCAAGCAGCGCCCACACGGCTTGCCCCTCGGTGTTCAGGCGCCAAAGGGTGTGTTCGCCAGCTTGCCATAGGAAGGCGGACTGACCGATGCGGCGCAAGGCTGCGGTAGGTGCTCGTTTGAATACGCGGCCCGTGTCTGCAAGCGTATGGGTCTCGGGGGTTGGCGGCACCCAACCCTGTGCAGGCTTCACCTGAAGATCAGGATTAATGGCCTCTTTGCCATCAAAAGCTTTTCGAAGCAGTTGCACGGCTTCCTCCAGGTTGCTGTACACCAGTCGAACGCAAGTAATTTTGCCCAGAAGTGCTTGCGTTGTTGCCAAGGCTTCGCCGGGCGAGTTGAACTGCCCCATATTCTGTTCAAGTGTGTAAAACAGGGCATCGTCTTCGTTCACGGTGTGAAGGCATGCCGGGGTGTCGGTTTGCCGGTCCAGTACCACGATTGCGCCAAGCGGCAGGCGCACGCCGTGCAGTGCCACGTTGCTGGCACACAGGTAACCGTAGCGGCTGTCGTGTGGCCCCATGTGTTGCCTGGCAAACTGCTTGAAATGCATGCTCGCCTTGGCGGGCAGGGGCAGGCGCAAACGTGGTGCTACACCCAGCGCCACACCCTCCCCCTGAGGGCTGATGGGCAATACATCGTCACAGAAAATTTGCAGGTCTGGTTCGGCGCAAAGTCTTGCAATCAGCGTGCTTTTGCCTGCCCGTCGCGGGCCTGTAACCGCAATAAGCCGACCCCCGATTGCAAAAGCCCCGGCATGCAGGGCAATCGGGTTTGGACTTTCCTCAATGTGGGTTTCAAGCACATCGGCCAGCAGTGCGCACAGTGCACTGGCGGCGGGCAAGCCAAGCAATGGCTCGTCCAGATAAACAGATTCAATGTCAAAAGTGTAGGGGGTGTTCTGGCTGTTGTTAATCCTCGTAATGCAGTTGTGTGGCATGTCACAGGCTTTGCCATGTGTTGGTGTGCAGGTGTATTTCCAGCTTGGAACAAGCTGTGTGAGGCCCTGGAGCAATGCTGGCTCGTTGGGCACGCACACTTCACCTGCCGTGCCTTCGAACCTCAGCAACAGGCAGGCGGGGCTTTGTTGTGGTACTGCGTTCATTGTCTAGAAGCGAATATAAAACCAGGGGCGGCTTACCCGGGAATAACGCGAGTAGCGGGAATATCGTGAATATCTGCTTGGGCGTGAGGGCCGGGAAAAACGGTAGCCCCGGCCATAGCGTGTGTGGTAATGGTCATACCGGGATGGGCGCGACTTTCGGCTGGGCCTGGAACGGCTACCCGCCTGTGCCGTGGCCAAGCCCACCATGGCAGGCGCGGCATACAACGCACCCACGGCCAAACCCACTTTGGCCAGCATGGCCCTTCTTGCTTTTAATTTCTCATCGTCTGTGTGTGACATTTTACTTCCCCTGTCAATTGTGGTCGCCTCGAGAATTGCGCCCATTCACTTGAAACGCAGCTATTCAAAAAGTGCTGACAGAGTTGTAAGCCTGTTTGCATTCTTTACATAACTAAACATTTCAATTGATAATCGCACTAACTATTCATAAAAAAATTATTTGAAAACGCCAAGCGACAACCACACTTTTGGGGAAAAGGGTTTGAAGAACTTATTGATACTGGAAGACCATCCGACCTCGGCCATGGTCGTTGAGGAAATTATTGCTGCTGTCGTGCCGGGCTTAACTGCTCGGGTGGTTGATTCTGTTGAGCAGCTTCAGCAAATTGAGCCAGCGGATGTAGACCTGGTGGTCTCCGACCTGGTGTTGCCCAACAGCAAACCTGCTGAGGTAATCGATATGGTGTCACAACGTTTTTCCAGCTCACTTCGCATTTTTTTTACCGCTCTGGGCGATGCGAAAATTGAAAGGCAGGTGGCCAATTCGGGTGCGCTGCTGCTCTCCAAAAGCCAGCATTACAAAGAATTAATGGTTCAGGTTCAAGCTTTCCTGAAACGTGATTCAGTCAACCTGAATTCAATTTCACAACGGAACGAGTTTCAAAGCCTGATTCAAATGCCCGGTAGCCCCAAGCCTTTGACCATCAAACAGGCACAGGTGATGGAACAGGTGTCCCTTGGTAGAACAGGCAAGGAAATTGCAAAGATACTGGGCATGAGTCCCGACACGGTGAATGCCCACATCAAGGAAGCCTTTGGGCGGCTGGGTGTTCAAAACCGTGGCGAGGCGGTAAGCAATTATTCGGTTGCGAGAAAGCTGGCGGCCCGCCTGCATGGGGAGGCCGCGCTGGCGCACTTGCAGCCAAACGCCGATTAAACTGTTTGAATGAACCTGAAACGCTATTTGCTGGTGCGGATGATCACCCTGGGCCTGTTGTGCTGGGTGTTAATTTCCGCCTATGTGGTGCTGCGCACAGCCAATGAGGTAGATGATGCCTTGGCCAGCGATGCCACGCGCTTGCACGAGATGGTGGAGTACTCCATGTACAAGCGGCAAATTAATCCCGAAATCGAGGGCTCGCCTGTGCTGGTGGGTAGCCAGTACGGTTTGTTGTTGGCACCTTATTGCATACGTTACGAGGGCTGGAACGGACAGGTGCGGCAAGAGGGTTGTGAGCAGCTGGTACGCCATCCTGTCGAGGCCCAGTTGATGCGCCTGTTGGGTGTACAAATTGAAGCGCAGCCGCGCCCCGTTGGCCTGTGGGGTCAACCGTTTGGCGAATTGACCATCACTGCCGATCCGCAATTGGTGCTGGCCAAATTCTGGAATACGCTGCGCGACTTGCTGTTGCTTAGCACCCTGATCGTGGCCAGCCTGGCCGCCTTAACCTATGTGGTTATTGGTCGCGCCTTGCAGCCGGCCGCAACCTTGGTCGAAAAAATCGATTCGATTGCCATTTCCGAGGACAGCCCGCCGCCCGCGCAACTTCCCGATGTGCAGCCACGGGAGTTTGGTCGTATTGCGCAAGGGGTAAACCGCTTGAACGAGCGTTTGTGGCGGCTTACCCAAACCCGCCGAAACCTGATGATGAAGCTGCTCAATGTGCAGGAAGATGAACGGCGGGAGTTGGCCCACTTGGTGCACGCAGATTTGGGTCAGTCCCTGAGCCTGATCGCGGTGAATTGCGCCCAGCTGCGCGCGCAACTGAAAGGTGGCGATACAGAGGTGCAAGAAAAGCTGGAAGAAATCGAGCTGCAAATTGAGGGCGCGTTCGAGCGTATGCGGGCGGTGTTGGTGAACAAGTGCCCGCCTGTGTTGGAAGGGGCTGATCTTGGCATGGCCATTCAAGACCTGTGTACCCGCTGGGAAATTAATGCGGGCAGCGGCTGGACAGTGAACCTGAGTCTAGAACCTGCCGCCTTGAATAGTTTGGACCAAGACCGCGCCCTGTGTGTTTACCGTACCGTGGAAGAGTGCCTGGCCAATGTGCGGCGGCACGCAGCGCCGGGGGCGCCCGTGAATGTGGGCTTGGGATTGCAGGCCGGTGTGCTTGAACTGTGTGTGGAAAATTGCTTGCCCCAACCGGTTGAAACGCAGGTGCCATCGGGCGGCATGGGCTTGAACTTGCTGGCTGAAAGGGTGAGGGTGCATGGTGGTGTATTCAAAGCCCAGGTTGAAGAAAACCGGTTTGTGGTGTCTGCCCGTTTTCAACAAAAAGGTACTTCATGAACAACGCTGACCTCAGTATTTTGCTGGTGGATGACCACGCCGTGGTGCGCGCCGGTTATCGGCATTTGTTGGAAACACAAGGTGGTTTCAAGCAGGTGCGTGAGGCTGAAAACGCGCAGGAGGCTTATGCCGCTTGCCAGAAAGACTTGCCTGCGCTGGTGATTTGCGACATCAGCATGCCAGAGCCGGTGGGCTTGAACCTTGTTCAGCGGGTGTTGGGGCGTTGGCCTGAGGTGAAATTTCTGATGTTCACCATGCACAACTCAATCGAACTGGCGCGTGCGTGTATGGACGCTGGCGCAAAAGGTTATGTCACCAAAAGCAGCCGGCCCGAAGTGCTGTTGCGCGCCATTGGCGAAGTGTTGGCGGGCCGCACTTTCATGAGTGCTGACTTGTCGCGTTTGATGGCACTTTCCCGCTTGCGCGACAACCGGGGCGGGCTTGATGAATTGAGCAGCCGCGAGTTCGAAGTGCTGTGTTTGCTGGTAGCTGGTCAGTCGGCCGAGCAAATCGGCGAGCTACTTTTTTTAAGTGCAAAAACCATTCACAACATTCACTATCAAATCAAAAAGAAACTGCAGGTGAGCAACGACATTGAACTCACCAAGCTTGCGATTGCTTGGGGGCTGACTAGTCCTTCAATTACGCAGTGAAGTCGGGCAAAATTCCTGAAGAAGTAGGGATAAGCTTATCTCAACGGCAAAGGCATTTGCTGATTTTTACAACACTTTGGAGAAATAGACATGAGCTGGACCACCCCACAATTTGTAGACATGCGTTTTGGTTTTGAAATCACCATGTACATTGCAAACCGTTAATTTTTTTCGGTTGTTGCAGCAATAAAAAAGGAAGGCCAAGCAGAGTTGGCTTTCCTTTTTTTATGCGCGGCGCAGTTGCTCGGCTGAATTCAAGGTCAGTTTCAAACCTTGCTCAAGCAGCGACCTGGCAATGTTTTCATCGCCAAAGCCGTAAGGGGCTGCTGGGGAGTGATCGTACAGCAGGCCCAGGTAAAGGTAGGCTGCCCCATCGTTTGGTGCCAATGCAATTGCACGTTCAAGTGAAGCTTTTGCGTGAGCCTGAAACTGCAGCGCACACAGTCCTCCCAGTGATTTCGCGTACCCTGTCAGCACAATACCGTTCCAAAGTAGAACCTTTGCGTCATTCGGGTATTGGTGCGCCAATTCCTGTGTGGATTCAGCCAAACGACACAGCATGGCATCGCGAGTACGGCCAAAGTCGCAGCGAAGCGCTTGCGCCCAAGTGCCTTGAATGGCTTCAATACTGTTGTCTGGTGCGGTTTCAGTGTTCGTTGGGCTGTTTGCAATGCCTCTGTCGATTACATTAAATACGCGTCTCATAGGTAACTCCTAAACCACGTTAATCACATCAAAGTGTTGCATGGTGGCAACCATTTTATTGATTAACGCGGAAAATTCGTTTAGGAGTACAAACAATCAAAAATACCCATTCGGGCTTGTATCAACCAGGAATGTCCAGTGACCCTACAGACTTCGGCGACACCATCACGCCCCACGGCATACTGCCTTCGGGAATGTCTTTGATCACGTTGCCAGTGGCGTAGTCCAAAACCAGAATGTTGTTGCTGCGGCCACAGGCCACAATCAACTGTGTGTCATCGGGTGTAAAGCTAAAGTGCCAACAACGGTCGCCCACCGGCATTTCTCGCTTGAGCTCAAGCGTTTTTGCATCAAATACCTGAATCGCTTTACCACGTGCCAATGCCACCACAATTTCGGAACCATCGCGGGTGTAGGTGACGCCATAGGGCACTTCGCCGGTGGCAGCCTCGTTAATCACATTGTAGTTTTTGTCCAGAATCAGCATTTTATTGCCGTACTCAAGTGTGACCACGAATTGCTCACCATCGGGCGAGCGTTTCACGCCGCGTGGTCGAATGCCGTAGCTTTCGGTATCGATCTGTTTGATTTTCTCGCCAGTTTCAATGTCATGTACCGATACATTTTCATCGGCTTCATTGGTCACAATGATGTGTTTTCCATCGGCAGAAAACTCAATGCCTTCGGTCTCAAACCCCGCCGTAATTTCCTTGATTTTTTCGCCCTTCACCAAGTCGATGATGGCCACTTGTGCTGGCAGTTCATCGCCTTCTTCTCGCTCTTTCTCGATGGCTTTGGCTTCTGCTGAACCAGGCTTGGGTGGAGGGCCACCCTTGGAGGCAGGCTCGTAAGCCACAAAGGCCAGGTTACCCAACACGCGCACAAATTCGGGGTTAATGCCCACAGGCACACGGCGTACCACCTGGTTGGTGGCGGTATCTACAATGGCCAAATCTTTGGTTTCTTTTACGGCCACCACCAGCAGCTTGCCGTCCTCGGTCAAGCCTACTCCGCGGCCACCTTCACCCACGTTAATTTCGCCGATCTTGGTGTAGTCGGCCAGTGAGTAAATTGTCACTGGGCCGTCTTGGTGGGTTACGTAGGCCACTGCTTGTGGTGCAGCCTGTTCAACTGGGGCTGCTGCTTCCGGGGCAACTGCTTCCTCTTTCTTGGAGCAGGCCGCCAAAGCCACAGCCAAACCCAACGCAATCGCGCTTGTTTTGAATTTCATGTTCTTGTCCTCTCCCTTCTAATCGTTCAACGCTATGGAAGTTTCCCTGTTTTGTCCCGGGAAGATTTCCTGAAATATGAATTGTCATTGTGACAGGTCATGTGGGCAATTCCTTCCAAACGTTGATTTAACGCCATTTCTGCAAGCACTTTGAACCTTTGTGACAGTTTGGTTTCAATACACTGTGTAGTGTGACCAGTAACTATTTTGTAAAGAAGTACATCCATGAAGTATGTTCAAGAGAAAGTAGTGCGCAACCCCGAGTCGCGTTTGGTGCCCCGCATGGCGCTGTCTGCCTCCATGGGTTTTGCTGCGTACTGGACTTACCTGTACTTCAGCCAAACCCGGCATATTTTCAGCCCTGCGTTGAAGCACCATGAGGTGCTGACCCACCACGCACACGAATTCACTGAACTGCGTTTGCAAGTGGCTCCCGGCATTGAACTGGAAGGTTGGGTGCGCATGCCTGCTGGCCTGGGTGGTGCAGGCAGCAAGGCACCGTGCGCCATTTATTTCGGTGGCCGCAGCGAAGACGTGCGCTGGTTGCTCAATGAAGCGCAAGGCTTCAAGAATTTGCCCCTGGTGTTTTTCAATTACCGGGGATATGGCAATTCCAAAGGCACGCCGATGGAGAAAAATTTGGTGGCCGATGCGCGTGCCATTTACAAATGGGTAGCCGAACAACCCTGGTGCGACCGCAATCAAATTTCTGTCATCGGGCGCAGCCTGGGCACAGGTGTTGCCATGCAGTTGGCCGCCAGCACACCAGTGCACAAGCTGGTGTTGTTTACCCCTTACGACAGCTTGATCAGCATTGCCAAAAAGAAAGTGCCTTTGGCACCGGTGTCGCTGTTGTTGCGCAGCAAGTTCAAATCGAATGAATGTGCCGCGAATGTACGCAACCCCACCTTTGTGTTGCTGGCTGAAAATGATGAGGTGGTACCCCACGATTCCTCATTGCGCTTGATGCAGCATTTCGCTGTGAAGCCCCTGGTGGCCACCGTGAAAGGCACTGACCATGTCAGCTTGCCGCATGATATCGATGCGCAAGGCTTGGTCAGTCATTTTTTGACTGCCTAGAGTTATTTGATTTTGAACTGCAGAATTTCTGCACTTGCGTGGAAATGGTGGCACAATAGAGCTTCTTTAGCTGTTTTGCAATGAGTGTGCAATGCTTATTGAATTCTCGATTACCAATTTCCGCTCCATTCAAGCAAGACAAACGCTTTCAATGGTGGCAACTCCAAGAGTAAAAAATGCCAAGGCGAAATTCAAGGCCCCTCTTATTGGGGAAAAGTTTCCGGATTTGTTGAAAGCGGCTGTAATTTATGGTCCTAATGCTTCAGGAAAAAGTAACGTTTTAAAAGCATTCTCAGCTTTAAACAGAATAGTTCTGCGTAAACCAAATGCAAACGATACTGGCTTGCCAGTAGCCCCCTTTCGATTCGATCAAGACTGGGTCAATCGGCCATCTCAATTTGATATACATTACATTCAAAATGGTATGCGTTATCAGTTCGAGCTACATGTGAGTAGCAAACGAATTGAGTTCGAAAGATTAGTGACATTTCCCCTTGGGGAGGAGCATTTAGTCTACGAGCGTAAAGCTTCGGATAGTAAGGACCTGTACAAGTTTCAACATCAGCTGGCTGAACCTCTTGTTTTGGAGGCATGGCGTAAACTAACACCACCAGATGTTCTTTTTCTCACGCAGGCTGTCGCAAATAGCGATGAGGCTATACCAGTTCTGAAAAATTCTTATGATTGGCTAAATGAATCGCTCTTTATGGTGCTACATGGCATGAGAGACATGGCGATTTCAACTTGTGAGTCTCTGGTGGCTGCGCCAATTCCTGCGGATGCGTTAGCTAGATTTCTTCGAGAAATGGATATTCCAGTCGCAAAAATTCTTTCGGAGAAGCCGCCTACTGTTAAAGGAAGCATGCGAGGTTTCAGCAGTTTACTTGGACTTGATCAAGTTAAAACAAAGTTGATACACAAAACTAATGTGGGTGAAGCAACTTTCGATTTCGAAGATGAATCGGAAGGTACTAAAAATCTGATTGGCTTCTGGTTCCCGTGGGTATGGAAATCATATGCTAATCCCCTTGATGCAAGAGTTTTGATCGTTGATGAGCTTGATAGTAGCTTACATCCGAGAATTGTGGAGTCGCTAGTAAGACGACACTATAATTCTGAAAGAGTGTCGCAACTTATTTTTACTAGTCACAACACACACCTGATGGATAGTAAGCTCTTACGTCGTGATCAAATCTGGTTAACAGAAAGGAATCCTGCCGGTGCTACTCATCTTCGTAGCATCCATGATTTTGATGGAAGAGAGGGTGAGGATATCGAAAAGCGCTATTACGCAGGGCGCTATAGATCACTGCCTATTCTTTGAGATCGACTAATGCCAAGAAAATCTGAAAGTTTCTCAAGGGGACGTTCCAAGTTCCAGCAGCAACCTCGTATTTTGGTAGTGTGCGAAGACTCGAAATCGGCGAAAGTTTACCTCAGGGATTTGAGAAGGCGATTGGGGGCTCTTGTCGATGTTGAGCATTTTGGAGACACAAGCCCAACCAAAGTTCTTAAAGAGTCAATTCGACTTGGAAAAAGCTACGACAAAATATTTTGTGTGTTGGACGCAGATACTTTTGCAGCCGAGAAATTCGACCCATTAACAAGTGTACCTCTGAGTGATCGCCAGCGTCTAACAATTGTGCCGAGCTGCCCTTGCTTTGAGTATTGGTTGCTGCTGCATTTTAGCAGTACTAGAAGTTCTTTCACTTCCAGCTCATTACTCAAAGCTCTTTGCAAAGAGCCAAATATGATTGGTTACACCAAGGGAGGTATTGATCGGTATCTTGACATACTGTTCGATAACTTAGCGGTTGCCCGATCTAACGCTATGCTAATCCGAGTTTTGAATGAGCAGGATGGTTCCACGTCTCCAATGACGGACTTGGATATGCTAGTTCAACATTTTGAGTCACTAGCTGCGCCAAAGCCAATCGTTTAATCAGCGAATCGTAGCAACCCACTCCCGGTATTCACTCGGAGTTTTGCCAGTCAGTTTTTTGAATGCCCGGGTGAAATTGGCACGGTCTTGGTAGCCCACACGTTGTGCAATTTCATCCACATTCAATTTGCTGGTTTCAAGCAGCAGACAAGCATCACGTTGAATCACCTCGCCCAGCAAATCAGTGAAGTTGCGCCCTTCATTTTGTAGCTTGCGCTTGAGTGTGCGCACCGACATGTGCAGTGTCTCGGCCATGTCTTCAAGCTGCGGGTAGCGGCCCTCCCGGCAAATCAGCAGGTTCTTCACGCGACCGCTTAAGTTGTCACCCAGGCCCAGCGCAATCAATTCCTGCTCGCATTGCTGAATCACCATTTGTGCCGTGGTGGCATTGGCGGTGGGCAAGGGCAGGTCAAGCCACCTGCCGGGAATTCGAATTTGATTGCCAGCCGCATTGAAACGGCACTTTGGCAGGCTGCTGGCATAGCTCGCATAATAAGGCGGCTCAGGCCAGTCAAACCACAATTCAATTCCGCTGGCCTCGCGCTTGCTGCCCATGGGGTTGAACAGGCTTTCAAACAGCCGCCACACTTCAATCACAAAATTTTCAATCGCGAATTTGCGCACGGGTTCAAGCGGCATGGCTTCGCGCACGTGGCACGTCAGGGTGCGTTCGTCTTCACTGGTGTCTATGGTGTAGAAGGGCACTTTGGTGGGCAAAAAGCGAATACCCAGCTCAATGGCCTCACGCAGGGTTGCACAACTCATCAAACCAAAACCGATCATGCCCGCTTTGGTCAGGCTGCTTTGTAAACCCATGTCGATGGCAATGTGTTCGCTTTGAAACAGTGCCAGCAAATTCATCACGATGATGCCATGCTGGGCCGCGGCGATGCGGCTGTTGGGCACTTGCAACTGGGCCAGTGTCAGCCCGCTGTGTTCCAGAATTTGATCGGCCTCAAAGCCGCGTTGCACCGCATAGTTCACGAAAAACAGCGGGTAGGCTTGTGCCACCGTGGTTTGTTCCAGCAGCCGAAGCTGCGGCAGGTCTTTCAGTTCCATGCCCAGTACACCAGGGTTGCTCCCGCGACCAGCAGTTGCACGCTGTTGATGATCACGCTAAGCCGGTGTTTGCGATTGAATTCTGCACCGGCTGCTGTGTCCCCAGCCAGTTCCCGGTCGCGAAGTTCATTGATTTGGAGCATCAGAATTTGCCGTGTGTACACGCTGGCCAAGCCGACCAACGCCGATGGAAACAACACCCAAAAGCCGCCACCGGAAAGCCCTGCAGAAATGGCACTGAGAAAGCCGAACACGATCACATACAGGTAGTACCAAGGAAACACAGCGCGAATGAATGGCCCCGCTTGTTCCATTGGCAATTTGGTGAACACCAGCGGTGCAAACAAGGCCGAGAAGGCCAGAATACCGCCGAATAAACCACCCAGGGCCAAGGTTGTCAGTGCTTGAAACCATTCCATACATCACCTGCTGCAAAGTTACTTCGAGCATTGATTGTGCATCAGTGGGGTGAGTTTGTGGCCCAAAATGACTCTAAAGTCGTCACTTTTCACACTCACGCCTGTTGCACCCAAACCCCTACACTGCATCTCATCGAAAACCAACACAACACGAGACACACCACATGGCCAGCTCAAAAAAAGAAGCACAAAACATTCTTGAAGTTGCAATCGTCGGCGCAGGCGTATCAGGCCTGGGCATGGGTATTCAATTGCTCAAGGCAGGTGAAACCAATTTCAAGATTTTCGACAAAGGCCACGATGTGGGCGGCACCTGGCGCGACAACACTTACCCCGGCTGTGGTTGCGATGTTAAAAGCAGCCTGTACAGCTATTCCTTCGAGCCTTGGGCCGAGTGGAGCAACAGCTACGCCAAGCAGGGCGAAATTTACAAGTACCTGCGCCACTGCGCCACCAAGTACGGCGTGTACCCTTACATTCAATTCAACACCAGCATCACTGGTTCAGTATTCGACGAGCAAGCTGGTTTGTGGAACATCACCACAGCCGATGGCAAAACCATTCAGGCCCGCAATGTGGTTACAGCAGTGGGCCCGTTCAGCGCACCCAAGGTTGCAGAATTCAAGGGCGCCGAGAAGTTCAAAGGCAAAACGGTACACACCGCCGCTTGGGACCATTCCGTAGAACTGGAAGGCAAGCGTGTTGGCCTGATTGGCACTGGCGCCACGGCCGTGCAGGTTGGCCCCGCCATTGCCGACAAGGTCAAAAACCTGGTGGTGTTTCAGCGCACGGCCAACTGGATCATGCCGCGCCCAGACCGCAACATTGAAGAAGCTGAAAAAGCACTGAATCGCAAAACCCCCTTGAACATGAAAATGAACCGCCTGGGTGTGTACTGGTTCAACGAACTGACTGCACCGTTTTTGATTTTGAAGTACGACATGTTCAAGGCCCAGCCCGAGAAAATGGCCAGCAGCTACCTGGCCCGCAAGGTGAAAGACCCTGAGCTTCGCAAGAAGCTGACGCCCACCTTCAAGTTCGGTTGCAAGCGCGTGTTGGTCAGTTCCGATTGGTACCCCACCATGCAAAAAGAGCATGTGCATTTGGAAACCAATGCAATTGATTGCATCACCGAAAAAGGCATTCGCACCGCCGATGGCGTTGAGCACGAACTCGACGTGATCATTTACGCCACAGGCTATGAAGTGCGCCACACAGGTTCGCCAATCGACGCCAAAGGCATTGGCGGCGCAAGCTTGAACGACAAGTGGAAAGACGGCTCGGAAGCCTACCAGGGCATTTCAACTGCGGGTTTCCCCAACTTGTACTTCCTCGTGGGCCCGTTCACTGGCCCTGGCCACACGTCTGTTATCGCTTATGCTGAAGCGCAAATTGGTTATGTGATTCAGGCCATCAAGTTGCGCCAAAAGCGCAAGCTGAAAGCCATTTCTGTGAAGCCCGAGGTGGAACAGAAGTTTGTAAATACCATGGACTTCCGCAGCGAACACACGGTGTGGAAAAGCGGTTGCGCAAGCTGGTACCTCAGCCCCAATGGCCGCAACAACACTTTGTACCCTGGCTTGAACGCTGAATATCGCATGCGAATTGCTCGTTTCAACCCTGCAGAATATGTGCTGACGGCCAGCAATGGCAAAACGGTGAAGCCGAAAGTGACAGACCACATCAGCACCGGTTTGATGGCAATCAAGGCGGCCTGATCGAGCACATTCAGTACTATCCAGAATGGATAAAGGTATTGATATTGAAATCCAAGAGGCAGACACTGGTCGTTCCCCCAAAAAAGGAGAGCGACCATGTCGACCCAAGGCACCAAAGCATCGGATCTTTTTGTTCAGGCCCTGGAAGCAGAAGGCGTAAAGCACATATTCGCTGTACCCGGCGAAGAAAACCTCGACATGGTTGAAAGCCTGCGCAACAGCAGCATCAAGCTGGTGCTAACCCGCCACGAACAAGGGGCGGGTTTTATGGCCGCCACCTATGGTCGCCTTACAGGCCGTGCCGGCGTGTGCATGGCCACTTTGGGCCCTGGGGCTACCAACTTCACCACGCCCGCTGCCTATGCCCACCTGGGTGCATTTCCGCTCATCATGATCACAGGGCAAAAGCCCATCAAGAAGTCCAAGCAAGGCCAATTTCAAATCATCGATGTGGTCAATCTGTTTGCGCCCATCTGCAAAATGAGCAAGCAAATCGTTCATGGCAACAACATTCCCGCCTTGGTTCGCGAAGCATTTCGGATTGCTGAAGAAGAACGCCCCGGTGCAGTGTTGCTCGAGCTGCCCGAAGACATTGCCGCTGAACAAACCACCGCGGCCATCATTCCCCGCAGCGAGCGGCACTATGCCGTGGCCGACGATGTGGTGCTGAATGAAGCGGTGTCCATGATCCGCTCTGCCCGCATGCCGCTGGTGCTGCTGGGCGCGGGTGCAAACCGCAAACAGGCCCGGCTGGCTTTGCAAGAATTCATTGAAACCACCGGCATTCCGTTTTTCAGCACGCAAATGGGCAAGGGCGTGGTGGATGAGGGTTCTCCCCATTTTCTGGGCACCGCGGCGTTGTCAGACGGCGATTATTTGCACTGCGCCATTGAACGTGCCGACCTCATTGTCAATGTGGGCCATGATGTGGTTGAAAAGCCGCCGTTTTTCATGGCCCATGGTGGCAAGAAAGTAATCCATGTGAATTACCGTTCCGCCAAAGTAGACCAGGTGTATTTTCCGCAATGCGAGGTGGTGGGCGATGTGGCCCGCTCTGTGCAAAAGCTGACCCAAAAAATAGGTGGCAAAGTGGTGTGCGACCTCGCCTACTTCAAGCGCATTCGCGAAGAAATTGAATTGCACATCAAAGAAGGTGCAGACGACGACCGCTTCCCCATCATCCCCCAACGCCTGGTGGCCGAAACCCGCCGTGCTATGGGCGCCAAAGACATCATTGCGCTGGACAACGGCATTTACAAATTGTGGTACGCCCGCAATTACAAAGCCTACGAACCCAACACCGTGTTGCTGGACAACGCGCTGGCCACCATGGGAGCCGGTTTGCCCTCGGCCATGATGGCCGCCATGTTGTACCCCGATCGCCGGGTAATGGCCATTTGTGGTGACGGCGGCTTCATGATGAACTCGCAGGAAATTGAAACTGCGGTGCGCTTGAAGCTCAACTTGGTCGTTACCATTTTGAACGACAGCTCGTACGGCATGATCCGCTGGAAACAAGAGCATGCGGGCTTTGCGGATTGGGGGCTTGAGTTTGGCAACCCCGACTTTGTGAAGTACGCCGAGGCCTATGGTGCAACCGGCCACCGGGTGGGAAGCGCTGCGGAACTGGTGCCCACCTTTGACCGGGCGTTCAAAGCCGGGGGCGTGCACATCGTAGACGTGCCTGTGGATTATTCTGAAAACAAACGTGTGCTGATCGACGAATTGGCCGCAAAGGTGTGTTTGATATGAATAACTCAATGAACAACGCCACTTTGGAGGTGGTCAACCCTTTCGATCTAAAGCCGATTGGCGAAGTAAAGCTGGTCGATTGGCCCACCATCGATGCCTGGTTGAACACCGCCAGCCAATTGCACAAAACCCGCGCCAACTGGCTGCCCATGCACCAGCGAATCGCCATTCTCAAAAAAACGGCACAGCTGATGCTAGGCCGGTTTGATGAACTCGCCTTTCAAATTGCCAACGAGGGCGGCAAGCCCTTGATGGATGCCAAGGTTGAGGTAACACGCGCAATCGACGGGGTTGAACTGTGCATCAAAGAATTGGGTCACCTCACCGGCACAGAAATCCCCATGGACTTGACCGCTGCGGGTTCAGGCCGCATGGCATTCACCACCCGCGAGCCGATTGGCCCGGTGGTTGCGGTGTCTGCGTTTAACCACCCCTTGAATTTGATTGTTCATCAGGTGGGCCCCGCCATTGCCACGGGCTGTCCTGTATTGGTAAAGCCGGCCAGTGCCACCCCCCTGAGTTGCCAGGCCTTTGTGAACATGCTGTACGAGGCAGGCTTGCCCGAAGAATGGTGCCGCTTTGCGCCTTGCAAAAGCGACGTGGCCGAGCAAATGGTGACCGATCCCCGCGTGGCATTTTTCAGTTTTATTGGTTCGGGCGCAGTCGGTTGGCGGCTAAAAAGCAAATTGGCACCGGGTACGCGTTGTGCGCTTGAGCATGGTGGTGTGGCCCCGGTTATTGTCGACGACTGTGCCGACCTTGAAGCCATGATCCCGGCCTTGGTCAAGGGTGGTTTTTATCATTCCGGGCAGGTTTGCGTCAGCGTGCAGCGGGTTTATGTGCCCGAAGACATGGCCACCGCCTTGGCGCAAGCCATTGCTGACAAGGCCTCGAAGCTAAAAGTAGGCAATGCCATACTGGCCGATACCGAATGCGGCCCACTCGTCAACCCGAATGAAGTCAAGCGCGTTGAACAGTGGGTAAATGAAGCCGTAGCAGGCGGCGCACAGGTGTTGTGTGGTGGCCAAAAGTTGGGCGAAACAAGTTATGCGCCCACCGTGTTGTTGAACCCGCCCCTCGATGCCAAGGTCAGTACCCAGGAAGTATTTGGTCCCGTGGTGTGTGTATACGGTACCGAATCGCTTACCGATGCAATTGCGCAGGCCAATAGCCTGCCGGTTGCATTCCAGGCTGCGGTGTTTACCCAAAAGTTGAAAGTGGCCCTGCGCTGTGTGCGTGAAATTGATGCCACCGCGGTCATGGTCAACGACCACACTGCATTTCGTGTTGATTGGATGCCATTTGCCGGTCGTCGGCAGTCGGGGTATGGGGTTGGCGGAATTGGCCACACCATGCACGACATGACGCAGGAAAAAATGGCGGTCATCAAGTTGTAATTACCGAGTAGATTCAAAATACTATGGCACTGAAAAAAGTAAATCTGAGTGATGTCACCGTGCTGATCCGCACGCGCAGGCGAGAATTGGGCCTTACCCAAAAACAATTGGGCGAGAGGCTTGGTATAGATCAGCGCACGGTGTCTTCTCTGGAGAAAAACCCGGGGTCGATCAGCGTGAACCGCCTGTTCGCCGTGCTTGATGCGCTACAGGTCAGCATGTATTCCTCAACCGATCCTCGCGATGAAAGCAGCCTGGCTCGCCTCACTGTTGATCAGCTTTTTAGAAACGCAAAAATCGTTTAACTAGGGGCAAGCTCAAAGCCGGGTGCTCACCCCATCACCCGGTAAACATCACCCAAACTGATTCAATTCGCCGAAATCCAGGCTGGCAAGTAACTTCGCACGGTTATTCGCCAGCACCGCTTCTATGGATTTCGTTCAACTTCCCGTTTTTGGTCAATCGGTAAAGCCTGGTTTGGGGCTGCGTTTTCGCGGCAACTATTGGGCGTTTTTCGACAAACGCACCGAACTGTCACCCTGGTTGGCGCTGCACCGAGAGTCGATCAATGACACCGAACTCGATGAACTGATGCTGCATGGGTTTCCGCGCACGCGCACCGGCGACACCGTCGATTGCAAAGTGCTTACCCACTTTGGCCTGGTGCAGGGCGACATGTATGCCGATGGTTTTTTCGTGGGCCGCAGCGAAAGGCAACGCACAGCCGCATTCACTGGCGATTTGCTGGTGATAAAAATACCGCTGACAGCCAACCCGCAAAAAGACCTGCTCAACCCCAACAGCATTTACTGGGCCAGTGAAACCAAACTGCTTGCACACCAAGCTGGCAGCGCCGAGCACGAACGCGGAAAAGCACTGGTTGAAATGGCCACTATTTTGCTGGCCCGCTGGCGCGAACACGATGCACAAAACCTTGAGTTCAAGGTGAAACACCGCATTCATGAACTGTGGGAAGAAGGCAAAGCCTTGGGGCAAGGCGCTGGTGCCGCCGCCATGGGTTTCATTGAAGGTTTGTGGAGCCTGATCAAGATCAGTGTTGAGTTCACTGTGAATGCGGTAAAAGCCACCTGCAACGGGCTAGAAACCCTGATCAATTCCAACTTTGCGCAAATTCAGCAAATGCTGGTGGGTGCGGGCATGGCTGCCTACAACACCGCGCAAGAAATGATCGCTGCCCTGAAGGAAGGCATGCGCCTGTTCAACCTGATTGGATCAGATCGCCTGTTGCGCACAGGCCTGTTCGAATTTCTGGACGGCTATTCCGAAAGCGTACCCCACCTGCGGCGCTTGCGTAATGCAGCCACGGTGGTGGTGGCCATAGGCATTGAAGTGTTGCTGGCCCTGGCCACTTTTGGAGGCAGCCTTGCCGTGGGCGCAGCGCGAGTGGGTGCCAGGGTTGCAAACGGAGCCAGCAAAGTGGGCCCATTTACCCAGGCTGCAATTCGACACCTGGCCAATTACGCCACGGCGCTTGAAAAGGCACAGGCCTCCAAACTGCGTGCAGCCGATGGTGTGCCCTCTGGCAACCGATCTTCAAAAAACAGCAGCACCACCACCGCAGCGGCAAAGCCTGCTGAGCCCGGCAAGCCGGCAGCGAGCAATACACAAGGTGCAAACACACCCAAAGTGGCCGACACCAAAACAGCCGGTGAACCCATCAGCATGATCAACGGCGAAGAACTGCTGCAATTGCTCGATTGCTCAATGCCCGGCCTGGTGGGCCTGAACTGGCAGCGCACCTACCGCAGCAGCCTTGCAGAACAAGGATTCAATGCAGGGCTTGGGGCCGGTTGGGCGCACCCCTTAAGCCAGCACCTGCTAGCCCAGGCGGGTGCACTGGAAAGCAGCCTGAACTACATCGACGAGGAAGGCCGCACGGTTTACTTCAAGCCCTTGAAGGTAGGCCAGCGCTGTACCAACACCAGTGAATTTTTAACCCTGACGCGCACCGCAGAAACAGCCTATCGCCTGCAAGCCAGTAACGGGTTGGGTTTGGCCTGGCACTTTGAACAACTTGAAATGGCGCCGGGCAATGAACCCACACAAAACGAAATGCAGCGCTTCTCGCTGGTTCGCATTGAAGACGCCTTTGGCAATGTGCTTGCAATCGACTACACGCACGGCGTGCCCACCCACCTGCACAGCAGCCAAAGCAGTTGGGTACTGGGTTACAACGAACAAGGCTTGCTTGCACAAATTGCCCAACTGGCCAAAGGTTATTCAGCAGACGAAACCGACACCGCCCTTGAACAAAACCAATTGGGTTTGAATCAACTGGTACTGGTGCAATACCGCTACAACGCACAGGGCCAGCTTGTGGCTGTAAGCGATGCTGCAGGCTTTGAAGAACAGTACGCCTACAACGAACGCAATGTGCTGGTTCAGCGCACGCTAAAAAGCGGCTACAGCATTTATTTTGAATGGGAGCAGGCAGGCGAACACTCCCGCTGCGTGCGCCAGTGGGGCGACCCTGTGGGTGGTCAACCCACCTACCACTACCGGTTTGAATGGGATATTCATGGCACGGCCACCAACGTTGCCATGGACAGCCGCGGTGCGCGCACTGAATACCAGTTCAATGCCCAAGGCTTACCCGTGCTTGAAAAGGGCCCTGAAGGCGGCGTTACACGTACACGCTACAACAGCAGTGGGCAGGTGTTGGAGCGCGTGGATGCTCTGGGCCACCGCGAGCAGTTTCAGTACAACAGCCAAGGCCATTTGGTGGCTTACACCAACAAGCTTGGGCAGCTGCACAGGTTTGAAGTCAACGCACAGGGGCAGGTGTTAAAGCACATCAATGCTGCAGGCCATGTGCGTAGCAACACTTACACGCCTGAAGGATTGCTGGCCAGCGACACCGATGCCACAGGTGCCACCACACGTTACCGCTACAACCACCTGGGTTTGTTGTGTGAAGTAACAAACCCCTTGGGCCAAAGCACGCGCATGTTGTACAACGCGCAAGGCCAGCTGCAAGCGCAAACCAATGCACTGGGGCAAAGCAATACTTACCAATTCGACGCCTGGGGGCGGCTGGCAAGCATAAGCAACCCGCTGGGGCGCAGTGCCTATTACGCCTACGACTTACTGGGTCGATGCACCCGCGCCACCAACCACGAGGGCTTAAGCACCGAATACAGCTACAGCCCACTGGGCCAGCTTGAACGTATTACCGACTCCACCGGCCGCAGTACGGTTTACGAATATGCCGACAAATTAAGCCAGCCCACCGCACGCATTGATGCACAAGGTTTTACCCTTCGCTACCGCTACGACAGCGAACGCAATTTGATCGAACTGCAAAACGAAAATGGTCAAAGCTGCTACTTTGAATACGACCTGGCCGAACGCTTAACCAAAGAAAGCGGCTTCGATGGCCGGGTGCAAACCTACCAGTACAACGCAGTGGGCCACCTGCTTGAAAAGCAGGAATGGGGCGTGTTACACGGTGCCGCAAACGGGCTGTGTCTGGATCAAATACCCAAGCAGCCACTGGCCTACTCACGCTACACGCGCGATGCCTTGGGCCGATTGTTGAAAGCCCGGCAAAGCGATGGTGAAGAAGCCACCTTTGCTTACAACCCGCAAGGCCAGTTGGTTCAAGCCAGCAACGCGCACCGCACCCTGCAATGGGAGGTAGATGCCGAAGGCCGCGTACTGGCCGAGCGTCAAGACCAGCATCGAATTGATCACCAATACAACCCGGCAGGCTGGCTCAAGCAAACCAGCTGGGGCGCAATGGGTGGTGGGCTACCTTCGGGTGTTTTGGCCTACCAGTACAACGCCTTGGGTTTGCTCAGCGAAATTAACTTCAACGGTGAACTGCTGGCGCAGTTCGAGCGCGACACCCTGGGCCGTGAAGTGGTGCGCAAGCTGGGCAACCAGGTTCACACCCAAAGCCTGTACGACCCACAGGGCAGGCTGGTGGGGCAGGTAAATCGCAGAGCAAACGGTTCTAAAACCGAACGAAGGGATGAACTTTCCCCCACCGTTTCCCGCCGGCGCTACTGCTACAACCAGCGCAACCAACTGGTACGCATTGACGACCAAGGCCACGGCACCAGCCTTTACCACTACGATCTGCTGGACCGCTTGCGCGTGGTGGAAGGCCCCACACCGGAAGCATTTTTATTCGACCCCGCAAGCAATTTGCTTGAGGCGCTGGAGGGGCAAGAGGCCACCGATGCACAAGCAAGCCGTGCCCTGCCAGAGCCTGCTAGCCCCAATGCCCGCAGGCCACAACAAACCCCGGGCAACAGGTTAAAGCGCCAAGGCAACAGGCGCTTTAATTACGACGATCGCGGCAACCGCATAGAAGAAATTGTTGAGCGCGGCCCACGCCAAGGGCAGGTAACGCG